>JAABUQ010004982.1_pt1 | contig 21866 bp, 13 predicted proteins | sample 5560001 | NCBI WGS metagenome assembly JAABUQ01 (sample SAMN10711888, study PRJNA513371) | rock metagenome | isolation source: Antarctica rocks | place: Antarctica: Victoria Land, Finger Mt nord | collected 2015-12-18
GGTGATGGGGAAGGAGGGGTGGTGGTGAGGACGGGAGGGTGAAAGAGGGTGGGGGTGGGGGTGGGGGTGGGGGGCGGGTAAGGAGAAAGAAGGTGAGGGGTGGTGACGGGGTAGGGCTGTGGGGCTTGAGGAGTGGGATTGTGGGGGGAGGGGTGGAGAGGGGGGAAGATGCGGGGGAGGTGGTTTGGCGTGCGCATGGGTGACGGAGGTGGGAGGAGAAGTGGGCTTTGGTGAAGAGAGATTGGACATGTGTGGATTGAGATGCTGACGGATGCTGGGATGGCAGTTTAGAAGGGCGGTTGCTCTTTGCTGTGCCGAAGAGTACGTTTTCCTCTTTTCTTTGGCCTACGTGAGGAGAAAGCACTGCCGGTGCAGGGGGATGCATCGAACCCTTGGCTTTACTCCCCTCGGCTTCCCACTACGGCTCCTTATTCCCCTATACCGCTTCCGCAGCTAACGAAATAAACAGAAGGCCGCCTGCAACACCCAACCCTCGACTTCCTCACCGGCAGCGACATCCAATTCCGGCGAGAAACCCGCCTCGACATCGCCCTCGTCACAAACCTCCCTCTCGCACTAATATTCCTTCCCGCGGCCGACATCCCCACATTCGTCGGCGAAGGCCGCGTAGACCTTGGCATCACAGGGTTAGATCAAGTGGTAGAACACGACGCGACGCGGAGAAAAGAGGCGGCGGATCAAGGGAAAGAAGACGGGGGGGCTGGGGGCGTGGAGCAGGTGCTGGATCTGGGATTCGGGAAGTGCAAATTGCAGGTGCAGGTACCGGAGAAGGGGAGGATAGCGAGCGCGCGGGATTTGGTAGGGGGGAATGTGGTGACCAGTTTTGTGGGGTTGACGGGGGAGTATTTTCGGGGGCTGGAGGATGGGGGGGGGAAGGGTTTCAATGGGGTTGTGGATGGGGAATGGGAGGGGGCGGGGGGGAGAAAGATGAAGACGAGGATAAAGTATGTAGGGGGAAGCGTGGAGGCTGCGTGTGCGTTGGGGGTTGCGGATGGGATTGTGGATTTAGTTGGTATGTGTTCATTCCTCCTCGCCTCATTTTCGCTTGGCCATCCCAATCCATATATATCCCTCCCCTTCGGCATTGCGCACTACTCCGATCTCGACGCATCTTGCTTCTACATTCAAACAACCACACGCGCACACAAACTGATATCGCGCGAAACCAGAATCGGGCGAAACGATGAAAGCAGCCGGCCTGAAAGCGATCGATACGGTGGTAACCAGCACCGCCGTCCTGATCAAATCGAAAAGACCCTCGAACCCCGGTCTGGTGGAATTGATCGCAAGTCGAATCAGTGGGGTGATAAGTACGTCTTTTCTACTCCCCCTTCACCCCTTCTTTCGTTTGCACTCCAGCCGCCCTACACCACCCCCCCCTTGTCTCCACATCCTCTAGTTGACTTCAATACCGCTCCTAACCCTCCCCAGCCGCCCAAAAATACATCCTCTGCACGTACAACATCCCGCGCCCCCTGCTCCCCACCGCCACCAAGATAACCCCGGGGAAACGCGCGCCGACGATCACGGCGCTCGAGGACGCGGCGTGGGTGGCTGTGAATAGCATGGTCGAAAAGGAGCGGATTGCGCTGGTGATGGATGAGTTGGTTAGGGTGGGCGCGGAGGATGTGTTGGTGTTGGGGATTGAGAATACGAGGATGGGGAGGTTTGTGGGTGCTTCGATGGGAGGGGTGGGGGAGGGGGGGGGAAAGGAATGAAAGGGGAGGAGTGAGGGCATGAATAAGGGGGGAGGACGTTTGGAGGGAGCGGAATAAGGCGGCCTGGGGGGAACGAGGGATCGAGGGGAGGACACGAAAGGTGGGATGTGGTAGGCGAGGTAGAGAACGGGGATCCCCTCGTTGCATTTCGAAAAAGGATAGACAGCCGGAATCATAGCCTCCCATTTCCTATTGATCAAACCCCACCTATCTAGCCCCTTATATACCCACGCCAAATACCGACTGCTTTCCCATATCATGGGCACAATATTGCAACCACAGCTCTGGTGGCTGCGGATCGGGTTTAACAACCTACACGAGTTGGTTCAAGAGCGGTAGGGGCGAACAAGTAACCCCATCCGAGGCCGCGAACGGGTTTATTTTCAGTAGTACAACAACATGGCCGATCCAAATCCAGAGGAAGATGGACAACATGCCCTCTCCGTCAAAAAGTGGACGAATTGCTATCATCCCCACTTGAGAGACGATGGACCAGTATTGCTGTAACAGCCGAGGAGTGAATACACAACAAGAAGATTCTCGGTCTTGAACTATATGCCAATGCCCCTTCTATGACAAGAAGACAAAAGACGAAGGGAAAACGATAGCAGCCGTAGCTACGGGGAGAGGGTCTGACTTATGAACGCCGTGGACGCCGTAGATGCTCATCGTCGGCGTTCGAGCTACTGCTGGAGAGGGTCGGGTGGACAACGCCATGTATGCTTATCATCGGGTTTTGAACGGTTGCTGGAGAGTATCGGGGCGAGAAGACGGTTGACCCGAGTAGCTCGGGGCAGTATATCCCCAGCCGTGAGGCCGGAGTCGCCAAAACCCTGACCATCAGAAGAAACCCAGCAACCCCACCAGCCTCCTCCCCCTCTTGGCCTATCCCAGCATAGCCGAACTGATCTTCCCAGCCTACCTAATCCTCGTCACCACATCGCCGTCCCAAACCCTCCTCCCCTCAGCATCGACCCGATCGTGGAATTTCCTCAGATACTCCGCATAGCAGCGGCCACGCCAACTGAAGGCGTAAGGGGCGGCGACGTGGCGGCCGTAGCGGCTGTGGACGTCACGGCCGATGCGGATGATTTCCTCGTCCGGGAGGCGGTCTTGGGGGGGGACATTGCGGGAGAGGATGGGGCGGCGGTTGCGAGGGAGTAGGTGGAAGGGTGGTGGGGGTTGCGGGGGTTGTCGGGGTTGTGGGGGTTGCTGTGGCGGGGGATTGTGGCTTTGAGGGGGGAGGGGCTGTGCTTGCTGGCCTGAGGTGGGAGCGGGTTGGTGCTGGGGAGGTTGATGCTCTTGCGTAGGGGTGCGTGAGTGCTCTGGGTCCTGGGGCTGGGGTTGAGTGTTTGCGCCATGCGAGTTGATGAAGCCGTGTCTCTTGAGGACCTTCTCCAATAAACCCTCGACGAATTGGAAGGGAATGGGCTGCATGGTGGGATCCCGCTGGGTAGTGTGGTCTGGGGCCTCGTTTTGGATATTCGATGTGCTTTTATTGAGCACACTAGCCGGCATGCTCTTGTGTCGTGCGTGCCGAACGTTTGTCGATATCTGTCGCAGTGGACTTCTCCTTGCTTCTTGCGATATCTGAGCTGCAGAGGCCCGAGGTGGAAGAGCGGTGAGAGGTGAAGGTGCGTTTGTTGAAGTGATACTCTGGGGGGTTGTATCCGGTGAAGGCGCGTTTGAGGATGATGCATCATTGGCAACTGGCATGGTAGCGACTGCATTAGTGCCTGGGGTACGTTGTTTTGAAGGTCCGGACGCCTGGTGAGAAGAGCCGATGTTCCTGCATTTTCCTAATGGGGACGTGTTTGAGGGCGTTGGAATCGTACCGGCTGCCCTTTGCGATGATTGGGGCTTCGAAGGTATAAATGGCTGTCTACTGGGCGATGGCGGATGAAATGATGGACCTATGTTTTGCTTGGGCTGAGCAGACGGATTGTGCCAGCGAGCCTGATTAGAGCCATAAAAGTTGGGGGGAGCGATCGTTGATTGTGCTCGTTGATTGTGGCCCCGTGGCTGGTAATTGTTTCTGACGCCAGCTTGAGTTTTTGGGATGTTCGATGGTGCATCACCTCCAGCAAGTTCAAGGGTGGCCTCAACACTCATATAGTACTTGTCAAGCTGCAGCTTTGTCAAACATGTTTTCGGTCCACGAGGGGGTTGCACCTACCCTTTCGATTGCCTCTCCGTCGCCTTCCTGGCGAACGATCTTGCGGCAGGCATTAATCAAGGCTTGTGGATGGCCGGGACACGTCGCAACCTGCTCGGCATGGGCTGAAAACTCGGGTTTCCGAGTTCCTCCCCAGTCCTTGAACGTAGGATTATCCCCGCAGGAAAGAAAGTAATCATGTAGTTCGTCGCACTTGCAAAGGCCACAAGCAGAATTCGAAAACTCGACCTCTCTCCTGAATGGCTCTCGCCAACGATGATCGTGCCGCTTTCCTCCATGGCTGCGTTCTGTACGCCGGCGCTCTTTGGGACCGTGTTGCCGCTGCCTTCCTCCCGCTCCTGTCAGTGGGAATGCGGGGGTCATGCCAGCTTTTGGACCGTGTTTAAAGGCGGCCTTTGGCCCTCCCGGTGCAATTTTCGGGGCCGAATCAGACTGCTGAACGGCATGCTTTGTCTTTGACATCTCAGCCTCCCCTGTCTTTGGCTTCTCAACGCTATCAGGCTCAGATCGTAATGTGTCAGACTGTTTGGATGCTGTCCCGTTGTACTTTGGAGAGTTCGTCACCCTTGCTTGAGGCTCGGGTAGCGAGCTTAGGGACTTATGCCTCTTTCCCTCGGATTTGATCTTAGTCTCTTCTGGCAGCTTTCTTTTGCTACCTGGATATTCACTTAGCCCGTCAGGAACAGGCTGCTCGCGACCTTTCCCCTTGGCCTCCCGCCTTGCGTCTTCAAAGAGCTTCTTCTTAGCTCTCTTTTGGGATTCTGACTCCTTTTTAAATCGTTTGTAGTCCTGGCGCAGATACTCGGCTCTATCGAGCGCAACGACTCCATCTTCTTCAAGCTGCTTCAAGTGTTCCACGGTGTCAAATCTTGACGGAGAAGGAGTGTCAGTGGTTAAGCTTTGTAACTCTTCGTCCGAAGGCTCAGAGTCTTTTGCAGCTATGGTCGTGCGGCTTTTGGATATTTCCTTGTCAGGAAATAGTAATCGAACGGTCGGTGGGGAGCTTGGATTAGTCAAAGGTGTCCCACCAGACGAAGCAGTGTCGGAGTTTTGACGGCCAGAAGATGACTTCGCGGAAGAGGGAGAAAAGCCGAATGACTCAGTATCAGCCCGCGGAGGAAAGTAATCACTATCTTCAGCTCTACGTCTAACCTCAGATGGGGGAGTATCCACAACCGAATCAGATTGACTGGTTACAGAGCCTTCACTCGACTTGGATGGTGTACTGACTGAAGACTCTAGAAGTCTTGGTCGAATAGACAAAGCTATCCCGGGTGAATTTTCTGTTGTAGGGTAGATCTTGACCGCTCGGATACCCTGCTCCCTCCGCGGTATCGATGTCTGAGGTGTCTGCTTCCGGAGCTTTTTCTCAGCCGAGCGACTGGCGGGGAGGGTTTCGAACGGATTTGCAGATGGTACGACATCTCCTGCACCTACCAAGGATTGGTTGGTTGCCGGATCCAACGAGGCATTCCCATGGCTTGTTTTGCGCTTCTTCTTGGGTTTGACGGACTGGGCTTCCTCTTTTCTCGCTCGCTTCCGGGTATCGTGTGGATGTTGGTCGCCGCGGATGACAACTTTAGGAGAAGCACGCTTTTTGATCTTGCTTTTTCCGTGTTTGGAAGATGCGGAAGAAGCGGTATGAGCCCTGGGCGATGTACTTGCGTTTGATGTTGTGGTGAGACGGGGATGTGTTGCTTCAGGAGTAGGTGCGGCGTTTATTGGAACATGAAGGATTGGCTCCAAGCTGGGCAAGCTCGCTGGTGAGCTGGGAAAGTCCTTATTGATAGGTCGGAATCTAGGCATGGTTTCCTGTTGTCGGTCTTTCAGTACAAGAATGACATCTGCCACGGAGGTACCACAACATCATGTGTGTGATATTGCTACTTACTTCCACAAAAAATACCACCCTAATCCACGGTGTTTCGGGCAAGATACGTGCTGTGAAGGAAGATGGGAGTACTGGACAAAGGGGGACGAAAAGGAAATCTGATGAGATTACGCGTGAGAACTGAAAAGGAGGTGGACGTCGAGTACGTCTGGGCTTCAAGAAAATGGGAAGCAAAGATCCGCATGTCAGAGCTAGGGCTGATCGAATGAAGCACCGAGGTGCGAGACCGTTATTTGGTAGTGACAGGAGATCTTGGGGCCTAGAGCAAGCTAACGAGATTGCACAGGAGCTTTCATTAAAGCAGGAAAATCAGGACAAACGAGATCGTTAGCTCTTCAGCTCTTTGAACGTTTGCCAAAGAGAAGTTGTAGGGATGAACGAGAGGCATGGCCAGCATGCGTTCTCTATCTGGTCCAACCTGATTTCTTTTCGCTTACCTCTCCAGTAGCAGAGTGAGGTCTTTCGCTGAGCCCTACGCACGATTTACAAATTTGCCAAATTTTATGATCTGTTATTTTTGTGTGTAGAACCGTTTTCGCTGCGGGAGGCTTGAGACTCCTTGCTTAGCCGAAATTGATTGACATGTGGGCCCTGGTTCGCCCCCTTCGGAATCGAATCCTAGTCGCCCATAGAGCGAACGCTAGAGCCCAGAGAGCCCTAGAACAGGCCCCTAAAACAAGCCATTTTCGAGCCCAGGGGCCTTCCGGATCCTTGGATTTCCACATCCAAATGGTGGACTACGCGTTTTTCATGCGTTTTTCTCGACCCAGGCACAGCTAATTGTCCAAGCTCGAAGTAGTAGTGAATTGAGATTTTCTCGTCGTGGGATTAAGTGAACAGAGGTAGTAGCGTCCGACCCATGGAATTGTGTACAGGTAGGGTGCTAGCAGCCAATCTCGGAGCAATGTAGTCCTCGTAACCTCGATCCAGACAGACCTGCTGCGAGAGAAGCCTGGCGCGACGCATCAGCCTGAAAATCAAGATACCACCCTGAAATGCCGACGCCATTCCACTGCAAGACTTCCCAATATCAATTGCGTGTGCCCGGTACTCCGTGCCCCGTGGATCCCAAATGACAGTGTCCAGATTCGTCCCACGAGACAAAATCTTTCGGCCTAAGTGTCCAGTATGACACAAGCGTAGTAGATGATATAGTCAAGAAAGGCCAGGGACCCTGCTATTGACGACCCTCCGCGGCATGCGCACCCTCCCTACGGACTTGGTGACTCTATGCTGACCCAGCATTACTGCCCCAAGCGGCCTTTGTAACGGTCTTGGCTCTTTCTTGACCCGCATTGCTCTCCTCGGATGTGCCTCCCGTTGGTGTTTGCGAAATTGATTGCCAGAGGCAAAGACCTTTCGACATTCCCCACATTTACGAGGTATCCTCCTGTGGTCCCACATGGGTGCCGCCTTTCTAGGCACCGGTGTCACCACCTCTTTGGGCACGGTAGTGATCTTTTCCAACCACGCGCAATGATACACTGCCGTTCTTGTGTGACGATGGATGGGATCATCTTCTCGTTTCCAATCCTCTAACCTCAGTGTGCAGCAGAAACATGTGGTGGCGTCGGTCTGTCTGTTACTATGGTAGAACCCGGCTGCAGCCATTCTGATCGGCAAAGGTTTGATATTGAGGGGCCAGGTGTGGAAGGAGGCCAGCCGTTCCTCAAGTGTACTCATGAAGCTTTTGTTGACAAAGGTGCAGGTGGGTGCAAGAAGGAGGTGATGCTGAAAAGGATCGGCTTGACGGTCTCATTGATCAATGGAAACGTTGCTGTGGAAGCAACTGACTTCGTCGGAGTCCCAATTGCTGTGATAGAAGCCTGCGATTTACTATAAGCTATTGCTGTGGCCTTAGAAGGATAACAGATGGGGCTATCAGACCTGCAGCAGCCATGACAGCGGGCTTAAGATAGAGGCCTTGGGGCCAGTTGGTGAAAGACAACAGGCGATCTTCGTATACATCTAAGCGGCTCTCCATGACTGCAATCTATCGGACGCGGCTTCGGCTTCTGCACAGCTGCTTTGAAGAGGCTATTAGTGCTTCATGTAAGTAACAGACCTCCGCCAGGTAGTAAGAGTGAAGATTTTGTATGACGAGTAAGAGTGTTGTCTATGCAATGGAGTTGGTTTCGAATCCACGCGTTGGACGCGCCTTACCACGTGATATCCAGATAGATCAAATCAGCTCAACTCCGTAACGTATACTTGCCTATCCATATATTGTATGTAGCTCTCCTTATGCACTTCTGCCTCGTTGACAGAGAGTAATACGTATAACAAATGGGCGTATTACGATTCAAGGTCTTGACCAACCCTATATATAATATACAGACTAGTGCTGTAATACATAATACGCTAGTACAGAGGTCCAACAACACCATTGAAGGCCAGTCGATTCTTTCTTTCTGGGTGCTGCATATCAGTTGCTATCAGTCAGTCAATATGTGCCTATTAAAAGTCATGGAAAAGAATGAAGCCTGTCAAAGTCGGTTTCGCCAAATATAAAACGAAAAGGGGCTTAGTTCGTCACCTTCAGCTCCATCTTGCAACAACAATTGAGGTTTCTAATAATCATCCTCCCTCTAATCCTCCCACACCTTCACAAACGTCCCCACCTCTACGTAGATCATTGCCACCGTTGCTTGTCGCCCTTGAAAACGATCCAAATTGTCGTTTTCGCTGCTCTTTCGCAAATTGCTACCACGCACGAATTAGTACGTCGAAAAAAGCTGATATCTTCCTCCGTACTTAGGGACTGTCTCGAGCCTTATGAACGACCAAGATACGCTTCCGGAGGCAAGCAACATTTGCGCCAGGGTGCAGCGCGTGCTGTGCAAGAAAGTTGTCTCCAAGCCTGGGTTGCGTGCATTATCATTGAACCGGGAGACTGGCTAGCAGTCTGGTCAATGCGCCTGTTTGGTTTAAGCGATACGTTCTTGTTACGTGTACACAGCCTTGAGTAAGTGTGTAGTCATATCTGACGATTCCGTGTCTCGTTTTCCTCTGAAGATCTTCATTTCCATGCACTCGAAGTCTGACCTCCTCAACTGCAAAGCTATGACCGAAGCAAGACGAAAGAACAATCTCGATCTCTACATGATAATCTATGTCCATGGCTATCGTTCTTCCTTTCGAGCACTTGCGATTCAGCCTTGTATTCAAAATACCTTTGCGTCTATTCAAACATTGAGTGCACACTATAAACACTTGGTTGCTACGATGTAGCGATCGCATGAGTTCCCGAGACTTTGACTGCAGAAGAAGCTTTCAACGCACTACCCGAAAATGCCACTGCCTGATCAGGCAATTGAAATCCCAAGATACCAACGACCCGCCCCTGAATCGCGACTTGCACGAGGTTTGGTGCAAAGTCGAGGAACTGGCTCATGTATTCACCGATACCTCTTAACGCATAGGTTGCAATCTTGAAGGTATATTGGTGGCTAGATTCGATGTTGCCGAGGACCAATTCATACTGGCCCCATTGCCAGGTCAGAAGAGCGGGCGACGGAACAATGCGAGTCTGGTCTTCCTCGGCGATATCGGCCAATGCTTCGATGATGGATTGCAAGATATCGATCCTAACCGGCGGAACGGGTAGTCTTGCGCTGCGAATTCTGAGAACAACTGGTGGGTTCGAGCCGTCGACGCGAAAATTTCTGAGGAAAGTCAACGGATGAGGTGTCTCAAATGGAATCTGGTAGCCGACATGACATTGGCATCGACGCCTCCTGTAAGGATCAGCGATAGAGCGCTTGAATGGCCAATGAACAGCGTTGATAGAAAGACCACGAAAGTCATAGGACCGAGCATGTTGATCAGTATTGCTGCGAGAGGGAGGGGGTTGGCTCAGGATAAGGCGACTTGCAGGGTCGCTTGCTATATGGCTTTGTAACATTATGCGGTCTCAATTGAGGGACCAAAGCGCTTCTTATAATAACAGCGGCCCGGGAATCGCGAATACCATCATTGCCTTCGGGTAAAGGTCTTACTTGACAACAGAGGTTCGAATTGCATTGAAGCGATAGCCGCAACTTGACACCGAGTTCCTCATAACAGTAAACCTTAGCTCAACTGCAGTTCTGATAACAGGGAAAAAGTGTCTCATTATTCGACTTTCGAAACAAGACCAACCAGAACATGCGTAGCAAATTCCCAGACCCGCCATCTTTGAATTTCGACTGAGGCGCTCAATTATTGGGAGCTTAGTCTGCGGAGCGGTCGCTTCTCTCGCATACGCATAAAACTCAAATAAATACAATTCCTTCCCGTGTCATGGCTTGTGAAATTTTAATATACACGAAGCGGCGCGCTTGACTGATCATGCGAGATATGGAAGCGATACCGCAGAACGACATCGTGAGCTGGACGGGTGCCCTCACCAGAACAAGAAATGCAATCGTAAACGACACAACACGATTGCTTATTAGTTACTCAAGCTTGGCACCCGATCATCCTAGAAGCCTCTTCTCATAGCAAGGCTTACAGCATAGAAAGGAGGTAGCTTCAAGCAGACATATATACTGAAAGTCTCGTCCGTATTCCAACAACAGTACCTTTCGTCCTCTTCTTTTGGACACACCACCGATGTCATTTCCAGCCAGCCTAACGAACTCAGAGAAATCCGAATGCAACGGAACTAAGTATTGGACGGCTGTTGAATGGTAGCAAGCTATTTTGAGTTGTGCTTCACTTTTGCTGTCGGGAGATGTATACTAACCCTATAGCTCAATGTGTGAATGAATATTGTATTATTATTTGAATGTGTGATTAGAATTAGTGAAGAGGGATTAGGACGAGTAGTTGCTATGAGTATCAAGAATTAAGCAGGAATGCAATGTGTATTATCTGCCGTATGACGCACCTTCCCCCCTCCGTTTATTCGCAAATGATAGTCCTACTAGTTACAGACTAGGTAAGTAAGAATGCAAAGTACATCCTATTCTGTATCATGTACCTCTCCCCCCCTTCTGCTCGCAAATGATAATACCACTAGTTCCAGACGAGGTGAATAGAACTTCACTGCCGACCCCTCCTCCTGCTTTACATTCGCTTGACATCTCCCGGAGGCAATGGCACACCCAATGCTGCTTTCGTGTCAAATGCTGAAGACCTTGATGGGGCTAGATCGGAAACGCCTCCCCTTCTTTTCCACTACCTGATAGGACGTCAGATAGTGGCAATTGGTCGTGGGGTTCCGTAAATAGAAGCCTTATTCATCCTGTTCGTAGTCACTTTCATCGGAGACAGCCATCAAACCTATTGAATTAAAGTCTTACGCATCTTCGGATTCGCCCTCGTCCTCATCGTCCTCATCGTCCTATTCCTCCTCCCTCTGCTCCCAGTAATCTGTCAACGGGTTGTCGCGCTCTTCACGCAGAAAAGCAGTTACCTCTCCCTCTGTTGCACTGTAGTCCCAACCCGCGGCATCCGACAATCTTTCGCAATCCGCTTGGGTCCACATAACTGCAGATTCATCTCGGATCCCGTCGAGGAGTTGTCCCCACGTCCTGCCTTCGAGGTGAATGTCATCGAAGTAGATCCGCTTTATCGTGTCGCGGTGGCGATGCAATAGGCCGAACAGGTCTTCAGCAAGAACGGTCCATCCCTCCAGGGAAAGGGACCTAAGGGACGGCCACTTGAAGCTACCGAAGCAACTCGAAACTTTGAGGGTTGATGGGGCGACGCCTTCTTCAAAGTCATACATTGATCCTAGCAGAAGGGTTTTCAGAAGATTTGCCGTCGAAAGCAGTCGGTACAAGGCATCCTGGGACCCAGTGTCGTCTTCCCACAACTCCTCATTGCCGTGCGTGTTGATGTCCAGATAAAGGTAAGTTAGATTTCGAAAAAGGTTACACATAGCATCGAAATCTTTAGGCGCCGCTGACGAGAACATACGATGCGACACACCCGAGTATTCCCCAGAGATATAGACCGCACGAATTCTATGTTCCGTCATTGAAAGTGCACGCACTACAGTGACGAAAGAACGGTAAGGTGTCGAGGCCCGATCCCAGAGGCTCTCTTCTGGGGGCTCGTAAGTCCTGTGTTTGGCGGAGAGAAACTTTCGAAGGATCTGCTTATGACAAATATCCTCACTCTCATCAGAAACAAATAGGTCGGAGATAATTATCTTGTCTACACCTGGGAGCCTGACAAGTGCTGCATTGAGCACCTCTGAGTCTTCGTCTTCTTCAATGATCTTCGTCATCTGGTCGTAGATCTCCTTGTAACGCAATTGTGCATCCTTCATCGACTCCTCGTTGTATTTGTCAGGTAGAGAGGCGCAAGATATCCAATCTTCCCTCCACGCTTTGTCATGGAGATGAACAGGGGCAAGCAGACTGTCGTCACAGGAGATAGTGCGTACGTAATGACGTAAAACATTGTGCTCGGATACCGCCTGAAGGGTTTCCAGGCTTGTGTTGTATTGCCCAAAATGCACTTTTTTGAGCAGCAGTGGCAAAGCGGCAGCAGCGAACTCCCGTGATACCAGACGAACCGACCTTATGTCCTTCCTCTGGATGTTTGAGTCTTTGTAGTCAGGGTGAGTTTGCCATCGAAGCTCCCTGCAGATCTGTGCAAGAATTTCGAGTGGTAAATCCCGTATGCCCATGTTGAAAGTCCGTTCCAGTAGAAGTTAGCTGAGTCGAAGCTAGGTCAGGTAAGAGAGTCGGTTCAATCCCGCTTTACTGGGGTTGCAATTTTTGCCCACCTACTGAATGTCAACCTGTCAGATGCACTCAGGGCTAAATCGTCTGATTGATAAACAATGATGCATAGCACCCTAATATACATGATTATGAGGTCCTAAGTAGGTGGCAAATGAGTGTTCCTAGCCCTGTTTCATACCAATTGCTTCGCCTGATAAAGTGGAGAATAGGTGGTGTGATGATGGTGTTTTGGTGGCATGATTAAGGGTCCAAATGACCCTAGAGAAAGCAAAATAGGATTAAGGGGAAAATAGGGGCCATTACAGCTGACACAACCTGTTGCAGAAATTCTAGTTTGTTGGAGAATGGTTGGGGCAGTCTCTCCAGCAGTACTAAGCCAAATCAGGTCTAGCGCATCGTAATCCTGGATCACTGTTAGCCAGGCTATATACCGAATAACAAGTGTTATACTTAGGGCAGACCAGCTTTATTAAATACCTTATTATTAATAGGGCCTAAATTAATTAACTGTATATATAAATAAGCTTATATTCTTAATTAAATAAAGTAATTGAAATTTCTTATAATTAATAAATTATAAGTTTAATTAATATTTATATATTTATATATTTATATATATAAAAAAACGTTTAAATTTTCAATTTTTCATTTATAAATATTAATATTTTATTTATTTTTATATTATACTAGCACGTCAAAAGTCTAGGCCCAAACGCAAAAAACGCGAATAACGCGTTTGCATTTTACCAACTCTACTACCCTCTACCACCTCCAGTACTATAGTACGTATACCGTTAGGTCCAATTTCTGCTAATAGGACTCTTAAAAAAGAGTTTATTTTATCCGAAGAAGTAATTATTTATAAAGCGTCTCGTTCAAGAAAAAAAACTGCTTTAATAACTTCCTGCGAAAATCTTAAAAAATCTATTATTTAAAGTATTATTTAATATTATCTTAACTAGCCTTAAGGGGTTTCGAAAGCTCGATTTAAATATCCCTTTATATTATTAAATTGAGATAAAAGATTTATTATATATATTATTAAGGGGGAACCGGTAATTAAATATAAAAACTTTATATTATAATATAAATTAGAATATTTGAAATCTATTATTTATTATAATTTTAAAGAATATAGCTTTGTTAATTAACTTACTTAAAAAAGACTATTATTTTTAAAAATTATAATATATAAATAATTAGCTTAATATAAAATACGAAAATATTAAATTAAAAAATAATAATATAAAATAATTTAATTTAATAAGTATTTAATAAAGTAAAATAAAAGCAAAAAGTAAAAATAAGTTTTCTGTTTGCTTTATAAACACTTTAAGAAAAAAATAATATAATTTATTTCAAGAGGCAAAATTATATTAATAATAATTTAAAAAAGCTTTTATAATTTAAAATAATATAATTTTATTATTATAAATAAGGATAAAGCTATAAAATAAGGGAAGTATTTAATTAATAATTATCTTAAAGTTTTAAAAGAAGTAATTCTTATAATTTACAAATTAAACCTTCTTTTTATATAAGATAATATTTTTATATATAGAATATATAGAATATAAACGTAGCTCCGAAAATATAATATTAAAGTATTAAAATAGCCTTTTTTTCCCTTTAATCTTAATTTAATTAAATATCTTTAGAAAAGGTTTAAAAAGCTTGTTTATATAATACGGTTAAATATCGAAGAAGTATATAAGAATAATAAAAAGGTATAAGAGGTTATAAAAGAGGCTTTAAAACGAGCTTGGTAACTATTTCCTAAGGAGTTATTAATATTATTAATTAAGAGTATAAAAAGGAGGGTAAATATAGTAATAATAATAAATAAATAATATATAAAGTATTAAGTATAAAATAATTTTAAGGAATTAAAATATCATTATTAATTAATTATTATACAAAGATATATAGCTCTCCTATAAATAGTTGGCAAATTAGATATAATAGGGAAAATAGTAGTACAGGGTTATTTTTAGCTTGGCCTAGACTTTTGATGTAGTACTATAAGCTATGGAAATAATATATCGGAAAGTAATTATTTTAAAAGAGATTTTAAATTATTTTTATTAAAAAAAATCTTAATTAATTATTAATAAAAATAATAACAATAATAATAAAAATAATAATAAAAAAAATAATAATAATAAAATAATAATAAAAAAATAATAATAAAAAAGTAATAATAAAAATAATAATAATAAAAAAATAATAATAAAAATAATAATAATAATAATAATAAAAAGGGAAATATTAAAAATATTAAAAATATTAAACCAAAATACCTTTATTACAAAGGAATTTATAAAAAAATAAATATTAATACTTAAATAATAATTTTTATTTTAATGAATAAAAATTAAAAACTAAGAAATTCCTTAAAAATAATAAAGAAAAAACGAAATAAGTTTTAAAAATATATAACTTTAAAATAATTATAAATTTTAAAAAAATATTAATTATATAATTAATATATAAAATATTTAGAAAATTAAATAATTATTTAAATTTAAAAGCTAAAATCTATTATATTAGTACAGAAGGTAATGGTAGTCGATATTATACAGGTCTATTAACTAAAATAATAAAGTTACAGAGCAAGAGTATAGAAATACTCCTTAGCTGTTTATATATATAAAATATGAGTAGTATTATACGCTAAGCCCAACTAGGCTTAGCGTATTTAAATACAATAATACTGCAAATATTCAACACTTCTTATACTTATAATATATACCTTGCTATATACTTTGTATAACTATAACAAAATTTATATTTATTTCTTATTATATATATAATTACTTTATAAATAAAATTAACGATATTATTATAATAATTAAATTAGTTAAAAAGGAATATATAATATTATTTAAGGGAAAATTTTTTAATATTAAAGATAAAATAAGGAAAATATTATTTTTAAATTAAAAAATAAATAATTATTATTTTATTTCTTAATCTCTTTTAAAATATTAAATATATATTGAAAATATTAAAATAGAAAACATTTTAATTTTATAAAAGCTTTAATATATATATTGTAAATATATTAAAATAACTTTGATAAAGAATATAGCAAAAATTATTATTAAAATAAATATTTAATAAAATAACAAATAATAAATTATAATATTATTAAAATAATAATATAAATTTTATATTTTTCATTACGAATTAATAATAATTTTAATTAATATTATTTATAAAAGAAAAAAGTTAAAGGATTAAGACTTTTAATTTATATTATTTTTAATAAAATAATATTAATAAAAATATGTTTATTTAAAATAAATATCAAGGACTAGCGTATAAGTTGTCCGAACTATTACGTATTCGGGCCCTTAAGGGCTTTAAAGTATAATGTTGTTAATATTAGTAATATATATATACTTAGTATATATAATCCTAATATTAAATATATATTAAACCTTAGCCCCTCTTTTTTCTTTAATAATTAGTTTTATTATAAAATAAAACTTCCCTTTTGATCTTATATTATTATTAATCCTTAGTTTATAATATTATAATTCTAAATATTTAAACTTATATAGGGTAGTAATCTATAATTAAGATATCAAAAGTATAAATACGGTTATAACATAATAAAAATACTACTAATATATTATCGAATATCTTATTTAATAATCGAGAATCTAATAAAATTGTTAATTAGAATAATAATATTAACTTAATTAATAAATTAGAATATAATCTTAATTTTAATAAAAATTAAAAATTAATTATTATTTTTTAAAAATAAAATAATAATTAAATTATTTTACTTCTAAACAAACTTCCTTTTAATAAACGTATAATATAGGCGAAACGTTACCAAGATAACTTAAGGAAGGAGCAAGAATTAGAATAACTTAAAAAAGAAATTATTTCTTTAAAATATCGAAAATATATTCTAAATATTAAATCAGATAATATTAAAAATATCCAATTAAATTTATATATAATATAAAAACCTTATATTAAAGAAGTAAATAAAGATATATTAACGGACTTTATTTTTAAAATATACAATTCGAATATATAACGCCGATATTTTAATCTTAAACTTTTATTTAAGTTTATCTTATATTTTATTCTATTAAAAAAATATTAAAGGAAAATTATTTATAAATTTTATAAATAAAAATATAATATAATTATTATATTCTGTTTAATATTTAATAATCTTCTAATTAATAAAAATAAAATCTTATTTATAATATAATTTCTTTAAGGTAATTTTAAAGAACTTTGATATAATAAAAAGGATCTTCGCTTAATATTTATATATATATAAAATAATTTTATTATATTTTTAAAAAACTTAATTAAAGACTTTATAAATTATATTTTAAATATAATTTAAATATATATAAATATATAATAACAAGAATCTTAAATAATTTGATAATTTAAAATTTATATTTAAATTTTAAAAGCTTAATTACTTCCTTATATAAAGGAATAAAGGATAATTTAATTTTTTATTAAATTAAGGGAAAAGCTTTATATTAGGATTATTAATATTAATATTATTCTATTTAAGATAAAAGATTTAATTATTTTAATCTTATATTTAAAGCAAAACTAATATAAGATAAATATACCTATAATATATAGGTTTCGCTAATATAATATAAGATTTATTTATAGAAGAAGCTTTATAGGAAAGGAAAATTACCTTTTTTATTTTAATATTTATTAAATAAATAAAATAATTAATTAAGCAAAAATATTTAAATTAAATAAAATTATTTATTATAATTATAATAAATTATAGTATATATAACTTAATTATTTAAATAAGATAAATAAATCCTTTAATCCTAATTATATATAAGTCGTAAGTATAGTAAAAGGAGAAATTAAAATTAAAAAAAATTTTAAATCGGGGAAAGAAAAGCCTTTAATAGAGAATCCGCCTTATTAAGAGAAAAGCAAAGAATAATCTTAATATTTATCTTTATTTATAAAAGGTTTATCTTTATATTAATACGAAGAGTATTTAAAATATTAATAAAATTCTATTTTAATATTAAAGTTAAAATAAATATAATAAACTAATATTTTATAAATATTTTAAGTTTAATAAAAATCGTAAATATAAAACTTCCTTTTTTTATTTTTATAAATAATTAAAATATCTATTATTATAATATATATTATATATATTATAAGCTAGAAAATAATTAAAGATATAAAAAGAAATACAAAGAAATTTTTTATATTATTAATAAAAATAATAGAAGTCTAGATTTAATATTAAAAATATTTATTTTAAATAAATAATAAATTAAAATTTTATATATTTTTATTTATATCGATATTTTTTTGATTAGGTTTTGAAATTTAAATTAATATAATTAAAATATAAGCTTAATATTTATAATCTTATATAAATATTTTAATTATAAAAATATATTTTTAATCGAAAAAATAAATTATTTTCCTTTTTATAAAAGAAGTAATTATTTTATCGAAATAATTTAAAATCTATTTTATAACTTATTATATAACCTATTAAATAACAAGCTTATTATTTTATAAAATTATCTAAATAATACTTTAATATATAATTAGATTTAATGTTTTATTAGTTTAATAAGGTTTTTTATTTTATTTATATTAAAAAAAGATAAAGGCTTAAGATTTTATATAAATTATAAAAGGTTAAATAAAATAATAATTAAAAATCGTTATTTATTACCTCTAATTAATAAAACCTTAAATCGCTTAAATAAGATAAAAAAATTTATTAAGATAGATTTAAAAAAAATTTATTATTATATTTGTATTTAGCAAAGCGATAAATAGAAAATTATATTCCGTATATATTATAATTACTTTGAATATATAATTATACCTTTTAAATTAATTAATATATTTATTATATTTTAAACTTATATTAATAAATCCTTAATAAGATATATTAATAAGTTTTATATAATTTATCTTAACGATATTCTTATCTTTTCCGAAAATCAAAAAGATTATATAAAATATATAAAAATAATCTTAAAATAATTATATTAATATCAACTTTACGCGAATCTAAAAAAATATAAATTCTTTATAATTAAAGTCGAATTCTTAAGATTTATTATATTTATTAAAAATATTATAATAAATGAATATAAAGTTAATATTATCTTAATATAGTTTACTTTAAAGATATTTTATGATATTTAAATCTTTTTAAGGTTTACGAATTTTATAAGGTCTTTGTTATATTTATTTAAATATTTAATATAAAAAGCTTTTTCTTACCGCCTTAATAGCTTATTATTTATTAATAAATATTTAATATTTTAATAAAGTTATATTATTTATATATAATATTTATATATAAATATATTACTTGCTTCCTCAAAACCTTCGTTATTAATAAGAAGGGTATAGAAAATATAATATAATATTAATAATTTATTAATATTATTAATAACCTTATAATAATTCAATAATTAAATATTAATTAATTTAATATTATATTTATATATTAATAATATATAATATATAAAAATTTATTTAAATATAGTTATATTATTAAATTATATAATAATTATATTTATAAAAAATAGTTTTATAAGAATCCTATTTAACTTTATAAGGATTAAGATTATCTTTTATAATATAATATAAATAATAAATATAAAGAAACTTCGATAAAATAAACTTAATAATAGCGTTATAATTAATAATTTTAATAAAAGTTAATTATAAATATATTAAAAATATATATTTATATTAAATTAAAAAATTTATATTATTAAATTCAGAAGCCGAGTATTTACCTTTTAATATATAGGCTTAATTATATTTTATTTATTCGTTAAGTATATTTAAGGCGCAAAAAGGAGGAAATTCTTTAAAAATAAGAGTAATAAGAGGTCTAATAAGAGCGTATATTTAATATTTTAAAGATATAAGCAATTTACTACCTTTATATAAACCAAATATAATATTTTATTTAAAAGCAAAAAAGCTTTAATAATTAAGTATAATAATCTTTAAATATATTTTATTTTTAAGCTACTTCTTTATTTAATAAAAGCTATTTATAATAATAAAATTAAATATAAAAAGAAATATATTAAAATAAAATTCTTCCTTTCCTTTAAGATTAAAATCTTTTAAATTAATAATAATACCTTTTAAACGCTTAAGAGACCCGGATATAACGCGATTATTATATATAATAAATATAATATCTTTAAAATTTAATATATTTAACAAAATAAATAAGTTTAAATAAAGAGTTAATATTTTTAATATAAAAAGAAAAAAAAACAAATATAAATGTTATAAATATACAAAAATTATATATATATAATATAAGATAAAGTAATAATAAGCAAACCGTAATTAAAGTATTAAAGAAAGAAAAAATATAAGTAAAATAAATATATTAATATTATATTAATATATTTATAATTATTGATATTATAAACTTTATATATATAAGTTATTATAAAATATTAACAATAATATATTTAAAATATATTTATTATATAATATATTAAAGCAAAACTTAAATATATTTATATATAAATATTTATATATTATTATTATTTATATTAAATAATATATATATAAAATATTATTTCTATATAAATTATATATAATAAATAAATATATAATATTTTTCCTTATTTCCTATAAGATTAAAAGTTTTCTTAATATATCGGTATATAATTCGAAGTTGAATCTATAAAAGGAGGAAGTAATTATTAAAGATCAATATATAAATCGTCTAGATTATTATATATTCGAGCCTTTAAAAGTTTTAAAATATAATATTATTAATATTAATAATATATAATCTTAACGTTAAATATATATTAAACCCTAGCACCTCTTTTTTCTTTAATAGTTAGTTTTACTATAGAATAAAACCTCCCTCTTGATCTCATATTGCTACCAACCCCTAGCCTATAGCATTACAATAAATAATAATAATAAAATTATTTTTAATATTTTTAATAAAATAAATAACATATTAATAAATAAATAAATTATAAATATAAAAGCAAATATTCAAAATATTAAAATTAATAAAAAAGTTAGTTTTAATTTTAATATATAAAACGGATTTAAAGAAATTAATATTTTAAATATTTTATAAAATAAAATAATTAATTTTAATATAAAATATAAAACAAATATTAAATATAAAATTACATTATATTATTTTTATATAATAAATTAAAAATATTTAAATATAATAGATATTTTTTTAAATTTATTAAAATAATAATTGAAATAATTTATAAGACTTTATTTATTAATAAATTATTATAATTTTTAAAAAAGAATAAAAGAAGAAAGAATTTTTTTTATATATATTTTTTAAAAAATTAAAAATAAATATTTTTAAAACTAAATAAAGAATAATATAAATAATATTTTAATTTTAATTAAATATAATAAAGTTTAGAAAATTTAAAAAGATAAATATTATTAATTAAATTAAATATTAAAAGCGAAATTATTAAATATAAAATTTAATAAGTTATTAAAAGCAAATAAATAAAAAGAACAAATTATAATATTATTTTTTATTAATTATAAAAATTATAAATTAAAAAATATTCTTAACTTTAAAAATAAAATATAATATAAAAATAAAATATTTTAATATTAATATTACTTTTTTAAAAGCAACTTTTAAAAAAAAATAATAAATAAAATAAATTTATAAATATATTAACAATATAAATAATATATATTATTTAGAAAAGATTTTATATAGCTTCAAATAATTATTTAAAAAATAAAAAAAAATTTTAATAATAAAAACAAAAAAATTTAACTTTAAGTAATTTAAAAAAAATAGTTTTGTTTTTATTAATAATAAAAGAATAATCCTAATTATTTATATGAATAATTTATTAATATTTTTATTAATAATATATTTAACAAGTTATTATTTTAATTTTATATTCTTATTTATAATACTTTTAATAATAATATAATTATTTTTTATTTTTTATTTTTTATTTTTTATTTTGTATTTTTAATAATTTAAATATTTAAATAATATAGTTTTTTTAAATAGTAATTATTATATAATTATTACGATTTCTTAAGATTTTTATTCTTAAATAAAAAGGAATAGTTTTTAAAAATTTTAATTTAAATTCTTTATTAAGCTAAATTTTTAACTTATTTATTATTTTCTTTATATATAAAAATATTAATAAATTATTTATATAAATAATTACGATTATTCCTTTATTATTAATAAAAATAAAAATAAAAATAAATTTATTATTAAGGTTTTAAATTAAATAATTAAAATAAATAAATTCAACATTTATTTTATAATATATTATTTAAATAATTATTTTATATAATTAACAAATAATTAT
>JAABUQ010004984.1_pt1 | contig 21864 bp, 24 predicted proteins | sample 5560001 | NCBI WGS metagenome assembly JAABUQ01 (sample SAMN10711888, study PRJNA513371) | rock metagenome | isolation source: Antarctica rocks | place: Antarctica: Victoria Land, Finger Mt nord | collected 2015-12-18
CCGCGATCATCAGCCCCCAGCTCGGCAGCGGCGCCGGCACGCCGAGGCCGAGGAAGGACAGCACCGCCTCCAGCAGGATCGCCAGCGCCACCTCCAGCGTCGCCACGACGATCAGGTGCTGCAAGATGTTGGGCAGCACCTCCCGCCACAGCACATGGAAGCCCGACGCCCCGGCGGCCTGAGCCGCGGCCACGTAGTCCTGCCGGCGCACCTGCATCGTCGTCGTGCGCGCCACCACGGCGAAGCGGTCCCACAGCAGCAGCCCGAGCGTCAGCACCACGACGGCGAGCGAGCCGCCCACCGCCGAGACCACCGCGAGCGCCACCAGGATCAGTGGGATGCTGAGCCGGCAGGTGATGGCGAACATCACGAGGTCATCGACCCAGCCGCCGAAGAACCCGCCCAGCACGCCCAGGGTGACGCCGATCACCCCGCTGGTCAGCGCCGCCACGGTGCCGATCACCAGCGAGATCCGCGCCCCATAGACCAGCCGCGCCAGGTAGTCGCGTCCGAGCTGGTCGGTGCCCAGCAGGTGCGCGCCATCCCCGCCCAGCCAAGGCGGCGGCGTCAGGCGGTGCGTCAAGTCCTGCGCGAACGGGTCATGCGGCACCAGGCTCGGTCCGAACAGCGCCGCCAGCAGTGCTGCGCCCACGATCAGTGCGCCCAGCGCGGTCGCCCAATGCCGCAGCATCAGCCGGTGCGCAGCTGCGGGTCGAGCGCCGCGTTCAGCAGGTCCGCGAACAACGCCAACCCGATGTAGATCACCGCCAGCAGCAGCACGACCGCCTGCACGACGGGAAAGTCGTTCTTGCTGATACTTTCCCACGCGAGGAAACCGAGGCCGGGCAGGCTGAACACGCTCTCGATCACGATGGAGCCGCCCAGCATGAAGCCGAGCTGCACGGCGGCGATGGCGACCACCGGCATGGCGGCGTTGCGGGCCGCATGCTTCAGCACGATGCTGGCGCGCGACAGGCCCTTGGCCCGTGCGGTGCGGATGTAGTCGGAGCGCAGCGCATCGACCATGCCAGACCGGGTGAGCCGCATCAGCGCCGGGATCGCGGAGAACGCCAGCACCAGGCCCGGCAGGATATAGCCCGTCCAGTCGTCCAGCCCGCTGATCGGGAGCCATTGCAGCCGCAATCCTAGCCCGATGATGAGCAGCAGCGCCAGCCAGAAGCTCGGCATCGCCTGGCCCAGCAGCGCCACCAGCATTACCAGCCGGTCCAAGGCCCTGCCCTCGTTGAGCGCCGCCACGACCCCGAGCGGCAGCGCGATCAGCAGCGCGAAGCCGAGGCCGACCAGCCCCAGGGTCAGCGTGACCGGCAGGCGGGCGCGGATCAGGTTCGCCACCGGCTCCCGGAACAGGTAGGACCGCCCGAGGTCGCCCCGCGCCACGGCGCCCACCCAGGCGAAGAACTGCTCCGGTAGCGGGCGGTCCAGCCCGTAGGCCGTGCGGATCGCCGCCACGTCCTGCGCCGTCGCCTGCGGCCCGGCGACGGCCAGCGCCGGGTCACCCGCCACCCGGGTCAGCGCGAAGCTGATGACCAGCACCGTCATGCAAACCAGCACGCCCAGGACGACCCGGCGCAGGATGAACCGCCTCATCAACCGAGCCTATGGGCCGGGCCGCATTGCGGCAAGGAGGAACCCGGGCCAGGATGCGGCCATGCTGCGTCCCGTCTTGGCCATTGCCGCCATCGCCCCCTGCTGTGCTGTGGCGGAGCCGCTGCGTCCGCCGGTCGAGCCGGCCTGCATCTCCTCCCCGTTCGGCTGGCGCCATGCGGTCGGGCCGCATGCCCCGGCCGCGTTCCACAACGGCATCGACCTGCCGGCGCCGGAGGGCGCGGTGGTACATGCCGCGGCGGCCGGCACGGTGCTGCGCGTCAAGCGCCAGGGGCTTGGCGGCGTCACCGTGCACGTCGGCCACCCCGATGGCACGACGACGCTCTATGCCCACCTCGGCAACCTGGCACCCGCCATCGCCGAGGGGAAGCGCGGCGTGGCCGCGGGTGAGCCGTTAGGGCATGTCGCCCGCACCGGCGTGACCTACGGCACCCATCTGTTCTTCGCCGTGCTGCGCGGGAGCGAGGCGGTCGATCCGGAACCCTTGCTGGGAGTGCCGCGATGCCGATGAAGCGTCCGGTGAGCGACCACTTCGACGGCGAGCACTTCTTCAACCCCGGCGCGTCCCAGGCCCGGGGTCTGGGCGCCGTGCTGCGTTGGCAACTGGACCGGCAAAAGGCGCGCTGGCCCGCCCGCCTTCCCAACCTGACGTTTCCCCCGCCTGGCGATACCGTCGAAGCAGGCCAAGTCGGCCTGACCTTCATCGGCCACAGCACCTTCCTGATCCGGGTGACGGGGCCGGGCGGCATGTTCTCGATCCTGACCGACCCGATTTTCAGCGAGCGCTGCTTTCCCGTGCAGTGGATGGGACCGCGCCGGGTGCGGGCGCCCGGATTGACGCTGGAGGCGCTGCCGCTTATCGACGCGGTCCTGGTGTCGCACAACCATTACGACCACATGGACCTGCCGAGCCTGCGGGCGCTGCATCGGCGGTTCCGGCCACGGCTGTTGACGACGCCCGGCAACGCCCGGCCATTGCGTGACGCCGGCGTGCCGGACGCGGTTGAACTCGATTGGTGGCAGGCTGCCGAGGCCGGCCCGGTCCGGGTCACGGCGACGCCGGCCCGGCACTTCGCGGCGCGCGGCGTCGGCGACCGCAACCGGACGCTATGGGCCGGTTTCATGCTGGACGTGCCGGAAGGCCGCCTGCTGTTCGCCGGCGATTCCGGCGCCGGGCCGCACTGGGCGGCGATCCGCGACCGGCTCGGCCCGCCCGGGGTCGCGCTGCTGCCCATTGGCGCCTATCTGCCGCGCGAGATCATGCAGGCCGTCCATATGGACCCGGCGGAAGCGGTGCAGGCCCGCGCCGACCTCGGCGCCCGCCAGGCCATCGGCATGCACTTCGGCACCTTCCAACTCACGGATGAGGCCATCGACGCTCCGGTGCAGGCATTGCGGCAAGCCTGCACCCGCGCCGGGCTGCCGCCGCGAGCCTTCGACGTGCTGGGCTTCGGCGAAACCCGCGCCCTGCCCTTGTAAGCGCCGCGACCGTCAGATCGGGGCCAGGCTCCCGCCGCCGCTGTCCGCATGGTCCAGCAAAGGCACTTGCCGCACGACGGCGTCTTGGCTGGGCTGCACCCAGTTGATCTCGCCGGGCGTGTTGCAGGCGTCGCAGACCGGCTGCCAACGGCCATGGGCGGTGCCGCATGCGGCGCAGCGCCAGAACGGGTCGGGGTCCGCCTCCGCGACGTGGCGCAAGGCGTCCTGTGCCTCGGCCACATGGCCCTCCTGGTCCGCGATGTCGGCCAGCAGCACCCAAACCCGGCGTTGGTTCAGCCCGGCGTCGCGCACGGCCATGATGTGGCGCAGCGCCTCCTTGGTCATCCCGGCATCCAGCGCCGCTTGCGCCTGCAGCAGGTGGCTTTCGGGATGGCTGGCGTTCTGCTGCGCCAGGCCGTTCGCCGCCCTGAGACGGTCCTGCTTGTCCGACAGGTCTCCCATGTAGGCCGTGGCCACGTCCGGGTGCGGCTGCGTCGCCCAGGACCGCCGCAGCACCTCGTTGCCTTTGCTGTCCTTGCCGACGGCGCGCAGGCGCTTCGCGTAGGCGATGGCGGCGGGCGCCAGCGACGGGCTGGCGGCCCAGGCCTGCTTGGCGTAGCGCAGCGCCGTCGCGGGGTCCCGCTCCGTTTCGGCGGCGGCGACGGCCAGCGGCGCGCGCAGGTTCGGGCCGGACAGCCGCAGCGCGTCGGCCCAGTTGCCCGTGCGCAGCGCCAAGGTCCGGCGTTCCTCTTGCAGCCACCGCGCACCGGGCCGCACCGCCTCGGCCTGGCGTGCCAACTCCTCTGCCCCGGCCCAGTCCTCGCGCGCAGTCGCCTGGCGCATCAAACCGCGCAGCCCCAGGAAGGCTGCGTCCTTGCGCCCGGCGAGCTGCCGGAACGTGGCCGCGGCGGCGTCCTCCCGCCCGGCCTGGCGATCCGCCTGAGCTGTGAGCAGCAGCGTGAGCGGCGTGTCGCCCAGCAGGCGCCGGCTGCGCCTGGCCTCGCGCTGCGCGGCGTCGGGATCGCTGGCGGCCAACGCCACGAGGGCGCGGGTCACCGCGTGGTTGCCGCGCACCCGGTTGCGGCGCATCCGGCTGCGGCGTGCCGCGCGCGGCACGCGCGTGAGCGCCGCCAAGGCCCGCACCACGAAGTAGAGCACCAGGAACAGCAGGGCGAGCAGCACCAAGGCGACCGGGCTTGAGGTCGAAAGCGTCGTGTCGCCGATGGTCGCCGACACCGTGCCGGGCAGCCCGGCCACCCACCAGGCCAGCGCAATCGCCGCCGCCGCAAGGACGGTCAGTCCGAGAACGGCGCGCATCAGCCGCGGGCCGCCATGGTGGCGAGCGCAGACCGGGCGTCCAGCAGCGCGCGGGCCTGGCTGACCCAATCCGCCATCGCCGCCGCCGCCGGTCCGGTCAGCCCGTCCAGCGTGGACACCGCGCCGGAAAGGTCCCCGGCCTCCAGCGCCTGGCGCGCATGGGCCAGCAGGCCGGCCACCGGGTCGCCCAGCACCACGCGGTCGCCCTGGCGCACCGACAAGGATTGCTGCGCGCGGGTCCAGAGCCGGGACGCGAAGGGCTGACCTTCCATGGCGCCGGGCTGGCTCGCGTTCTGCGCCGCCTCTGCGGCGCTGGTGAAGGACAAGCGCAACCCAGCCTCGGTCGGCGGCGCGTTGAAGGCGAAGCGGGCCAGCGCGGGCGGTGCGCCGGGGATCTCGCCCAGCTTCTGCCCGGCCTCAAGTGCTGCGGCGGCGACCTGGGTGCGCGAGATACGCTGCGCCCGCTCCGCCACCCCGCCGAGCTGCCCGGCGATGGCGCTGTCCTGCTTCTCCACCGCGGCGACCCGTCCCTCAACCGTGCCGAGCCGTTCGGTCAGCCCCTGGGAACTGGCGGCATCCTGCTTTTCCATCACGGCCACCCGACCCTCCACCGCGCCAAGCCGGTCAGTCACCCCCTGGAGGCCGGCGGCATCTTGCTTTTCCACCGCGGCCACTTGGCCCTCGACCGCGCCGAGCCGTTCGGTCAGCCCCTGGAAGCTGGCGACATCCTGCACTTGCATCGCAGCCACCTGGCCCTCCACCGCGCCGAGCCGGTCGGCCAGCCCTTGGAAGCTGGCAGCATCCTGCTTCTCCGCCGTGGCCACTCGGCCCTCGACCGCGCCGAGCCGGTCGCCGAGATCCTGAAGGGTGGAAGCCTGCTTGGACAGCGCGGCATCCTGCTTGGAAACGCTGGCCTCAAGCTGCGCGGTGATCGGGCCGAAGTCCGGCTGCGGCACCGGGACCGGACGTTGCTCCACGGCGGACAGTCTCGGCTCCAGGCCAGCGATCCGGGCGTCCAGCGGCCCGAGATTCACGGTCGGTGCCGGCCGCCGCTCCAGTTCGTTCAGCCGGCCACCCAGCGCGTCCAACTGCTGCTGCAAGGTATCGACCCGCGCCGTTTGCTGCTCCATCCCGGCGGGCGTGCTGGGGTTGCGGTACAGGTAGAACAGCGCCCCGGCGAGCACCAGGAAGCCGAGCAGGTACAGCGCCGGGAGGAAATCCCGGCGCGGTTGCGGCGGCGGTCCCTCGACCCGAATGCGCTCGGGCGGTCCCGGCGGTATGGAAGGGATGGGGTCGGGCGCGTCTGATTCGGTCATAGGAGTGCCAATAATGAGTCCTGTGTCGGCTTAGCCGAGACGCGCACGCGACGCCAGGGCAAGACGCACAGCACGTCCGCCGCCGGCTGGCCAATCGCCAAGGCATCCACCGCGGCCAAGGCGGGGTGCAGCGGCGGCGGCAGCAGCCGGACGAATGCGCGGGCGGTTTCCGCCGAAAGGAACAGCGCCGCGGCCAGGCTGCCGTCCCGCAAGGCCCGGGTGGCGGCGGGCGGCATCCGGGTGGCCGGCCGGGCGGCATAGACAGCCCGGCGACGCACGGCGAAGCCCTGCGCCTGCAGCGCCGCCGCAAGCGACGCTCCCTGCCCCCGCGCCGTCGCGAACAGCAGTGCGGTGCCGGGCGGACAGTCCCGCCGGGTCAGGTCCGCCAATGCCGCCGCGTCGCCGTCCGCGCTGACGACCCGGGTGAACCCCGCCGACCGGGCGCGGTCCGCCGTGGCGTGGCCCACCGCCAGCAGCGGCATGCCGTGCAGGCTAGCCGGCAGGAACGGCACCGCGTTGCCGCTGGTGATCAGCACCGCCCCCACCGCGCCGAACGGCGCGAGCGCAAGCGGCCGGATTTGGAGCAAGGGTGCGATGATGGGATGGCGATGCAGCGCCCGCAGGCGCTGGGCCGTCTCGGACGCGCCCGGCTCGGGGCGCGTGACCAAGACAGCTTTTTTAGCCAAAAATATCGCGCGGGCTGTCGGCCCGCAGGCTTGCGCCCAACTCGGCGCCAAGCCGCGCGGCATCGTCCGCCGAACCGTGGATGCCGCGCTTCAACAGGAACGACCCGTCCGCCCGCGCCACGAGGCCGGTCAGATGCAGCCGTGGCACCTGCCCCGTCGACGAGGGCAGCAGCCGCGCATGACCGCCGATCGGGGTGCGGCAGGAGCCGTCCAGGGAGGCGAGCAGGCTGCGCTCCGCCGTGGACACGGCGCGCGCTTCCGGGTCCTCGATCCCGGCCAGCAGTTCCCGCAATATCGTATCGTCGCGGCGGACGGTGATGCCCACGATGCCCTGGCCAGCCGACGGCACGATCGCGTCGGGGTCGAGCGGCATGATCGCCTCCGTTTCCAGCCCCAGGCGGCGCAGCCCGGCGAGCGCCAGCAGGCTTGCGGTGCACTCGCCGCGCATGACCTTGGCGATCCGCGGCTGCACGTTGCCGCGCAGCAGCTCCATGCGCAGGTCGGGCCGGGCGTGCAGCAACTGCGCCTGCCGCCGCAGCGAGTTGGTGCCGATCACGGCGCTAGGCGGCAGCACGGCCAGCAGGTCGCCGGGCCGGGGCGGCAGGCAGTCAGGGCCGAGAATCAACGCATCCCGCGCGTCCTCCCGCCGCAGCGTGCAGGCGAGCACGATGCCGGACGGCATCTCGGTTTCCAGGTCCTTGAGGCTATGCACCGCGAAGTCGATACGGCCGTCCAGCAGCGCCTCGTGGATCTCCTTGCTGAACAGCCCCTTGCCGCCGATGTCCGCGAGCGAGCGGTCCTGCACGCGGTCCCCAGTCGTGCGGATCACATGCTGCTGGAACACCTGCTCGTCGCTGTAGCCCGGCGCCAGCACCGGGCAGAACCGGGTGAGCAACGACAGGAACAGCCGCGTCTGCGTCAGCGCGAGCGGCGACCCGCGCGTGCCCACCCGCAGCGGCAGGCTGCGGCTGTGATGGCTTGGGGCGCCTTGGGCGGGGCTTTTGTGCAACACAGGGGCGAGCGCAGGCTGGGCGTCGGGCATCCAGGTGTCCTATGAGATCGCGCCGATGGAGGGAAGCCCGACCGATGCAGAACGGCCCACGACCCCGAAAACCCGTAATTGGGATCGAATCGTCCTGCGACGAGACGGCCTGCGCCATTCTCGCGCCCGACGGCGTGATCCTGGCCGAGCTGGTGCTGAGCCAACAGGCCGACCACGCCCCGTTCGGCGGCGTCGTGCCGGAGATCGCCGCCCGCGCCCACCTGGCGCATTTGCCCGGCCTGGTGCAGCGGTCCATGCGCGAGGCCGGCCTGCATTTCGGCGATTTGGGCGGCGTTGCAGCAAGTTGCGGGCCGGGCCTCATTGGCGGCCTGATCGTCGGCGCCGGAATGGCGAAGGGCTTGGCGCTTGGAGCCGGCCTGCCGTTTGTCGCCGTCAACCACTTGGAAGCGCATGCGCTGACTGCACGGCTGCCCAGCTTGGCTGCGGAGGGTGCGCCGTTTCCTTACTTGCTGCTGCTGCTGTCCGGCGGGCATTGCCAATGCGTGGCGGTGGACGGCGTGGGCCGTTACCGCCGGCTCGGCGGCACGATTGACGACGCAGTGGGGGAGGCGTTCGACAAAGTAGGAAAACTGCTCGGCCTGCCCTGGCCCGGCGGCCCGGCGCTAGAGCGGCTTGCGGCGGCTGGCGACGCCGCCCGGCACCCGTTCCCGCAACCGTTGCGCGGCCGGGCGGGGTGCGATTTCAGCTTCTCCGGCCTGAAAACCGCCGTGGCGCAGCGCATCGCCGGGCTGCCGTCGCCGTTGCCGGCACAGGACGCCGCCGACATCGCGGCCGGGTTCCAGCGTGCCGTCGCCGAAGTGCTGGCCGACCGCGCGGGGCACGCGATGGCGATGATGCCGGAGGCGCGGCTGCTGGTCGTCGCGGGCGGCGTCGCGGCCAATGCGGCGGTGCGCGCGACGCTGGCGGGTGCCGCGGCGGCCCGGGGCGTGGCGCTTGTGGCGCCGCCGGTGCGGCTGTGCACGGACAACGCGGTCATGGTCGCCTGGGCCGGCATCGAGCGGCTGCGCCTGGGGATTGAGGACGCGCTGGACGTGGCGCCGCGCCCGCGCTGGCCGTTGGCCGAGCTTTCGGCCGGATGAACTACCGCCACGCCTTTCACGCCGGCAACCCGGCGGATTGCATGAAGCATGCGCTGCTGGTCTGGATGCTGCACGCCTTGGCCCGCAAGCCCGCGCCGCTGTTCGTGCTGGACACCCATGCGGGCCTGGGCCGCTACGACCTGCTGTCCGACCCGGCGGAGCGCACCGGGGAGTGGCGTGCCGGCATCGCGCGGCTTCTGCACGATCCGCCGCCGCCGCTTGCGGACTACGTGGCCCTGGTCGAGCGGCTGGGCCTGTATCCCGGCTCCCCCGCCCTGATCCGCGCCCTGCTGCGGCCCGATGACCGGATGGCGTGCTGCGAATTGTACCCGGAGGACCACGCCGCGCTTGCCCGCCTGTTCCGCGGCGACCGGCAAATGGGGGTGCATCTCCGGGACGGCTATGCGGCCATCGGCGCCTTGCTGCCGCCACGGCAGGCGCGGGGGCTGGTGCTGATCGACCCGCCGTTCGAGGCGCCGGGCGAGTTCGACCGCGTGTTGGCGGGGCTGCAATTGGGCGCCGCGCGTTTCGCCGCCGGGGTGTATGCGGCGTGGTATCCGATCAAGCATCGCAGCCCGGTCCGCGCCTTCCACGAGGCCGTGCGCTTCGCCGGGCTGCGCGACGTGGTGTGCGCCGAGATGTGGTGGCGGGAGCCGACCGACCCCGCCCGCCTGAACGGCTGCGGCCTGTTGGTCCGCAACCCGCCCTGGGGCTTCGAGGCCGCGGCGCCGGACGTGCTGGCGGCGCTGCTCGGCCGCTTGGACGACAAGCAGCCCGGCCATGGCCACGCGCTGCTGCGGCTCACCGATGAGTAGCATCCTGGTCGTGGGCGCCGGGGCGTGGGGCACTGCGCTGGCGCTGCACCTGGCCCGGGAGGGCCGGCCCGTCACGCTCTGGGCACGCAACCCGGCGCCGATCCTCGCGGACCGGCGCAGCCCGCGCCTGCCCGGCCATCGCCTGCCTGACCCTGTGGTGGTGACAGGGCGGCTGGACGCCAAGCCCTTTGACGCCGCGCTGCTGGCCGTTCCGGTGCAGCATATGGCCGCCGTCGCCGCCGGGCTGCCCGGGCGGACGCCCGTGGTGGCCTGCGCCAAGGGCGTGGAAGCCGGCACGCTTCGCCTTCCGTTGGAGATCCTCGCCGACCTTCACCCGGGCCGGCCCGCCGCCGTGCTCACCGGCCCCAACTTCGCGCATGAGGTCGCGGCCGGGCTGCCCGCCGCCGCGGTGCTGGCCGCGGCCGACGCGGGACTGCGGGCCTCACTGGCGGAGATGATCGGTGGCCCGGCCTTCCGCATCTACGGCAATGACGACCCGGTGGGCGCCCAACTCGGCGGGGCGGCGAAAAACGTCATTGCCATCGCCGCGGGCGCCGTCATGGGCGCCGGCTTGGGGGAGAACGCCCGCGCGGCGCTGATCACCCGGGGGCTGGCGGAAATCGGCCGCTTGGTCACGGCGCTCGGCGGCCGGGCGGAGACGGTGGCCGGCCTATCGGGCCTGGGCGACCTGCTGCTGACCTGCACGGGACCGGGGAGCCGCAATTACTCGCTCGGCCTGGCGTTGGGCCAGGGCATGGCGCTTTCCGCCATCCTCGCCGGCCGCGACGCCGCAACGGAGGGCATAGCCACCGCCCCGGCGCTGGTCGCCCGGGCGAACGGGGTCGATCTGCCGATCTGCACGGCGGTGGCGGCGCTGCTGGACGGGCGCTGGCGGCTGGACCAGGCCATCGCCGCCCTCCTGGCCCGGCCGCGGCGGGACGAATAGCCATGCTGCGCGGCATCGTCACCGTCGGCGGCTGGACCATGGCGAGCCGCGTGCTGGGCTTCCTGCGGGACATCCTGCTCGCCGCCCTGGCCGGCACCGGGCCGGTCGCGGACGCCTTCTTCGTGGCGCTCCGCCTGCCCAACCTGTTCCGCCGGCTATTCGGCGAGGGCGCGTTCAACGCGGCCTTCGTGCCAGAGTTCAGCGGCATCCTGGCGACCGAGGGCGCGCCCTCTGCCCGCCAGTTCGCCCAGGAAGCCATCGCGGCGCTGGCCTTCTGGCTGCTGGCCCTGACGGTGCTGGGCGAGGTGTTCATGCCGCAACTGATGGCGCTGCTGGCCCCGGGGTTCGAGGCCATCCCGGGCAAGGCGGAGCTGACCACAGCACTGGCGCGCATCACCTTCCCCTATCTGCTCCTGATCTGCCTTGCGGCCTTGCTGTCGGGCGTGCTGAACGGGCTGGACCGGTTCGCAGTCGCCGCCGCCGCGCCGCTGGTGTTCAACGGCGTGTCCATCGCGGCGATGCTGCTGCTGACGCCTTATGTGCCCACGGTGGGGCATTCTTTGGCCTGGGGCGTCACGGTCTCGGGGGTGCTGCAACTGGCGCTGCTGGCCTGGGCGGTGCGGCGGGCGGGCATGGCACTGCGCATCCCGCGTCCGCGCATGACGCCGCGCATGGCGCTGCTGCTGCGCCGCATGGGGCCGGGGCTGGTCGGCGCCGGGGTGACGCAGCTCAACCTCGCGGTCGATGTGGTGATCGTCAGCCTGCTGCCGCCGGGTTCGGCGTCGCTGCTGTACTATGCGGACCGGGTGAACCAGTTGCCGCTCGGCGTGATCGGAACGGCGGTGGGCACGGCGCTGCTGCCGCTGATGTCTCGGCAGGCACGGTCGGGCGACGCCGCGGGGGCCATCGCCACGCTGAACCGGGCGCTGGAGATCAGCCTGGTGCTCACCTTGCCAGCGGCGCTGGCCCTGGCCGTCGCGGGCCAGCCGATCATGCTGGTGCTGTTCGGCCGCGGCGCGTTCGATGCCACCAGCGCCCTGCTGAGCGCCCAGTCCCTCGCCGCCTACGCCTTCGGCCTACCGGCCTTCGTGGTGCTCAAGGTGCTGGTCCCTGCGTTCTTCGCCCATGGCGACACCGGAACGCCGGTGAAGGTCGGCATGGTGGCGATTGCACTCAATCTCGTGCTGAACCTGCTGTTCATGGTGCCGCTGGCCCATGCCGGCCCGGCCTTGGCCACCAGCCTGTCGGCGATCTTCAACGTGCTGACGCTCGCCGCCCTGCTCAGCCGGCGGCGGCAGCTTGAGCTGGACAGCCAGTTGCGCCGCCGGCTGCCGCGCATGGCGCTGGCGGCGCTCGCCATGGCGGCGGCGCTTTGGGCCGCGGAACGCACGGTGTTCGCCGAGCTGGGCACGACCGCCGGGCTGCGCTGGCTGGCGCTGGCGGCGCTGGTCGGCTTTGGGCTTGCGGCCTATGCCGTGGCCGGGCAGGCATTGGGTGCGTTCGACGCGCGGCGATTGCTCGGTATCCTGCGGCGCCATGGGGGTAAGCGGTGAGGCCAGACCGCCGAATTCGTGCTATTTCATTTCTAAATCGTTATATACGGAGTGGGCCTGAAAGGAGTCACCCATGTATTTCCGCGCCCTGCTTTGCGGCCTGACGCTTTGTGCCTTGGCGCACCCGGCCGCCGCGTCCGACCAGGATTTCCAGATTCTCAACAAGACCGGCTACCAGATCGACAGCGTCTATGTCGGGCCGCACAGCTCCAGCGAATGGGGCCGGGACATCATGGGCCAGGACTCGCTGTCAGACGGGGAGGCGGTGAACATCACCTTCCCCAGCCGGACCAACGCCTGCAGCTATGACATCAAGGTCGCCTACAACGATGGCGACGAGGTGACCTGGGACAGCGTGAACCTCTGCAAAGTCTCAAAGGTCACGCTGTATTGGCGTAATGGCAAGACGCGCGCCGTCACCGAGTAGCGCACTGCCCGCCCGGTCCTGCCCGCCCGTCCCTGATCGCGCTTGACCGATCCCGGCCGGACGGGGACAACGCCGTTATGCAACGCATCCTTTCCGGCATCCAGCCGACCGGCGTCCCGACACTCGGCAACTATCTTGGCGCGATCCGCAACTGGGTCGCGCTACAGCGCGACCACGAATGCCTGTATTGCGTCGTGGACCTGCACGCGATCACAGTTTGGCAGGACCCGGCCACGTTTCGCGCCGCCACGCGCGAGGCGGCGGCGTCGATCATCGCCTGCGGGATCGACCCGAAGGCGCACGTGCTGTTCCACCAATCGGCGGTCCATGCCCATGTGCGGCTGAGCTGGATTTTCAACTGCGTCGCCCGGCTCGGCTGGCTGAACCGCATGACGCAGTTCAAGGACAAGGCCGGCAAGGACCGGGAGCAGGTGTCGGCGGGGCTGTACGTCTATCCCAACCTGATGGCGGCCGATATCCACGCCTACCACGCGACCCGCGTGCCGGTGGGCGACGACCAGCGGCAGCATTTGGAACTGGCGAACGACATCGGGCAGAAGTTCAACCATGACTACGGGGTGGAGTTCTTCCCGGTGATCGAGCCGCTGATCCTGGGTCCCGCCGCCCGGGTCATGAGCCTGCGCGACGGCAGCAAGAAGATGTCGAAGTCCGACCCGTCCGACCAAAGCCGCATCAACCTGACGGACGACGCCGACACTGTTGCGCTGAAAATCCGCCGTGCCCGCACCGACCCCGAGCCGTTGCCGCACGAGCCGCAAGGGCTGGAAGGCCGTCCGGAGGCGCGGAACCTAGTCGGCATCATGGCGGCACTGCTGGACCAGGACGCCGCCGCGGTGCTGCGGGAGCACGGCGGCAAGGGGTTTGGCGTCTTCAAGGAAAGCTTGGCGGCCCTCGTTGTCGAAAAGCTCGCACCGATTGCCGCCGAAACGCGGCGTCTCCTGGCCGACCCCGGCACGGTGGACGCCATCCTGCGGGACGGCGCCGCCCGGGCCGCCGCGGTTGCCGACCCGATCGTGGCGGAGGCCGAGCGGTTGGTCGGTTTCCTGAAAGTGTAGTCCGGTCCCCCGCGCCGGGACCGGACCCTTCGCCGGGCTTTAGCCGCGGCGATACACCGTGCGCGTCGCCGGCTTTGTCGCCATCGCGATCAGGAACCCTACCCCGGCCGCGACCAGGATGGCCGTGATCGGGCGCTGGTCAACCTGCTCGGCCAGGTAGTCGCCGGCCTCCTCAAGCTGGTCAAGCACCTGCGAGCCGTAGTCGCTTGCCTGGTCGCCAGCTTGGCCAGCGATGTTGCGCACGCTGTCCTTCGCCTGCCCGTAGGCCCGCTGCGCGCTGCCGGACATCCGATCCACCGCGCCGTCCGCCTGCATCTTCTTGTCTCCGGTCAGGTCGCCGGCCATTCCTTCGAGCTTGCCGCCGACCTTGCGGGCCGCGCCTTCAAAACGGTTCTCGTCCATGGTCGCACTCCTTCGGTGTTGTCGATGCAGGGTGAAACCCTTTTGACACGGTACGGTTCCATGGCGGCGGCGGCGCACGATATGACGGGGAGCCTTGAGCCGCGCGCTTGGCGTGGCATAGTCGATCCATCAGCGCGGAGCGCCGGATATGTACACGCAAGCCCTCAACGCCGCCGAGCCTGCCGCCCGCCACGCCGAGCCCGGCGAGGATGCGGAGCGCCTGGCCCGGTTTCAGGCCCGCATCGACGCGGAGGACCGGATCGAGCCGAACGACTGGATGCCGGAAGCGTACCGTCATACCCTGATCCGCCAGATCAGCCAGCACGCCCATAGCGAGATCGTCGGCCAATTGCCGGAAGGCCGCTGGCTGACCCGCGCTCCCAGCCTGCGGCGCAAGGCGGCGCTGCTGGCCAAGGTGCAGGACGAATGCGGGCACGGGCTGTACCTATACGCCGCCGCTGAGACCCTCGGCGTGTCCCGCGAGGAGTTGATCAAGCAGTTGCTGTCCGGACGCGCCAAGTACAGCAGCATCTTCAACTACCCGGCGCTCACCTGGGCCGACATCGGCGCCATCGGCTGGCTGGTGGACGGCGCAGCCATCATGAACCAGATCCCGCTTTGCCGGTGCTCCTACGGCCCCTATGCCCGCGCCATGGTGCGGGTGTGCAAGGAAGAGAGCTTCCACCAGCGCCAGGGCTACGAGATCATGCTGACGCTGTGCCGGGGCACGGCGGCGCAGAAGGCGATGGCGCAGGACGCGCTGAACCGCTGGTGGTGGCCGGCCATGATGATGTTCGGCCCGCCTGATGGCGAAAGCCAGCACTCCGACCGCAGCATGGCCTGGAAGATCAAGCGATTCACCAACGACGAGCTGCGCCAGCGCTTCGTGGACGCCACCGTGCCGCAGGCGCAGGCGCTGGGCATCGAGGTTCCCGACCGGGACCTCCGGTGGGACGAGGCGACGCAGCATTTCAGCTTCGGCGCCATCGACTGGGAGGAGTTCCGCCAGGTGCTGGCCGGCAACGGCCCCTGCAACCGGGAACGCCTGGCCGACCGCAACCAGGCCCATGCCGACGGCGCCTGGGTGCGGGAAGCAGCGCTGGCCCACGCCGCGAAGCGCCAAGCCCGGAAGCGCGCCGCGTGACCGAGCAGAACACGCCGCTGTGGGAGGTGTTCATCCGCAGCCGCAACGGCCTGGCTCACAAGCACGCCGGCAGCGTCCACGCCGCCGACGCCGAGATGGCGCTGCAGGCGGCGCGGGACGTTTACACCCGGCGCGGCGAGGGCTTGTCGCTCTGGGTGGTGCCGAGCGACGCCATCACCGCCAGCGACCCGGCCGACAAGGGCATGATGTTCGAGCCGACCGCCAGCAAGATCTACCGGCATCCGACCTTCTACGAGGTGCCGGACGACGTCGGCCACATGTAACGGCCCGCGCCCGATGACGACCGACATCCAGGTGTTGGAGACGCCGCTGATGCTGTTCACGCTGCGCCGGGCCGACGACGCGCTGATCCTGGGCCACCGCCTGTCGGAATGGTGCGGGCGCGCGCCCACGCCGGAGGAGGACGTGGCGCTTGCCAATATGGGCCTCGATCTGCTGGGTCAGGCGCGCAGTCTGTACGCCTACGCGGCCGAAACCGAGGGCGCTGGGCATGACGAGGACGATCTGGCCTACCTGCGGGACGCGCCGCAGTTTCGCAACCTGCTGATGGTGGAGCAGCCGAACGGCGATTTCGCCGTGACCATCGCCCGGCAGTTCCTTTACGCCGCCTACGTCGATCCGTGGTGGCGGACCATGGGGGCGTCTTGCGACCCGACGCTCGCCGCCATCGCCGCCAAGGCGGAGAAGGAAACCGCCTACCACCTGCGCCACGCGGCGGAGTGGCTGATTCGGCTGGGCGACGGCACCGACGAGAGCCACCGCCGGGCGCAATCGGCGCTTGACCAGCTTTGGCCCTATGTCGGCGAGATGTTCGACCCCGGCGACGAGGCGGACCTGATCGCGAGCGGCGTCGCTGCCGATCCGGCCGTCCTGCGCCCCGGCTTCGATGCGGCGGTCGCGGGCGTGCTGGACCAGGCCACCCTGCGCCGCCCGGCCGGCACGTGGGCGCAGCGCGGCGGGCGTCAGGGCCGCCATTCCGAGCATCTGGGCTTCCTGCTGGCCGAAATGCAGCATTTGCAGCGCAGCCATCCCGGTGCCAAGTGGTAGCCGGACTGCGCGACCGGGCTTGGGCCGCCGCCGCGGAGGTCACGGATCCCGAGATTCCCGTGCTGACCATCGCCGACCTCGGCGTGCTGCGCGACGTGACCGAGGGGCCGGACGGGGTGGAGGTGCTGATCACGCCGACCTACTCCGGCTGCGCCGCCATGGGCGCCATCGCCATCGAGGTCGAGCTGGCGCTGGCCCGCGCCGGCGTCCCCGGCCGCGTCCGCACCGTGCTGTCGCCGGCCTGGACCACGGACTGGATGAGCGCGGAGGGACGGAGCAAGCTGCTGGAGTATGGCATCGCGCCGCCGGTGACGGGCAGCAGCCGCCGGGCGCTGTTCGGCACGGAGCAGGTCGCCTGTCCGCGCTGCGGATCGGGCGACACGGCCGTGCTGGCGGAATTCGGCTCGACCTCCTGCAAGGCGCTCTGGCGCTGCCGGGCCTGTCAGGAGCCGTTCGACTACTTCAAATGTCACTGATCCGCTTTGAGGCGCTGCGGATCGCCAACATGCGCCAGGAAACTGCCGACACCATCAGCGTCGCACTGGACGTGCCGGAGGATCAGCGGTCCCGCTTCGCGTTCCAGCCTGGCCAGTACCTGACCTTGCGCACCCGGCTGGACGGCGAGGAGCTGCGGCGGTCGTACTCCATCTGCTCGGGCCTGGACGACGGCGAGTTGCGGGTGGCGATCAAGCGGGTCGATGACGGGCATTTCTCCGCCTGGGCGCACGGCGCGTTGCGGCCGGGCGCGATGCTCGACGTGATGCCGCCGCAGGGCCGCTTCGGCGTGGCGCCTGCGCCCGGCGCCCCCCGGACCCTGCTGGGCGTCGCGGCCGGGTCGGGCATCACGCCGGTCCTGTCCATCCTGAAATCCGTGCTGGCGCGGGAGGCGCTCAGCCGCTTCATCCTGCTTTACGGCAGCCGCGCCACCGGCCAGATCATCTTTCGCGAGCAGCTTGAGGAGCTGAAAGACCGCTTCATGGGCCGCCTGTCGGTGGTCCACGTCCTGTCGCGGGAACAGCAGGACGTGCCCGTGCTGAACGGGCGGCTCGACGGCGGCAAGGTTTGCCGCTTGCTCCGCGCCCTGGCTCCCATCCCGGCCATCGACCATGCCTTCCTGTGCGGACCCGACAGCCTGATCGACGAGGTGCAGGCGGCGCTTCTTGACGCCGGCATGGCCGGGGACCGCATCCATAACGAGCGGTTCGGCGCCGTCCCGTCCCGTCCCCGTCCCCAGAAGCTCCTGTCGGCCACCGACGCGCCTCATGCGGTCGCTACCATCATTGCCGACGGCGTCAGCACCGCCGTCGCAATGGAGGCCGGCGAGACGGTGCTGGACGCGGCGCTTCGCGCCGGGCTGGACCTGCCATACTCTTGCCGCGGCGGGATGTGCAGCACCTGCCGGGCGCGGGTGTCCGAAGGCCAGGTCCGAATGGACGTGAACTATGGGCTGGAGCCTTGGGAAACCGCGGCCGGCTACGTGCTGACCTGTCAGGCCCGACCGGAAACCGACCGGCTCACCGTGGACTACGACCAGGTATAGCTACTCATCCCGCCCGGCCCCGATGCGCGTCACCGATCCGTAGGCGACGCTCGCTTGGATCGCCTCAAGGATCGGCACCTTGAGCGCCACGTGCAGCAGGCAGCGGATCGGCCCGGCGTGCGTCACCAGAAGTGTGGTGTCGGCCGAACTCGCGATGCCGGTCCAGGCGCGGCGGACACGCCGCAGCACGTCGGCGACCGACTCGCCGCCGCCGGGCTGGTAGCGCAGCGGGTCGGCGGCCCAGGCGTCGATCTCAGCACGCGGGATCGCGGACCAAACCTTGCCTTCCCAAGCGCCGAAATCCATCTCCGCCAGGCGGTCGTCCGTGCGCAGCGGTGCGCCGGTGCGGGCAGCGACGGCGCGGGCCACGTCCTGCGCGCGGGCGAGCGGGCTGGCGATGATGCGCTCGATGGGATCGCCCGCGGCGGCAATCAGCGCGTCGGCGCCGGCGGCGGCAGGCTCGGCCAGCGCCACGTCCAGCCGGCCGTAGCAGATGCGGCTGCCGACGCGCGGGCGCGGGTGCCGGGCCGCGAGGATCAGGCCGCGTGCCATAGCGCCACCAGCAAGATAGCCAGCTCCGTCACCTGCTGCACGGCGCCGAGGCCGTCCCCGGTGTAGCCGCCCAGCCGCCAGCGGAACCAACGCGCCATGCCCCAGGCCAGCCCGCCCGCCAGCAGCAGCGCCGGCACCGCCCGGCTTCCCAGCAGCAGCATCGGCAGCACGCCGCAGCACCCGGCCACCGCCAGTTCCATGCCGCCCACCCCGCCCGCCACCGGGTCCGCCTTGCCGTTTGCGCGGGCGTACAGCAGGCGGGCCAGCACGCACACGACGAAGAACCGGCTGCCGGCATGGCCCGCCACCAGGGCCGGCCCGGCCGTGGGCAGGGTGGACAAAGCCGCTACTTTCAGACCCAAGGCGACCGCCAGCCCTGCGGCGCCAAAGGTGCCGAGCCGGCTGTCCCGCATGATGCGCAGCGCGTCTTCCCGGGTCGCGCCGCCGAACAGGCCATCCAGCGTGTCGGCCAGCCCGTCCTCATGCAGCGCGCCGGTCAGCAGCAGGGTCGCGGCGACCGAAAGCACCGCCGCCGCCGGCCGCGGCAGCCCGGCGCCGGCGAGCATCAACACCGCCGCCCCGACCAGCCCCACGCCGATGCCGACCAGCGGCAAATAGCGCATCGCCCGGTCGAGCTGCCCCGGGCCGTGCCCGACCCAGCCCGGCACTGGCAGGCGGGTCAGGAACTGCACCGCCGTCAGCAGCAGCCGCGCCTCCTGCCGGATCAAGAAACGTCCCGCAGCTCCGCCATGTCCGACAGCACCGCCGCCGCCGCGCGCAGCAGCGGCAGCGCCAGGGCGGCCCCGGACCCCTCCCCCAGCCGCATCCCGAGGTCGAGCAGCGGCACCGCGCCCAAGTGGGCCAGCATGTCGTCATGGCCAGGCTCGGCCGAGCGGTGGGCGAACACGCAGGCGGCCAGGCATTCCGGTTGCATCGCGTGCGCCAAGAGGGCAGCGGCGGTCACAATCACGCCGTCCACCACGACGCAGACCCGGCGCTCCGCCGCGCGCAGGATCGCGCCGGCCAGCATGGCGATCTCGAACCCGCCGTATTCCGCGAGCGCGTCGAGCGGCGTGAGCCGGGACGACGTGCGGGCGGCTCCGTGCGCCGCTACCGCCCGCTTGCGCGTCAGCCCCGCGTCGTCCAGCCCGGCGCCGCGCCCGATCAGCGGATCGAGCGGCAAACCCCCCACCTTATGCGCCAGCAGTGCGGCGCTCGCGGTGTTGCCGATCCCCATCTCGCCCAGCGCCAACAAGGTGCAGCCCCCGTCCGCTAGGCGGTCCACGACCGTGGCGCCCTCGCGCAGGCACGCTTCCGCGTCGGCCCGCGTCATGGCCGGGCCGTGCGCCCAATCCAGTGTGCCCCAGCCGATCTTGGCCGCGACCAGGCCGGGATGCGTTGGCAGTTCGGCCGCGACGCCGGCATCCACCACCACGACACGGGCGCCAGCCTGCCGCGCGAACAGGTTCACCGCGGCGCCCCCGGCCAAGTAGGTCCGCACCATGGCCGCGGTCACGGCGGAGGGATATGCCGAAACGCCCGACGCCACCGCACCGTGATCGCCTGCGAACACCAGCACCACCGGGTCCTCCACGCGCGGACAAAGCCTGCCCTGGAGGTTGCCGAACTGGACGGCCAGCGCCTCGATGCGGCCCAGCGAACCCAGCGGCTTGGCCTTCCCGTCCAGCGCGCGGCGCAGGTCGTCCTCAATGGTCATCGGCCGAACAGGCGTCCCCAGAACCCGGCCGCTTCCTCCCGCCCATGCGTCACGTGCGGGCGGCGGGCGGGCGGCCGGAGAGCGCTGCTGATCATGTGGCGCCCCGCGTCCGCGGCGGCGATGCGGTCGCGCTGGAACGCCAGGATGGCGGCGCTGTTCTCATCGAGCATCGTGCCGTCCAAGATCGCGGCGCGGGATGCGGCGGCCGCGAACTCCCCGGCCCGGCGCAGCACGTCGATCAGCCGCAGCGCGTCCTCCGGTCCATCGGGTTCCCCGAACAGCGCCGCGGCGCGTCGGCGCAAATCCGCGGCGTCCTGCCCGGCATCGTCCAGCGCCCAGGCCGCGCGCAGCTTCGCCTCCCCCGCCGCCACGGGATCGCCGGTCCGCTCGCAGATCAACGCCCAGCGCAGGAACGGCATGGCCGGACCCGGGACGCGCAGCGCGCGGTAGTCATCGGACCGCACGACATCGCCCGCCCCGGCCGGCAGCGCCGCCAGGTCCGGGCCGGATGCGCCGCAGCGGCGGCATGTGGCAATCCAGCGCGGCAGGGTGGAACGGGCGGGTTCGCCGGGACGGTGGTCAAGGTCGGGGGCAAGCTCGGCCGTGGGCGCGCGGAACGGCGGACGGGTCGGGGCGCCGCAGACGCCGCAGGCGGCCCCGCTGGCAACGTCTCCACTCACCGCGCCTGCAGCCCGGCACGCAGCCGGTGCATGGCGCGCTCGATCCGCTCCGGCGCTTGGGCGAAGCACAGGCGCAGGTAGCCCTCCCCCGCTTCGCCAAAGGCGCTGCCCGGCGCCAGCGCCACGCCATGCTCGTGTACCAGCGACAAGGCCAGCGCCAAGCTGTCCCGCAGCCCGTCCACGCCGATAAAGGCGTAGAACGCGCCGTCCGGGGCGGCCAGCCGGATGCCGTTCAGGCCGGCCAAGCCGTCCAGCGCCAGTTGCCGCCCGAGGGCGCAATGGGCACGGAACTTTCCGACAAATGCCTCGTCCTCTAAAGCGGCGAGGGCGCCGGCTTGGGCGAAGGGAGCGACGCCGCTATGGGTGACTTCGACGATCTCCGCCACCTGGTCCCGTGCGCCGGTGGGCAGCACCATCCAGCCCAGCCGCCAGCCGGTCATCGCGTAGGTCTTGCTGAAGCTGTTGCACACCATCACCCGGTCGGACGGATCGGCCAGGTCCAGCAGCGACGGCGCCGCCTCCGACCCGTCATACACCAGGCGGGTATAGACCTCGTCCGCGATCAGCCACACGCCGTGCGCCCGGCACAGGTCCAGGATGGCCGCCGTCTCGTTGAGCGTCGCGGTCCAGCCCGTGGGGTTGTTGGGGGAGTTGAGCACCAGCACACGGGCGCCGGGCAGCTTGGCCGCGAGACGGTCCAGGTCCAGGCGGAACCGCCCATCCGGCAAGGCATCGAGCGGCAGCGCATCGACGCTGGCGCCGCGCAGCCGGGTGGCGTTGGCCAGGTTGGGCCAGGCGGGCGTGTGCAGCACGACGCGGTCCCCCGCGCGCGCAATGGCCACGAGCGCCACGTTGACCGCGGTCATGCCCGACGCCGTGACCTGGATGCGGTCCTCCGTGACCGGGCATGCGTGCAGGCGGGTCAGCATGTCCGCGAGCGCGTGGCGCAGCGCGAGGACGCCGCGCACGTCGGAGTACAGCGTGTCGCCGCGGGCCAGCGCCGCCGCCGCCGCCGCGATGGCGCCCGCCGGGCCGGGCTGGTCGCTCTCGCCGAAGCACAGGAACTCCGTATCCGGCCGCGCATAGGCGGCCCGCGCGACCGCGACGATGCGCGACGGCATAAGGGTGGCGATGTCCATGCCCGTCCCTACGCGATCCATGCGGACGCGGCTAGACCAATGTCGCCCTGACTGGAAACGCGACAGCGTTGCCAGTCATGCGACAAGTTGGTCGCTCAAACAAAAACTAGGCCGGTATTAGGTAGCACCTGCCACCAAACCAAAATTGCTAATAAGGTAATACGATACAAAACCCTGCGTTGTTGGATGACCCTGGCAGTTCTAGGTCATGTAGTTATCTTTTTTGCCACCGAACGGTG
>JAABUQ010004986.1_pt1 | contig 21864 bp, 21 predicted proteins | sample 5560001 | NCBI WGS metagenome assembly JAABUQ01 (sample SAMN10711888, study PRJNA513371) | rock metagenome | isolation source: Antarctica rocks | place: Antarctica: Victoria Land, Finger Mt nord | collected 2015-12-18
GACATCTATACCCTTCACACAGTAAGGTAAGGGTGTTGGGATTCACAATTCAGTTTGATTACCGCCATATGGGTTCAGAAGAAAACGTAAAGGCTCTTTTGGTTCCATATATGGCAAGATGGTGACATCTGTGCCATAGTCTATACTAACACGCTGCTAGTAGTAAATTTTGTAATTTGAGAAATGAGCGGAGGGCGGAGCAATTGAACCCCAATGCCTTGCGAGCGTTATTCACGGGTTATAAGTCCGTTAGGCACCCAGTGCCGCGCCCTCCGATAATGAAGGGGACTGAGGTTCGGATTTGTTGAATGAGGTCTGGAAACCTCAAACGATTGCGAACCCCGGTGCCGTGCGAGCCCCCTGAACTTCGGAGAACAGAGCAGCTGTCGAACGTCTACCACGAAGGTGGGCTGCGGCAGTTTGCTGCTTTGGAACGAGGAAACTATGGAAGTCGATAGGAAGCAATTCGAGAACGTCGTCGGAAATCTCCTTAGAACCCCAGCTAAAACTCAGGCTCAAGATAAGATGGGCCAGCCGAACGCTCCGAAGATAGTCCCACCCAGGCCTAAGCAGTAAGTTCCTTGAACTGCATTGGCTTGGTCGTTACCATCTCGCCCACTGCCATCTCAAAGCGGTGTGACGCGCAACGTGCGTTGAAGCGATACTCGAACTCGCTTAGGTAGCGGTGCAGGTGCTTTATCGACACGCGGTGAAAGCTTCCTATTAGTCCGCGCTTTAGAAGCGAGAAGCTGGATTGGTGTGGATACGCGATCCGCACAACCCACTCTTTAGAGTGATTCACTTTGCGGTGTTTGCTTGCGTGCGTGGGGTTTACTGCGAAGTCGTAGACCGCGCTATCGTCCGTGTAGATGCGGCTGGTATTGTCGGCAAGGTGCTTTTCTAGGATCGGCTGGATTGTTGCCCGTTTGCCGTCTGGGATGTGGAAGTAGCGAACACGGCCTGTAGTGCCCTTGGAGCTGCGCTCACGCATCGCCAGAACCATCTCCTTTGCGGGTTTGGCCTTTCGTGCTCTCTTGAAGCGGCGAACCGATGTTCCGCCGATATAGGTTTCATCAACTTCGACTACGCCCGTCATCGGCGCAGAATCGTTGTCCGCCATAGCCTTCCGGATGCGGTGACAGAGATACCACGCGGTTTTGTAAGAGCCGATTCCGAGATGCGCCTGAACCTGCTTTGCGCTGATGCCCTTCTTGGCATCCACAATGAGGGCGATTGCCATAAACCACGTGGTCAAGGGAAGGTGCGAGTCGTTGAAGATCGTTCCAGAGGTGGCCGAGAACTGCTGTTTGCAAGTCTTCTCAAGGCACTGGTAGATGGCCGTGCGCTTATTCTTCGTGACTGACTTGCGAGTAATCCTGCTGACTTGATCGCAGCCACACACGGGGCACCGCACAACACCGTCAGGCCAGCGCTGCTTTTCGAGGAACGCTAGACAATCTTGTTCGGTGCCCAGTTCACGGGTGACATCTATAAGATTCACAGCGGTTTACCTCGACAAAATAAGTATCAACCACCCATACTATATGTGTCAAGGGGATAATCATCAAACAAGACGCCCCAGATGGTGGCTTCGTCGCTTACGAAGAGTGGCTCCTCGTTGTAGAGGACGTTGGCGAAGAACTCTTGTGCTAGCGGGGCTATGCGGAGCATGTTCTTGTCGGAGGCGAACTGAAGTAGCGGCTTTTTGCGAAAGCGGTGAAGGATGGCTGCCAGCGTCAAGGAGTGCGTACCCCAGGGGCTAAAGCCCGGTTTCTTACTGCTGCTTAATGTCCGGGCTGAAGCCCGGACCTACCTAGAAGCAAGTGCCTGAAAATGTAAGGCTAAGTTTCGTTTCGCGGGCGCATTCGCGGAGTGCAGTTATCGACATTTCCAGCAATATGTTCGAAGTGCGGCCCCTGTTTGCCTTGCCCGCTCTTGTGGGCTGCAACCGGTTGTTCGCACTGAGGACAACGGAATGCCAAGTCGATATTCGACGAGCCATCGTCCTCGAAATGGCGCTTCAGGGTGTTGGCTAGGTCGATGTCAATCAATGCGGCTTTCATTCTGTCGCCATAAATTCAAATCAACGAGGATTTAGCTCACGCTTTCGAAGATGCCCGCGGCGCCCATGCCTCCGCCGACGCACATGGTGACCATGCCGTAGCGGGCGTTGCGGCGGGGCATGTCGCGGAGGAGGGTGGCGGTGAGTTTGGCTCCGGTGCAGCCGAGGGGGTGGCCTAGGGCGATGGCTCCGCCGTTGGGGTTGAGCCTGGCGGGGTCGATGCCGAGGACCTTGATGACGGCGAGGGACTGGGCGGCGAAGGCCTCGTTGAGCTCGATGACGTCGATCTGGTCGAGGGTGAGGCCGGCCATCTTGAGGACCTTGGGGATGGCGTGGATGGGGCCGATGCCCATCTCTTCGGGGTCGCAGCCGGCGTAGGCGAAGGCGATGAAGCGGGCCAGGGGCTTGATTCCCAGCGCATCGGCTCTCGACCGGGACATGACGACGGCGGCGGCGGCTCCGTCGGAGGTCTGGGAGGAGTTGCCGGCGGTGACGGTTCCCTGGGCGTGGAAGACGGGCTTGAGTCTGGCGAGGGCTTCGAGCGAGGTGTCGGCGCGGGGGCCCTCGTCGCGGGTGAACTGGGTTTCGACGGGCTTGGCCTTGGGCTGGCCCTTGGTGGGGGCGTCGAAGACAGTATTTGTAACCGTTACGGGAACGATCTCGTCGTCGAAGTGCCCGCTGGAGATGGCGTGGAGGGCCTTCTGGTGGGAGCTGTAGGAGAACTGGTCCATCTCTTCGCGGGAGATACCGTAGTGCTTGGCGACGCGCTCGGCGGTGAGGCCCATGGAGATGTAGGAGCCGGGGAAGTTTTCAACGAGCCAGGGGTTGAGCGAGATCTTGTTGCCGCCGAAGGGCACGTAGGACATGGACTCTGTGCCGCCGGCAAGGATGACGTCGGCGGAGCCTCCGCGGATGCGGTCGGCGGCGATCGCGATCGACTGGAGGCCGGAGGCGCAGTAGCGGTTGACCGTCATGGCGGAGGAGGAGTTGGGGAGGCCGGCGCGATGCGAGGCGATGCGGGCGACGTTCATGCCCTGCTCGGCCTCGGGCATGGCGCAGCCGAGGATGACGTCGTCTATTTCTGCGAGGGGCAAGTTCGGGATGCGGGCGAGGGCTCCGGTGATGGCGGTGGCGGCGAGGTCGTCGGGGCGGGTGGTGCGGAGGGTACCGCGCGGGGCTTTGCCGACGGGGGTGCGGACGGCGGAGCCGATGATGACTTCATTCATGGGAGGACCTCTTCAATGCGTAGGCGGAGCTTGTCTTCAAAGTCGCAGTCCGACTCTCGAAGTTCGAGCAGATTCTTACCGTCCCTAATGCTCGCCCCCGATGTAAGCCACCACCGATCCCCCTCCACGTGTAAATGCAGTTCGGGGATCTTAGCCTGCTCAAAGGCGACAAATGCAATCCAGTTCGCATGCCCCATCGGTCTAGCTCGATAGAACAGGCTATAAAGATCGGTTCTCTCAACCAGATTTGGGCACTTACTTTCGAATCGTTTTTTTAGCTCTAAGTTTGCCGGACGACCTGCGGCCAGATGCTCAGAGACTTCGGGCGATCTATTCATTGCTCTTCTCTTTCAGTTCCGCAGTGGCTTGCCGGTTTTGAGGGTGAAGGCGATGCGGTCCTGGGTCTTTTTTTCGCCGCAGAGACTGAGGAAGGCTTCGCGTTCGAGGTCGAGGAGGTACTGCTCGGAGACGGGGGTGCCGGGGGTGAGTTTGCCGCCGCAGAGGATGTGGGCGGCCCAGTTAGCGACCTTGGCGTCGTGCTCGGAGATGAAGGCGCCTTCGCGGAGGGTCCAGACGGCGAGCTTCAGGGTGGCGAGGACGCTCTCGCCGGGGGCGGGGATGGTGGTGTTTGGTTGCGGGGGGAGGTAGCCGGCGTCGGCGATCTGGCGAGCGCGGGTTTGGGCGTCGGTGAGGAGGCGGTCGCGGTTGAGGGTGATGTTGTCGGATGGCCTGAGGAAGCCGAGCTGGCGGGCCTCGGCGGAGGAGGTGGAGACGGTGGCTTTGGCGATGGTCTCGAAGGATTTTTTGAGGGCTTCGAAGATTTCAACACCCTCGCCTCGGGCGTCGGGGCGGATGGACGACCCGGCTTCGATGGCGCGCAGCGTCATCTCCTTGCAACCGCCGCCGCCGGGGATGAGGCCGACACCGGCCTCGACGAGGCCCATGTAGAGCTCGGCGTGGGGCTGGCGGGCGGCGGCGTGCAGGGCGATCTCGACGCCTCCGCCGAGGCACATGCCGTAGGGCGCGACGACGACCGGGCGCGGGCAGAACTTGATCGCCTGCGTCATATTCTGGAACTGCCGGACCGCCATCTCGACCTCGTCCCACTCCTCTTCCTGGACGGAGAGCAGGAGCTGCATGAGGTTGGCGCCGACGGAGAAGTTGGTGGAATCACCGGTGATGACGAAGGCTTCGAAGTTTTGGACAACGTCCGAGGTGGGCTTGAGCGTCTGCGTGATGAGGGTGACGATGTCGCCGCCGAGGGCGTTCATCTTGGAGTGGAGTTCGAGGGCGGCGACGCCGTTGCCGAGGTCGACGAGGGAGGCTCCGGGGTTTCGCTTGACGACGCCGTGGGACTTCTTGAGGGTGCTGAGGGTGGCGGTGCCGGCGGGGGCGGGGACGGGCTGGTAGGTGCTGGTGGTGACGTCGAAGTACTGTCGGCCGGAGGGTGTGGTGGGATCGTCCTTGTACCAGGTGGGACCGGACTCGGTAACTGCGTGCGGGTAGTGGAGGAGCTTTTCGACGTTGGGACTGACGGGCAGGCCCATGGCAAGCATTTTGTAGGTCGTGGCGCGCGGGCCGGCGGCGTCCATCATCTCGAAGGGGCCGAGTTCCCAGTTGAAGCCGGTGCGCATGGCCTGATCAATCTCGACGACGGTGGCGGCGGGCTCGTTGGGGGAGGCGGAGACGCGATTGGCGGCGTAGGTGAAGAGCTCGGTGAGGAGCGGCCAGTAGAAGCGGGCGGCCTTATCCTTTTCGGGGTCGGCGTGGAGGAGTTGGGGGATGCGGGCGGCGGTGGCTTCAACGTTTTTGGCCATCTCGAGGGCGGGGAGCTTGGGGCGGGTGGAGGGTTTGTAGTCGAGCGACTGCCAGTCGAGGACGTGGCGGAGGTCGCGGCCCTCCTGGTCCTTGCCGGCCTTCTTATAAAAGCCCTGGCCGGCCTTGTCACCGAGCCACTTCTTTTCGAGCATCTGCGTAATGAAGGGGGCCAGCGTCACGTCCGTGCGCTCGTCGTTGATGCGCGAGGCCTGGGCTTCGAAGTTTTTGGCGACGTGAGCGAGGACGTCGACGCCGACGAGATCGCCGAGGCGGAAGGTGCCGGTGCGGGGCCAGCCGAGGGGAGCTCCGGTGAGGGCGTCGACCTCCTCGATGGTGAGACCCTGGGCCATCATGAGGCGGATGGCGTTGCCCATGGAGAAGGTGCCGATGCGGTTGGCGATGAAGTTGGGGGTGTCGCGCGAGGGAACGACGGTTTTGCCGAGGCGCTGATCGCAGAAGTGGGTGATGGCGACGAGGTCGGCGGGATCGGTGTGCGGGGTGGGGATGATCTCGAGCAGGCGCATGTAGCGCGGGGGGTTGAAGAAGTGGGTGCCGAACCAGTGGCGGCGAAGATCCTCGTCGGCGAGCTCCGCGACGATCTCGCCGACGGGCAGGCCGCTGGTGTTGGTGGTGGTGATGGCGCCGGGGCGGCGGTGCAGGCGAACTTTTTCGAGGAGGGCGCGCTTGATATCGAGATTTTCGGCGACGACCTCGATGATCCAGTCGCAGTCGGCGATGAGGCTCAGGTTGTCGTCGAAGTTGCCGATAGAGATGAGGCGGGCGGAGTCGGGCGTGTAGAAGGCGGCGGGTTTGGATTTTTTGAGGACGTCGAGGGCGGCGAGGACGATCCGGTTGCGATCGGACTTTGGGGCATCGGCGGAGGTGCCGGGAGGGACAATGTCGAGGAGGACGACGGGGAGGCCTGCGTTGGCGATATGGGCGGCGATGCGGGAGCCCATGGTACCGGCTCCGAGGACAGCGACCTTGCGGATGTCTCGGCCGAGGGCGTGAGGGCCCAACGAGGTAGAGAGGGGGGCGGTAACGCTCGAAGGCATGGGGCAGAGACTCCGTTCGATGGCAAGGCGGGCGATAGAAGGGCCGGGTGGACCTGACGGCGTGAGCATACTGAATGGTCATTCATTTCGTCAAGTGAAAGCTTGCCCCGAGATGCTAGGGTGAGGGATGGGCGGATATCTGGATCAGGCCATCGAACGTTTGAAGGAATTCGAGGGCTCTGTGCCCTGGATGTATCTGGATACGGTGGGCAAGGTTACAGTGGGCGTGGGATCGATGCTGCCGGACGCGCGGATGGCGAGCACCCTGCCGTTTGCGTATGGGGGCCGGGCGGCGACTTTCGAGGAGGTTGGGAGGGAGTTTGCGCGGGTGAGCGCGCTGCCGAAGGGTCGCGCCGCCACGTTCTACCGCAAGGCGAACGGGTTGCGGCTGGGGGAGGATGCGATTGACCAGAGATTGCGCGGTGTACTGGAGGGGTTTGAGGGGTACCTGCGGGCTCACATCGCCGAGTATGAGGGGATGCCCGACGGAACGAAGCTGGCGCTGCTGGACATGGTGTACAACCTGGGGCCGGGAAGGTTGTTTCAGGAGTACCCGAAGCTGATTGCGGCGGTCGAGAGGGGAGACTGGAGGGGAGCGGCGGCGGCCTGCGCGCGAAAGGGGCCGAGTGCGGCGCGAAACAACTGGACCAAGGAGCAGTTCGCGGAAGCGGCGGAGCAGTTCGCGGAGGCGGCGAAGCAGGTTGCGATCCGGGCGGAGGCGGCGGTGGAGAGCGGCTCCTGGGCATGGGTGCCGGTGCTGTTCGCCGCGGCGGGTGGGCTGGCGTTGGTTTTGGCGAGATCGGGACGTGCGGCGCGGCCGCCTGCGGAGTGAGTTGATGTCGCTTGGAGGGAGCTGTCGTGGGTCGGGGAACGTGCGGTCTGCTGCCAAGTGCCGGGTGGGTTCGTCGAACGATCGGACTCACGTATTGTTATGGTGCGGAGAGTCGGTGGGCTCCGTCCCCTCTGATGGAGGGGCCTATTTTGACGGTCGAGGTGAGGTTCTGATGGGAATGCGTCGATGGTTGACGGCACTGCTGGTCGGGGGAGTTTGCACGGGCGCGATAGCACAGGATCTGGCGAGCTTCGAGCGGCGGACGACAGTGAAGGTCCTGCCGAACGGCCTGACGCTGATTGTGTGTGAGCGGCCGGAGGCACCGGTGTTCAGCTTCTACACCCTGGTGGATGCCGGGTCCGCGGACGACCCGCAGGGGGACAGCGGTCTGGCGCACATGTTTGAGCACATGGCGTTCAAGGGGACCGACGAGATTGGAACGACGAATTACGCGGCGGAGAAGGTTGCGCTAGCCAAGGTGGAGGTTGCGCAGAGGGCGTATGACGCGGAGTTCCGAAAGCGTGTGGGACAGGATGCGGCGAAGCTGGCGCTCTTGAAAAAGGGCTTCGACGATGCGATTACGGCGGCTGAGACGTACGTGGTTCCGAACGAGTTTACGGAGATCGCGGAGCAGAACGGAGCGACGGGCATTAACGCATCGACGGGCGAGGACTCCACGCAGTACTTCTGGAGCATGCCGTCGAATCGCCTGGAGCTGTGGGCGTATCTCGAGAGCAGCCGGATTGGGCAACCGGTGGAACGTGAGTTTTACAAGGAGCGGGACGTGGTGCAGGAGGAGCGGCGGATGCGGATCGATTCTTCCCCGATCGGGCGGATGGTGGAGCAGTTTGCCGCGACCGCGTATGTCGCGCACCCTTACGGGAGGAGCGGGGTAGGCTGGGAGAGCGAGATCAGCCAGGTGAACGCGACCGAGGCGGAGGCATTCCACAAGAAATACTATGTGCCGGCGAATATTGTGGTAGCGGTGGTTGGCGATGTGAAGGCGGCGCAGGCGATGCCGATGCTGGAGCAGTACTTCGGCAAGATTCCAGCCGGGTCGAAGCCGGAGCCGATGACGACGGTGGAGCCGGTACAGCTTGCCGAGAAGTCGGTGACGATCCGCGAGGCGTCGCAGCCCTTCTACTTCGAGGGGTACCACCGGCCGGACTACCGCGATCCGGATGACGCGGTGTACGACGCGATCAGCGATCTGTTTTCAAATGGACGGACGGCGCGACTTTATCGCAGTCTGGTGAGAGACCAGAAGATTGCGGCGGCGGCGGACGGGTTCAGCGGATTTCCGGGGGACAAGTACCCGGGTCTGTTCGCATTTGAGGCTGTTCCGTTGCCGGGACACACGCCGGAGGAGATGCGGACGGCGATCCACAAGGAACTGGACCGGCTGAAGAGCGAGGACATCTCCGACGCCGAGCTGGATCGCTACAAGACGCGAACCAAGGCTGAGCTGCTGCGCGGGCTGGCGGATAACGAGGGGCTGGCGCACCAGCTGGCCGAGTACCAGACGCGCTATGGGGACTGGCGAGAGCTGTTTCGGCAGCTGAAGAAGGTGGATGCGGTGACGAAGGCGGATGTGCGGAGGGTCGCGGCAAAGACGTTTGTGGCGAGCAATCGGACCACGGCGCAGATCGAGTTTGCTGCTCCCGCGGTACCGAACGCGGCACAAAACGGCGGGGGGGCGGAATGAAGCGTACATGGATTTGGGTAGGGGGCGCGGCGCTGAGCTGCGCCGCGGCGATGCAGGGCCAGGGCACGGAAGGCCAAGCGACCGAGGCCACCGCGGCGGGAGCAAAGACGTCAGCCGCACGGCCAGCTGGGCCATGGACCAGAATTCCGATTCCACCGCTGCATGACTTTAAGCCGGTGCAGCCAAAGAGGATCGTGCTGGAGAACGGCCTGGTGATCTTTCTGCAGGAGGATCACGAGCTGCCGTTTATCGATGGATCGATTCTGATTCGGGGTGGAAGCCGGGATGAACCGGCGGCAAAGGTGGGGCTGGTTCGACTGTACGGGCGCACGTGGCGCACGAGCGGAACGCCGACAGTGAACGGGGACGCGCTGGACGACCAGCTGGAGGCGAAGGCGGCGCGGCTGGAGACCAGTGGAGGGCTGGCGTCGACGTCGCTGGGCTGGTCGAGCTTGAAGGGTGATTTTGATACGGTGTTTGCGCAGGCGGTCGATCTGCTGCTGCATCCGGCGTTCAAGACCGATAAGCTGGCGTTGGCGAAGCGGCAGACGGAGACGGGGATCTCGCGGCGGAACGACAATGCGAGCGGGATTGCGAGCCGGGAGGCGCAGCAGGTGGTGTATGGCAAGACGAGCCCGTATGCGCGGCAGGCGGAGTATGCGACGGTCTCGGCGGTGACGCTTGCGGACCTGGACGCCTGGCATACGAAGACGGTGGCGCCGAACGGAATGATCGTTTCGATCTCGGGGGATTTTGAGAGCGCGGCGATGGAGCAGAAGTTGCGCGCGGCGTTTGCCGGCATGAAAAAGGGTGCGGCGTTCGAGACGGCGAAGCCGGACTTTTCCGCCGTGAAGACGGGGGTGTACTTTGTCGACAAGAATGATGTGAATCAGTCGAATGTGTACGTCGCGGGCCTGGGGACCGAACGGAGCAACCCTGACTATTACGCTTTGAGTGTGATGAACGAGATCTTTTCGGGCGGGTTTGGATCGCGGGTCTTCCAGGCGGTTCGGACGAGGCTGGGTCTGGCATACAGCGTTGGCGGGGAGTTTGGGGCGTCGTACGACCATCCTGGCATGTTCCTGGTGGGGGCGGCGACCAAGAGCGAGAGCACGGTGGCCGCGGTCAAGGCGGTGCTGGAGGAGATCGAGCGGTTGAAGACGCAGCCCCCATCCTCCGAGGAGTTGAAGAACGCGAAGGACCAGGTGCTGAACTCCTTCATATTCAACTATGATTCGCCGGCCAAGACTCTGAGCGAGCAGGTCACGCTGGCGTTCTACGGATACCCAGCGGACTTTCTTGACAAGTACAAGAGCGGGATCGAGCGGGTGAGCGCTGCCGATGTGTCGCGGGTTGCGGCGAAGTATATTGACGTGTCGAAGCTGGCGATCGTCGTGGTTGGAAACGAGTCGGAGATGAAGACGCCGCTGAGTTCGCTGGGCAAAGTGACGACGGTTGACGTGACGATTCCGCCGCCGCCGGGCAAAGCGCCTGCCGGGAATTGAGCCGTCTCAGGATGCGTCCAAGACGCGGAAGACTTCGCCGACCGGGATGGAGATAGGGGTGCCCTCGAGGGTGAGCGTGCCGGATGTCTGCTCCACCATGATGCTGCCGGAGCAGAGGATGACGGAGCGGGAGAGCGGGTCGACGAGCCAGACCTCGCGGACGCCCATGTTGAGGAAGTCGCGGACGCACTCGCGCATGCGGTGGATGGTATCGGCGGGAGAGAGGATCTCCATGCAGAGGACGGGCGGTGTGCGGACGATCTGCTCGCGGGGAGCGTTGGAGGAAAGCACGCAGATATCGGGGACGCGGAAGCGGTCTTCGCGGACCTGAACGCGCAACTCGGGTTTTGCCTGCACGGCCCACAGCTCCCGCCGATGGTTGATGTAGCTCGCGAAGAAGAACTGCAGATCGCTGTGATCGAGCTCGCCCAAGTTTCTTTCCTGAAGTTCGCCATCGATGTAGTCGACGTCGGGGCGGTAGGCGGTGTTGAGGTACTCGCTGACCGGGATCAGATGGGTGATCGACATGCGGCTGCCTTTCTGTGCTGATTATGCGCCTTCCGAGGGAGGGCATCCGGAGGAACTGCGTGAGAAGATCAGGTGCGTATGGATATGAGTGGATTTGCAATTGCAATTATGGCCGCAGGTAAGGGAACGCGGCTGAAGAGCAAGCGGCCAAAGGTTCTGCACGAGATTGGCGGGCGGGCGTTGCTGCTGCATGTGGTCTCGGCGGCGGCGACGGTGGTGCCGGCTGAGCGCATCTACTGCATCGTTGGGCATGAGGCGGAGCGGGTGCGGTCGGCGGTGGAGGCGACCGGTGTTCGGTTCGTGCTGCAGGCCGAGCAGCGGGGTACGGGACATGCGCTGCAGCAGGTCAAGGCCTACTTTGCCGAGCATCCAGGCGAGATGCTCCCGCGGCACCTGCTGGTGCTCTCGGGCGATGTTCCGCTGATCCGTCCGGAGACGATTGCGGAGATCTGCGAGGTTCATCTACGGGAGAGCGCCGCGATGACGATTCTGACGGCGGTTCCACCGGATCCGACCGGGTATGGGCGGGTTCTGCGAGCGAGCGAGGGTGGACCGGAGGTGACGGCGATCGTGGAGCAGAAGAGCCTGACTCCGGAGCAGGCGGGAGCTCGCGAGATCAACTCGGGCATTTACTGCTTTGAGACTGCTGCGCTGTTTGGAAAGCTCGATGACCTTTCCACGAACAACGCGCATGGCGAGTTTTACCTGACGGATGTTGCCGCGATGCTGGTGACGGATGGGGAACGCGTGGTGGCGGTGAAGGCAGCGAGTGTGGATGAGGTGCTTGGGGCGAATACGATTGCCGAGATGATGCACCTCGATCAGGCGATGCGCCTGGAGACGGCGAAGCGGCTGATGTCGCAGGGGGTGACCATTCTTCGACCGGATACGTGTGTGATCGATGCGGAGGTGACGGTGGGCCCGGACACCACGATCGAGCCTTACGTGCAGCTGCTGGGTGCAACGAAGATCGGTTCGGAGTGCCGGGTGAGGTCCTACTCGGTGGTGCAGAGGTCGGTGCTGGGCGATGGTGTGCTGGTGCGGAACGGGTGCGTTCTCGACGGCGCGGAGGTGGGCGACGGAGCGATGCTGGGGCCGTATGCGCACCTGCGGCCGGAGAGCCGGATTGGGGAGGCTGCCCATATCGGCAACTTTTGCGAGACGAAGAAGGTGAGCATTGGAAGGGGTTCGAAGGCGAATCACCTGACGTACCTCGGCGACGCGGTAATTGGGGCAGGCGTGAACATTGGCGCGGGTGCGATTACCTGCAACTATGACGGTGTTCACAAGCACCAGACTACGATTGGAGACAGCGTGTTTGTCGGCTCGGACTCGACGCTGGTAGCGCCGGTCGCGTTGGGAGATGGAGCTTATGTTGCCGCTGGAAGCTGCATCACAGAGGACGTTCCGGCGGAGTCCCTGGCGCTGGGTAGGAGTCGGCAGGTGACCAAGGCAGGGTGGGTGGCCGAGCGGCGCGAGAGAAGAAAGAAGCTGCAGGTCAAGGAAGAGCGATGAGGCGGTTGAGCGAAAGCGAAGTGACGAAGGCGCTCGAGGGCCTCCCTGGATGGGAGAGGTCGGGCGAGATGCTGGAGCGAAGTTTCCAATTTCAGGAGTTTATGGAGGCTGTTCACTTTGTGAACGCTGCGGCGGTGCTGGCCGAGGAGATGGCGCACCATCCTGACATGGACATTCGGTACAGTAAAGTGCGGTTTATGTTGACCACACATGACGCTGGCGGGTTGTCGGAGCTCGATGTCACGTTTGCAAGGCGTTTGGAGGAGCGTCTGTCTGCGTCTGCTCGGGAATGCGAACGATGAAGACCAAAATATGGTCTTGCATAGATAGGGCTCTTCTGTGATATGGTTTAACACATTGGAGAGCGACCTTCTCCGAGACAGATTACAGTCAGCAGCTTTGCTGATCCAAGTTGCGTCACTGGCCTCCCGGCACGAACAGAGATGTTCGTGCCGTTTTTTTTGCCGTCGTGGTCTCGTGTTGTCGCAGATCGATGAGCGATCGGGTGACCTGGCTGATATGAACCACAGGGACGCTGGCGACGGGTGCTTTCTGGTTTTAGGATGGTGTTATGACTCGCATAGCCGGTATGAAGTGCTTCGGGATTATGGCAGTTGGAATGATGACGATCGCAGCTTCGGCGCAATGGTCGAACCCGGCGGACGAGGTTCCCGCGTACCACGCGGCGGCTCCTTCGAAACCGCTTCCCCCGTTGATGACCGGTGACCAGCTGTCTGGGCCTTACTTCACGCACGCCTACCAGGTGACGGCCTATAAGATGGCGGAAAAGATCCCGGCTGTGATCCACCAGCTTCCCTGCTATTGCCGGTGCGATCGAGCGCTTGGCCACAAGAGCCTCCACAGCTGCTTCGAGGGAACGCATGGAGCGGCGTGCTCGACCTGCATGCGGGAGGCGGTTTATGCCTACCAACAGACGAAGCTTGGAAAGACACCGACGGAGATTCGCGGTGCGATTGAGCGCGGGGAGTGGCAGAATATCGACGTGGTGAACGCGTCGCTATAGCGTGGCTTCAGGGTCTCTCATGGCGAGATGGTACCGTTGTGTACAAGTTGAGATTGTCCGGCGCATACGATGGACGGTATACTGAAGGCCGATCTTTGCAGTGCCAATGCAATGTTGGTGCCAGCTCCAAGATGGGGGCGTCACGGCTTCGACGGGATTGCTTGTGGCAGAGAGGCATGCCGGGGTGTGGACACCCGTAATCGCTCACAAAATCATAAGTGCCGATAACAACCTGGCTCTTGCTGCTTAATAATTAAGTAGCCGATCGCTCAAGCTTCGCCTACGGGCCTGTACCGATCGTCGCACAGTAGGCTGGTCTTCCCTGCTCCGTCTGAGCGGGTCGGACGAGACTGATCAGGCTGGTCGTCGTCGCATCTTCGCCCGTTCTAAGTGCCGATGACGAGACAAAGATGAATCGGGAAAAGCATGAAGGCTCTCTGTTGTTGGTAGTTTCGGACGCGGGTTCGACTCCCGCCGCCTCCACCAAACTTAGTCGCACTTGACTGGCATGACTATAAGGATCTGTTCTGTGCACCGTACGTCTACAAATAGATTCATTATGTCGAAAGCAGTTTCTCGCCTTTTCCAAGAGCGGGGGCATCAACCTCTTCGCGATATGGATCTGCGCGGTACAGTTGTTCCGCGCCTCCTGGACCGACGCGGAATATCTAAAAATTAGAAGGTTACACGAGTCGCGAACTGTAGGCGGCGCATGGTGCTGTTGCTTTCCAAACTGGTGATGACTCCAGCTCCCGGCGCTACCGAGCAATCAATGCAACGCGAGTTACTTGAGTTGGGAATATCCAATGGAGCGTGATTGAACTTTGAATGCCTGAACCTGGAATTGACCCTTAACCCGTTCGGTCACCGATCTGTCCTTGATCACGGACAGATCGGCGAAGTAGTCCCGTGGTCCGATGAGGGAGTTGCGGGTGCTGCCCAAGGTACCGAATGCCAGGCGGCTGAATGGTCCTGAGAACGCGCCATTTGTTATCAGCGGCGCGACTGGGGTCAAGAAGGTAGGCGCGTGAGTGATGGATCCAGCTTGCAAGCTGAGACATTGAAAGCTCCCGGATTACTATTTGGACGACAGTCGCTGGTCGTTCCCGGTCCGGCGAAGTTGGTGTCGAGATCCTGATCCGCGCCGCACTCCTGGTAGGTCGGAGTGAAGGGCCGGCCACTCTCCCATGTTGCTCTGCTCGGCCAGTGTATATCCACCGATGAGAGCATCCATCAGACAGTTGGAGTCACCTAGGAACATCTTGCCTCTGCCGAACGGCAATGCGTAGACGCTGCTCAAGACGAAGAGATGCGTCCGGTTCGTGTCATTGCGCCCAGCTATACTGCTTCCGGTAATAGATATAAGCCGGATCGTTGGCGAACTCTTCCGCCTTGGACCAAGCGTAGTTTCGTTGAATTGCAGACCATTGGAGAACCGTTTATCCAGCTTTGTCTGCAACGCATTATAGGTCGCGCGGCTATCCGGACGAGAGGAGCCTATTCCATTTAAGCAGCAAAGGTTTGCGACTCCGTTGTAAGTGCCGACAAACCTATTCAGGTAAGGGACGACGCGAGGTATTTCCAGCAGCGAGCTGAGCAGGCGTTGTGGGTAACGTGAGCTGATTGAGATCGTACCCGAAGGTCTCACCCGGATACATATGTTTGCCAATATTGCCAACATAGGCGAGCTCGAAGGTGACACCAGTAGCTAACTGCTGCTGCACGGAGACGTTAAACTGATCGATTAGGTAGCTGAATCCGTTCCGGACGCAACGTCTGGCCAAACTGATCCCGGAAGGGAATGACGCCGTTCGCTGGGATAGTTGGCTGCGCCGGACGGACCGGAGGTGCGGCGAGGGATGCGGCAAAGGCATTCGGCGCGGTGTTGCCGATACGGTTGATGTCCTCGTTTGCCTGAACTGGAAGGCTATGTAACAGCGCGCTGCCGAAAAGAGGACCGAAGTAGCCCACGGTGTCAGACGTTTGCCCGCCACCTGCGCGCAGCACGGTCGTTGGAGTGAGCTGGTACGCGAGACCGAAACGAGGGGCGACGTTGGTGTAGTCCATTCGCTGATTGCCGTTGGTGCCGATACCGCAGCGCCTGCGACCCGGATACCGCCTGCCTCGAACGAAGCGAAACCAACGTGACCAAGACCGTTACGGTCTCTGGAAGATTACGTCCCAGCAAACGCCATAGTTCAAGGTCAGCTTCGGAGTTACGCGCCAGTGTCTTGGGCGTAAAAGGCGCCGCGCTTCTGGTGGTTATATTGATCGTTGATGCAGTCGTTGAACCGCTGAAAGTGAGCCGCGTAGCCCACGAGATAAGAGGCCAGGTCGTTGCCCGTGCTCGCTACACCACCTGCCCCGGAAAAGCCGGTCGTCGAGTTGTCGAACGTAAATTGCCCAGCGCGATTATTATCGCTAGCATTGCGGACGTTCTTGGCATAGCGGAGGTCTGCGCCGAAGCGGATAGCATGGTTCCCGCGGATCTTCGTCCAATTCTTATTCAGCTGGAAGACCTGCTCACTTTAAATAAGCGGGCAATTGCAGTTCTGATTTCCGTGATTGCTGATGGTGTTGTTATTGAAGCTGAAGCTGGAGGAGCCTTCCGTATCCGGGGTGGTATTCAGGTTAGGGATACCGAGCGCAGTAGCCGTGATCTCTCCGGGGAACTTACTCTCGGCCACATGGTAGCTGAGAAATCCGATTCGAAGATCGGTACAGCGACGGCTTGAGCGCTAATCGAGGCCTACGGTTGCGTTCTGCTTTTGCACTTTGGTGTTGCCGGTTGATCCGAACTGTCCAAAGCCATTTTCACCAGCCGCACCGAAGACGGGTGTGCCGAAGAGCCGGAAGAAGGCGATATCGTAGCGTCCAAAGAGGTGAAGACGATTTCTAAGCTGCTCATCGAGCCGAGCATCTGCCTGATCGCTGTTCAAGCTTCCACTTCCAGAAGCCACGTAGTTGTTGTTGATTCCCTGACCAGGTGCGTTACGTCCGGGAAGCAGTCTCAGCAGGGCTACGGACGGAGCAGAGAACGCAGAGACAGGTATCTGGCCCGGAGCCCCATAAGCAACCTTGGTAACTGGGTTGTACAGGATCTGGCTGGTGTACTCGGACAGGTTACAGTTGCCGGTCGTTGCTGTAAGACAGGTGGTGCGCACGGTCGCGGTTGGCACATTTTCGCTCAGGCTTGTTCCCAGGCGGTTGCGCAGACTTTGATAGTTGATAAAGAAGAACGAGTGATCCTTCAGAATGGGTCCGCTCAGGGATCCGCCGAACTGACCATAGACTTCGGATGGGATCAACCGCTTCGTGATGAAATCCGGCTGAAATTGTGTGAGTGAATTCCGTGCGTAGAACCGGTCTGAGTGCCGGAAAAGAACGCGCCACCATGGAGAGCGTTGCCGCCCGAGTTGGTTAGAACGCTGACGATGCCTCCAGCCGCGCCGCTGAGTTCGGCATCGTAGTTCTGCGCTGTCACTCTCGTTTCGGCGATGGAGTCGAGGGTTGGATTGATTACGATAATGCCGAGGACGGGATCTCGATCTTTGTTACGATCCGCTTTGTTCGGCTCTGCATACTGTCTCCTTAATCACAAACCTCTGCCCTTTTCCTGAGTGCAACGATACCGGAGCAAAACTGACTTGTCACGCCGCACCCGTGCCATGAGGAGGCAGTTGAAGCAATAGTTTGGGCAGATCTCGTAAGACACACAAAGAAGAGATAAAGGCCGTTCCGACGATGGGGGGCGCAGGCAGTTCGACACCTCCGTCGATGCGGGGGGTAGCTACTCTTAAAGACATGTTCAGGTCGGCCCCAAGCGAGAACTTTCATTCGGCCCTGGTGTGGCGAGGATGTCGTAGGGAAAAAGGAATATGCGCTGCCTGCCTGATTGGACTTATTCTCTTTTTGCCCTGCCCGCTCGCGCCCAACACACCGCACCTGGGGGTGAGTCGACGCTGCACACTGAGGCGGTAGGGCCGATGCGATTTGTAGCTGTGCATGGACGCCGATCGGTGGTCATTGGCTATCCGGCAGCGGAGCTTGAGCTCTGGGGCTATCCCTTCCAAATACTCAGCGGCTACCAAGTTGGCTTCAAGCCTAGGGGCACGAGTGTGGAGGTTAGCGAGCGATTGCTGCTCCGGCGCATTGACTACGAGCGGGATTCCATCACGCAGATCTATATCGGTCCGGATTACCTGGTCCACGGAAGAATCTTTGTGCCGCACAACGACGCTGCAACGGTCATATGCTATGAGCGTCGAGGGCACAAGGCCTGTGGACGTCGCTATTCATTTCCAGCCTGTTTTGGATCTTTATGTGGCCAGCGGCTCTTGGAGGCCAGTACACGCGTGGATCGAAAGTGCCCCCGGATACCAGATATCGGAGCCGGGCTATGGGAACTCGGCCGTGGTTGGATCGGCGGAGACGGTCGCGCATGATGACACGCTGAACAGCACCGTGCGCTCAGAGAGCGGGTTGTCTTTTACCGTTCGCCCGCTTGCAACGGCGCACCCCTGTCGCGAGCGCTACAGTGTACGTCGTGCAAAACGCTACTCACGCGAGAGATCCCGCGGCAGCGCTGCATGAGCTATCCAGGCGGGTGGTCGAGAAAGAAGCCGAGGCGAAGATGCATTACTTAGACCTTGAAAGTAACTCTCTTCGCTTGCATACACCGGATAAAGAGGTGAATAGCGCGGTCGCGTGGGGCGAAGAACGCCCTCGACCAGGCCTGGGTCTGCAAACCGATGATGGGCTGCGGTATTATTGCCGGCTACAGACCGTCACGCGATGCTCGACGTCCGCAATATGTATGGTACTTCGCCGGCGATGGCTTAATTGCGACCGATGCGCTGGTCTCTGCCGGTGAGTACATGCGCGCTAAGGAAGAGCTCGGATTTATTGGGAAGTATCAGGAACCCACGACGGGAATGATCTGGCACGAGCTTTCGCAGAGCGCGGGATATATCGACTGGTCGAAGTACCCCTACATGTATGTGCACGTGGATAGCTTCGACTACCTGAGCACCATCGCCGGGTATGTTGCTAGCAGCGGCGACACATCCTTCGCGATAGATTATTGGCCCTCGATCGTCAAGGCTTATGGTTACTCCCGCTCGCCCATTCAAGACAGCGATCATTTACCGCACATACCGGCGGACAAAGAAGGTTGCGATGAACAGGCCAGAACGGCGGATGATCTCGGTCTCTCCGTGGGTTGCTGGCTGCCGGCATGGGCTTTGAAGAGCTTGCACGATTGACAGGGCATACGCGGCTTGCGGAAGAGGCGCACAACGCGAATCAGCTCACCCGCCAGGCCATTCCGGCTCACTACTGGAATGCTAAGCAAAACTTCTGGGTGGATGCACACACCCAATCGGGAGCACCGATTGCGAGCCGCAGACGCGGTCCGAGTCAGCTGATTGAGCAGCAAGTATTCTCCCAGCAACAGAACGAAGCACTGCTGAATCAACTTGCCTCCTCGGACTTCCAGACAGATTGGGGGCTGCGTGAGGTTGCGGCGGGGTCGGAGGACTTTGATCCATATTCCTACGGAAGAGGAAGTGTGACGGCACCGAGCACGACCCAGGCATACGGGAGCAATTATTCTTGCTCTGCCTGACAGCCATACGAGATCACGCTGGAACTGGGCAATTCACCCGCTAACACGGTGGGTTACAAACATACTCATGCCACCCTCACATTTGCGACCGAGTAGTTCCTCTTCATGACACCGCGATGAAGTTGGAGCTCCGTAAGGGACATGATTTGTGTCTTTGCCCTGCAACGCTCGCGCTACAGCTCCAGCAGCAACTGGCGTATCGCGGAGAGGGCGGCTTGGTCCGATGTCTCGCAGGGTAATGTTCGTAAGAGCGAGACATTCGCCTTGGCTGCACGATCAAGGTACCGAACTACTGGGCCTCGGTTTACTTAGGTGACTCTCATCCTCTTGCAATCGGTACCGGTCAACGTTCTGTTGCCTTCGCTCATTCTCCTTGCGAGCTTGGTTGAATCTTGCGGTGAGGGCCTGGAGCTGGGAGGTATGACCTGAGCGCCGACGCGCCATGATTTCCTGATAAAGGGCGTCCTGATCGTTCGGATCGGGAGCCAGAGCCATCTCCGCCTGCTGAATTGCCAGTTCCGGTTGATTGGCGCGGACGTAGAGCACGGCAAGCAGATCGTGGGCGGCCTGGTACTTCGGATCGAGGGTTACGGCTCGCTTGGCAGCTGCAATCGCAGCTGTGAGGCGAGTGCTATTGGTGTCGGCAGCGCTTTCTGAGAGCTGCTCGGCGAGGAGGTATTGGAGGAGCGGATCGTCTCCATGCTGCCTCGCCTGGGCCTCGAAGAGGGCCAACGACTCCGCGCTCTGATGTTGCTGACTCTGCATGATCCCGACCGCGTCCACGGCGAAGGAGAGCTTTGGATCCAGCCGATGCGCCTGCTCGAAATCGGCAACGGCGGCGGCGCTTTGGGAGAGCTGGACATTGAGCACGCCGCGCGCGATGTAGAGCGCGGCCGCATTCGGAAGACGGCTGAGACCGGCATTGAGGATATCGATGCCGACCTGAAAGGACTTGTGGGTGAAAGCGATGGCAGCAAAGTCGAGATAGTTGCCGATGTCGTCGGGCGACTTCAGGATGGCCTTACGGAGGAGAGCGACTGCCTCGGGCGCCTCGCCTTCGCCTCGTGAATCTTTGAGGCGAGCGCGAGCGCGGGTACCTCCTGTGTGTCGGTCAGGAGGGGACCAGGGTTGCGAGGGCGTCGTCGTTGGCATGGGTCTTCCACTGGAGGAGGGCGACGTCGTAGCGAATGGTCTCGTTGGGGTTGGAGGCGAGGAGCTGCTGGTAGGTCGCGAGGGCGGAGGTGAGGTCGCCGGTGCCGGCGAGGCAGGCGCCGTAGCCTTGCAGGAGGTCGGGGTGGCTGGGGAAGAGCGGTCTGGTGAACTGGTAATGGCTGAGTTCGTCCCCGCACCTACCCTGTGTTCGCAACTCGGTGGCCAGAATGGCGTTGGCGGTCGGGTTTTCGAGTTGCACGACCAGGATGCGGTTGAGCAGAGGGACGGCTTCGGAGCCATGTTGCGGGTACTCGAGCTGCGCGGCGCCTTCGAGTGCAGGAAGATATGCCGGGCAGGTGGTGAGGGATCTCTGGAAGGATTGGAGGGCCGGTTGGGGTTCTCCGAGACCTGTAAGGGCGATGCCCTGTAGGGAGAGAAGGCTACAGTCCCGCGGGGCGGATTTGAGAGCCTCGGTTGCGAGCGACAGAGCCTTCTGGTTGTTTCCTTTCCGGAGCTGGCTATCACCTCTGCACGGCCGGGAGCTTGGCCCTGGGCGCGGCAGACGGGAGCACGGGTCAAGAGGAGCGCGAGAGCCGAGATGAGGATAACGACGGGAGCTGAGTTAGCGGCCTCGGACATGAAGGACAGCGAACGCCTTCCAGCGGTGCTGCGGCTCGTTGTTGACTGTAGTCCGAACATTGTGACCGGGAGGGTCCCCCTTTCGACGGGTTCTTTGACGGAGGCTGTGCTGTTTGGTCGTTTGTTCCACCCCTGGTTCAGAGATTGATGGCTTCAGAGATTGATGGGTTCAGAAGTGGACGCGGGCGCCGAGCAGCATGTTGCGTGGGGGATTGGTGCCTGCACTCTGGCCGAAGTTTCCGTCCTGCAGGTTAGTGTCGAGGCCATTAGGGACGCCCGAGGAATGATAGTTCACGCGATTGAAGACGTTGAAGGTGTCGATACGAAGCTCGAAGTTGACACGTTCCTTAATGACGGTGACCTTCTTGAGGTGAAATCGTAGTTGGCGTAGCCGGGATTGCGGAACTGATTGGGGCGCTCGTTGCCCAGGGCGCCGATCGTGGGCAGGACGAAGTTTCCGCAGGGAAGGACAGCACCGGAGCAGGAGCTGAAGACACCACGACCGGTGCGGTAGTCACCCCGTTTGTGGCTTTGTTGGTAGGAGGTGACGCTGGGGTAATCGTTATTATTGCCGTCCGCGTTGTAGTCTCCGCTGCCCGGGGCGAAGCGCAGGTTACAGGCCGTCGCGGGGAGATTGGGATTGATGAGCTGCGCCTGGAACGTGCCGCCATTGAAGACGGAAAAGGGGGTGCCGGTTTGAAGGATGGAGATGTCGGCCACGGTCCAGCCGCCGAGAGCCCGACGTTCGAAGCTGTTGCTGAGCTGGATGCCAGGCAGCTCAAAGGAGGCACCTACGGAGAGGCGGTGCCGGACGTCGTACGGTGAATTTGCATAGAACTGGCTGGTTGGGGATCCGATGGGGTAGTTCTGCCAGTTGTCGAGTGAAGGCACAGCAGGATCTCAAGCAGGTCACGAGGGTCATGAACAATAGCGAGAAGACTGGCTACAAGAAGAGTCCGCGACGAGTCTACGGACCAGAATTCGAGCCGAAAACGGCGGCGGCGGCGGTGGAAATGACGATCTGATGGAAAGCGTGGAACGATGAGACCGTCCCACTATTGGAATGGTCCGCCGCCTGTATCCACTCGGACGGATTATCTTAGCTGGCAGGAGGCTTCACCATGGAGATTTCGACGATCGGCATCGACCTGAGCAAGACCACCTTTCACCTGATTGG
>JAABUQ010004987.1_pt1 | contig 21858 bp, 20 predicted proteins | sample 5560001 | NCBI WGS metagenome assembly JAABUQ01 (sample SAMN10711888, study PRJNA513371) | rock metagenome | isolation source: Antarctica rocks | place: Antarctica: Victoria Land, Finger Mt nord | collected 2015-12-18
CCACGCCCTCGCTGTCGTCCAGCGCTGTGTCGCGGCGGGCTGCCGCCTCAACCGCCGCAAAACCAAGCCCAATACCTATCAATTGCTCCTTGAGCCCTCCCTCGTAGGGTTAGCCTGATGCATATGGTGACCCGCACCTACGTCCCCCGGACGCTGAGTGACATCGACGACCGGTGACGTGTGTCGGCTTGACTGCAGCCGCGGCGAAACGCCGCGGACGTACTGCTGGCCCGCGCAGGCTGACGCATCGTTCCAACCATTATAGGGTATTCGCGCCGGTTGTGGCGGCTTCGATGTTGGCCGGCTTGGCCCTGGCAAAATCAGCCGCCTTGGCCGTGCCCAGCTGCGTGGTGTGGCACTCCTGCCACGTCTTGTCCGTGCGTACGATGCCGCCCAGCGCGCGCACCTTGGGCTCGACCAGGCGGATGCCGATCGTGCGCGCCGGCAGGTACTCCACGGTCAGCACGGGGCGCTCGCCCGCCGCCAGTTTGGCTTCCAACGCGGTGATGTCGGGGTCGGTCAGGCCGGAGCGCACGTTGCAGACCTCGATCACCGCCCCGTCGTGGGGCCGCACCAGCCCCAGCACGACCGAGCCGGTGGCCTTACCAGGGTTGACGCGGATCACAAAGGCGTCGAGGTCGGCCAGAAACTTGATCTTGCGCACGTGCTTGGTGTCGCCCTCGACGTACGGCGCGTCGAGCGTCCGGATGACCACGCCCTCGCCGCCGCGCGCCGCCACGCGGTCGACCAGCGCCCGGCCCTCCTCGTGCCCGGCCTCGGCCGTCAGCAGGTAGAGGCGCGGGCCAGCCATGTCCGCTGCATCGTCCGGCTCGACGCTATGGGCCACGGAGGCCGCCAGGCCCTGGTCGACCAGCGCGTCGCGCACAGCGGCGATGCGCGCGCTGTAGGGCTGGGGGCGCATATCCCGACCGTCCCACTCTAGCACATCGAAGATGACGTAACCGCCGACGCCGCCGGCGATCATGCGTTCGCCGTCGAGCACGAAGGGGTGGCCCAGCGCGGCCAACGCGCGCGTACTGTCGGGGACGGTCGACACCTGCTGGCCCTTGCGGTTGTAGGCCGTCAGCGTTTTGCCGTCGAAGGCCACCACGCAGCGCTCGCCGTTTATTTTCTCGGAGACGCCGTAGAGAGGGCTGGCCAGGCAGGCTTCCAGCTCGGCCTCCTCCATCGGCAGCACATGGCCGGTGGCGTAGACCGTCGGCTTGGGCGGCACAGTCGTCGTGACCGTGACCATGACACTCTGTCCAGCGGCGGGGCCGATCAGGACGGGGATGCCATAGGCGGGGTCGCCGAAGGCCACCGTCTTGTAGCCCTCCGACGCTTTCTCCTGCGCCTTCTTGCGGAACATCTTGAGGGCCTCCTCGTTCGACTTGCAGACTTTCTCGCCGCGCTGCAGCGCCGAGCCGCGCTTGCCCCACGTGCTGATGAACGTCGCGCCCTGCACCGCGCCGCCCCACACCTTGTCCGAGCCCCCCTGCGCGAAGTGGCCTGCCCACTGCTCGATGCTGTCAATCGGTGGGCTATCCTTCTCGCCCGCTTCTACCTCCAGGGCCTCTGTCGTCATGCGTACGTCCTCCCCTCTCATTGTCATTGTCGGCAACTCCGGCGTCTTCGGTATCTTCCCTGATTGTCCCACTCGCGGCCACACGGCGCGGGTCGGTAATCGCCCGGCACGAAAATAGGCGATGTGAGGGAGAGTGATGTCGCGCAGGTAGTGTGGGGGTGCTACGGCTGCGGGAACCTGGTCGAGGGTGAGAGCGCGGAGGCCTGTGACGTATGCGGCGCCCTCGCCCCCGAGTTCGAGTGGTTCGAGCCCTTCTACTCGCGCACGCCCGAGCATCTCGGCCAGCGCGGCCCGGCGGAGATCGTGGCCATCCTGGCCGGTCTGCCCGACGCGGTGGCCGCGGCCGTCGCCGGCTGTGACGACGCCGCGCTCCGGAGCCAGCCCTCGGCCGACGAGTGGTGCGCCAAGGACATCGTTGCCCACATCATGGAGACCGAGTTGCTCTTCGTGCGGCGCGTCCGGGCCATCCTGGCCCACACGGGGCCGGGTCTGGCCGCGATCAGCACCCCCGTGCCGCCCTGGAAGCTGCACGAGGGCAAAGGGTACGCCGACCTGCCGGCGGACACCATCCTGGAGCGCCTGCGCGCGACGCGCGCGGCCACGGTGGCGCTGGTGCGCGACCTGACGCCGGAGCAGTGGGCAGGGAGGGGCATCAACGCCGAAGGGACGACGACCGTGCTCGATCTGGGAACGTGGCTGGCCAACCACGACCTGGGACACCTGGCCCAGCTTCGCCGCCTCTGCGCCCAGCCCAAGGCCGGACGGGCGTAGGGTCCGCTGATAGCCAGCCTTCCTGTGCGCGCTCAGCCTCATCGGGGACAAGACCGTTCTCGCCCTGTGGTATCGCGACCAAGCGGTTGACGTCAGCGAGCACTGATGCCACGGGCTACGGGCTACGACGCGTGCTGACCGGCAAGGGCAGCGACACCGTCGTGGACCTGGACCGTGCCGCGCTCATGCGCGTCCACCCGGGGCTGGACAACGATGTTCACATCATTATTGAGTGCGGTGAGATGCTGGAGTAGGCGCTCAAGGGACACGCCACTGATGCGCCCACGCATCAACGCCGACACCTTTGGCTGATCTATACCCAGGACCTCGGCCGCTTCCTGCTGGGTCAGCCCTCTCTCGCGGATCGCAACGCTAATACGCTGCGCAAGGTCGCTCTTGAGTTGATCGACCTGGGGGTGGGGACGGTCCAAATCGGCGAAGATGTTGCCACTGCTGACCGTAAACTCCATCTCATCGCTCATCGTGGGTCTCCCCCTTCGTCCTCTTTCCGTGCCTTCGTCACTTGGGCTTTCAGCGCGGCGTCATACGTTTCCGCGGCCGTGAGGCGCTGCTTCACCAGGTCGATGTCCCGTCTCGACGTCTTCACGCCCGTCGTGGATTTCTTCTTGAACGCATGCAGGACGTAGACGGCCTGGGACAGCCGCACGGTGTACACGGCGCGATAAGTGTCACCATCGTCGTCGTCCACCATCTCCAGGACGCCGCTGCCCTTGAAGCCTTTGAGGGGTTTGGCGTCCTGGTGCTTGTCGCCGACCTTCGCAAGATTGAGGGCGGTCACCATCACATCTTGCACGTCGGTCGGGAACTTTCCCAGGTCCTTCAGCGATGAACCCACGTAAATGAGCTTCTTCCCTGTGCGACTCACCGCACCCCCTATCAGCGACAGTATGTCTGTTTGAGCATACCGTGTCAAGACGGCCAGGGAGACCCAGATGGGCCAGAGATCCCGTTGGTGCTGCTGGCGCTCGTTGGCACACTCACCCCGGCCGGACGCTGTATCGAGGGAGGGGAGCGTATGCAATACACCCCATACCCTCCCATGATCGGCGAGAATGACATGACCCTGCCCTCGACGAGCGGTTGATGGCGCATATGTGCAAAGATAGAGGTGGTTGCATCCGTCATTGACTAGTACCGGAGGCATCATGAGTTCTTCCATGGCCATCACACTATCCGACGATAGGTACCGCCGCGATCTCGGCGACGACGTGGTGTTGCGTTGGTCGACGGCCGACGACGTCGCGCGCATCGGCGATCTCTACGCACAGGTGTTCCGCCATGGGCCGGACGATCCGCCCAACGCGCTGATGGGTACCTGGACGCGCGACATGATGAGCGGGCGCCATCCCTTGATTGGGGCGACTGATTTCGCCGTGGTCGAGCGTCCAGGGGACGGCACGATCGTCGCCTCGACCTGTCTCCTCTCAGAGGTGTGGACCTACGACGGCGTCGACGTTCCCGTCGGGCGCCCCGAGGTCGTTGCCACGCGCCAGGAGTACCGCAACCGGGGTTTCATCCGTGCCATTTTCGAGTTGATTCATGCGCGCAGCCTGTCGCTCGGGCACCTGGCGCAGGGCATTACCGGCATTGAGTACTACTATCGCCAGTTTGGCTACGACTACGCGCTCGACCTCGGCGGGAATCGCAGCCTGCCCTTGAGCGCGATCCCGCGCCTGAAGGAGGGCGAGGCCGAGCCGTTCCGATTGCGCGAGGCCACGCTCGACGACATCCCCACGCTGCGGGCGCTGTACGACCGCGACCGCGCCTACGCGCTCACCTCGACCAGGATCGACGATGAGTATTGGCGCTGGATGCTGGTGGGCGCGAACCCCGACGCGGCGGAACGCTGGCGCATCTACGTCATCACGGGCGGCGAGGAGCGCGCGGTTGGCTACGTCATCGCGGCGCGACGCGCGTGGCGCGACCTGTTCAACGTGGGCGCCACGCGCGTCGCGGAGGGCGTCTCGCTGGCCGGCGTCCTGCCGTCGGTGTTGCGCGCGCTGCGCGAGGTCGCGACGACCGCGCCGCGGCGTCCCGATACGGAGCCGCCCACCACCCTGACCTTCACCATGGGCCGGGAGCACCCGGTCTACGAGGCGTTGGGCGACCTGCTGCCGCCCGCGCGCCGGCGTCCCTATCCCTGGTACGTGCGCGTCCCCGACCTGCCCGCCTTCCTGCGGCGGATCGCGCCTGTGCTGGAGCGTCGCCTGCGTGACTCGGTCGTGGCAGGGTACTCCGGCGCGGTCACGCTCGACTTCTACCGCGGCGGCCTGCGCCTGGTCTTCGCGGACGGCCAGCTGCGGACGGCGGAGGACTGGCGTCGCGGCGCGTGGGACAGGCCGGACGGCGGCTTTCCACCGGGCGTCTTCCTGCAGCTCCTGTTCGGCTATCGCGGCCTCGACGAACTGCGCGACACCTTCCCCGACGTGCAGGCCGCCGACGCGGCGGTCCCGCTGCTGCGCGCCCTGTTCCCGCCCCGTCCCTCGTGGGTCGTGCCCCTGGACTAACCCGTCGAGGACCTCCCGGCACGCCAGTCAGCGGGAGCGGATGCGCATAATGGGGTATGGGGTAAGGATGAGCTCTTGGCTGTGGGAGGGATAAGAGAGGCATACGATGGTTGCGGTATTGGAGCGCCTGCGCGTGTGGACGGCCGCCGATTTGTTGGCTATGCCCGATGATTCCGACCATCGTTACGAATTGGTTGAGGGGCGTCTGGTGAGGATGTCGCCGACCGGTGGTACCCATGGCCGCAGCAGCATGGATCTCGGCGCCCATCTGGCCATGCATGCGGAACAGCATGGCCTGGGGGTGGTGTTCGGAGCAGAGACGGGCTTCAACCTGACGCGGCCTGGAGAGAGCAGAGAGACCGTCCTCGCGCCCGACGTGGCTTTTGTGCGCGCCGAGCATGCTTCTTTGACCGAGACGGATGATTTTCCGCACGTGGCGCCGGACCTTGCCGTGGAGATAGCGTCGCCCAGCGATAGCCGCCGGCGTATGGCGGAGAAGGCGGGCCGCTATCTCCGCCGTGGGGTGCGCCTGGTATGGGTGGTCTGGCCGCGTCGACGAGAGATTGATGTATGGGCGCCAGGCGACGCGACACCCCACATACTGACCGCGGCGGATACGCTGGATGGTGGGGAGGTCGTGCCCGGCTTTTTAATGTCGGTCGCCCGCATCTGTCCCGAGCGGCCACGGCGCGGCCAACGACGAACGATGGATAGGTAGGCGGCGCGCTGCTGGCCGCCCTCGCCGCGCCCGTCGCCCTGAGGGGCGGGACGGTCACGGTGAGGGGTGGAGAGGACGTTGATCGCTATGCCCGCGCGTCGTCGATGAACACGGCCGGCGACACGTGGAAATAGGCGGCGAGCGAATACGTGCCGGACGACGGAGGCTATTGATCAACGAGCGGGTTGTATCAGCGCAGCCGGAAGACGCGGCCCTTGGGGACGAAGGGCAAATGCCGTCCCTCGGGCAACAAGAACGCGTGTTCCCGGCGGATGGTCAGCCGATCGCAGAAGCCGTCCGTGATCAGCAGCAGGGGGCCGTCCTTGGGGAAGTCGTCGGCGCGCTCCAGCAGTTCGACCGCTGGCTGCAGCACCGTGCCCCCGCGCCCCTTGACGCGGACGCGCTCCGCCAGCGCCTCCGGCGGCATGTAGCCCTGGTCGTACGTGGCGGCGTCGCAGAAGACGACGCGCACCAGGGCCACGTCGCGCGAGAGGCTGTAGCTGCTGATCGCGCCAAGCGCCCTGGCCAGCAGGTCGCGATCCATCGAGCCCGAGGTGTCCAGGATGACGCCGAAGGTGCGCCCGTCCTCCGCGCCCTCCACCGGCACGTAGCGCGGGCGCGGGATGTTAGGGGTCGCGGATTGGCGGCGGCTGGGCCGCGCGTAGCTCCGGCGCGTCTCAAGGGGCGAGAAGTAGTCGTCGAACCAGCGGGCCAGTTCCACGTCCCAGGGCACGGGCGGCTGGCTCATGGCCCGGATCTCCTCGACCAGCCCAGCGGGCAAGAAGCCGCGCCCTTGCTGCCCCTGGTGATACTCCAGGCCCTGGGCCAGGCAGCGGCGGTAGAAGTCGTCGAGCGTCGCCCCGTCGCCCGTCGCCCACCAGTCCGGCGTTGCGCCCTCCAGCATGTCGCCGAGGCCAATACCGCGCAGCGTGGCGAGCTTGCGGTAGCGGCGCATGTCGATCGCGATGCGGTCGTAGACCGCCTCCGCCGCCTCGCCCTTGAGGTCGGGATCGTAGAGCACGCCGATCTTGGGCAGCTCGCCGACGCCCATCTCGACCAGCCAGCCATTCACGACAAAATCGCAGGCCACATTCCAGAGGAAGGGGTCGCGGCCCCGGCGGCGGGCCTGGTGCTGCAGGCCCACGTGCAGCAGTTCGTGCGCCATCACGAAGCGGCACTCCTGCTCGTCGAGCCCCGCGGCGGGGTTCATAAAGATTTCCTTGCTCTCGGCGTCGACCGCCGCCACGGAGATGCCGAGGCGGTGGCACACCAGTTGGTCGGTGACGATCTCGAAGGTGGAGGCCAGCGCGCCGAGCAGCGGATAGCTGTCGATAAACCAGCGCCGCGCCTTCTCATAGCGCGAGAGCGCCTCGACCCCCGTGCCAAGCCGCACCTCCAGACCGCCCGCCACGTTCACCGCACTGGCGACCGCCTGGGCCAGGCCCAGGCCCAGCAGGTACGGCCAATCGGTCACATGCCCGTCGGTCTCGTCGGAGGCTGGTGGCGTGACGACCATGTCCGCCATGCGCGGCCCCGCCGTGCCGGTCGCCTCCCACGGCAGCGGCGCGCTGCCATCGCAGAGGTGCTCGTACAGGCGCTCCTCCGTCGCCGCGCCACCCGCGGCGAGCGGCATGTCGTCCGGACAGCGGCCGATCTTGAGGTCGGCCAGGAACTTGGCGACGTAGCGGTCGCAGGCCACGTTCCATTCGCGCGGCCTCTCGCGGACGCGCAGGTGGCCGAAGCCCAGGTGCAGCAGGCAGTGAGCCAGCACGTAGGCCCATTCGTCCGGCTGCGCCCGCAGGGTGGGGTGGACGTGTATCTGCCCGTCCGACGTCACCACGGCCCAGCCGTCGCGCGGGCACAGGTTCCCCTCGCTACGCACCAGGCTGGTCGTATAGAGCAACGGACTGAAGATAGGGTGATTGGCCAGCAGCGCGTGGGCCTGCGCGACGTTGCGCGCCGCGACATCGACCTCGGACGTCCCGGCGGCCCGCTGCCGCCCCTTACGCGCCATCGCGCTTCTCCACCAACCGCGGCAGGTCGCGCACGATCTCCACCATGAACCAGGCCGGCAGCCCCTCCTCGTCGTCCGCTTTGGCGACGACCATCTGCGCCATCTCCAGGCTAATCGCGGCCAGGTCCTTGAGCACCCTCTTCGACTGGTGCGCCAGTTCGCGCCGCCCGGCTCGCGCGTCCTGCCCGTTCGGCGGCAGCTCCTTGAGCAGCTGCGCGCGGAACGACTGGGCCAGGAAGTAGAGCACGTCGCGGTCTTCCGGGGCGTGCGGCCAGCCCGCCTCGCCCTTGAGGATCGCGCCGAGGCGGTAGGCGCTATGCACCTGCTTGACGAACGCCTTGAATTGGCCGGCGTGGTGCGGGGTGAGACACCCGTGGGCCAGCACGGCCAGCGTCTCGTCCCGGATGCCGTCGCCGTAGCCGTGCAGGGCGTCGCTGAGCATGTGCCAGGAGCGCGGCGTGGAGAACGGCTCCTCGTGCTTGGGGGGCTGGCTCCACAGGTGGTCCGGCCGCGTCTGGATATACTCGACGACCAGGGGATGGATGCCGGCGTGGACGGCCCACTCCAGCCACTCGCGGTGCGAGACCTTGAGGTGGACGTGGACCATGCGGTTGAGCAGCGCCGAGGACATGGGCTTGACGATGGCGCTGTCCTGGGCGCGGTTGCCCGCCCCGATCACGATCGAGCCCTCGGGCAGCACGTACTCGCCGATGCGGCGCTCGTGGATCAGGCTGTAGAAGGCCTTCTGCACCTCGTGCGAGCAGGCGTTAAGCTCGTCCAGGAAGAGGCAATAGGGCTCGTCGCGCGCGATCATGCGCGGCGGGCAGAAGTGGCTCGTGCCGTCGACGATCTGAGGCACGCCGATGAGGTCCTCCGGGGCAAGCTGGCTGCCGAGCAGCGAGACGCAGTCCAGCCCCACGTCGCAGGCAAAGGCCTGCACCAGCGACGACTTGCCGATCCCCGGCGGCCCCCAGATAAAGACGGGGCGCGCCGTGGCGACGTTGAGCAGGACCTCCATCAGCCCCTTTTGTGTGACCGTTATGGCAGTGTTCATGACAGCTTCCAGACTACACGTTGGCGCATGACTGTACGGTGAAGCAGGTCGCGATCTCCTTGCTGTGTTAGTCTAACTGGCGTACATTACGGGTAAGGCTGGAAACCAGGCAACAGGTCCGCGCCAGGGAGCACCGTATCATCACGCTGACGGCCGAGGAAAGCCTCGTGTTCGTGAACGAGATCCTCAACCCTTCGCCCCCGAACGAGCGGCTACGCGCGGCCTTTAGCAAGCCGCGACCATCACAGCGTGGCTCAGCCTCGTGACAAAGGACGCTCTCGTTGTCGAGCGACTCGTCCGCTCGCATACCTCCCCAGATCCGGGGAATAGCGACCAACTAATGCAGCCGAAGCACTAGCCCTTCGTCCGCCTCCAACACGAGGTGGGCGAGGTCCAGATCCGTGCCATCGGCGCGGTTGGCGTGCGTGGCGCAGAGCAGCGTGCCTGACGTACTGGACGCGGTGACGTTGAGGTCGAGCGTCTGCCGCGTCGTATCGGGGCCAACGTTGAGCACGACCAGCACGCGCTCGTCTCCTGACTCGCGCAGGTAGGCGATGATGTCCTCGTGGCCCTCGCCCACGTCAAGCGTGTACTGCGTCCCGACCGTTAGCGCCGGCGAGGAGCGACGCAGCTCGATCAGGCGGCGGAACAGCGCCAGCGCGGAGTCGGCGTCCTCGCGCTCGGCGGTCACGTTGACGGCGGCGTAGTCATCGGCGATGGGCAGCCACGGTTGCACGCCGGCAATGGTGAAGCCGGCGTTCGACGTGGCGTCCCACTGCATCGGTGTGCGCTCGGGGTCGCGGCCGTGGCCGGGCGAGAGGCGTTCCTGGGGATCGTGCGCCAGCGCGGCTGGGATCGGCACGTCGCGCATGCCAAGCTCGTCGCCGTAGTAGCAGGTGGGCGTACCGCGCAGCATCAGCAGCAGCATCTGGGCCACGCGAGCCTGGGCGGGTCCGACGCGGCTGGCGATGCGCGCGTTGTCGTGGTTGCCCAGCACCCAGTTAGGCCAGCCGCCCGCGGGGAGAGCCGCCTCGTAGGCGTCGATGGCTCCGCGTAGCGTCGGCGCGCGCCAGGGCAGGACGATCAGTTGGAAGTTGAAGGGCAGGTGTACCCCGTCCAGATCCTCGCCGTAGTAGGCCATCAGGTGCGGCAGCGGCAGGTAGATTTCGCCGATCAGCACGCGCTCGTCGTAGCTGTCGGTGACCTGGCGCATCTCGCGGATGATCTCGGCCATCTCGGGCTGGTCCGCACTGTACTGCTGGAGCAGCCGCGTCCGCGGGTCGTCGCCCTCTTTCCACGCCGGATTGGGCGGATTATCGCGGAACTGGGCGTCCTTGATCAGCAGCCAGATCACGTCGATGCGGAAGCCGTCCACGCCGCGGTCGAGCCAGAAGCGCATCGCGTCGTAGATCGCCGTGCGGACCTCCGGGTTGCGCCAGTTGAGGTCGGGCTGTTTAGTGTCGAAGAGGTGCAGATAGTACTGGCCGGTGGCCGCGTCAAAGGTCCAGGCAGGGCCGCCAAAGTGGCTTGACCAGTTGTTGGGCGGGCCGCCGCCCGGCGCGGGGTCGCGCCAGACGTACCAATCGCGCCGCGGATTGTCGCGGCTGGAGCGTGACTCCTGGAACCAGGGGTGCTCGTCCGAGCTGTGGTTGGGCACGAGGTCGAGTACTACCTTAATGTTGCGCCGATGCGTCTCGCGCAGCAGCCCGTCGAACTCGGCCAGCGTACCGAAGAGCGGGTGGATGTCGGTATAGTCCGCTACGTCGTAGCCGAAGTCGGCCATCGGCGAGGGATAGATCGGCGAGAGCCACAGCGCGTCGACGCTAAGCCACTGCAGGTAGTCGAGCTTTCCCGCAATCCCCACCAAATCGCCCACGCCGTCGCCGTTGCTATCGGCGAAGCTGCGCGGATAGACCTGGTAGATGACCCCTGTCTGCCACCAATGGTACGGCGTCGCCGCCGTGGTTGTCCCGCTCATCTATCATCCCTCCATCGTCTACTTAATCATCAGTATAGCGAGGGATCGATGGGCTGCTTCTATCGCGTAACTGGCAACTGGCAACTGGCAACTGGTCACTGCCCGTTCGGTATCTGCCAGTCGATCGGCAGCGTGCCGCGCGCGGTGAGGGCCTGGTTGATAGCCGAGAAGGGCCGGCTGCCGAAAAAGCCGTTGCGCGCCGAGAGGGGCGAGGGATGCGCCGACTGGATGACGGTGTGGCGCGCCGCGTCGATTAGCGCCAGCTTCTTCTGCGCGTAGCCGCCCCACAGCACGAACACGACGGGGCTGTCCTTGACGTTGACGGCGCGGATCACGGCGTCGGTGAACGTTTCCCAGCCTTTGCCCTTGTGCGAGTTGGGCTCGTGCGCGCGCACCGTCAGCACGGCGTTGAGCAGCAGCACGCCCTGCTCGGCCCAGGGCACGAGGTAGCCGTTGTTGGGGATGCGCGCGCCGACGTCGTCGTGCAGCTCCTTGAACATGTTGACCAGCGAGGGCGGCGGCTTGATGCCCGGCCGCACCGAGAAAGCCAGACCGTGGGCCTGGTTGTCGTCGTGGTAGGGGTCCTGCCCCAGGATCAGCACGCGCACCTGCTCGTAGGGCGTCAGGCGCAGCGCGGCGAACACCTCGTCCGCGGGCGGGAACACCTGGCGCGCCGCGCGCTCGGCCTCCACGAACTCCCGCAGCCCGGTGAAGTACGGCTTCTCGGTCTCATCGCCCAGCACGGCCTGCCACGAGTCGGGTACCTGCATCGTCGTTATCCCTCCCTACCCTCGTCTCTTGTCTCTATCCCGCGAACCTCTCGCACCTTTTCGCCATTCATCATACTCGCATCGCATGGTCAACGGTTGGAAAATGCCCCGACAGTATGCGCCATGACATAATGGAGCGTGACGAGCGTCATCCCACAAAAAACGTGGTGCGCCTGTCTGGACATCGCGATGACGGATGGCAGGATTTGGGGGTTGTCTCTCGTTGGCTTCAGGCAACCGGTAGGGGCTATCCCTATCCGCAACAGCGGCGATCTTGGTCAGCAGGTATGCTTAGCCAGAGGATAGGGCCGGTCACGCCGTGGCGCGGATGCCCACGCCGGTCAGCGCGCACCGATGGTTCAGCGCCAGAAGAAAAGGGGAAGCCTGTGTCGCAGCTTGAGGTCGTCACGCCGCGGCCCTCCGCCGCGGTCGTCTTGGCGCATGACAACACCAGTCACGGTGATGGCGCCGGGGCCGGTATCACCGTCTTCCTGGTACGACGCCACGTGCGCAGCGAGTTTGCGCCCGACGTGTTCGTGTTCCCCGGCGGCTCGGTGGCCCCGGAGGACCGCGAGGCCGAGCGCCTCTCCGGCCTGTGCGCCCCGCTGGCCGATGGCAGCGGCGATGAACGTACCGCGCTCGGTCAGGGGTTCCGGGTCGCCGCCCTGCGGGAGTGCTTCGAGGAGGCCGGTGTGTTGCTGGCGCGACGCGGCGAGGCGTCGCTGTCCCTCTCCGGCGACGATGTGGCCCGCTTTGCCGCCTACCGCGACGCTGTGACGGACAGATCGTCGACCCTCGCCGCCATCGCTCAGAAAGAAGGACTGACCCTGGCCACCGACGAGTTGCTGCATTGGGCGCATTGGATCACGCCGGAGACGTTCCCCAGGCGCTTCGATACGCACTTTTTCTTCGCGGCCATGCCGCCGGGACAGCAGGCCGCGCACGACCGATTGGAGACGACCGAGAGCGTCTGGATCGCGCCCGAAGAGGCGTTGCGGCGCTTCGCTCAGGGTAGTTTGCCGCTCGTCTTCGCCACCGAGCATCAGCTGCGCGCCCTCAGCGGCCTGCCTGATATCGCGGCGGCGCGCGAGCGCTTCGGCGGCAGGTCCCCTGAGACCATCATGCCGCGCGTGGCGCAACAGGATGGCCAGGAGGTCATAGTCATTAAATGACTAAGACCATGGTCGAGGGTGTCGACTGTATCCTGGCGCCCAATGCGGGGCTGATGACCGGGCCGGGTACCAATACGTACCTGGTGTGGGGGGCCGGCGAGTCATGCGCCGTGATCGATCCGGGGCCGGATGACCCGTTGCACCTGGACGCCGTCGTGGAGGCCGTCGCGACGCGCGGCGCCCTGGAGGCCGTCCTGGTGACGCACGGGCACCACGACCACGACGAAGGCGCCGCGCGGCTACGCGAACGCACCGGCGCGCCGGTCCTGGCCTGGAGCCAGGACGGGACGGCCGCGGCCGAGCGCACACTGGCCGACGGCGCGCCGGTGATCGTCGGCGGCCGCACGCTGCGCGCGCTGCACACGCCAGGGCACCGCTTCGACCACCTGTGCTTCCTGTTGGAGGATAGCGACGCGCTCTTCGCCGGCGACCTCGTGGCCGGGGTGGGCACGGTGGTGATCGCCCCGCCGGACGGGGACATGGCCGACTATATGGCCTCGCTGCGCCGCCTGCGCGACCTGCCTGTGCGCACGATCCTGCCGGGGCATGGTCCGCCCATCGATGCGCCCCGGCAGCGGTTGGACGAGTACATCGCGCACCGCACCGCGCGCGAGGCGCAGGTGCTGGCCACACTCGCGGACGGCCCGCGCGCCGTCGCCGCGTTGGTCGCCGCGATCTATGCCGCGGTCGACCCGGCCCTGCGCCCCGCCGCGGCGCTATCCGTCACCGCGCATCTGCTCAAGCTGGAGCGCGAAGGCCGCGTCGTGCGCGGCGGCGACGCCGAGGGCGAGTCGTGGCGACGACTTTAACAACCATTTAACATTGCGCGCGCGGCTTATTGGCGTCATTCGGTATATGCTACAGGCACATGGTCCGGGCAGCGGTGATCGTGGCCATGTCTTGTCGGCACGCACGCTTGACAACGCCTCGGGGTCCGGAACAGCGCGTCGTGGCGCCGGACGCCGTTCCGTGTCGTCTGTCCGGCGCCTGGAGTGAGCGGCGGCGCCGGTGGAGAGGATGAGATGGTGGCGGGAACAACAGGAGTACTAGGAGTACTATAGGCAAGAGTTATGCATTGTTGCTACTCTAAAGATAGTCGTCCCCGCCCGTGATGCGGTCCAACGGTCGCCGGCCGCCGCCCGGAGATAGCGCGCCTTGACGGCCGGTCGCGGGTGATCTGTACATTGGTAGCGTGGCGGATCGGGTACCGGAGCAGCGTTTTCAACCTCCCGCGACCTGTTCCCGGCCAATCAAGACTGAGGAGATGGACAGATGTCGCAGATGCCGCAGAAGTCTCTTGCACGCAATCACGCCACGTATTTGCCCCGCACACCGCTGGCGCGGCCGGCGGCGCGCAGCCACGCCACGCCCACGGAGTATCCCGTGCCGCCAAAGCCCGTCGTCAGGACCGTGCGCAGTCAGGCGCACGCGCGACCCGTGGCGGCCACGCCGGGTATGACCAGGGACTTGGTCAAGCGCCTGGCCCTGGCGCTCGAGGCTTTGTGTCCGGGCGCCGTGCTCGTCTTTGCCTTGAGCAATGCGTTCGTCGCCCTGGTCCTTGGTCTCTCCGGCCTGTTCCAGCACACGCTGCATGCCCGCATTGGGGCCGGCATGTTCCCGCTGCTGATCGGCGGCATCTTCCTCATCCTCGCCCGTAACCAGATCAATTGGGCTAGCTATTGGACGCTGCGCAAGCGCGTGGGGCTGATGACGGGCCACTGGACGGACCATGCGCTGACGGCGCTCTATCTGGCGGTCCTCTTCTTCGCCACGGCCGTCATCGCCACTCTCTTCGCCACCGGCGCCACGGCCGTCGTCAGCGCCATCTTCGATTGGTAATCGCCCTCCGACAGCCTGCGGCTGCCGGGGTTTTTATTTTGTGGACCGCCTGTAAATAGCCAATATAGGTGATGGAGCCCTAGCCGCTTGTCGTGTTTGCTTAGGACAAAGAGAAGCCCCGTTTGTCCTAGAGGAACACGCCCATGCCGTTGAACGCCCAGCGCACCAAGTTTCTGCTACTCGTCATCCTGCCGGCGCTCCTGACCGTCCTCCTCCTGGCCTTCGTCTCCCAACGCGCCGCGTCGCCGTCGCGGCCGATCAGCGCGCTGCTCACGCTCGCCCGCGCGCACCAAGTCCGCGTGGTGGAGATCGATGCCGACGGGACGCTCCACGTCACGCTGCGCGACGGCGCCACGTTCACGTCGCGCAAGGAGCCGGGCCAGGTGATGGCCCCCTTGCTGGCCGATTCCGGCGCCACCGTGACCGTCGACGGAGCGGCGGCCGTGAGTGGCGGCGCGCTGCTGAGCCTGGGCGTGACCGTCGGCATGACCCTCCTGTTGTTGTACGTGCTGCGCGCCCGGGCGGGCGGGGCCATGGGCAGCCGTATGCCCGTGACGCCGTCCGTGGGGGCCGTGGAGGCGACGACGGTGAGCCGGGTCAGGTTCAACGACGTGGCCGGGGTCGAGGAGGCCAAGGACGAGTTGGTCGAGATCGTCGAATTCCTCGCCGCTCCCGAACGCTTCCGACGCATCGGCGCCCGCATCCCCAAGGGGGTGTTGCTGAGCGGGCCTCCGGGTACCGGCAAGACGCTGCTGGCGCGCGCGGTGGCCGGCGAAGCGGGCGTGCCGTTCTTCAGCATCTCCGGGTCGGCCTTTGTCGAGATGTACGTTGGCATCGGCGCCGCGCGGGTGCGCGATCTCTTTGCCAGGGCGCGCAAGGCGGCGCCGGCCATCGTCTTCATCGACGAGCTCGACGCCGTCGGCGGTCGACGCTCGTCCGGCGCGCGCGGCGGCAACGACGAGCGCGAGCATACGCTCAACCAGTTGTTGGTGGAGATGGATGGCTTCGCCGGCGATTCCGGCGTGGTCGTGGTAGGCGCGACCAACCGCGTCGACATGCTCGACGCGGCGTTGCTGCGGCCGGGCCGCTTCGACCGCCGCGTCACCATGAGTCCGCCCGACCGTAGCGGCCGCGAGGCCGTGTTGGCCGTGCACACCGCGCGCGTGCCCATGGAGGATGGCGTCGACCTGTCCGCGCTGGCCGGTCAGACCAGCGGCATGTCGCCGGCCGACCTGGCCAACGTGGTCAACGAGGCGGCGCTGCTGGCCGCGCGCCAGCGCCGGCAGTGCATCTCCTCCCGCGACCTGGAGGCGGCGCTGTTGCGCGTGCTGGCGGGACCCGAGATGCGTTCGCGCGTGATGTCGGCGGCGCTCAAGCGCGTCATCGCCTACCACGAGGTCGGCCATGCCCTGGTGATGAAGCTGCTGCCGCACTGCGATCCGGTGGCCAAAGTGCAGGCCATCGCGCGTGGCAGCGCGCTGGGCATCACGGTCAGCATGCCCAAGGAAGACCAGTATCTGCTGACCCAATCGGCGTTGCGCGAGCGCATGGTGGGCATCATGGGCGGCCGCGCCGCGGAGGAGTTGTTCTTTGGCGAGGTCACGACGGGGGCGCAGCAGGATATCCAGCAGGCCAACGCCATCGCCCGGCGCATGGTCGGCGAGTTCGGTATGAGCCCGCTGGGCCACATCTGCATCGGCGAGGGCGACATGACCAGTCCCGAGTTGGCGGCCAGGGTCGACGAGGCCACGCGGGCGCTGGTGGAGGAAGCCTACGCGCACGCCCGCCAGATTGTCTCCCGCCGCCGCCACGCCCTGGCCGCTATCGCGGACCACCTGGCCGAGGTCGAGACCATCGACGGCGCCGACCTCGACGCCTGGCTCGACGCGTACCCTGCCGTGGACCCCGAGCCCGCGCGGATCGAGTTCGCGGCCGTCGAGCCGGCCGCCTGACCGCTGGCCCTTCAGGCCATGGGCACGGCCCGCGCCATCAGGGCGTCCCATCCACGGTCGCCCACCAGGCGCCGGACGCGCGGCAGGACGTGCGCGACCAGCCCAACTCTGTAGCGGGCGCGGGGACGGCGGGCCTGGACGGACGTGACGATGACCGCCGCCACGTCCTCGGGGACGAGGATGCCGCGCGCATTGTCGGCAAACAACCGGCGCGTCCCGGCGTCGAGATTCCTCTTGAAGGCCGCGTAGGGACCGTCGCTCCCGGTCTGAGCGAGGGTAGCGCTCATCTTCTCGACGAAGGGGGTACGCACCCCGGTCGGCTCGATCAGGACGACGTCGACGCCGAAGGGGCGAACCTCGACGCGTAGCGCGTCGGAGAGCGCCTCGACCGCATACTTGCTGGCGTGGTACGCCCCCGCGCCTGGTACCGTGAACAACCCGCCCATCGAGCCGACGTTCACGATGCGCCCGTAGCCTTGGGCCCGCATGCCGGGCAGCACAAGCTGGGATAGTCGCAGCAGTCCGAACACGTTGGTCTCGAACTCGCGTCGCACGTCCCCCATGTCCAGTTCTTCGAGCGGCCCGTTGACGCTATAGCCGGCGTTGTTGACCAGGACCGAGACGGCCCCGTGCTCCGCCTCGATCGTCCCGACCGCCGCGGCCAGTGATCCCTCGTCGGTCACGTCGAGCGGGAGCGCGCGGCAGCCGGCGGCCTGGAGACTGGCCAACGCTTCGGGGCGGCGCGCTGTGGCGTAGGTGGTGAACCCGGCGGCAGCGAGCGCCGTCGCGGTCGCCTTGCCGATGCCTGACGACGCGCCCGTGACCACGGCGACGCGGCCGTGCGATAATGACGACATGTATCCGGTCCTCTCTTCTCGTTGCATCGCGCGCGAGGCGCACGGCTAAAGTCAACCATCGTTGACATATACGATTATAGCCGCACCGGCCCTTTTCGTCAACAATGGTTGAATAGGAGGGTACGGTCCGTGAAAAGTCGCCGGTGCGGCGACGGGAGGGGCCGGTAATTCACAGACCCTCGAATAGGAGGAGCGGACACCGTTGCGCGGCGAGATCGGGATGAGGCGGAGAGAGGGGAGGGAGCGATGGGACAGGATCGGGATGCTCCGGGCCGTGCGCGTCGCCCACGCAACGCGGAGGCGACGCGCGCCGCGATCCTTGCCGCCGCCCGCGCGTGTTTCACGCGCGAGAGCTACGAGCAGGTCGGGGTGCGCGACGTGGCCGCCGCCGCGGGCGTCGACGCGGCGCTGGTGATGCGCTATTTCGGCTCGAAGGACGGATTGTTCGCCGCGGCCATCGGCCAGGACTTCAACGTCGACGACCTTCTTGCCGGAGATCGCGCCAGCCTTGGCGAGCGCCTGGCGCGCTACATGTTACGGAAGGGGGATGTGCAGGGCGCGTTCGACCCCTTGCTCGCCCTGCTGCGCTCGTCCGCGGACGAGCGGGTGGCGGCCGTGGTGCGCGACGCCGCCTGCGAGCGGTTCATCCAGCCGTTGGCCCTCTGGCTGGGGGGCGACCAGGCCCCGCAACGCGCCGGCCTCATCGCGGCCTACATGCTCGGGCTGGCCGTCACGCGTGACGTGATCCGGGCCGGGCCGCTCATCACAGGCGAGATCGAGCCGCTCGTCGCCCTCGTCGCGCCGGTCCTGCAATCCTATGTCGATGGGGAGTCGATCGGCCCGGACTAGCCCGTGGTGCCCGTGTAGGCGCCTTGCCGCGACACTGAGCATCGCCCCCCATTTTGGTGATTGTGTCCATGGCTCCTCCTCGGCTACGCTCTCATCGCACATCCTGTCCTGGTACCCATCGTCAGTCGACCCGCCAACCGTTTCGGATGACGATGGGAGCCAGGACAGCTACATGGTGAGCGCACGGCCCGGTCATCGATGAAGTGTCACCAAACGTACCCGTTCGAGATGCACTATGACCGCATCGAACCTATCGCTCAGGATTCGCGTAATACGGTACTACATAATAGTCATAGCCAGCCTGCGCCTCCCCTGGAAGGGGTGACCAGACATCAATTCTTCCCCGAGCCGGGAAAGTGTTATGCTCGATGCTGGCGATCTGGAGACGTAGCGAGAAGGAGCGGATATGACCCTCGTCCCGGTGTACGATCAATCGATCGGTCGTGAGTGTAACATGATACAAGGCGTTAAGACCGATCGGTATGAGCGTATCCTCTCCGACAATCTGCGTGAGTATGGGGAGGGGACGCGGCATCTCGCATTCCTCGGACAACTCTACACCGATAGGACGCACTTCCTGTTCGAGCTCTTGCAGAACGCGGAAGATGCAGGCGCGACGAAGATTCGCTTCCAGCTTTATCATGATCGGTTGGAGTGCGTCACAACGGCCGCCCTTTTACTGAGCAGGATGTCCGTGGCGTGTGCGGCGTGGGAGTGGGGACTAAGGCGGCCGACCTCACCACGATCGGCAAGTTCGGGGTTGGCTTCAAATCCGTCTACGCCTACACGGCGTCGCCCGAGATTCACTCGGGTGACGAGCACTTCCGCATCCTGCACTACGTCCGGCCGTACGCCACGGAGCCTCGGGAGCCCGGCATCCCCTGGACCACGTTATTTATCTTCCCATTCGATCATGAGGACGTCACGGCGCGGATGGCCGCCGACGAGATTGGTCGCCGGCTGCAATATCTGGGTGTCAGAACGCCCCTATTCTTGCGGCGCCTGGAAGCTCTCTGAGAGGATTTTGCCCGTGTACGAGCGCGACAGCGATCCTACGCTACCTGAGACGGCGCAGCGCCACGATGTCGAGAAAATCGTCCGCACCCTGCGCCTCGTCGATCCTCGTGACCGGGCCGCATGGATCCAACGGCTGCGAGCGACCCGATTTCTGCGCGCGACCAACGCGGCAAGTGGGCAGACCGTGTACGCGCGGCCCACCGATGTCTACATGCTAAGCGAAGGGTTGATGCTCTATTTCCGGGGCAATCCCGCAGCCTGGTTCCTCGTGCCCGAATATGATTCCCTCACTGAGGAGTTGTGCGGTTTGGGCGTGAGCCGTGAGGTCCGCGTGGAGGCGCGCTACGCCAACGAGCGGGGCTATGTTATCCTCCAACGGGAGCCTGGCTGTCATGAGCGAGGGCTGCGTGGATTCGATCCCGCCTGCATGATTGACGGGCTCGACCACGCCCTGGACACGATCACCGCCGCGAAAGCCGCCTACCTCTGGAACAATGTGTTGCGCTCACAACGGCGCTTGATCCGCGGCATCGTCGAGTCGGCCACGCGCCAGACCTATGACGGTGCCACGCAATGCGAGCGATGGTCAGCCATGGGGGAACTGGTGACGAGCCGACCATGGCTGCCGACGGAGAGCGGTATGCTCGCGCGGCCGGGTGACCTCTCGGCTGACGATCTCCCCCCTGACTTCCTGCCTGATCCTGCCCTCGCTGAGGCCCTTGGCCTGCGGCAGACGCCGCTTAAGACTCTGTCTCAAGAGATGGGCTACTCCGTCGCGGAATTGGCCTATCTCCTGCAGCATCGCGACCAAATCGCTGATTACATCAAGGCGCAGGAAGAGGCCAAGAACACAGCCGACAGCAATAACGAGACAGACGTCATCGTGGTCCACTTTGGTCAAAGCCTGACGCAGGTTTTCGCGCGGCCGGAGCACAGCACCGCCCCAGACTCTGATATACATGAGACCGTAGCGCCGGACCCTGTATCGAACCCGGAACGGCGTCTTGAGAAAGCAAAGAAAGACATCGAGGACAAACGCCGTGCTGCTGCGCCGCAGCCGCGCTTTGCCCCAGTTCCGCGCCGCATTTGGGGCGCGCGACAGTCGCGTACGGACCTTCTTGCGCGAGCAGTATCACGGTCGCTGCCAAATCTGCGCCGACACCTTCCTGCTTCGCGACGGCACGCCTTACTTCGAGGGCTTAACACTTGTCTCGCGACGCGAGGGTGAGTGGCTTGACCGTCCCGGCAATGTCCTGTGCTTGTGCGCCACCTGTTGTGCCAAAATGCAGTACGGACCGATCGAAGCAGGCGACATCCTGGGGCAGATCCGCGCTATACCTACGGCGAAGCTCGACAGCACGCAGCCCATGTTGCTCATCCATCTCTGTAGGGTAGAGACCCGCATTCACTTCAGCCCGCGCCACTGGATTGACCTTTGGGCGCTGCTCGATGAACCAACGAGCGTGACATTGCGACACGATGAGGGCAACAGACACTCGTGAAGCACGAATTCAACCTGAACGACAAAGTCGCGCTCGTGTCGGCTCCTGGCAAAATAGGTGTCATCACCGAACTTCGACCCGGGTCGATGGAAACCCGCTCTACCCATTACCTTCGACGACACCTGTGCCATCAACAACCGCACCGTGACGTTCATCACGCCGGTCCATCCCCTTGCCGTCCAGGCCGCGCATGCGTTGCGCGGCAACGGCGAGGAGTATACGGCGTTTCGCGTGCATACGACGATGTTGCCAACAGGGCTGTATCCATTCGCCATTTATCAGTGGCAGTTGCTTGGCATCCGGCCCGACGTACACTTCCAAGCGGTGTGCCAGACTCGCGTTGCCACCGACGCCTTTATGGACCTCCTGAAGGATGCCGAGCCCCAGGCCGCGGATGTGGCCACGTTGCTCGACCAGAAGATCTTTGACGATCTCGATGAGCAGCACTTTACTTTGTGGAAAGAGGCGCAACGCGCGCACCAGGAAAAGACACATCGTCTCGCGACTTATAGATTTGAAAGCTTGCGTACTAGCCACCAGGCGCGCGTCGAAATCTTGCGGGAACGTGTTGCGGCGGCAACGAACGAGCGCATCCGGCGTATCCCACTGGGCGAACTTAGGGCGGCAGAAGCAGATTACACGCGCCGCACGCAGGACATCCGGTATATTGAGGCGGGTGCCGACATCCAGTTTGCACCTGTCGCCTTCGGCGTTATGGTCGTGGAAGCATAATCTGGCCTTTCAATGTCCTCTCCTGCTATCACAAGGAGCAGCTGCCTCAGGCCCTCAACGACATAATGACCTATAATATTTATCAACACATAACAACAAAGGATGATGCGTCACCTGCTTTCTCCCCACCACGTAAGATAGCAGCAGAGCACACCTTTTTTACCCCCTCTGCCGCGCCTTGACACAGGGGTCCACTATACCGGTAGCAGGGGACAAACTGTTGCTCCCCTTCTCCCGTGCAACGGGCGAGGGAGTCAAGGAGTGAGCGCCTTGTCTCTGCTCCGAGAGGGGTGTACAATCGCCTTGACCGATGTCCGGGCGCATCGTACCATGGGTAGTACGCATGTTCTAGTGCAAGAGTAAAGGTATGAGAGGGGCTGCTCCGTGGCAACAAGTACGACGAGTTCGGCGGACGAGAAGAGGAAAGCCATCGAGACGGTGACGGCGCAGATCGAGCGGCAGTTCGGCAAGGGCGCGATCATGCGCTACGGGGACGGCAGCGGGCACGCCCAGATGGAGG
>JAABUQ010004988.1_pt1 | contig 21854 bp, 27 predicted proteins | sample 5560001 | NCBI WGS metagenome assembly JAABUQ01 (sample SAMN10711888, study PRJNA513371) | rock metagenome | isolation source: Antarctica rocks | place: Antarctica: Victoria Land, Finger Mt nord | collected 2015-12-18
GCTTCGCGGGAGAAGACGTCGCCGGGTCGGCGGGCGAGGGCTTGGAGGAGGGCTGCCTCGCCGCCGGTGAGGTGGACGATGCCGTCGGGGCCAGTGAGTTCGGCGCGGGCGATGTCGAATTCCAGGGGGCCGAGACGCAGGGTCGCTTGGGGCGGATCGACTGGCAACGGGGTGCGGCGGCGGAGCATGGCGCGGACGCGCAGGACGAGTTCGTAGGGTTCGAAGGGTTTGGGGAGGTAGTCGTCGGCGCCGGCTTCGAAGCCGGCGATGCGGTCTTCGGGGGCGGAGCGGGCTGTCAGCAGTAGTATAGGTACGTCGGCGCGCTCGGCGCGGAGTGCGTTGGTGAGTTCGAGGCCGGTTTCGTTGGGCATCATGACGTCGAGGACGAGGAGGTCGGGCTGGATGACGCGGAGCTTGTCGCGGGCTTCGGCGGCGTGGCTGGCGGCGGTGACGCGGAAGCCTTGTTCGACGAGGTAGCGCGAAAGGAGTGTGCGCAGGCGGACGTCGTCGTCGACGACGAGGATGTGGGTTGCTTCGCTCATGACGCTTTGGTGGGTTCTGGGCCGGGTTCTGGGCCGGGCGCTGGTCTGGGTGCCCGGGCGGGGGTGCGGTCGACGAGGGCGCGGGTTTCGTCGTCCATGACGCCGCGCATGACGCGGCGGAAGCCTTCGACGGCGGGGGCGCCGGCGTCGCGGTAGGCGGCGGCGAGGCGTTCGCGCTGGCGTTCGAAGAGTTGGCGCTCGAGGGCTTGGCCGGTCTCGGTGAGGGTGAGGTGACGCTGGCGGGCGTCGACGCGGCCGCGGGATTGAGCGACGTAGCCGCGCTCGACGAGGACGGCGAGCACGCGGGCGAGGCTCTGCTTGGTGATGCCGAGGATGGTGAGGAGATCGCCGACGGTGATGGCGGGGGTGCGTCCGATGAAGTGGAGCGCGCGGTGGTGGGCGCGGCCGAGGCCGATGTCGCCGAGCATGCGGTCTGCGGCGGCGGTGAAGTCGCGATAGGCGAAGAAGAGGAGGTCCTGAGCCTGGCGCATCTGTTCCTCGCGAAGGAACAGATGGCTGGCGCCGGCGACGGGCTTGGCTTCCGGCGGGCTCATGGGGTGTCGCGGCGCGGTTTGGCGCATGACTGACATTCCGGTTGATTAGGGCATAGTCGTTGACCTAAATCGTGGTTCATTTTAGCGTCTTGCTTGTAGGCGCAAGATTGTATCGCGGAGACAGATCGTGACGTTGGTTTCTTTCGATGATCGGGATGGGTTCATCTGGTTCGATGGGGTCATGGTGCCTTGGCGGGAGGCTCAACTGCATGTTCTATCGCATGGGCTGCACTATGCCAGCGCCGTGTTCGAGGGCGAGCGGGCTTATGCGGGGCACATCTTCAAGTTACGGGAGCATTCGGAGCGGCTGATCCGGTCGGCGGCGATGCTGGGGTTTGCGGTGCCGTATTCGGCGGAGACGCTGGATGACGCGTGTCGGGCGGTGTTGAGCGCGAATGGGCTGACGGAAGGGTATGTTCGGCCGATCGCTTGGCGCGGGTCGGAGCGGATCGCGGTGTCGGCGACCGGGTCGCGGGTGCATGTGTCGATCGCTTGCTGGGCGTGGCCGAATTTGTTCGGGGCGGGTCGGATGTCGGGGGTCCGGCTGGCGATGGCGCCGTGGCGGCGGCCAGATCCGCGGACGGCGCCGACGGCGAGCAAGGCGGCCGGGATGTACATGATCGGGACGATGTCGAAGGAGGCGGCGGAGGCCGAGGGGTTCGACGACGCGCTGATGCTGGATTGGCGAGGGCAGGTGGCGGAGGCGACGGGGGCGAACGTGTTTCTGGTGCTGGACGGGGCGCTGCATACGCCGGTGGCGGAGGGTTTTCTGGATGGGATCACGCGGCGGACGGTGATGGGGTTGGCGCGGCGGCGGCAGATGGAGGTGGTGGAGCGGGCGATCGCGGTGGAGGAACTCGAGCAGGCGAGCGAGGTGTTCCTGGCGGGGACGGCGGCGGAGGTGACGCCGGTGCGGCAGGTCGGGGCGCGGCATTATACGCCGGGGCGGATCACGGAGACGCTGGTCGCGGATTATGAGGCGCTGGTGCGGATGGCGCCGGCGGAGGTGTCGGCGTTGTCGGTTTGAGCACGGGGGAAGCGGAGCAGGAGGGGGAGGACGATGAGCCAGGCGAGGCGGGCCTGGTAGCGGTCGTGGATGGCGGAGAGGGCGCCGGTCGAGAAGGCGTTGGCGGCGAGGGCGATGAGAAGGAGCGCGGCGAGGTCGGCGCGCGAGGTGCGGGTGCGGAGGCCGCGGAGCAGGATGAGGGTGCAGGCGAGGGCGGATAGGGCGAGGACGGCGCGGTCCAGAGGGAGGAGGCGGGCGGCTGATGGTGCCAGGGTGCCTTGGAGTTGGCGGCTTTGGTCAAAGCGTTGGCGTTCGGCTTCGGGGAACCAGTGGATGATGCGGGGGCGGACGGCGTCGGCGAGGTAGTCGGGGACGATGGTGTCGCCGAGGTCGGTGCGGGTGAGTTCGGTGACGGTGTTGCGGTAGGCGTGGCGGAGGGCGGCGGCCGGGTCGTGGAGGATGGTGGCGCGGACGATCTGGGCGGCCTCGGCGGCGAATTGTGGGAGCGGGGTGGGGTCGGCCCAGAATGGAGAGTTCGGGTCCCATAGGAATTGGTCGCTGTCGTCGGTGAGGCGGTCGCGCCAGGGGCAGAGGATGTAGCCGGCGGCGGGGCAGGCGTGTGCGAGGTAGGTGCGGGCGGGGCCGTCGGCGATGAGGCGGGCGAGGGCGAAGACGCTGCCGTAGGGGGAGATCGAGGGGCGGCCGTGGCCGATCCAGTTGCTGGCGAAGAGGAAGAGGAGGGCGGCGGCGAGGCTTGCGATCGGGCGCCAGGGGATCCGGCGGTTGAGGAGGATGAGAGCGGCGATGAGGGCCGCGGCGAGGATGAGGTGGGAGAGGTGGGCGGCGATGGCGATGGCGGCGATGATGGTGGAGGTGGGACGGTGGCGGGCGAGGGGCGAGGCGGCGGCGATGAGGCTGATGGCGGCGATGGGGGTGAGGGCGTCCGGCATCAAGGTGGCGGCGAACCATGGGGCGGCGGTGGTGGCGGCCAGGGCGGCGCAGAGGGCGAGGTGGCGGATCGGGGTGGGCGTGGCGAGGCCGCTCTGGAGAGTCCAGAGTGCGTAGGAGAGGAGGCCGCCTTGGGCGAGGACTGGGAGCCATAGGGTGAGGCGCAGGCTGAGCGCGGCGATGATGGGGCCGTAGACGAAGGGTTTGTCCCAGCCGATCGAGGGGAGGAGGCCCATGTCGAGCAGGCCGCCGGTGTCGCTGAAGAGGATGGGGTAGGCGTTGTAGAGAGCCGGCCAGATCAAGAGCGGGGCGCCGGCGAGGATGGTGGCGGCTTGGGCGGCTCGGCTATCCATCGATAAAGCGGATCACGGCGTCAGCGGGTCACGGGTCCAGCGGGCGGCGGCTTCGTCATCGTCGGCGCGGGCTTCGACCCAGCGGGAGGTATCGTTGGCGAAATGTTCCTGCTTCCAGAACGGGGCGCGGGTTTTGAGCCAGTCGATAAGGAAGGCGGTGGCGGCGAGGGCGGGCTCGCGGTGGGCGGATGCGGTGAGGACGAGGACGATGGGGGCGCCGAGTTCGAGACGGCCGACTCGGTGGACGAGGGTGCAGGCGAGCAGGCGCCAGCGTTGTTCGGCGGTTTGGGCGATCCGGCGCATCGCCTTTTCGGTCATTGCCGGATAGTGCTCGAGGGTCATGGCGATGAGCGCCGGGCTGGTTTGGACGGCGCGGACAGTGCCGATGAAGCAACCGATGCCTCCGATGTCGGTGCGGCCAGCGGTGAGGGCGGCGATTTCTTGGCCGGTGTCGAAGGGCTCGGCCTGGACGCGGATCGTGGGCATCAGCCGCCGGTGACGGGTGGGAAGAACGCGATTTCGTCGCCGTCGTGGATAGGGGCGGCGGAACGGGCGAATTCCTGGTTGACGGCGGCGCGGACGAGGTGGGGGTTGGCGAAGGCGGCGGCTCCGGCCGGGTCACGCTGGGCGAGGGTGTGGATAAGGTCGGCGACGGTGGCGACGCCGGGGGCGAGGGGGAGGTCTTCCTCGGCGCGGCCCATGCGTTCACGGAGGGTGGCGAAGTAGAGGAGCTTGAGCATCAGCGGGGTGTCGGGATGGTTTGGACCGAGCCGGTCGGGCTGATGACGGTGCTGGTGCCGTTGCCGTTGGGGACGACGATGGTGCCGGGGCTGGTGGGCGTGGTGAGGGTTCGATAGCTGTTGGTGCCGCCGGTATCGACGGCGGGGCCTTGCGGGGTGTTGACGACGCCGCCGGGCGGGCGGGGCGCATTGGCGGTCGGTGGGGGTGGCCGTAGGGTTCTGGGGGCGTTTAGGCCGGGGATCGATTCGGATGGGGGCGGGGGCGGGGTGGAGGAGCCGAGCGGGCGGGGCTGGCGGTGATCGGGGAAGCCGCGGCGTTCCCCGGGCGTGACGGTGGCGGGGAAGCCGCGCTGGTCTTCGCGGGTGGGGTTATTGGCGACGTCGGCGAGGGTGGGGTCGCGGTTGTCGAACTTGGGCCAGACGTTGCCGGGCTCGGTTTCGAGCGGCTGGATGACGGGGTGAACGCCTAGGGCGCGGCGGACGTTCTCGCTGTCAGTCATGGGGATGTTGGGGTTTGTGCCGGGCAAGGTGAACGTATGATCGAGAAAGGCGCCGAAGCCGGTGCAACCGGTGAGACCGACGAGGAGAAGTAGCGGGGGCAGGCGCCTCATGCTTGGCAGAGCTCCGGTCGTGACGATTCCGATGGGCTTGGGACGAGAGGCTTGGGACGAGAGGCTGGGAGAGTGGGCGGCGTCGGTGGGTGCGATCATGGTTTTGTCGGCGAGGTCAGGGCCGGGTGGTGGCGCTGGGTGGGGAGATCGCGTGGCTGAGGCCCGCCTTGAGGTAGTCCCAGCCGGTGATCAGGGTGAGGATTGCCGCGATCCATAGCATGACCTCGCCGATGGTCGAGACCGGCAGGGCGGAGATGTGGAGGAGGGCGGCGGAGTCGTCGCCGGCGAGGAGCGCGCCGAGGGCACCCATTTGAACGCCGGTCTTCCATTTGGCCAGCGTGGTGACGGGCAGGCCGACGCGCAGCCCGGCGAGGTATTCGCGCAGTCCGCTGACGAGGATCTCGCGGAGGAGAATGACGATGGCGGGGTATAGGCCCCAGGTGTCGAGGCGGTTCTGGCCGGCGAGGAGCATGAGGGCGGCGCCGACGAGGAGCTTGTCGGCGATGGGGTCGAGCATGCGGCCGATATCGCTGGTCTGGCGCCGGTCGCGGGCGAGGCGGCCGTCGAAATAGTCGGTGATGGCGGCGGCGGCGAAGACGAGGCAGGCGCCGAAGTTGCCGCCGGGGGTGTGCAGGGCGACGAGCGCGGTCAGCACGGGGATGGCCGCGATACGCGAGAGGGTGAGGAGGTTGGGGAGGTCTGTGAGCACGGGCGACGCTCCTGCGGCGGTCAGGGCGTTTTGCGCGGGGCGCGGATCAGTGGAAGAGGTAGGTGCAACCGGAGCCGATGAAGGCGAGGGCTGCGACGAGGAGGATGGCACGGAGCGAGGCGGTCTGCAGCGAGGGGCCGAGAATGTTTCGCAGCATGGTATCGCTCGGGTTCGACATATCGGGCCTCCTGGAACGGGACTGCATTACCCGAACTGATGGACAGCGCGAAGCCTGTTGGCTTGTCTAGGGGCGGGAAGAGGTGGATTTTTGTGGGTATGCGGCTCGCGGCGTTGACGATGGCCTACAATGAACCGGTGTGGGCGCGGGTTTGGGCACGGTATTATGCTCGGCAGGTTGGGGCTTCGCATTGCTACTTGCTCGATCATGGATCCGATGATGGGAGCACGGAGGGGCTGGGGATCCGGGTCGAGCGGATGGCGCGGTCGGCGTTGGACGAGGATGCGCGGGCGGCGCAGATCGGGGCGCGGGTGGCCGGGCTGCTGCTGGAGTACGACGCGGTCGTGCATTCTGACGTGGACGAGTTGGTGGTGGCCGATCCGGGGCGTTTCGCGGATTTGCGGGCGTATGCGGCGGGGAGTTCGGCCGAGGTGGTGACGGCGGTGGGGCTCGATGTGCAGCACGTGCCTGGGGAGGAGCCGGCGCTGGATCCGGGGCGGCCGATCGGGGTGCAGCGGTCGTATGTCCGGTTCAGTGCGGCGATGTGCAAGCCGGCGTTCGTTCGGCGGGCGGTGCGGTGGGCGCCGGGGTTCCACACGTGCGATGCGGCGATGGTGGTGGACGGGTTGTTCCTGTTCCACTTGCGATATGCGGATCTGGAGCTGGGGCTGCGGCGGCTGGGGCGGACGCGGGGGCAGGCGTTTGCGCGGCCGGAGACGAATTTGCATCAGCGGGTGAGCGATGCGGCGTTCGCCGAGATGGTGACGAATATCGCGCAGTTGCCGCGGGCCGAGGTGCCGTTTTCGGTAGAGGACGGGGAGATGGCGGCGTGGATGGGGCTGGTCGGTGCGGGGGGCGAGGGGTGGCTGACGCTGTCGGGGGATCGGCTTTGGCGGTTGCCGGAGCGGTGGCGGACGCTGTTCTGAAGGTTCAGTAGGCGGTGAGGTCGACGCGGTAGGTGCAGAACGGGGTGGTGTAGGCGCCGTGCACTTCGGACGGGTTCCAGTGGGCCTGGAGTTCGGTGTCGTAGGATTTGTGGTCTGGGGTGGGGCGGCTGCGCTTGGCGGCAAGGGTGTCGGCGGTGGCGGTGCCTTCGAGGACCCAGGTGCCCTGGTCGGGGGTGAAGACGAGTTTTCCGTCGCGGACGAGGAGGGTTGCGTCGGTCGCCGGGCAGCGGGCGAGGGTGGCTGACGGAGTGAGCTGGCCGTGGAAGCGGGCTTCGGGGCGGTCTCGCACGGAGCAGGCGGCGAGGGCGAGGGGCAGGGCGAAGAGGAGGTGGGGCCGGGTCATGCGGGTTGCTCGGCGTAGATGGCGACGCGGGGCGGTTGGGTGCTTTGGGCGAGGCCGCGGTACATGCCGCGGCTGTTGAAGGGGAGGGTGTAGTTGCCGTGGCGATCGAGGGCGATGAGGCCGCCGTCGCCGCCGAGGGCAGCGACGGCGGCCAGGGCGGCATCGGCGGCGGTGGCGAGGGATTGGCCGGCGAGGCGGATCCTGGCGGCGATTTCGTGAGCGGCGGCGGTGCGGATGAAGCTTTCGCCGTGTCCGGTGGCGGAGACGGCGCAGTGTGTGTCGGCCCAGGTGCCGGCGCCGGCGATAGGGGTGTCTCCGATGCGGCCGGGATGTTTGCCGGTCATGCCGCCGGTGCTGGCGGCGGCGGCGAGGTGGCCTTGGGCGTCTAGGGCGACGGCGCCGACGGTGCCGTGGCGATCGAAGTCGTCAGCGGGAGCTTTGTGGGCCAGGAATTGGGTGAGGGCTAGGCGGCGGTCGTCGGTGGCGAAGTATTCGGGAGGCTCGAAGGGGGCGTTCTGGGCGCGAAGGAAGTCTAGCGCGGGTTGGCCGGCGAGGAGGACGTGGGGCGAGCGGTCCATGACCAGGCGGGCGGCGGCGATCGGGTTGCGGGGGCCGCAGATCCCGGTGAGGGCGCCCAGGCGGGCGGAGTGGCCCTCCATGAGGGCGGCGTCCATCTCCATGGTGCCAGCGGCGGTGAAGACGCTGCCACGGCCGGCGTTGAAGCTGGGGTCGTCTTCGAGCGCGGAGACGGCGGCGATCACGGCGTCAAGGGCGGTGCCGGCTTCGGCGAGGACGCGCTGGCCGGCGGCAAGGGCGCGGCGCAGGCCGGTCAGGATGGTGTCGCGCTTGACGGGGGTGAGGCGGTCCGGATGGAGGGTGCCGGCGCCGCCGTGGATGATGATGGTGGGAATTGGCATGGGGCGGCTCGGGGTTGGATGGGGGGCGGGAGCGTGAGAGCGACGAGATAGCGGAAGCGCGTTAGGTTGGCGACGGCCAGATCGTGGCGGTGGATGAGGGAGTTGGGGATGAGCGGGTTGGTGATTGCGGCGCCGGAGCAGGCGGTGGTGCCGGTGGTGGGCGGTGGATCGTTTCCGGTGCGGCGGATCTATTGCGTAGGGCGGAATTACGCGGAGCATGCGCGGGAGATGGGGCATGATCCGGATCGGGAGCCGCCGTTCTTCTTCATGAAGCCGGCCGATGCGGTCCTGACGGGCGGGCGGGACATGCCGTATCCGGCGATGACATCGGATTTGCATCATGAATTGGAGTTGGTGGCCGGGCTGGGGTCGGGCGGGTCGGACATCCCGGTTGAGGCGGCGCTCGGTCATGTCTGGGGGTATGCGGTGGGATTGGACATGACCCGGCGGGACCTTCAGGGGGAGGCGAAGAAGCTGGGCCGTCCGTGGGAGATGGGGAAGGGGTTCGACCATTCGGCGCCGATCGGGGCGATGCAGGCGGCGAGCGGGGTTGGGGGTGCGTTCGATCCTGGGCGGGGGCGGATCGAACTGCGGGTGAATGGGTCGGTTCGGCAGAGCAGCGACCTGTCGAAGATGATCTGGAGTGTGGCCGAAACGATCTCCGTGCTGTCGCGGTTCATGCGACTGGAGGCGGGGGACCTGATCATGACGGGAACGCCGGAGGGAGTGGCGGCCATTCGCAGGGGTGATGTGCTCGAGGGTAGCGTCGAAGGCTTGCCCGGGCTGTCAGTCAGGATGATTTGAAGGACGACGCTCCGACCATTTCAGTCGGAGCGTCTCGTCGTCAGTACGGGGGATAGTAGGGGTTATAATACGGCGGGTAGTATGCCGGGCGCGGGGCATAGACGTAAGCCGGCGGCGGATAATAGACGGGAGGCGGGGCGTAGTAGACCGGCGGCGGGGGAGCTGCGTATGGGGCAGCCAAGAGGGCTCCGACGCCGAGGCCGAGAAGCGCGCCGCCGACGATCGCGCCGGGGCCGTAGCCGCGGTGATAGTGGCCGTAGTAGCCGCGACCCCATTGAGCTTGGGCGGGAGCGGTCGCGGTGAGACCGAGAGTGAGAACCGACGCGGCTAGGGTGGTGGCAAGGGTCTTGCGGAGCATGATGGGCCTGCAGATGAAGTTCATCGTCGCTGGTTATCTAGCGAAGGACGGGGGCAAATTTAAGGCGGGCGGGAAATGGTTACGCGACGGCGAAATAGGAAACATTACCTTGACTCCGACCCCGCATTAAGAGGTTATTCCGGGTAGGTTGCGACAGGCGAGTCGTGGTCGCTGGCGTGCTTGCGAACGACTGGGTCGCGCTTGGGGCCGCGGTGTCCTGTCCTGCCGATGATCGAGGCGGGAGGGTTGAGTGAGCGAAATCAGTCCGTTGCAGGTGTTATTAGTTGTGATGCGCCAGAAGTGGCACGACAAGGATTACGACGGAGCGGTCGCGCTGGCGAAGGTGGCGGCTCCGTATATGCACGCGCGGGTTCCTGCCTCGCGTCCTGCGGGTGATTTGGCTGGAGTATCGGATGACGAATTGGACCGCTTCGAATGTAGCAGCGGAGCGGGAGCTGAGGGACAAGATCCGCGCAAGCCTGCATGAATGGGCCGAGTTGGCGCTGGCTCCGCAGGGGCATGCGCCGGCTGCGCACCATCGGTTGTTGATCCGGGAGTTGGAGGGGGTGGCGGCTGGCCGGTGGGATCGGTTGATGCTGTTGTTGCCGCCGGGCTCTGCGAAGTCGACGTATGCGAGCTTGATCTTTCCGCCTTGGTTTTTGGCCAACCGGCCTTGGGCGCACGTGATTGCGGCTAGTCATACGGCCAGCCTGGCGCGGTCGTTCGGGCGCGGGGTGCGGACTTTGATTCAAGAGCATCAGTCCCGATTGGGACTGTGGTTGGATCCGAACAACCGGTCGGCGGGGCGGTTCGGGGTCGTTGGCGGGGGGAGTTATTTCGCGACGGGAGTGCGCGGGCCGGTGACGGGGCGACGCGCGGACCTGTTGCTGATCGACGATCCGGTCAAGAGCCAGGCGGAGGCCGATAGCGGGGCCATGCGGGACCATCTGTGGGATTGGTTCCGGTCGGACCTGGTGACGCGATTGAAGCCTGGCGGCCGGGTCGTGTTGGTGATGACGCGGTGGCATCCGGACGATTTGGGCGGGCGCTTGCTGCAGTCGGCGGATGCCTGGCGGGTGGTTCGGTTGCCGGCTTTGGCGGAGAGCGACGATTTGCTTGGGCGTTCGCCGGGGGAGCCGTTGTGGCCGGAGTGGGAAGATGCGGCGGCATTGCGGCGGAAGCGGGCGGTGCTGGGGGATCGAACGTTCGAGGCGTTGTTCCAGCAGTCGCCGCGGTCTTCGGGTGGGCGGTTATTCAAGATGGCGCAGTTGGGGATGTCGGAGTTGCGGGCTTCGGGGACGGGGGTTCGGGCTTGGGACTTGGCGGCGAGCCAGGATGGAGGGGATTGGACCGTCGGCGTGTTGCTCATCCGTACTGGGGAGGGCAGCTATCAGATCGCCGATATCAAACGGTTACAGGGTGGTCCTGAAGTCGTTGTGCAAAGTATTCGGGACACGGCGGCGGCTGATGGATCGGAGGTGACGATCGGTTTGCCGCAGGATCCAGGGCAGGCTGGCCGATCGCAGATCCTGTATTTGACGAAGGCGTTGGCAGGTTACAAAGTCGTGAGCAGCCGTGAAAGCGGATCCAAGGAAACGCGGGCGATGCCGGTGGCAAGCCAGATCAATGCAGGATCGGTAACGGTCCTGCGTGGAACTTGGAACCGGGATTTCATTGAAGAGCTTCAGGATTTTCCGGGTGGCGCCAAGGACGATCAGGTGGACGCGCTAAGCCGAGCGTTTTCGATGGTGCTCGATGTTGGGACGCCGGCGCGCTTGCGGCGCGTAGTTTGGAACAATCGGTAAAGCCAACGTATCGCACCGTGAACGCTTCGTCAGTTTTAAATCGGCATGTGGAAGGGCTGTGTATAAGGTTTGCAAACCTCGCTTGCGACGTTAAGCCTGAAGCCGCACAGGTTGGTGTTGAAAGTGTCTTCTGCAACGCTAGATTGTGAGTCAGTGGTCGAGTGTTCAGTTTTCGCTCGACTTCAGTTAAGTAACACTGGACGGCTTCGGGAGGTTCCGATGATGAACCGGGATGGTGTTGCGTCGGCGGGGTTTGTCGAAAGCGATTGGCCGGAGCGGTTGCGGCGAGGTGTTCGGACCGTTTTGAAGCGATGTGGAATTTCGCAATCCGAATGGGTTACGCGAGGTTTCGACGTCCATCACATTGTTGCGGCGGGGTTACAGGGGGCTGCGCCGGGGCGGGCGTTGTTGTCGCGGTGGACGGTTGGTGTGCATAGCGTCGCCAACGCTGCAATTATCCCGAGAACATTTCACCAGGGTCAGGGCCTGCATCGTTTGCGGTTCTTGCAGACGGTTAATCAGCGTCTTGCTTCGGGGGATATGTTTGCGGAGGCACTGTCGCAGCATGGTGGGACAACGGCGGGGCGTCTCATTATGATTCAGACTATTCAGAAGATTGGAAATGAGCTTGTTTTACAGTCTGGGGATGTCGTAGCAATTCGCTTGCAGGCAGCTTTACAGGGCATGGTGACGAAGTCGCCGGGTTCTGGCGGCAGCGGGGGTAGTCTGCGGTCGGAGGGGGTCGGCCACGTGCCGGTGCGGCATACCCGGAGGCAGGGTGTCGCTTCGGGGGAAGGAGCTGACCGGGGCGATGCGCCTATTTTTGGTACGCAGCGATTTGGCTTTCACACTGCTCCGAGCTGCCCCTGAAGGTTCATGGCGCTGGCGGGGCGGTGTCCCGGTTTCAGAGCCTTGGGCGGTGCCGTCTCTCGAGGCTGTCGAGGGCAGTGCTGAGCCGTTCATCGCCGCCGATTGTTTTACGACGAATGGTGGGTCGGACGGCCTGATCCTGAGTGACTTCGCGCGTGCGGTGTTGGACCCGGTGTTGTCGCCGGCGGGGGAGTTTTGGCCGGTTCGGGTGCTGGAGCGTCGGTATTGGTGGTTCAATTGTATCGCATGCGTCGATGCTTTGGACCGTGAGGCGACAGACGCCGATTGGGGATTGGTTGAGGGTGGTTGGGGGTCGTTTCGGTGGATTACGACGACGCGTCGGCTTGGGTTCAAGGCGGTGGTGGCCGGGTCGGCGCCGGCGTTGTTTCGGGTGCCAGAGTATCCTCAGGGCGCGTTGTTTTGCGCGGATGCATTGCGCGAGGTGGTGGCTCGTCATGAGTTGACGGGCTTCCAGTTCGATCTGGTTTGGACAGCTTTGGAGGGCGGGGTGCCCAATCCGCCCGGGGTGGGGCTGGGAGACGCATTCGAGGAGATGAAAGCGACTGATGTTGCTCGCCGGCGTGCCCGGGCGGTGACGATTTTGGGCGCTCGGAAGCAGACCGAGCCTCGGGAATGAAGGGGTTGCCGACGCGGAGGCGTCGATCGGCGGGAACGTCGATAGGAAAATAGGCCTTGAACACACGCCCCGGAAAATCTACCTCTTGGGTATATGCTCGGGTGTTCTGTTCGAGCTGACGACTGGCGCTGATCTGGTCGAGCGATACTTTCTTTTTCAGAGTCTGAGCGGCGCGGTCCGGGTCATCGACTTGAGCCGGCGCTGTCTCTTGTCGTGGGTGCGCTGTCGCATGTTCCAATCCATCTGCGATCACATTCCTCTCGATCCGGAGTTTCCGAGCCGTGCGCGGCGGCTGGACCTCATGCGCCGTGTGCTGGACGGGACGCTGTATGATGCTTTGCCGTTCGAGTTCTATGAGGAGCGGTCGTCGTCCGGAGAGTACATCCCGCTGCGGCGGCGGCGTCCGAGCGTGCGGTATTCGCTGGCTCGCGTCGTGGTGGAAGACAGCGTGGCGCTGCTGTTCAGCGAAGGGCACTTCCCGGTCGTGGGCAGTCCGGACGACGACGTTCGGCAGGCGCTGGCCGCGGTGTCGCGGGACAGCAAGTTCAACCAGGTCATGACGGAAGCCGCGATCCGCGGGAGCGTCGGGAGCGTTTGCGTCCTGATGCGAATTCTTCGGGGGCGGGTGTTCCTCGACGTGCTCGACACGACGTGGCTGACGCCGACGTGGGACCCGGCGGAGCCGGACACGCTGGTGAGCATGGTGGAGCGATACAAGGTGCCGGGGGCCGATCTGCTGGCGGCGGGGTATGACGGGATCGAGGCGGGGGCGCAGTATTGGTTCCAGCGCCGATGGGATTGCGATCAAGAGACGTGGTTCCTGCCGCAGCAGGCTGGCGTGCCGGGAGAGATGGTGGCCGATCCGGAGCGGAGCGTGGAGCACGGTCTCGGGTTCGTGCCAATGGTTTGGATCCGGAACCTTCCTGGCGGGATTGCGCCGGACGGAGCGTGTACGTTCCGTGCCGCGATCGAAACGGGAATCGAGATCGATTATCAGTTGAGCCAGGCCGGCCGGGGGCTGAAGTATTCTTCGGATCCGACGTTGCTGATCAAGGAGCCGGCCGGGTTCGATGGCGAGCTGGTGCGCAGCGCGGGCAATGCGCTGGTCGTCAGCGAGAAGGGAGATGCCCGGCTGCTGGAGATCGGGGGGACTGCTGCAGGGGCGGTGCTCGATTACGTGCGGATGTTGCGCGAGCTTGCGCTGGAGAGCGTGCACGGCAACCGATCGGATGCGAGTCGGCTGTCGGCGCCGGCCTCGGGGCGGGCGCTCGAGATGATGAATCAAGGGCTGATCTGGTTGGCCGACAATTTGCGAGTGAGCTACGGCGAGGGCGGGATCATTCCGATTTGCCGGATGATCTTGCAAGCGACACGTCGCTACAAGCTGCGGGTCGAAGGGCAACCGTTGCCGGCGCTCGATGAGACGGCGCCGCTGCGATTGATCTGGCCGCCCTGGTATCCGACCGGGAGCGAGGATCGTGCTCGCGACGCGGCGACGCTGCTGCAGCTCGTGGCGGCGAAGCAATTGAAACCCGAGACGGCACAACGGTGGCTTGCGTCGGAGTGGGGAGTGGTGGGGGAGCAGGCATGACGGATGAAACATATCGCCTCGACGAGGCGGAGCCGGAGATCGTTGTCGTTCCGGCGCCGGACTTGGCGCAGGTGGCGACGTTGCGGGCCAGGCTGGTGCAGGCGGAATTGCGAACGGCCGCGGCGCGCGCGGGGATGATCGATCTCGACGGCGTAAAGCTGGTTGATTCGGTAGGCTTGTCGGTCAATGACGCGGGCGAGCTGGTCGGCGCGTCCGAGATCATGACGCGGATGCGTCAGGAGAAGCCGTGGTTGTTCGGGCGTGGCAGCAGCAGCAGTCCTGCGGTTGCGCCTCGGGCGACGCCTCCGAGGGCGAAGACGGCCATGGAGATGAGCGTGGACGAGTGGCGCGTGGCGCGTGCGGAGTTGCTGCGCCGGCGATAGTCAACAAATAGGAAAGTAGGCCTTGACCAGGCGCCCCAGGAAGTCGACATCTTTTCATTATGATCAGGTGGTTGTTTGGGGCGGTGATCTGACGGCTTCGGTCGTCGGTCTGCGGCTCTACTGAGCTGCTTCTAATCTACTCCGAATCGAACATAGCAGACGTTGCCGCCGGGTGATCCGGTGGCGGCGGTGATTCACCCCGCAGTTGCGGGCGTTGCTTCAACCTGAATGCCTGGCTCGCGATGCGCGCCGGGCTCAAACCGTTTGTGGTGGGGATAGGAGACTATGGGCATCTCGAACTTTCCGGCAGTTCTGCAGCCGATCATCCAGCAGGGTTTTCTCGAGCGCGAGTTCCAGCAGGCGATGGCTTCGCGGCTGGCGTACCGGGCGTGCGCCGATCGGCAGGAATTTTCGGTCGGCATCGGCGAAACGCTGACGAAAACGCGGGCTGGCTTGAAGCCGAGCGTGACGCAGCCGGTGCCGGCGTCGAGCAACACCAACCTCGACAACGGGCTGGTCCCGACCGGTTGGGGCGTCGAGCAGTATACAATCACGATCAACCATTATGCGGCCACAACCGACCTCAACATGGTGACGAGCCGGGTCGGCATCGCTGGTCAGTTCCTGCAGAATGCGGCGATCAACGGCGAGCAAGCGGCGCGCAGCCTCGACGAACTGGCGCGAAACGCCTTGTTTGGGCCATACTTCGGCGGGAACACGCGCGTTCGCGTGGCTCTCGGGGCTGCTGGGGCGTCGGTGGCGGTGGACGATATCCGCGGCTTCACTTCGGTCTTCATCAATGGTGTGCAGAACGCCATTGGCGGCTCGTCGAGCTTGACGGTGACGGTTGGGCAGGGGGTTCATTCCTTGATCAACACGACGGCTGACTCGGTGAATTTGAGCACGACCCCGGGCGGAATTTCGGGGACGCTAACGTTTGGCGAGAGCGTCATCACGTCGGACGGCGCTTTGGCCAGTCCGGTGCAGGCGGCAAACGGGAGCGTGATCCTTCGGCCGAACATGCGGTCGACGACGGCCGGGCTCACGCCGGCGGATACGTTGACGATGGGCGGTCTGCTGGACGCGGTGAGCAAGCTGCGGATGAACGCGGTTCCGGAGATCGATGGCGCCTACAACTGCTACCTCGATCCGGTCAGCTCGCGACAGTTGTTCGCTGATCCGGATTTCAGGCAGTTGTTCCAGGGCGCTACGAGCGCAAACCAGGTGTTCCGCAACGGGATGGTCAACGACTTCCTGGGCCTGCGGTTCGTGCCGACGACGGAGGCTTATGTTCAGGCGCATCCGACGTTGGCGGGTATGGTGGTTCGGCGGCCGATCGTGGTCGGGCAGGGCGCGCTGATCGAGGGCGACTTCTCCGGGATGGCGGAGAGCGATATCGCGCCGACGGACAGCATCGTCAGTGTTGTCGACGGCATCGCGATGGTGACGCGCGAGCCGATCGATCGGTTGCAGCAGATCATCGCCCAGAGCTGGTACTGGATCGGTGGTTTCTGTGCTCCGAGCGACACGATGACCAATCCGTTGGTGGTGCCGACGGCCACCAATGCTTCCTACAAGCGTGCGGTGATGATCGAGCATATCGGCTGAGGATGTTGTGTAGGCCGGCTGCCGATGGCGGCCGGTCATAGCCGGGGAGCAGGGCGATGCTGACGGATGCAGAGAAGGTAGACGCTCGGCGGTTCATGGGTTATCCGGTCTTCGGAACAAATCCCTCTGGCAACATGGGATGGCAGTTCTACCAAGCTGCCGGTTTGCTGGAGTATCGGATCGCCAATTTGAGTGCCGCGGAAGAGGCGGTGCTGCGGCAGTATCTGACGACGATTACGGCGCTCGAGCAGTATGTCCCTGACGCGTCGGCCGGGCTCGATACGCAGGCTGCGGGAGAGTGGACGCGCAATCCGGCGGAGTTGGCCGAACGCTCGCGTTTGCTGGATGGCTGGCGGCGCCGGCTGTGTGCGTTTCTCGGCGTTCCACCGGGGCCTGGATTTGGCGGCGGCAATACCGTGAACCTGGTGGTTTGATGGACTCTCGCAAGCTCCACGATCTGATCTGTCGCGGGATGGGTAATGCTGCTCGGGTCATTGGCGAGGATTACGACGTCTTTCGTGCCGACGGTCCGTTCGAGCCGCTTGCTTCGGCCAACCGGATGATGCGCATGCCGATCATCTTGGAAAACTATGCCGCGAACTATCGGCGAGTGAAGGGTGTCGATCAGGGGCTGCGGGCGACATTCGACAGCATCAGCACGAGGGTTGGCGACTATCTTTGTGGACCAGCTGGGACTCTGTTCGTTGCGGCGGTGCCGGAGCGGCAACAGCCCGTTTGCGTGCTGACGACTGATGTCGTCGACGTATATCGGACACGGGGGCCGACCCTGGCCGGGTTGAACGGCTATGGGGGGGTGACGGAGGGGGCGCTGGAGGCGGTCTTGACCAAATGGTCGGTGCAGGTGTCGGTCGTGGGTGCCGGCAAGCGAGGTGCTTTGCCGGCAGATCGGGCACAGAGCGAATTGTCGATCCTGTTTCCGCCAACGCCGGTTCCGATCTTGGCGGCTGATATCGTCGAAGACGGCTGCGGGCACCGGTTCGTCGTGCTTTCTGCGGAGGGCACGACGATGGGCTGGCGTCTGATCGTTCGCGGGTCGGAGGTATAGCCATGCCGGACAAAGCTGATGTCGAGCAGGCTTTGGCTGGGCTGATTGCCGGCATCCTGTATCCAAACGGGACAGGGAGCGACTCCAGCATCGGGGCAGGTTGCCGAGTATACCGGGGGTGGCCTGTGCCTCGCGTGCTCGAGGACGAATTGGCGCAGGGCGTAGTGCACGTGACGGTGCAATCTGTTGCTGGCACGACGCGCGATCGGACCCGTTACAACACAGAGTGGCAGGGGACGTGTCCGGCCCCGACGATGACGGGATCGATCAACGGCGAGATTGTTACGTTCTCCGGGTCCGGTGGTCCTGGGCACGTTGCAGGGGTTCGGGTCGATGGAGCGGCGTATGCCTACCGGATGCGAGCCGGCGATACAACGGCGTTTGTTGCGGCGGCGCTGGCTGCGCAGGTCAGGGCAGATCGCCCTGCGGTTGCCGTTGGGAGTGATCTCTACTTGATCGGCGGCTTGGGATTGTTGGTCCGGGTGGTGACGGACGGCGAGGGGGGACGAGAGCTGCGAAGGCAGGCTTCGGGGTTCCGCACGACGTTTTGGTGCCCGGATCCGGCGACCCGTGATTTGGTGGTTGGTTTGGTGGATACGGCAATGGCCGAGTCAATTTTCATCGACGTCGGAGGATGGGCCTGTCGAGTGCAGCTGTCCGGTGACAGCAGTACGGATGAAGGATCGGCCGGCGGGGTATGGCGCCGGGATCTTGTCTTTTTGATCGAATGTCCAACGGTTTTGACTGCGGCGCTTCCGGCGATGCTGTTCGGCACCACGGATGTCAACGGCGTTCCATTCGTCGGCTGAATTCGGCTTTAGGGGAACATCATGCACTACTTGGTCGTTGTTCGGCCGTTTGGCTCGTATCGTGTTGGTGACGTCGTCACGGATGATCACGCCATGCAGGCCATCTTGGCTTCGGAGCACGCGGAGAGCGTCGTGCGCATCCTTCCCCCGGCTGGAGGCTGATCCATGCCCATCGTCCAAGCAGGCACGCTGAACACGACGGCGTTGATCGTCCCCGATCTGTATGTCCAGATCGTGCCGCCGCAGAACCTCGTCTTGAATGGCGTTCCGACGAACATTGTCGGTGTCGTCGGGACAGCGTCGTGGGGTCCGGCCAACCAGCCGGTCATCGTCGGCACAATGGCCAATTTCTCGCAGTCATTCGGCTCGTTGCAGTCCCGAAAATACGATCTTGGGACACAGGTGGCGGCGGCTATTCAGCAAGGTGCGCAGGACTTCCGTTGCGTCCGCGTGACGGACGGGACCGATACGGCGGCGAGCTACGCATTCTTCTACGGCACGGGCGGCTATCCCGCACTCCTGACGGCCCGTTACAGCGGCTCGATGGGGAACCAGATCGGCGTCCAGCTCACGCCAGGCAGCGCGAGCGGGACGTGGCGGCTGACGCTTGGTCAGCCGGGACAGGTTCCGGAGAGCTTCGACAATATCACGGCGCCGACTCCGGCGGCATTTTGGCAAAACTTGGTCAACGCCGTGAACCTGGGGCAAGGTCCGTTGCGCGGTCCCAGTTCGCTGTGTGTGGCTGCGCTCGGAGCCGCGACGAGCACGGCACCGGTGCAGGTCACGTCACAGGCACTGTTGAGCGGCTCGGACGGGGCGGGTGGTGTCAGCTCGGTTCAGGTGGTGGGGACTGACGGACTGCCGCGTCGCGGAATGTACGCGCTTCGCGGGCAAGGCTGCAGCTTGATGCTGCTGGCTGATACCGATGATGCGACGACATGGACGACGCAGGCTGCCTTTGCACAGCAAGAAGGGCTTTATGCCATTCTGACCGGGCCCAGCGGGGACGGCATTCTCAACGCGATTTCGGCCAAGCAGAGCGCCGGGTTGGACACTTATTCCGCCAAGATCATGTTTGGAGACTGGATCTGGTGGTCCGACCCCGTGTCCGGCACGGTGCGGTTGGTGAGCCCGCAAGGTTTCGTGGCGGGGCGACTGTCGAATTTGAGTCCCGAGCAGAGCAGCCTCAACAAGCCGCTCTATGGCGTCGTCGGGTCGCAACGGGCCGGGACGCCGGGGAGTGGAAGCCTCAACGGGTATAGTTCTGCGGAGTTGACTGCTCTGCTTGGGGCGGGGATCGACGTGATCACCAATCCGCAGCCTGGTGGTTCCTTTTGGGGTGTGCGCGGCGGGCACAACTCGAGCTCGAACGCGGCGACGAACGGCGACAACTACACTCGACTGACGAACTATATTGCCGAGACGCTGAGCGCCGGGATGGGCCAGTATGTTGGACAGGTGATCAACGCGTCGTTGTTCCGGCGGATCCGGGCGACACAGTTGAGCTTCCTGCAGAACCTCCTGGGGCAAGGTATTCTCGGGAGCACGGATGGCCGCCAGCCGTTCTCGGTCATTTGCGATCTCAGCAACAATCCGCTTTCGCGGACCGGGCTGGGCTACGTGCAGTCTGACGCCCAGATTCAGTATCAGGCGATCAACGAGAAGTTCATCGTCAATCTCGAGGGTGGTCAAACTGTTCAGGTCACGCGCCAGACCTTGCCGAGCGGGCAAGTCGGCGCGCCCACGGCCAATTAGGAGGACTGAATGCCTGCGAATAGCTTTTCGACAGGACGCGACTGTCAGTTGGTCGTCATCGGACCGAGTGGGCCGAATGGAGAGGCGGGGAGTCGCGTGGATTTGACGCACGTGACCGGCTTCGAGAGCCGGCAGATGACGCATCCGATCCGGATCAATCGACTGGACGGGATCCACATTGCAGCAGAGCTTCCGAAGGGATGGGAAGGACAGTTCGAGATCGAGCGGGGCAGTTCGGCCGCAGACGATTTCATCGATGGTCTCGAGCAGGCCTGGCACGTGAGCGGCGTTTTGGAAGGCGGGACGCTCTATCAATACGTCTCCGAGACGAATGGCTCGACGAGCACGTACCAGTTCGATGGGGCCGTGTTCAAGCTGGCGAGCGCGGGGCAGTGGAAAGGCGACGCGTCGGTCAGGCAGCGGCTCGAGTTCTTCGCCAGCCGCCGCAAGCGTGTCACGTGAGCGTGGAGGGTGCGAGCGTTGGAGCGACGCCATCGCAGCGTATCGTCGCGGAGGCCTGTCGTGAGTTCGAGGTGACGGATGCGCTGGGGCGGGTTCTGCGTGTTCGGCGACCAGGCGCGCTGGATCGGCTGAGATTGTTCAAGGCTGTCGGCCCAGCGCTGTCAGGGAATGAGCGATACGTCGGATACGCTATGCTCGCGATGTGCGTGAGCGGGATCGACAACGTGCCGCAGCCGGCTCCGGTTAGCGAAGCGCAGCTGGAAGCTTTGGTTCAGCGGCTGGGTGATGCAGGCATGATCGCGATCGGGCAGGGGTTGGCGAACGCCGAGCAGGGAAATCCGGTAGCGCGGCAGGGCTGAATGACCCGGCCGCGCTAAGGCTCACTACACAAGAGGCCGATTTACGGGATAACCTGTATTTAATTCGGAACGGTATTCCCTTCGATGTGGCCTTCAGCCTGACCGCGTTCGATCGGCGTGCTTGGGTTGTCACCATTGGTGAGCTCGATGGTCTCACGTGGGACTACGCGGCCGGGCGATGGAAATTGTGAGCGCTGCCGCGAACGAACTATGGACGGACGGACGGGAATGGTTGATGCTTATGAGATCGGGATCCAGCTGGCGCTGCAGGATGGGGTGAGCGCGGGTATCGAGGCGATCGAGCGCGAGTTAGCGGAGGTCGATCGCGCCATCGCAGCGACCTCAGCCGGGTTGCAGGCCCTCATGCTGACTGCCGAGGCAGCTTCCCGGGCTGCAGCTGCGGCAAGCGGCGCTCGTCCAGCCGGTATCGTTCGGCAGTCGCTGGAAGCTGGCCAGATTGCGCCAGAACCGGCGTCCCGAGGTGAGCCGAAGGCAGAAGGGTCGCAGTGGAACACGGAGAAGGCCGGGGTAGACGCTGCGCCGGTGAAAGTGACGGTTGCAAGCCAACCTGCTTCGCCGTTGAACGCTCACCCCACGACAGGCGCAGTTAGCTCGGCAGCCCAGGAACCTGCCGCTCCCTTAAGCGGCAGTGACACGACGCTCCCTCAGTGGTCGGACGCGGCGGCTCCGGCGGTGATCTCCCAGCAAATCGCAATCACGCAGGCATCGTCGGAACGAGGCGTTGGCAGCCCTGATCGATCCGGGCTGAACGAGGCAAGTTCAGCGCCGATAGAGCCCAGACATCGTGGCGGCGTCGTCGGAGGTCTGTCACTGCCCGAGGTCAGGCCGGAGGTTATCTCCCCGGTAAAGGCAAAAGGCGGCGTTCGGGTCGTCACGGCTTCGGTTGGGACACGTGGTGCTGCAACGGCGATCGAGCCGAGATCTCCAGTGACGGCTCCGGCCTCACATCAGCCGAACCATGTGGACCAGGCAAGAACGCCAGCACGAGGATCTTCGGCGCCTTTGACTGGGCAGCCTCGCGCGGAGGGCAATTCGAGTTCGACCGCTGGTCCAACCAGCGCATCTGCGCCGCAGCCGCAAGCGCGCGGTGGCGAGGAAGGATTGACCGGTTCCGTCATGCTGGATGGGCGACTGGTCGGCCATTGGCTTTCAGAGCAGATGGCCAAAGAGGCGTCGCGGCCGCCGGGCGGGACGACATTCTTTGATCCTCGGCAAAGTCCGGCTTGGAACGTTTCTGGAGCACTCTGATGAGTTCCTCACCGATTTTAGGGCCGATCGTCCTTACTGGGTTCGAGGTGCCGGAGCGGATTACATTTGGTGGCAAGCAACGCCTGATTGTTCATGCGATGCCGGGCGGCGGCCGGGTCGTGGATGTCATGGGAGGAGACGATGCGCCGATCCGTTGGTCGGGCGTGTTCTCCGGCCAGAACGCTGTCGAGCGTGTGCGCGCGCTCGAACGGCTGCGCCGCCGTGGGGAT
>JAABUQ010004989.1_pt1 | contig 21852 bp, 29 predicted proteins | sample 5560001 | NCBI WGS metagenome assembly JAABUQ01 (sample SAMN10711888, study PRJNA513371) | rock metagenome | isolation source: Antarctica rocks | place: Antarctica: Victoria Land, Finger Mt nord | collected 2015-12-18
CCACTTGAAGGAAAGTCTGGTTTGCTGGGGGAACGGGTAGGTTCGACCCATGAGAAGAGAAAGGTTGGGTGTGTAAGGGCAGAGAAACGGCCTGATCGAGGGGAGGATGATCGGTTGGTAATGAGGGTGCCAGCTGTGCGTAGAGGAATATCTTGCTGCGATATTGATGAGGGAGGTGAGTGCGGACGCGTACTCGTTGGGGGAGGAGTGTAGGGTCTTTGGGGTAATTGCAAGAAAGTCCTTATTGCTGCTGGTGGGATGGCTGGGTTCTACCCACGAGAAGAGCAATTTCCCGGGTGTGAGAGAGCGTATACGTCTTGAGCGAGGGCAGGAAGGTTTGCTGTTACCGATGAGTACTATTTTGGGGGGCTGGGGCGGGTCTTTGGGGCTGGAGGGGTGGTTGGATTGGATAAGTGGGTAAGTGGTAGAGTTTGACTGTTTGGGTCTTGGATTCTTCGGGGGAGATGTGGAAAGTGATGGATTAGTACGTAGGGTAGGGCTCGGCGATTGAGTGCTAAGCTGGGAGAATGGATGGAGGAAGATCGGATTGGTACGGGCGAGGGCTTCAGGACTTGGGGGATGCTCGTGCAGAGATCATTTTGATTTCGAGGGGGCTGTGTTTCTGGCTCGGATGGTTGATGAAATCGTGCTTTACGGTCCGTATGTGTTTTCTTTGTAGGAGTAGGACTGATTGTCGGCTCATTCCCTGTCTTTTGCTTGGATCAGTGCGACCAAGGGCATCATAAGGCGGACTCCAGCGCGTGGTAGAAACCGCAGGTATTGTCAATTTATTAAATGTGTTTGAGCTCTGCGAGGTTACTGCTCGGCGATCTGCAGAATCCCTTCTCCGGGAATTGCGTGATCTTCCAACAAGAAGAGTGGCCACGCAGAAGTGTGGATCGAAGGATCTCGATTGAGAGGGTCGGGCCTCAATAGGGATCTTCTTACTGACGACATCTCCCTAGATATCTTGGCCTTGTAGCCCGGTACTTGGCCGCAAGAAAAGTAGGCCGCAGAGAAAGGTTGCTGCATCTGCTTGCCAGAGTTCTGGACATTCCTCAGTTGCGAATGTAGTATTGGATGGTTCTTGGCCAGATCTTTCCTTCGGTTTCTCCAAGACATCCTAGTTTTGATTCTTGCATGGTCATCACAGGAGCGTTGGAACGAACGGAGGTGCTATTGCCTGGCAAAGAGAGCGTATGATTGAGATGTTCCAATCACGACCTCACGGATAGCGCCAAAACCTAGCAATGTGGTTAGAAAGGATGTCTAGAGTCATAGAGACAATTCGTATGTGTGACAGCTTTTATAGATGCCTTCAAACCAGGCACATTACTCCGAGTCTTTTCCATGACCCCAACAGACCATGTAAGTAACAATCACGATTCTTGCACGGATAGCGGAGCCCCATTAGCTAAGCAAGGACTAGGTTGCAAATTGTTCAACATCATTCTCGGCAAGCGTTCGAATTGCCTGTAAAATAAATGCGGTAAGACCCGCAGCCTCTGCATGCATCGAAAGGGTGTGAAGCAATTTAATTATTGTCAAGACTGGAAAAGATGATCAAGATTATGTCATCATGGTGCAGACGATGGAAGAGAGCACGAGTCGGAAGGCGCATTGCCAATGTAGTTCGATCAAATGGAAGAAGAGAGTATGCAACGATGAAGGCTGCTAATATTGGTCAACAGTGCTGCTCGCCTTGCATGGGCACGGACGCCAACGTTCTCTCATCATGTCTGGAGAGCTGGCATCATGGCACACCACAAGATCTATACAACGAGCGAAGGTATGACAGCGTTATCTATTTTTTTGTCCATACATGCTGATCAAAGGGAGGGAGAGGCCCAAAGGCTGCTAGTAGATTGAATAGTACACGATCAAAGCTGTTGTGCCTGGACCGGGGAAGTACGCACAACAAGATCGGACGGTATGCAAAAGAGTCGTAGATGCCCGGTTGAGGGTGGGGACGAAGTAAGTATGGGGAATATAGCCTTTTCCGTGGATGGAGAAGGGTGTACATGCCTCATGGTGATTAAATGCTACAACGAAATCACCCGCCAGCAGACCCTCCGTCAGGCTGATCTCCAGCACTGGAAATTGCTGAATGGATGAGCGGTGAACGATTAGTAAAGTCTGCAAGTCAGACCGAAACCACCATTTCATTCGAATCTATGGACGAGATGAGTACCTTGAGTATCCGGATGCATCCAACATCCACACATCCCATACACACTCGCTTCCACCTTCCCGGCCAAAAGACCCTATTTTGCCACTAGCATCGCAAACGTCTTAGTGCCTTTGAGGATTTCTAATCCCATCTCGGCAGTATCGGCCTTTTCAAGTTGGCCCCAACCCCACTTTCCAAATCCCTTCCTCATTCAGCCGGCGACCCACCAACATGACTTGGACTGATTTGACTGACTTGACTATCTACATAATTGAAAAAATGAAATAAGATCACACCATCCATCAAAATTCGTCATTGCTATCAAAAAAACAAAAGACAGAATAGACACAACCATGGCAAGCAATCACCAAAGACAAGTCAACCTATCGCATTTCCTCTCCAGCGGCAATACAATCCCCACAGCCCAAGATGTGGCCACCGAACCCGATTACAGCATCGATGACGACCTGGCACGCTTCACCAATGCCGAATTTGATTTCGATCCGAGTGATATCCTCAACGCCAAGGCAGCACTGGACTTGAACCTCGCAGAGGATGAGTCGAGAGGGCAGACGGACAACAAAGAGCTCGACAGCAGTACGTACCCCCGATTGCTGACTCTCGAATCTCTCGATTCAATGCGCTCAACCACCCAACAATCGAACTGCCACCACCGTCTCATCAATCGAACTGCATGCTAACCACCATCAACGGCAGCAGCCGACTTCGCCTTCCCACCCCTGGACCCCTTCACCATCCCCACCTCGCCCATCCCACCCCCCTTCCCCTTCTCCACCCAAACCCTTCCTCAACCCCCCTCGCAACTTTACCCTCCAAACGGAACCTCCCAGCCCTACTCTCCAAGCAGCAGCTTCCCCCTCTTTCCTTCCCCACCGCCGACAAATCCCAACACCAACAACAACCCCCTCAACAACACAACCCCCGAGCCCGCCCGCCACGCCGCCGAAGAAGACAAACGCCGGCGAGCGCACGTTTCCGAGTGAAGAAGAAGCAGCGGGAGCAAGCGCTGGAGAAGACGGCCGAGGAGCTGAAGGCGCGGGCGCAGGAGCTGGAGCAGCGGGTGCGGGGGTTGGAGACGGAGAATGAATGGCTGAGGGGGCTGGTGGTGGGGAAAGGTGGGAGGGATGAGGCGGGGGCGGATGGTGTGTCGTGATGATGATGATGGTGATGATGGATGTGGGTAGGGTGGGGGCCATGGGAGGGATGCGGGGGTGAGATTTCCTGGTTGATGTTCGGGTCTTGATGACGGGGTGTGCTACATACGTGATTGTATAGAACGCGATACTGCACACTTCAATCCATCGCCTCCCGCCCTCGGCCAATGACTCCATCTACACCACCTCTTCTATGCAGGGACCCGCGGCGCTACAGCTAATTCTTCTCCTTGCTGGAAAAACGTCTAGCTGCACCAGCACTACCGTTATCAAAGTACCTCGACGTTCCCCCCTACCGCAAGCTCCCGCTACACCAATTCCACTGTGCAGAGACCCGAACGCTGCCGCCAGCTCTTCTCTTTCCCACTGGATGGACGTCCAGCTGTACCAACTCCTTTACGCAGAGGACCCTAAGCGCTACAAGCCAGTTCTTTCCCTTTCTACTACCTTAGGCGTCTATAACGAATATCTTACGGGCTATTCATTTTCCTTGTAAAAAATCGTTTTCCACCTCAGCCGAGAGAACCGGCAAATTATTTGGCTACAAGCCAACTTTTTTCCTTTCTATGATTTTAAGAACACATGACAATGCTTTACGCACCACTCGCCAGTCTCTATTGTCAATAACATAGATCTTCTGATCCCTCGCCTCCACCCCAACCACCAAGTCCTTCCGTATGGGCTGTTTGTACTTTAAGAACTCAAGTACAGCAAGCCAACTCTTCTCCTCCTTACTACTTTGCAGACTTAAAACGAGTATTCCATGACCTTTCCATCTTCCTTGCAAATGTCATCAGTCCTTCATTTCGCCTTCTCCCTCAACTGCCAAGTCCCTCCGCACCAGCTCTTCTACGCAGACAGCATTCAGACCCTCAGTACCAGCTCCTCCACGCAGAGGACCCAAGCACCACAGCCAACTCTTCCCCTTCTAACTAAAGTACTTCAGGGATCTACAACGGACGTTCAACCACTCTCCCGTCTCGTTCGTGAACACAACAGGTCCTCGACGCCTCGACTCCCCCGCCCATGGACCAGAGTCCTCAGTACCGACTCCCTCACGCAGGCATCAGCCTCTCTACCCAGAAAACCCCAAGCCTCACGGCCAACTCTTTCTTTCTCTACTACCTTGCGGGTTCGCGATGAATATTCCACCACCTATACATCTATGTTACAAACAATGTAAAATCTCCACTCCTGGCCTCCCACCCTGATAGCCAAATCCCTCCCGACCAATACCTCCGCGCCAAAAATCCTCAGCGTCTCAAGCCAGCCTCCCCCCAACCTCAAGAAGCCACAACGCCCATCCCGTCCCCCATCCCCCATCCCCCATCTCTCCATCTCCATCTCCATCCCCATCCCCCCTACTCCCCCGACCAACATAAACCCTTCATCCTTCCCTCCTGTCCACCAACACAACGACCTCGGGAATGAACAAAAAAAACGCTGAAACACTCCACGCCAACACTCCCTCATAGTAACTTTGTTAACATGATCAAGAAGTGATTGAATATACTATACTATACTATACTATACTATACTATACTATACCATTCGTCAGTATCTACACCCTTAATTTTTACAGCAGTGCCACTTTGGCCAGAGGTAAGGTGTTCAGGATCGGATCTATCAAGGTAATAAGGTAGTAAGGTAATGTCAGCTGTCATTGCCCCTATTTTCCCTTGTCAGCCCGTTTTTCCCATTTTGCTTTCTCCAGGGTTATTTGGACCCTTAATCATACCACGAAAACACCATCATCACACCACCTATTCTCCACTTTATCAGGCGAAGCAATTGGTATGAAACAGGGCTAGGAACACTCATTTGCCCCTATCTATGGCCTCATCATCATGTATATTAGGGTGCTGTGCACCATTATTTATCAATCAGACGATTTAGCCCTGAGTGCATCTGACAGGTAATCAGGTAAGGGTGCCATGATATACACGCTGCAAAGCAGGCTGTAAGTGGGGCGCGTGTTACATTGCCTAGAATGGAATGGGATCCAATGGGATGAGATGGGAAGGCTTGGCTTAATTGGAATGGATCAGGGTAGGTGATACACACAGGCCACGCGACTGAATGTAGCCGGCGGAGTTGTATGTAAGGTATTTGCAATCATATATAAGGTATTGAGAGCCCGATTTCTCGCGCAGGAGCGCGGTGCGGATTTCTATCCAATCAACCTAACCTATCCTATCCGTACCCCTATCTACTCGCGTCCACGCAGCCGGAGCGCCATGCAAGAACGACTGAGACTGCTGCCCAATATAGCGATCGATGCTGATCCCAAGACCGTGCCTGAACACCACCTGCCGAGGATTGTGCCAAATACCATCAGCACAATCTCGTTATTCCGAGTACCCATCCAAAGATTATAACCCCCCCCCCAACATCATTAGTACTCCCAATCCCCCACATCCCCTCCAACAAGTCCAACCCCGCATCCCCATCCCAACCAAAACTCTCCCATTCAAACTCCCCAAACTCCCTCTCCCTGTTCCCAACATCCCTTACACAGTCCCCCCCGTAACCCCAGCCAACGCCTCCGCCCACCCCTCCAGCCCAAACACCCCCCTACTCCCCGCCTCCCTGACCAGCCCACTCGCCGGCACGCTCTCACGCAGCGGGCTGAACTCCGGGCTGTCGAGGTCGGTGAGCTCGAGATCGAGGGCTGAGCTCGTGGGGCTGAGTTCGAGGGTTGAGGATTGTGTGGGGGGCTGGCTGGGGGGGTGGGGGGGAGGTTGGGGCGTGGGTTGTGGGGATTCTGTATGGGATGGTGGATGGGAATGGGGCGGAGGTTGTGAAAATTCCAAACGGGAGGATGGATGAGGTTCATTGAAGGATGCTGAGGATCTGGTTTCGCTTTCCCAGTCTGCGCCGTCGTACTCTGAGCTTTCGGGTGCGGTGGGGAGAAGCGGAAGATTGCCGGGACAGTTAGGTTTTGAGACTGCGTTGATGATGTCGCTACAGTGCCAAGTCTCGAAGTTGATTATGAAAGCAATGTCGCGAAGGCGGTATTTGTCGCCTGCGTATTGGTGATACTCTTCAAGAACCTGGGATAAATTCCAGTCTTTGTAAGGGTAAAGGGTCGTCATGGCTTGGATAATCCGGTAGCAGGCGATCATACAGCCGGTCCGGTGCTTGCCCTTGTTGCAGTGGATGAGTAGGGGCAGGTTCTCTTTGTTGAGGAGGATCTGCATGACTTGGACAATACTCTCCATAGGGATGACGTTGTCATCTTTGTGAGCTGGAATCAGAATCCGACGGTGGGTGATGCCGGTTTCTTTCATGAATTCGATTTCTTGGGCACTATATTCGGTATCGACCAACGTGCTGGACGGGTCAATATATCTTCCCTCAGCACGATAGACAATCTACTAACAGAATTGTCTTGAGCTGCAACGACTTCAGGTGCTCCATGTTGCCAGAGCCTGGAAAACTACTACGGTAAAGTCCTTGTTCGACTTCTCCAAAATTCTTGATCAAGCCTGAAGCAGGAGATGGTGGACCACTCTCCTCTGCCATATTGACATTTCGACCACGGGTGGGAGATGACGGACCGCTTTCTCCTGTGAATCTCCTCGTGCCATCCGAAGCAGGAGAGGAAGGGCCGCTTTCCTGGACGTTGTCATGACCATTGGATTGGACACGTGATTCAGGCATCCTGCTTTGAAGATTGAAGTGTTTGCCATTGACTGGGTTGAGCTGTGGGGAGGCAATCAAAGGGCCGTGGGTCCGGAGGATAGTTTCTTTGACTTCAGGATCCATGTTGCAAGGACAAAATTATTTATGCAGATTACTAGTGTTGATTAATGACCAATCGGTTGCACTGATGCTCCGATAGCGAGGCCGAGGCGAAGTTTGAAAGTTGTCCAAAGTAGCAAAAATTGATATTGTCCAAAGCAGCAAAATAGTGGAGAGTAAAGAAGTCGAGAGAACTCCTTGGCCAGCCTCCGAGGTGGTCCAAAAGGCGTTCGCTAGAGATACTTAGAACGAGTGGAAACAGACATGATCGAGATCAGTTGTAAAGCCATATTGCCGGTGTGATTGATGATTCCAAAGCCGAGAAACCAGCTCCGCGCAATCGAGTACAAGTGTTGAAAGGCAGGCGACTTTTTTGTGTGAGAGCTAATGGAAGAGGTAAGAAATGAGAAGAGCGAGAGAAGAGAGAGAATTAAGAAGAAGTAGGATGAAGGTGGGAAGGAAGTACACCGGCTTTGCCCGCTTCCGAAGTGGGTTTAGCTCCACAAATATCGAAAGCTTCCTCAGGACCTTTGGATCCATCAGATGAGAATGAGACCTGAGGGCCGGGCGCTACCGTTGAACGAATTTCAACCATTGTGACATCCGCTTCTGGAAGTACGTCACACGTCTATATTCACGGATCGAGTGTCTTATTTGCTCTGAAGCACGCTAAAGTGCAGCCACCAATCCGTAGGGAGCGTCTTAAGCCGCATTGTCGACGTTCTCCCTCCAATCCAAGGAAGAAAAGATTGGAAACGCTCCGGATGATACTATTAGCAGACCAAAATACAAGTATACTTTAACCAGATGCCGCTCGTTTTAACCCTTATAGATCTGATTTAGCTTTCTAGTAGGGTTAATACGGACCAAGTTTAATGTTATTCTCCAATCGCTTGATCATTTACTATCTAGGCAGGGAAAGGAAGCGGATAACATTCTAGAGTGGAGCGACTGTCGGACCTGAGAGACGGCTGGTGCACCATCAATAGAAGCATACCTCAGCGTTTCGCCAATGATGCTTAGGCCTCGCGACACGTCAGGCTGGCCGCGATGAGAGCAAACGCCGCTTGGCCGCCATGAAGCGGCCTGGTATAGCTGAGCTTGGGGCTAGGTGGCATGAGGAAGCTGCAGCAGTCTATACAACGGGTTCGGAGCAAGCAGTGGAGAGCCGCAAGATGCCAAAGTCCAGAAGGTTGTTCGCTGAGGAGGTGGGCGGGACGCTGGGGTCGTGCGCCGAGGCTGTTGCTGTATATGACACATTGCATGTATTCTTCAAGAGGTAAACACGCGTCGGGATTGTGCTATAAGCCCCATTATGGACTGTAGAAAGATGAGGCCAACCGGAGCGTTTCTCCAAACCTCCTTGGATAAAGCTCGAAACCTTAGCATCACGAACAGGTCACTGCTCCGACAATTCCGCAATCTGACAGCTACATATAAGGGAAAGAGATATTCCAACAGCTCAACTTTATCATGGTTTCCTAGATTCTGGCCCCAGATTGCAGCGGCAGCAATAGAAATAACACCAGCACCGCAGGCCATTATCCAACCTACTCCTCACACAATGCCGTAAAAGCCGATGACTGCTTTGATGTTATCAATCTCAAAGTGCCGAGGTTCTATCACCAGTCTTCAACGCTTTTGCCGAAGCTTGGGCCTGTGACCTCTCAAGTCATCGGAGTTTCTTGATAGTCTATCATCTGACCAGCTGCGGCGTCGTTTTTCCCTCCTGTTGTGCGATACTTCTCGTGTCGTTGTCCCGCTTCGCATTGATAAGTCTTGCACCGAAGCAGATCTGCTTTGAATCCTATCTTTGATTAAATCGCCCGGCCTTTCGTCCACCGACATGTTAGTCCCTCGAACATGTGTCGATCTAGAGCCCTGCGATCTTTTGTTCAACTTCTTAGAGGGCTTGCTATCGCCGTAGAAGTCGTATCCAATCCTATGTCGACTTTTTTTTGCACCTATGTCGTTCAGGAATTTCTCTCTAATAGCTTCGGCGGCCGCTTTAAGTAAGTTGAAAAGCTCCCCTTCTGCATAACCTAGAAGTATGTGTCTCAATATTTCAAGGACTGCATCTCGGTTATAATTGATGCCGACTTGGAGTCGTTGAAAGACTTGATACAGAAATTGGAGCGGATACCCATCTGTGACCAAATCGGCCTTCTCGGTTACTCGGGTTGCTCGATGAATGCGAAAAGTGAGACCTTCCGTAGTTGCTACTACAGAAAAGAACCTCACTTTCTCGAAAAATTTCTCCTCGTGATCGGAGCCTGCCTCCCGGAAAAACTCGTACATGTTGTACAACGACTGACTCGCATTGTTCAAATTCTGAAGTAATGCGGTGGAATCGCCAGTCGAAGTCATCCCCTTCTTAGCCTCGATAGTTAAGAAATGAAAGACTTTTCGCCGCGCAAGGTGGCGTAGGTTTTCGTAAGAAGCAAGGCTTTGTGTCGCGATTGGTAAGCTGATCCACGACAGGTCCGGCAACAACCTCTCCCTACGAAAAGACACAGCGAGATCTGGCTTCGGCTTACTTAGCAGGCTGCTCTCTTCCTCCTGAAAAGCGCGACTTGGTGCGGGTGGGCAGGTCCAAATCTCTTCAACGCTGATCTCGAGAATGCGTGGACGGCTGGGATTTTTCTTATAGATGAGGCAGTGGCGCGCGATAAGGTTCATCATTACGGTCCGTTGGAAAACAGCTTCATTTGAGTGTCCCAGGCAATTTGCCTCATCCAATGCCCAGAGCGTTTCGTACGTGCGCCTCTCCTCCTCTGTCTCCCAGGCTTGGTCCTGCGGCAGGGATTGCATGATGTGGTCTTGACGAGGATCTCGGCTTTCGCTCTCATCCAAACGAACGTTTCTAGACCCAAGACCAATCTTGAATTGGGGTTTAGGCACCTTCTTAAGAGCTTCTGACATCTCTGGCCGGTCCGCGAAGAGTACCCCCAGAATGTCCAAACTATCTTGGTCCAAAGGTGGTAGATAACCCCACTTAAGGTCAAATGCTAGTTCTGGGTATGTCTCTCTTATTCTTGAAGAAGTCTCCTCGTCAAGGCTCTCTGTGCCTTGGCTCGAACCACTCTGGGAGGTTGCGTTGACAAGGTCTGATTGTGTAGTGCGATCAAGTCTTTCAAGATTGCTGCGCGTCAAGAGGTCCGCTTGACGTTGCGATTGCGGTCGTTCTACGCGTCTTGGTGTCTTCGGCTTATGACGCTTGCGGAGTAGTGATTCTGGATCTTTTATCTCAGCTGTTTCGATGGCAGGTCCAGAGCGAAGTCCAGCTCTGATTTTGCGGAGAGGGAATTGTGGCGGTGTAGAAGATGCACCGAACTACAACAAGGTAGCTGTATGAGCTGACACGCACTGCTAAATGCTACTCCGGAAAAAGACAGAAGTGATGTGCCAGGGGACGTTGGGACAGCTCACTGTTCTAGCAGCCTTTCGAGAAATATGGCTCGTGCTCTTTGGAGTCTTCTCATCCTTGAGCTTATTAGATTTGGTCTTTCTTCTGGTCGGCATCAATGCAACAGGTTTTTGAGCTCGGTAAACGCTGTTCAAAGTTCCGATCAATCTCAGGAGGTCGCGCAGTGAAGACTGCTGCGCGACCTCGGAGGGTATGGAGTTGGGTAGGTAGGGCAGATGTCCTACCGAAAGACCGCCCCTCCTTACTTCCTTGGTGTCTACGCTAGACCCTTTTGGTATTAGTAAGATGCCCGAAATTATTGATCTGTCTAATACATCAGAACGCAATACTTGTTACATATTAGATGGAAATTTGATCCAAGCGTAGAAGATAAAGCAGAGAGAGAGGCCTCGCCGCCTCAGTTGCTAGCTATGAACCAAGACTCGCACGACTCGCCAATCTGGGTTGCGGTTACAGCCGAGGATCTGCACTGTCATCAGAATTATCGCTGCCTCGGGTGTAAAAGAGGCAATATTTGTATTTCTATAGACGGTATTATCTGTTACGACTATTCATATCAGACCAGTATGGTCACGGGATCATTGGTATGTTAATGTACTAACGCGGGAGAGCCAGGAGTCGCGGCCTGCTTCGGGAATGTCGCCTAGGGAGTACACAACGTGGTGGGTCGAGTTCTGTATGGGGAACCAGCCCAAGGTAATACCTTAGACAAGGCCCTGAAGCAAGTCCCCAGTACTTAGCCAAGCACATGACGCGATGGTGTCATGATGGAGGAACGACTTCATGATGTGTTCGTTCACCCAGGCCAAACATTTGTATAGAGTTGTTCCATACAGCCTCACACACTTCTTCAATGGACATACCTTTGACCTTCGCAATGGCGTGCACGACATGACTGATTGTGGCCGGCTCAGTTCGACCCTTGACCATACACCCTGCCTCCCACTTCTCTTTCTTGACTACTTTTGGTAGTAGTGGAGCACCAACATTGTACTTGGCGGAAGCATGAGAAGGCCTCATCTCACACCAGGGGCCATCCGTCTCGATTTGAAGCCTCTCCAATGGTATGGCTCGGACCACATCCAAGCTCTCTTCTGTCTTCATACTGCATCCATTGACCCCAATATCAAGCCCCAACACCACAAGGCTTTTCATCTCGTCGGTCGTTCCAGTAAAGCTGTGGACTAAGCCCCTCCTTGGAAGATGAGGAAGTCTAGCCTTGAGCAGTCTTTCAAAGTCTTCGCCCGCAGCGCGTGAATGGAGGAATAGAGGAAGCTGAACTTTGACAGCTATTTCGAGTTGGGCTTCAAAGTATTTGAGCTGTTGCTCTTTTCCCGTAAGGAATAGCCTGTCGTAATCGAGTCCAATCTCCCCGAACGCTATAGCAATGCCACGCTCCTTTGCCTCGAGTGCCAGTCTTTCCAATTCTTGTAGCAGTTTCGATGGCCCACCAGGGTGGGTATCGAAAGTATTTGCAGAGCACGGGTGGACTCCCACCGTGGCATAGCAGAGACTTCTGTGTTCCTCGGCAATTTTCAGAGCTTTCTTCGATTCCTCCAAATCGGAGCCAGTCACCATAAGCTTGATGCATCCAGCCTCCACCGCTCTCTGTAGCACGTATTCTGTGTCATCCTCATGGACTTGTTTGCCGTGATATTTGCCTCGATATACATCATCACTGAGGTTGATTCCCACGTCGGCGTATTTCAGTCGATTGGTGGGGACTGCGACAACTCGGCCACTGACTGCTGGGGCTGGTTCCGTTGAAGTCGTCAAGGTCTTTGGTTGCGGCGGCGCTTCATGATCTGCATTCACTAGCAGACGCGTGTCAGTGAACATCCAGCTAGCAGTGACGAGGAGAGCCGATCTGTAGACATTGCAAAGAAAGGTCGACTCACTGCTTCGCCACCGCCCAACAGCCAAAAACCTCACCCGGGGAAACAATTGTTCATGAGGAATGGCTCGATGGCATGTCAAAAGCCTTGACATATGCTAGGCTAAGATGTAAAGCCAATGTCTCCATGAAAGGTGCATGAGGATATTGTAATGCTCTTCAGAATCACAGATGCGGCTATCAAGACTAGTAGGGAATCAAAATTCATGCCTCGCAGTCTCTTCCTTTCGATTCCTACACATCATCAACCCAATTTCCCAATTCTCTAAATACACATTCCCAGGTTATTGTGTGAGAAGACACATACATTGTGTTGGGATTCTTTCGTTTCCAACGCGAAATATCCGTGATGTACTCCTGCTCCTTTTTCTATCGACTTTTGATGCATTCGGAAAAACATATCAGATCATCGAGTCTACTGAGAACATGAGAGAGAATCTCTTTGTTCTCCTTCCAAGTTGTGGTTGCGCGGTGCAGATTGCTTTCGGATGCCTCTCCCTTGCATGAACATCCCCACCATTGCAATGTCTCCTCTTTCTCAAGACTGTTCTTCTTTCTCAAGACTTCTTCTATCCTGCATTATCGAATTGAAGCATCATAATGTTAGTTGGCCATGTTGGTATCTTGAATCCCGAAAATCTGGTGGTAAAGAAATCTTCTGTTTCTCCACATGCTTCTGTCTAACGTTGGACCAGGTCGTCATTTGGGTCTTTGTGAGCTTTGCCATCGTGCTTGTGCTGGCTCGAACCTTCATCCGCCTCCATGTCTCTCGAAGGATATCCTCCGACGATGTCTGCATCTACTTCGCCCTATCTTCCCTCATCTCAATGGCCATTCTCTACACCCCAGTCACACCGACAATGTTCGAATTGGATCGCATTAGTACAGGGCAGGAAGCGCCGCCTCTTGACCTCATTCCAAGGGCCGACTTCTACCTGCGTTGTCAATTCGCCATCATATGTCTCTTCTGGACCTCGCTTTGGGCTGTCAAAATATCAATCATGATGTTCTACAAAGGCTTGTTTCACGGCTTGCCCCTACAAATGCGGTTATGGCAAGTGGTCATGGGGTTTGTCATTCTGTTTTATTTTGGGTGCTGGGGAACACAACTGGCCTCTTGTAGGCCAATGGAAGGCTACTTCCACCTAGGCATGGATTACCTCTTTCACCGCTGATCCGACCAGGAGCAGAATTGACTGGTTCAGGCTCGTGCAATTCTCCGAAGAGTATTAAATCTTCCAATATCAGCCTCTACGTCACGACGGCGCTAGACGTTCTGAGTGATACATTGAGTGAGCAACCTTCAGACTTAGGAAGGGCTATTCCTGACTAATCACCATAGTCATGGCACTGCCACTGTATCAGCTTTGGGGCCTCCAGATCAACAGGAAGCAGAAAGCGGGTCTTGCAGGCATGTTCTGCCTCGGGTTTATTGTGATCCTCGTTGCGATCGTTCGATTCATACAAACCAATGCGACGACGCAGCATGTGGACCCGGTCTGGCTTGCCTTGTGGTCCATGATCGAAGCGAGCGTCGGTAATTCTACCTACCTCGATGATGTGTTTCTATGACTGACGATTGTCCAGCTGTTGTCGTCTCATGCCTCCCCTCATTCCGCATTCTCCTTTCAGCCCGGTCAACAGACTCAGCATATCGCCGGCGTCACCCCTCAGGTTCCGAATCAGCGACCAAAGCGCAATTCGCAGATCAACGTAACAGCTCCAATCGTTTGAACGCCATCCGCCAGGGCATTTTTCTCGATCTCGAAAAGGATGATCTGGATCCATCAGACTTGTCCACAATCCCGGAGATAGGCGAACCACCAAACACAATGATCCGCAAGAACACGCGGAGTGAAAGCGAGGAAAAAATGCTTGCCAAGGTGCCTAAAGGGAACGTTTTGGTTCGAAGCGATATCGTATGTCATGCTACTCTGCAGTGGTGTTGATGCACTGACATGCGGCAGTGTATGGTCTCAGAGACTTCACCTTCCCTATCGCAGTAAATGATTGATTGCATTAAGTGTCATTTGATAGTTTTTAATTCTCCTCAAGACCACCACATTCAGCGAATGTGTGGGAAACTCGACAGCTCAAGGACCAAGTTAATTTATTAGACTTGCCCCTTTCTGCTCCTTCCCTCCTTCCCTTTCTTTTTTGTTTACAATCTAGCTTTCACAAAATCTTTTCAGCGCAAACACTTATGCGTGGTCAAGATGGCCGTATAAATATATAATAAAAGTGAATCGATGCGCTTATCTTGCAGATTTTGTAAGTCCAAAAACATTCATTGGAAACCCGAAGCCAGCTAATCTGGGATCCGTGCAGGCGAAATTACCACCCCACCTTCGGTGTGGGATTTACAGCGAATACCAGGCAAATCATGCAATAATAGGGACAGCCCCTGGTGCTCCCACAATGCAACAAGCTCCCCAGATGCCATGGGCGTATCCACAAGCACCTGTAAAACATCACCTACCACATCGGCACTATGAATAACGGGTGTCCACCCCAGGACATTATATGCTCACGTCAGGAATCGGCACAACGATCTAGCAACGCTTACTCGACTTCAAATGGCACCCCATCAATGAAGCCGGTGTCTCACCCGAATTGCTCTGACACCTCGGCACAGTCCTCGAAAACCTCACCCTCCTTGCCATTCAATGCCTCTCCAATTCCGAATCGTTCAAGACCACTGGAACAGAAACAGCGCACGATCGTCCTCTCAATCCCAAGTCGACATGGCAATCTGCAGCACTGTTGAAACGGAGAGCGTCAAAGGACATCCTGGGCTGGAAGCCTGAGGTGACAAAAAGAACAAAGGGAGTCGAGACGAAGATACAGCCATCCACTGGTCAAGTACCGTCAGCAGACCTACCAGAACAAGGCGCCCGACCAGCGACTCATCCCATTTCCACTCTTGACGCCTTCAAGCAGCATCCACAGCCCACACTAAAGCCCACGCAAATGGTCAACGAGGTTGACATCGCCCCGCTAAATTGTATCGAACATGGGCAAAGTTCCCTTCTTGAAAAGGCAGAATACAAGGCAAAGCCCGCTGTCGCGGCATGGCTAGAGGAATTGGATCCAACAAATCCTGCACTTACCATGGAACCCAACCCCCCAATTGACGACTGCTACCCTCCATCAGAAAGCCATAACCTGTCAGCTGTATGGCCATATTCCGCCAATTCGTCAGTTGAAGAGGGACAACATACAGACCTTTTGGGGCTGTGTTTGAGGCTTTATTGTACAAGTGGAATACCGGCTGGATGACCCTCGACAAATGTCTTGGAATGGAGACGCTGATCAGTGAGACCGAAATACGAGCGTTCATTGCCCCCAGTCACTATGAATCTTGGTACACCAATCTTAAATTTTGGGCACTGCGAATTGCAACCCCAATTCCAGCCAATTCGATCGTACAAATGTCAGATGAGGGTAACCAACGACAGCTGCTCACCGACATTGTCACAGACATAGCCTACATCTTCCACCATCAGAGCCATTGAACTATAGCACATCTTTCCATCGGCCATTGGCGTATTGTCCACTACGACAATTTCGGATCCCAGGAACACCGTGCCAAAGAGGCCTGTGATCTGGTCTTCCGCAAGTATACAGCAAAGTGTGAAAAGTCAGGGTTCCCATCACCCACGGTGGTTCCCGAGTATTGGGGTGACGTACTGCTTCCCCCCAGCGTTATTGCTACGTAGCCAACATTATCTTCATTATACCATCCCGTAACACGACACCAGCAATTGCGGCCCGTTCGCTTGGAGAGAACTGGAGAATCTTTTGAATGTGCAAATAGATGATCCGGAGGAGCCGATACAAATTCGCGCCAGACACGCACATCTTGTCTACAAGAAGATGCTGAAATGCTCCCAAGACACACCAAAGCTGGCATTTGAACCAGAACCCGAGGAAATCGTGCACAATGAAACGAACGGCAATATTTTCACAGCCTCCGATTCGGATGGGTCTGGCTGTCAGTCCAATTGTCATGTACATGGAAACAACCCGATTCAATTATTGTGCCCGCGGGAACAACAGGATCCAAATGTTGTGTTCATTGTTTGCAGTATGGTTTATTACTTGTATTAGGTTCGATTCCTAATGGCGCTGGTACAACGGTGTAGCGGGTTTTAGTCCCATTTCTTTCATGGGAAGAACAGGCCTAAAGCAACTCCCAACAGCGGCACTCGCCCCACCTTCTTCAAATCCGCCAAACCCTCAGCCCACAAGTCCGCGAAAGACCGTTTCCGGAAGCCATCTAGAATCATCAAGCAACGACTGGCTGCAAATGAAACGTGGAAGCTAATGGGGAGACTGACAAGAAATTATCACAACAGGCGGGCCTTCAACCCTGGACTCCTCTCGAAGAATTCGAAGATATTTCTCCCTTAGCCATATGGAAGAAGCCTTACGACCTCCATTCACATCCATACGAGGGGAAAGATTCCATTGTGTCGACATATTTGGTGGAAACTTGGCCCTATTGCCAAAGGTTTATCGAAGACAGAAAGGTGTACAAATTGGGACCTCGAGCGATCGACTCCACAATTTGCGACGAGTGTAATGTGTACATCCTGACGAGTCTCTGCATGTTGCGCCATATCTCCACTGCTATACCGGGAAAACATGCGGCGACCGGCCGCGACGGCCTTACAATTCACGGCTAGTATTATGTCAACCTCTTCGAGAAGTTCTCCCACCTCCGTATATCTCTTGCTATCAGTGGATGGAGTAGCCGGAATTCATGTAAAATTACATCAGGGTGGATTGACTTCGACCACAATCATCGATATTGATCCTTCGAGGTGGAAAGGCTCATTTGCACCATCACCAGCAAATACTCGAACATTGTTTACGAGAGGCTGATAGCGAAACGGGCTGCTTAAGACGATCGCCGCAACATGTACAAGGAGGCATACAAACTCGAAGGAGGATGCGCATCGCTTGGAATGAATTTCCCAATCGCAAAGGGACAAGCTCGACGCTATGTCCATACGATGTGGCCTCAAACGTCTTTTGGCAAGGGAGCTTGAGTTGCAGGTCTTGGTGCACTGTCAGATAGGGGGTGATACCGTCTGGGGAGGGATGTGTGCGGGGGATGATGCGTATGAGGGAAGATGTGTATGGGGAAGGAAGCGTCTGGGGGAGGATGTGTACGGAGAAGGATACCCACGAGGGACGATACCCATGAAGAAGGATGCCTAAGGGGAGTATGTCTACGGGGGAGGATATGTATAGGGAGGATGCCTCTAGGGGCTTTTGCTATTGGGGTAGGACGCCTAGATAGACATTCTCCATTGCATACTACCATCTTGGAGCCAACAACATCATTTCGCTTTCCCTAGGACTGAACTGGAGCCGTTGGACTACAAGGCAGGCCTCGATGGGAGGAGGATGCCGTTATCGCCATGGCAGGTAGCCAGTCCAGGCAAAACATTCCTCCCACCCCCCCACACATCTACTATTGCAATATCAAACTATCATGGATCATTCTGGTGTGTAACTGGATTACTATCAAGCTATCCAAGGTCCACCAGAGCAATCCTCTAACCTTTCAGCTAATTCTGGGGAAAGCTACCAGGGCAATCCCTCATCTAAGTACAAACGGAATGATAACTCGCTCGAAGGCGGGAGACAAGGCTGCGACCGCCAATGCCCACTGCGGTTTTGCCTCCGGTTGTGATGCCTTGGAAGGGCGCTTGTTGCTGTGACCGGTGCTGAATCGCTGGGCTAGTTGTTTGAAATGAAGGAAAATTTGCACGAGAGATGCAATCATCTGGAGAGGAGCACCCCTTCTGTCCCCACCGGTCACAGTCTCTTTCTCATTCTTCTAGCTAACCCGCCGTCGCTATCGTAGTCGCTGTTGGAGTCGTCTTTGAAAGACTCGGTGGTAGCGTTCTTAGCCAGGGCTGCCATGGCTTCAGGACCCTGTGTGAGCCCCACATCTTCAAAGTCGTCCCAAACCTTGGATCGGGTGAACCCTCGTGGATCTTGCTTGTCATCGTAGTCATCAGAATCACTCTCGGTACCGCTGTAGCCTCCAGTGCAAGGCATGGTCCACCCCAGCTTTCTCATCCTCGGTCTATCGCAGTCTTTCTTGAGGTGACCTGGCTTTTCACAGTTGCCACAATTTCTTGTGCAATTGGCCGAGATGTGACCAAGCTCTTTGCAATTGTAGCAGAGGATGGTAGGACACTCCAACTTCCTATGACCGATGAAAGTATAGTTGTAGTAGGTGCTGGTCGAGTCGACGAATTTCTTTTCTTCGAACTTGGCAGGTTCCGTAGGGCAGACCATGGACTTTTTGAGAAAACAGTCGAAAATACGGTTGAGGGGGTCGGCCGGCTTTAAGCTCTCTAATGTCGCGATACTTGCGTTCTTCACGATCGACATCGTCGAGGCGATGTTGGTGGCGCTCGTAGTGCTCCAACGCTTGATGATCGCCAACAAAGATGAAGTTGTCGATGGCATCCGAGATTTCGACGTTCAGTTTGAGGCCTTCTCTCTTGAACCTCCACTCTCCGATGCGATGGAGCGAAAGCACAATGTCGAAAATGGTACATGTATTCTCAAATCCTTGCGTAGTGTCGGCTCTGAACACTTTGATCTTGGACAATTTCAGAGTTCTGAATACCTCTTCATATCGTACTACTTGTTCGCGATATGGCGTAATTAGGTTGATTTCATCTTCGGTCTAAAGACTTTCTTGAAGCATCTGGCGAATGACGTGCGTAGTAACAACAACGTTGTGGAGGTTATAGCGACTCTGCTGGTCTCCGCGAATAAAAACTCCACTGGTTACATGCAAGAAGACATGAGGAATTTTGCTACCCAGGCCGTAATATTATGAAAGAACTCGAGAGCCATTTGCGCTTTCAGATGATTCTCCATCTTGGTGCACTCTGTGTTCTCGACCTTGTTGTCATGGGATAGCTTGTTGAACATTTTCTCTAGACCTGCAGCAAGAAGTTTTTGTTCTATATCTCGATCAGAGGAGAACTCTTTCTGAAGTCTGTATGGCCGAGGTCAGCATTGGTACAGGCAAGCAGAATGCCGGAAGCGACTTACATAATTTCTTGGAGAAGTACTTGTGGAAGAGAACACTGATATTGATGAATGCTGTCTCGATGTTCTTGCAAGCAGGAGTATCCTTGACGATGATGATGAGGATAATGTAGGAGTGATGATGAAGGTGGAGGAGTGGTGCTGATTATGTTGGAGTGATGGATCTTCGGTGGTCGCGTTGTGCGGACAGGTGAGATCACCGCATTCAAGAAGATTCACCGGTGCAAAATCTCACTGGCGGACGTGTCCTTGATGATGATATTGGTGTAGGATTGATGATGTATTAGAATGACTATGATGATGTTGGGTTTATCAAAGGTCAAGCATGACCAGAGGAATCAGTTGGGAAAGGAAGACAATCCAGACGGAGGAGGAAAGATCGTGGAAGAGGTGTGGGTGAGGAAATATATAAGTAGCCACTCGAGCTTAGCGCCTACCACACTGACTAGCGTCCCATCATTGCAGAAGGCTTTCAACACTTCTCAAATGTGAAGTAAGTGTGCATTTGGCATTCACTACTATGCAGCTTCTGACAGTAAAGTTCACTCAACACTTTTCAAATATGAAATAATGGATTAATTGTCATTCATCAACATGCAGCTTCTGTTTCCCGTATCCAATGCAGACAACACTCTTCAAATGTAGGGTAGAAGGGTATTCATCATGCATCAATATGCAGCTTCTGATCCCTGAACGCAAAGAAGATCTTCAAATGTAAAACATTGGGGTATTTCTTATCCGCTGCTGTATAGCCTTTAACCGTAGGAGGCACACAGTACTTTGCTCCTCAAAATGTTAAATGATGGGTTGGTTGTCATCCGCTGATATACAGCCTTCAAAGGCAAGATACTCTCAACTGATGGCGGCTATTTGTTCGCATCTTGGAGGCTTTGCGGAGGCGAGATAGTCTAGTACTCTATTGCAGTAGCAGCAGGGAAGGCTTGCATTGGGCTAGGAGGTATGCTGTTCGTAGAATGAAAGGCGTGAGACGGTCACCATGAAATGTGCAGCGAGCAGAGCGCCCATTGGGCTGTTCGAAAAGCGAACGGTTTCTCCCCAGGGTTGAAATGGGCTATGCCAGCGGGTTTCAAGCTTCTTGGTGTCTTTCTGGTGGAGCATGAGGAGGCCTCCCATATAATGAGTGGCCTACCTGTTTCCGCTGTTAGCCTGGCGTCTCTGTGGCAATTGACGCACCAATCCACTTGATCAGCCAATCAATTGACGTTGGATTGCATCAAATGCCACATCGTAGTCCATGACCACAGCTTCACGCCATGGCTCCGAAATTGACAATTCGATCATGCCCGCCTCAGCCGTACAGAAGATGATGGGACAACGGGCTCGATAAGGCGCTGCTCATCATCGGTGTTCTGGAACACGGGAATGGGGTGAGTCGGATGAATTCTCACAAAGCTCTTTTCGCATGAGCTGGGAGATCCTTGGGTATCGGCCGGGGGTTCCTTTGAGAAAGCTCCCAGTGACCTCAAACCAGCAACACCGCGGAAAAGAGTAAGACCTGCTCAATCTGATCCACTCGTTCGATGGCCGCCCTCCCTATCAGCCCATCTTGAACGCCCACCTCGACATATCGCTGCAATTGCGCCACCTACTTTCAACCCTCCCATGATCCCACTTCCCCTATCCACTTACACCCCCGAACAATACCCTCGCCCCCCAGAAAAAAATGCACGAGCTCCTCCTTATAACCCCTACCCCAATCCCCCCCACCCAACATCCCCAACTCTTGCACATCCTCGCCGGCATCTGCGCCATGCAACCCGTGCCGCTCCTGGAGAAACATCTACTCTTCAAACCAGACCGGTCACCCCCAGGGCAGCGACCCTTGCAGGTGGGCGCGGCGCAGGATGTGCAGAGAGGACAGGTGCAGGCGTTGCAGGCGGTGATGGGGGGGGAGGTGTTTTATTTGACTATGGTTAAGGAGGTGGAGGAGGGGGAAGAGGGGAAAGGGGAGGGAGGTGGGCGTGAGGTGGGTGCTGTGATATGACTATGCTGCAAATGGGGTGCTGTGGAGGGAGTGGTCTACGGAGGTTTCACTGACGGGACAGCAGGTGGACGATCCACCCGGTGCAACGTCTCAAGACCCATCTCTCGGGCTCGCGAGCGAGAAACAGCAGTGGATACTTCGTTTCCGCGATCTCCCTGAACCGATCCGCCAACGCCCTGTCACGTCGCGTTTCATCGCTGATATACCGATCACAACGAGTGATCCTGTTGCTTTTATGGAGGCATTTGGCTATACGTATGGTACCCTTTTGTATAACCTCTTCGCCTCCCCTCTTCTTTTCTTTTACCCTCCTTTTCATATATCCTTTTTCCCTCCCCTTCCCCTCCCCTT
>JAABUQ010004990.1_pt1 | contig 21849 bp, 21 predicted proteins | sample 5560001 | NCBI WGS metagenome assembly JAABUQ01 (sample SAMN10711888, study PRJNA513371) | rock metagenome | isolation source: Antarctica rocks | place: Antarctica: Victoria Land, Finger Mt nord | collected 2015-12-18
TTTTGAGGCGTTCGCGGACAGCGTGTGGTAAGGAGATGATCGTGTCTGTTTTGCGCCAGTGCCACATGCCCGCCTCGTCGGGATACCGGAACCGAAACCGCGCTACTCCTGCATCCAGATCCAGAGCGTTGCCCGTCCGTAGCGCACTATTTCCGCCATGTGTTGGCACTTCTCGCTGCAAAACAGCCTTCCGCGCAGCGCGAGCTCCCGTGGAAGCGCTTTATCGCAGTTTTGGCAGACGTCCACCTCGTAGTCAGGATCACTGTCATCGTTCCACGGACCCTATTCGGCTCGGTTGTGTCCAGAATTGCCAACGTATTCACCGAAGTCTTTCGCGGTCTTTTCGAGCGCAAGTGTAGCAGGCACAGTCTGTTGGCTTAGCGGTAGCACAACCACTAACACGCCATTGCCATAGGTCACGTTGGCATGCACACCATCTACTGCATCTGGCAATTCCAGTTCACGATAATAACCGCCAACACTCCACTCGTCGAGTAACAACTCTTTTATGTCTTTCAACGCGCCGCGCAACTCCGCTTGTAGGACTAAACGACGGTTCTCTGTCACCTCAACCAGAATATCTTCTGGTACGACGCCTGGCATTGGTGCTGTGACCATCAAGCGATCAGACGTGCGAAACATTTTCACAGGAATTCGCTGTACCTTGGGTGTTTCTGTCATATACCGTACTCCTTTCATTCGTATAAAGGATGCACTTTTACATTTTCAGCTGCTTCTGTTCTGTATAGGTCGCTTACTTCATCATGTTCTAATAGGCAGCTGATTACCAAAAAGTATGATAAATCAGCCCTACATTTTTATGCGCCTGGGTTTCGACGGTCTGCTGTATCGGTGCTCGCCCCCATTTGCTCATCTTCGCCCCACGAGGAACCGACATCGCGTCCGGGTGTGTCAACCACCTCGCCAGGAGTGTTTTGAGCATGTCTTGTACCGCTATGGGTTGGATCATAGCCTTGTTGTGCCATACCAGGATTCGTCTGCTGCGGATCATAGTTGCTCCCAAGTGTATCACGTAGCCCATCATTATTAGGTTGCAAGTCACCTTGTGCGTCACTATACGTCCCTGGTTGATTATAACTGGCTTGATTATAGCCACTCTTTGGCTCAACAGAACCACCCTTTGCACCTGGCCCAAAACCACTTTCAGGCTCACCATAGCCACCAACACCGCTAGAGTCAGAGGAGTTACTAGATTGTTGACCGGAGGAGACTGATCCCTGACCCCGTGCCTGCGCCCCTGCCTGAAGTGCTTGCTCACGCGTCGTGCTTGCCGTTAAATCATTAGGACGATTGTTGGCATAAGTCGTATCGGTCTGTGGATTGTTATTGACCACATGCTCACGGCTTCGTCCCTCAGCGGGATTATCTACATAGATATCATCCTGGTTGATGTCGTTGTTGTTGTTATTCATGTAATGTTACTCTCCATTCATACGTGACAAGCACGCGTATAGCTCTGTAGTATGCGAGGAATTCGTAGCGATGTCACATGAGTTTCACGTTTACAATAGAGGGGAAGTTTCAGCATCTTATGGACTTTGATAGACGAATACGGGAATGAGGAAGAGAAACCTCTATCCGGGTATGATTCCATTATACCCGGATAGAGGTTATTATCGTCTTTATTTCTTCAGATGCTTATCCAAAAAGCGTGCAATAGCAGGATACACCACAAGTCGATTAGCACGTTTCACAATGCCGTGTCCTTCATCTTCAAATCTCAGATATTCAACAGGCACGTTGCGTTTGCGCAGAGCGTCAACGACCTGCTCCGCTTCGCCAACGGGCACGCGTGGATCGTTCGCACCATGCACGACAAACAGTGGTGCCGTGATTTTATCAACGGAGCGAATGGGCGAAATCTCTTTCAGAAATTCACGATCATTCTCCAGGCTGCCGTATTCGCTTTCGCGCTGCTTGCGTCGCCACGGGCCAGTGTTCTCAAGGAAGGTGACAAAATTCGCGATACCGACGATATCCACACCTGCTGCCCACAGATCAGGATAGGTCGTCACAGCGGAAAGCACCATGAAGCCGCCATAACTACCACCAAACACGGCTATCCGTTTCGGGTCAGCAATGCCGCTTTCACTCAACCAGCGTACCGCATACTGTAAATCCTTCACAGAGTCCATACGCAAGCGTACATCGTCCAGGCTCTGGTACTCGTAACCATAACCTGTGCTGCCGCGCACATTTGGCACAAGCACACCATAGCCACGCGAGGCTAGATACTGTAGCACACCGCTAAACTCTGGTCGTGACTGACTCTCCGGTCCGCCATGCACATAGACAACAACGGGCAGATTGCGTTGCTCACCCTCTTTTGGCAAGTATAGAAATGCTGGCACCTCGCGCTCATCAAATGTTGGATAGCGCACAAGTGAAGGCGCAGCAAACGCTTCATGCGGAATACCCCCAGTCGCGCTATGCGTCGCACGCGCCACAACACCCTCGCGTGTATCCCACACCCAGATGTCCGCCGAGTCGTCAGGAGTAATCATTGTGATTGCTAAACGTGTGCCATCCTGTGACCACACCGTCTCGAACACAACACCGCGCGGTAGTGTCGGCGTAAGTAAAGGTTTGCGCTCACCCCAGCCATTAGCTACATCAAAGAGGCCGAGTTGCGAATAGCCATCCTCGTTCGTGACCAGTGCCATCGTAGCACCATCCGATGTAAGCGCAAGATGCTCAATATCCCACTGCGTGTCAGAAAGATAGATCATCTCGTGTGTCACTAGATCAAGATAGGCTAGCGAGAGAAACTGACGGTTGCGATTGGTGCGTAAGTACAAGCCAAGCCTATCGGCAGACCATACAGCATCTTCATACAATGATGGACCTGTTCCAGTTTCTGGGGTCAGCATCCGCACTTCTTTTGTTGTGCGGTCAAGCAACAAAAGTTGGCTATGAATATTGTCTTCTTCACGTGTGATAAGCACATATTGCCCATCCGGTGAGTACTTGCCTGCATAGTTAGACCCATCATGCTCAAACAGTAAGGTCACCTCGCCGGTCTCTATGTCGCGCTCATACACATCAAAGTAGCGCGAGTCACGCTCGTTACTGCTATAAGAAATGTGCAGATTGTCAGGCGACCAGCCTCCAAAGAGATACATCACCTCTGGCTGTGTAGTGAGCTCGTCAAGGCTCGCACCGTCAGCACTCGCCAGATAGAGCTGGGTACGCTCATTACCACCAACATCGCCTGTGATAAGCAACATATTTGACTTCGGCGCGAAGGTCGCGCTCATACAACGATTCCCACGAAAGGTTATTTGTATAGGCCATGCAGAAGCAGATGGACGCATATCGATAGGCACACTCCACACCTCCGCCACACCAGTAATATCCGTGAGAAAACTTAGTTGACTTCCATCAGGCGAAAAACTCGCCCCATATGCCATACGAACATTGAGATACCGTTCAAAAGGATATGTTGTAGTTGCCACAAGCAACTCCTATTCTAGTTGTTGATAAAGACAGACATCTAAAGAGTTTGAGGCTAACAATCCTGTCTCGTTTGATATTATAACCTCTAATTGAACACGTTGTGTACGTTACTTCCTTATTCCACTTGCATTCTCGTTTACAGCCCTTGGACACGCCGAAAAGTATCTGTCTAAGGAGGGTCATTTAGAGCAATAGCAATTTCACAACAATGTATCGACATTTACCGATTTGCGAGGTGCTTATAGTGAGAAGGAAAGGAGCGGTGTATCACTTATGAGCATAGCAACACAGCAATATACTACTATGACCCGACACGGCCTATATGGAAGGACTAACACGATGCGTTTGAAACCATACATTTACAAACATATTGTACTTGTTATTTGTACAGTTGTCCTGTTGTTTGGTTCTCTCTTACTTACTCACAATGCGCAACCAAATGCACATGCTGCAAACCCTGGCAGTGGACGTGCTTGTTCCTGGTATACCATTCGCTTCGGCGACACACTGGCAAATATTGCAAGCAGTCATCATATAAACATTTGGACAATAGCACAGGTCAACGCTATCGGCAACATTAACCTCATCTTTTCTGGGAGACAGATTTGCATTCCTTATGTGGTAAGCGGTGGTGGCTCAACCAGTGGTGGCTCAGGGAATTCTGGCGGGAGTGGAAGCGGAAGCGGTATTCTCGCAAGTGGCTATGTTCCCTGGTACAGCTACAATGCGTTAGAATGGTCCTCACGCAGCCAGGTTGCGGCACAACTCCGTCAAATTGCCTGGAACTATGGCCTACCCGCAAACCTTGTCCTTGCCATAGCCTGGCAAGAGAGTGGCTGGACACAACACATTATCGCCCATGATGGTGGCATCGGCGTGATGCAGCTCATGCCCTACACCGCCATGACCATCAACGCGAGCACAGGAGTACACCGCGATCCCTACAAATTGTGGGATAACCTTAATCTTGGTGCCACCTACCTACGCTGGCTCTGGAGCTACTTTCACGGCAACCTCGCTCAAGTCATTAGTGCCTACAATGAAGGCGGTTGGGCCGTGACACATCGCGGCATCTTCAACTGGAACTACGTCAATAGCGTCACGTACTTAATGCGTACATTCTAAATACAACATTCTTGCCGTGTCGTAATACAAGGAGAGGGCCTAATTTCTAGGCCCTCTCCTTGTATTTGGGAACCTTTTGCCTTAGTCTTGCCGTACTTCCTCTATGAAGAGAGGAAAATATTGTGGATACCTGCGAAGACGAGTTCATCAGACAGGCAGCACTTGGAGACCAGGAGGCTTTTCGCCATCTCTGGGATGCTCATCATGCCCTGGCGATGGCTACAGCACTTCGTCTTTGTCATCATCGTCTCCTCGCAGAAGAGATCACTCAAGGAGCTTTTGTACTTGCATGGCGCGGACTTCCACGTTTCCAGTTGGGGCGTCCATTTCGTCCCTGGTTCATGCGTATCCTTTATCGACATGCGCTTGACGTGATGGAGCGTCAGCGAACCTATCACTCCCCTATCTCTCTTGAGGAAGTGAGTGAGGATGAACAGGTAGACACACGTGCAGGAGTCAATCTACAAGAGCAGGTTGCACAACAAGAGGAAATACGGTATGTACTCGCACAACTAAGCGCAGACCAGCGCCGCGTGATTGCTTTGCGCTATGGAGCAGACCTGACCGAGGCCGATATTTCTCAAGTCTTAGACTGGCCTATTGGGACAGTAAAGTCTCGCTTAAACCGTGCGCGTAATCGGTGTCGCGACCTACTACTACAGGAAAGGAAGTAAAAGACGATGCAGCAATGGTCTTCAGATGACAAGAAAACAGACGCACACATGGACATAGACGAGCGGCTTAGTGCGTACTACGGACCAACTCTACCAGAGCAACCACTTGCCTCATCGTCCTGGTCACGTCTCTCATCGCAGTTACCTTCACGTCGTCCTGGCAGACGTTGGCTACGACTTCCGTGGCGTCTTGCGCGACGACGCGCTAATCGAACACTGCCTTTCTCTGTGCAAGAAGCTCTTTCACGGATTGCTTTTCAAGCCAATATGCTTTCCGCGATACAGAGAGTACAATGCATGCGCAGACCAGACATCCTCATTCCCTCTATCTCTGTTTCTCTTTTAGGCAAGCGTACAATTAGACTTACACTCCCAACACAAGTAGAACGTTCACCAAGTCAAGCAGAACTTGATATACTGTTAGCAAGTGGTTTAGCGCGTTACGCATATATACGCCAGCCTACCTATGCAGTAAGACAACTTTTGCTATCAACCCTACTTTTTCTGAGCTTCCTTACAACTGTGTACATTCTAGTTTACTTGCGCAATGCCTTCACTCCTGTAGTGCTCCTTCTCATTGTAGGCTTATGTCTGCTCCTCAGTATTGCATTTTTCCGGCTTCTTAATCGTCAGGCGCGTCAAATAGCTCGCCGCGCAGACATATTAGTGGTGCAATGGATTGGACGAGAGCAAACATGCCAAGGATTACATGCATTAGCAGCCCGCAGCCGTACACCTTCACACAGAACCTGGGGAGAGCTTTCACTTACTGAACGCATCAATAACATTTGTCATACACCTGTAGCTCTGGAGGAAGAACGTTTTACGCTCGTCAGATAAACAACGTAAGCGTTTTTTCCTCGTAGATAATTTGAAAGGCTCTGATAATGAATATGCTAAATACAGCACCCTCTGAAGTAAAACAAACAGAGGCACCACCACTTGAAACAGATCCAAGACGTTCTGGCGGCTGGCTTGGGCATCTTTTACGTCGTGTAAAGCTTGCCATGTCTGGCGACAATGAAGCTCTCTTAGTAGAGAATACAACCAAACTTTCGTGGCGTATCTATCACGATTATCACCTGTTGGGCATTGTAGATACCGACGAAGAGCGAACCTTTCGCCTCACAAAACATGGAACGCTTAATGTTCGTCCGCTAGAGGGTGACAACGTTGAATACCTTATGCTTTCCCTCAATGATCGCATACATTGTGTGCGTATTTATCGGCGTCAGCTTAGCAAAGAGGTAGAGATTTATGACATGCGGCACATATCATAAATCGTACTGCACTTATTTTAATGATGAGTTTGAAAAATTCGCTCTTGACATCTTTGTCAAACCCCTCTATACTGGATACATATACAACTGAATACCCAACGCATCGAACAGGAAGAGTACATAACCTTACAAGGGGTGCAGAGAGTCGGGTAGGTGGAAACCGACACCGTTGCGGTTATGGAATGGACCTGGGAGCGAAAGACGAACGTTTTCATCTCTTTGAGAACAAACTAGTAGTGCTTTATCGGAACGTCCCCCGTTATCGAGGACAGGATATACAGCTATAAGCTTCCATAGCGTTATGCTCTGTATCTGGCAAATGAAGAGAGTACCTGCACATAAAAGAGCATAGAGCTATGCGGGTAGTCTGAATAAGGGTGGTACCACGAAAGCATTCCGCTTCTCGTCCCTGTGTGGATGAGGGGCGTTTTTTATTGTCCTTTTTCCGGTCTCTTAACTTACGTTGATGGAGGACATACTATGTCAGTCGAAATTCGTCAAGCCATAAAACCTGTCGAGAGTGCAACATCTATAAAGAAGCGTGTCTTCTCTGGCGTTCAGCCGACAGGTAACATTCACCTGGGCAACTACCTGGGAGCTATTCGCAATTGGGTTACAGCACAAGCACAATACGACAACATTTTTTGTATTGTCGATCTGCACGCAATCACGCTACCTATTGACCCAAAAGAACTGCACACAAACACACGCAAGCTAGCCGCGCTCTACCTCGCCTGTGGTCTGGACACACGTTACTGCAAACTGTTTGTACAATCACATGTACACGAACATGCCGAAGCTAGCTGGATTATGAGCTGCTACACGCCAATGGGCTGGTTAAACCGCATGACACAATTCAAGTCAAAAGCAGGCGATCATGCCGACAGTGTAGACGCTGGCCTCTACTGCTATCCCGTCTTGATGGCATGCGACATTCTGCTCTACCAGACGCATTATGTTCCCGTTGGTGACGATCAGCGTCAGCACATTGAGCTCACACGCGATCTTGCGCAGCGCTTCAATGCGCGCTACAACAAGCAGGTCTTCACTCTTCCAGAGGGACAAATCCGTCAGGTGGGCGCACGCATCATGGCCCTCGACGACCCAACGAGCAAGATGAGCAAGAGTGCCGCTAATCCAGCTTCGCGCATCAACCTGTTGGATGACCCAAAGACAATCAAGCAAAAGATTGGACGCGCCACAACCGACTCAGAACGCCTGGCAAAATTCGACCCACTGCGCCCTGGCATTACAAACCTGTTGACCATCTATCAAATGCTCACGGCCCTGTCGCAAGAGGATATCGAAGCCGAATTTGCTGGTAGCGGTTACGGTGCGGTCAAAGCTGCTGTCACAGATCGGCTTGTAGACACGCTTGAGCCAATCCAAAAACGCTACTACGAACTCACCAATGACCTACCAACACTAGAAAATATTCTTAAACAAGGGGCCGACGAAGTACGCCCAATGGCAGCAGCGACCATGCGAAACATCAAAGAGGTTGTAGGATTAGGCTAATAAAGGATAAAAGGCATGTATTATCCAACATTTGAGGAGACACAACGGCTCCGAGACACCACGAGTGTTTCCACAGAGAAGCGTCCGTTGCTTCCGCTCTACCGCGACATTCTTGCTGATATGGAGACGCCCGTTTCGGCGTACTGTAAAACTGCACAACGTCCGTACAGCTTCTTGCTTGAGAGTGTCAGTGGTGGCGAGCGCGTTGCCCGCTACTCATTTATCGGCATTGACCCGTACATGGTCATGACACATCGGAACGAAACAGCAACGCTACATCGAATGCATAACGACACCTTTACAAACGAAGATATTCCTTGTCGTGACCCGCTCGCGTTCATCGAGTCTGAACTAGGGCAGTTTCAGCTTGTGGACTACAGAGGAGCGGCACGAGACGAGTTGCCCAAGTTTCACGGTGGTGCCGTTGGCTATCTCTCGTATGACTCGGTTGCGCGTTTTGAGCGTCTACCCGTTCCAGAAAAGAGTGAACTGAATCTGCCATTAGCGGTCTTTTGCTTTACCGAGACAATGCTGGTCTTCGATCACGTCAAGCATCGCGTCCGCATCGTTACACACCTGCATCTCGACGCACCCAACCTTGAGGCCGAGTATAGACGCGGTGCAGCGATTATCGATGATGTACAACAACGCTTGAGCCAGCCAGTACGCTTACCAGCAGAACCCAAACCCATTCACGATGCTGCTGCATTGCGCGTCACATCCAACCGCACTCAGGACGAGTTTGAGGAGATGGTGCGCCGCTCGATAGAATATATTAGAGCTGGCGACGTCTTTCAAGTTGTGCCATCACAACGCCTGAGTCGTCACGTAAACGCATCGCCATTCACCGTTTATCGTGCGCTACGTGCGATTAACCCATCGCCGTATATGTTCTATTTGAATCTCAACGATTTCTACATCATCGGTGCCTCACCCGAATTGCTTGTGCGCTTCGAGGACAACGAAGTGACCATTCGTCCGATCGCCGGCACGCGCCCACGTGGGGTAGACCAACAAAGTGACGAACTCCTTGCCAAAGAACTACAGAGTGATCCCAAGGAACGCGCTGAACATGTCATGCTGATTGATCTTGCTCGTAACGACGTGGGACGTGTCAGCACTCCTGGTAGCGTACAGGTCAGCGAACTCATGGAGATCGAACGCTATTCACACGTCATGCATCTTGTCTCAAACGTCACGGGCCAGTTACGAAAAGACATGACACCCTACGATGCACAGCGTGCAGGTTTTCCGGCAGGCACCGTTTCTGGCGCGCCCAAGATTCGTGCAATGGAGATCATCAGCGAGCTAGAGGGCGAGCAACGTGGTATCTATGCTGGTGCCGTTGGCTATTTCAGTCATTCGGGCAACCAGGAGACCGCGATTGCCCTACGTACAATGGTTATGAAGGGAAGTCGAGCCTACATTCAAGCAGGTTGCGGTGTCGTTGCCGACTCTGACCCAGCGACAGAATATCAGGAAAGCTTGAATAAAGCCAAAGCCTTGTTGCGTGCGCTCGATGAAGCCGAGCTTATCGCAAGGACACGTAGAGAAGGGATGGAAGAGTAGCTATGTTACTGCTCCTTGATAACTACGATAGCTTTACCTATAACCTGTACCAGTATCTTACAGAACTTGGTGCCGAGGTGCAGGTACACCGCAATGATCAAATTACGCTTGACGAGATTGAGGCACTGCAACCTGATGCCATCGTCGTCTCGCCAGGACCATGCACACCGAACGAGGCTGGAATTTCCTGCCAGGTCATTGAAAAATTTGGTCCACGCATTCCTTTACTCGGTGTCTGTCTCGGTCATCAGGCAATTGGACAGGTGTATGGTGGTCGTGTCATTCGCGCACCAGAGCCGATGCATGGCAAAACATCGTTCATGCATCATCACGAACAAGGCGTTTTTCGCAGCTTACCGCGTCCGTTCGAGGCCAATCGCTATCATAGCCTGATCGTTGAACGCTCAACATTGCCTGATGCGCTAGAGATCACCGCCGAGACAGATGACGGCCTTATTATGGGTCTTAAGCACCGTACCTACCCAGTCGAAGGTGTACAGTTTCACCCGGAGTCGATTATGACGCCCGTTGGCAAAGACCTGCTACGAAATTTTCTTGAGCGGTAAAAACGCAAGGAGGAACTGATGATTCGAGAGGCTATTACCCATGTCGCGGCTGGAGCCACGCTCAGCGAGGCCGAGGCCGAAGCAGTGATGGAAGAAATTATGACGGGTGCCGCAACATCTTCACAGATGGGTGCATTTCTTACAGCCCTACATCTGCGCCCAGGTCATGAGACCGTTGCAGAAATCGCGGGCATGGCGCGTGTGATGCGTGACAAGGCGGTACACGTCTCCCTTGATGAGCGCATAGCGCACCATGCAATGGACACTTGTGGTACCGGCGGTGATGGCTCAGGCACCTTTAACGTCTCCACAGCGGCTGGTATTGTTGCAGCCGCAACGGGCGCATCCGTAGCCAAACACGGCAACCGTTCTGCCACCAGTCGCTGTGGTAGTGCTGATGTGCTAGAGGCGCTAGGTGCAAAAATTGATCTCGGTCCCGAACAAGTGGCGAATTGTGTGCAGGAAGTTGGTTTCGGCTTTATGTTCGCTCCTGCATTTCATCCCGCCATGAAGCACGTCGGCCCAACGCGCCGCGAGATTGGTATTCGTACTGTCTTCAACATTCTTGGCCCACTCACTAATCCTGCACACGCACGCTATCAAGTACTCGGTGTAGCTGATGGCTCCCTGTTACGCAAAATGGGCGAGGTCCTACTGCATCTTGGCTGTCAACATGCCCTAATTGTGCACGGCGAGGATGGCGTTGATGAGTGTTCGCTCAGCGCGCCCACGCACATCTGTGAAGTGCGTCAGGGCGAAGAGTTACGCGAATACACGATCACGCCAGAAGAGGTAGGACTTACCAGTATCACCGATCGCCAGGCATTTCAGGGAGGAGACCCAGCGCATAACGCGACAATGCTACGCGAACTGCTCAGTAGCTATGTTGATGTGCCAGCAACACATATGCTGTGCTTAAATGCGGGTGCTGCTCTATTAGCCAACGAGCAGGTTGGAACATTGGCAGACGGTGTCAAATTAGCGCGTGCAACACTCCGTGAGGGCAAGGCCAAGCAAAAACTAGCCGATGTCATCGCCTGCACGCAACGGCAGAATCAGGTGTTTCATGTTTCTTGATCGCATTGTCACTCAAACACATGCCGACTTAGTACAGCGCAAAATAGACCACCCAGTGGTAGAGCTACAGCGTCTAGCTGCTGAGCAGGCACTTCCACGTGACCTCGTCGCAGCATTCACGCCACGCTCACGTGTTCACCTGATTGCTGAGGTCAAACGCGCCTCACCTTCAAAGGGTATGCTTGCACCTCACCTGAATCCAGTGGAGCTGGCACGAACCTATGAGGCAAACGGCGCATCGGTTATCTCTGTGCTTACGGAGCCGCATTTCTTTCTTGGCTCCCCCGAATACCTCACAGCGATCAAACAGGCTGTACATATTCCGGTGTTACGCAAAGATTTTATCATTGACGAGTATCAGGTCTACGAGGCACGTGCATGGGGGGCTGATGCTATTCTGCTCATCTGCGCCATTCTTGACGATACACAACTACAACACTTGCTCGCAGTTGCCCACGAACTGCATATGCAGTGTCTCGTTGAGGTGCATAGCCGCGAAGAAGCTCAGCGTGCCGTAGCTGCTGGTGCAATGGTCATAGGCGTCAATAGTCGCGATCTCGTCACCTTCAAGATAAACCCGTACCTCATACGTGATATTCGTTCCATTCTGCCAGCGAACCGTATTGTCATCGCTGAAAGTGGCATACATTCAACAGCAGACGCACGTCGCCTTGCACGCTACGAAGTGCAGGGTATGCTTGTTGGAGAGTCGCTTGTCGTCTCAGACGACGTACCTGCTCAAATGCACGTGCTTCTACATGGAGCAAACGACAGTACACAGATAAAAATTTGTGGTCTCTGTAGTCCCGAACATATACAAACAGCGATACAAGCGGGTGCCGATATGCTTGGTTTCATCTTTCACGAACCCAGCTATCGCTACATCCGTCCACAAGCGGTACAACCATTACTTCACACAAGCAATAGCTTTGAAAAACAGGTACTGCCTGACCTTGTTGGTGTGTTTGTAAACAAAGAGGTCAGTTTCATCAACGACGTCGTTGAAGAGGCAGGACTTCACTATGTGCAACTACATGGTACAGAATCGCCTGAGTTTTGCCAGCAAATCACTCGTCCCGTGATAAAGGCTATTCCACTCAAGGGCACAGCGGACCTTGCACAAGTTGAGTTATACAAAGATGTAGTATGGCGACTCCTACTCGACACACCCACTCCTGAATGGGGTGGCACAGGTATGACGCACGATTGGGAACTCGCTTCCACCATCGCGAAAGAGACGCGTATCCTCTTAGCAGGAGGCTTGACACCAGAAAACGTCGTGCATGCACTGCAACAGGTTTCTCCATGGGGTGTTGATGTCAGTAGTGGCATCGAAACGAATAAGCAAAAAGACAGCTATAAGATACGTGCATTTCTTGAGAATGTACGCTCGACAACGGAAAAGAAAGAGTATCATGCAAACACAAAATAAAGTAAGCTATCAGCATAACGTCTATCCCGATGAGCGCGGACGCTTTGGCCCATTCGGCGGCAAATTCGTCCCCGAAAGCCTCATGTCGGCGCTCACAGAACTAGAGGACGCCTACAACGAATCACAGCATAACGCAGAATTTCAGGCCGAATTAGCTGCACAGCTACACAGTTTCGTTGGGCGTCCAACCACGCTGCACCATGTACCGCGCTTCTCTGCTTTGGTCGCACCTGATGTGCAAGTCTACCTCAAGCGCGAAGACCTTGCCCATACGGGCGCGCATAAAATCAACAACGCGTTAGGACAGGGCTTACTGGCAAAGCGCATGGGCAAGAAACGCATCATCGCCGAAACAGGCGCTGGACAGCACGGCGTAGCAACCGCAACGGTTTGCGCGATGCTCGGTCTTGAATGTATTGTCTATATGGGCGATGTCGATATCGAACGCCAATCGCTTAATGTCTTCCGCATGAAACTCCTAGGTGCCAAAGTTCAGCCTGTAAGCAGCGGTACACGGACACTTAAAGATGCCACCAATGAGGCTATCCGTGACTGGGTAACGAACGTTGAAACCACCTACTACATTCTTGGTTCAGCCGTTGGTCCACATCCCTATCCGCGTATCGTGCGCGATTACCAATCCATTATCGGTATTGAAGCACGCAAGCAAATTATGCAGCAAGCAGGACGCTTGCCGGACATGATTATCGCCTGTGTTGGCGGCGGTAGCAATGCGATAGGCATGTTCTACCCATTTGCCGACGCTCCAGAAGTGAAGCTACTCGGTGTCGAAGCTGGCGGTTCGAGCACAAAGGCAGGAGAACACGCCGCGACACTCGCATTAGGCACTCCTGGCGTGCTGCACGGCACCTTAAGCTATCTACTGCAAAACGAAGATGGGCAGGTACTCGATACACAAAGCATCTCCGCGGGTCTCGACTACCCCGGCGTTGGACCCGAACATAGCTATATGCGTGACTCAGGACGTGCAGCCTACGTCTCCGCAACCGATGCGAGCGCTCTACGTGGTTTGCAAGCGTTAAGTCAGACCGAGGGCATCATTCCAGCACTGGAACCCGCGCACGCACTTGGCTACCTGTTAGAAATGGGCGAACAGGGCAAAATCCCTGCCAATTCGCTTATCGTCGTCAACCTCTCAGGCCGTGGCGACAAAGACATGCTCACAGTGGCAAAAGCGTTAAACGTTAACTTGTAGGAAGATATCATGAGTACCTTTCAATACGACTCGGCAATACTTACGCGCTATCCAACCATTGTTGGAGGCGTAATCTTAGCGCAAGGCGTAACCAACGGCCCAACGCCGGAGAGTCTTCAAGCAGCATATCAAGCTGAACAGCAAGCGACGAAACGACGTATAGGCCAAACGCCTTTGAGCCAGATAGCATCGTTAGCTGCGTGGCGGAGTGTCTTTCGTAGCTTTGGTATTGACCCAACACAATACCGTAGTGCTGCGGAAGCGTTGCTTCGTCGTCTCACGAAAAAAGGCGATATTCCAAGTATCAACACGCTTGTTGACATTGGCAATCTCGTTAGCATTCGCTATGCCCTACCAGTGGCGGTGTTTGATACTCAAACATTGCAAGGAGCAGTCACCGTTCATTTCGCCAATGGCACAGAGCGTTACACGACATTGGGACAGAATGAAGTGGAACATCCAGAGGTCGGCGAGGTCGTTTTTTCTGATGAGATAGGATTGGTCATAGCACGACGTTGGTGCTGGCGACAAAGCGAGCAAAGTGCCGCACAAGCAGCAACAACAAACGCGATTATCACCGTCGAAGCTCATCATACAGAAGGACGGCATGACGTTCAAGCTGCTCTTAACGACCTACTTGAGCTATTGAGGAAATACGCCAATGGAAATTTCACACCAGGCATCTTAGACACTGAGCATTCCACACTATATAACGAAGCTTGACGGTAGGGACAGCAATGCATTATCAGCGAGTAAGGAGATAATAATGGAACTTACCCACGAGGCTGTAGTAGACAGCCAAAACCCATCAAACACGACGCCAGCCACTAAAATTACTCAAACATTCGAGCATGCGCGACAAGAAGGGCGCGGCGTCCTTATCCCGTACTTCATGTGCGGCTACCCTTCGGCAGCTCAAAGTGTCGAAATCATTCTCGCCGCCGCAGAAGGTGGTGCAGATATCATCGAGCTGGGCATGCCTTTTAGCGATCCTCTTGCCGACGGCGCTACCATTCAACACGCTGGACACATCGCCCTGGAGCGCGGTATGAGCATTCGCGGCTGCATGGAAGTTGCACATCAAGTCTCAGCGAAAAGCACTGTACCACTGCTGCTGATGGGCTACTATAATCCAGTTATGGCCTATGGACTGGCTCGCTTTTGTGTAGATGCGAAAGCGAACGGCGTCAACGGTCTCATCATTCCCGACTTACCGATGGAAGAGGCCGAACCGTTGCTCAAAGAAGTCAAAAAGAATGGTCTTGCCCTTATCTTTTTGATACCGCCTACAACACCCAACGAGCGTATTGCAAAAGTCGCGGAACTTACGGCAAGCGAAACCGGAGGCTTTGTCTATTGTGTGTCGCTCAGCGGTGTTACAGGTTCGCGTACCTCACTTCCACCGCACTTACGAAATTTCATTGAGAGAGTCAAAGGCTATACGAAAGACAAAGGCTTACCAATCGCAATTGGCTTTGGTCTCTCTACACCAGAACATATCGCGGAGGTGACCAGCTATGCCGATGGTGCCGCTGTCGGCAGTGCGCTCGTGAACCTGATTGATCGACAGGAGGAAGGAACACAGGCCGAGGCTGTGAGACAATATATCCAGAGTCTACGCCAAAGATAGGATACTACGCACATACCTCAACTACAAGATACCGTGTACACTTACCATCAATCAGATATAGTGTATGCTTGTCAGCATCTCGTACAATAGGCATACCTGTGTAAGCTGCTTTTCTTTAAGCAACGAAGAGCTATTCATATAGAAAGGGGTATGTGTAAACATGTATTGTCGGGGTATTCGGGGTGCAACAACAGTTAACTATAATGACCGCGAGGAGATTCTCGCTGCAACAACAGAACTGCTACAATTACTCATAGAGCGCAACGAACTTCGAACCGCAGACGTCGCAAGCGCAATATTCACAACAACGGAGGATTTGAACGCAGAGTTTCCAGCACTCGCGGCTCGTTTTCTGGGTTGGACAGAGACTGCACTCATGTGTATGCGTGAAATTCCAGTGCCAGGAAGTCTAGACAAGTGTATCCGTATTCTCTTGCACGTCAACACAGACCGAAGTGTAGCAGAGATACAACACGTCTATATTCGCGGTGCCGTGAATTTGCGTCCGAGTTTTAGTAGCGCGAACAGCTAGAAGTCCGTCTGTATAAGGGACACGTAGTATTGGATATCATCAGGCAATCTTGACAATGGCGTTACGATGTGCCGACGTTCTGGCAATTGTGCGCCAGGTTTGTTTTTAGCAAGTTCTACATAAAGGAGCTATTTTCATGATTGTCGTGATGAGATCGTCAAGTAGTGATGAACAGATCAACCACGTATTGTCGTTTTTGACGAAGCACGGGTTATCGGGCCACCCCTCAAATGGTGTAGAGCGCACCATTATCGGTGTACTCGGCGCGGTTGGCCCTTCTGGTGCACCTGGTAGCATTGGCGGAATTAATCCTGCGCTGGGCGAGTCATTAGAAGGGTTGCCGGGAGTGGAGAGCGTGTTGCGTGTCTCCAAGCCCTACAAGCTTGCGAGTCGTGAGTTTCATCCTCAAGACACCATTGTTGATATTCCGGTTGCATGTGTCAAAGAAGGCGTCGTGCATATCGGCGGCAAAGAAGTGGTAATGATGGCTGGTCCCTGCACCGTTGAAAGTGAGGAGCAGCTTATGACGACCGCCGAAGCTGTCCGAAAAGAGGGAGCCGTCATTCTACGTGGTGGAGCATTCAAACCTTCAACCTCACCGTACGGCTTTCGTGGCATGGGTGAAGCTGGCTTGAAGCTACTAGCGAAAGCTCGCTCCGAGTTTGGTATGGCAATCATCACCGAAGTCATGACACCAGCCGATGTCGCGATGGTCCGTGAATACGCCGATATTCTGCAAATTGGCACACGCAACATGCAGAACTATATGCTGCTCGACGAAGTTGGACGTACCAACACGCCTGTGGTCCTCAAGCGTGGCATGTCGGCAACATTTGAAGAGTGGCTCCTTGCCGCTGAATACATTCTCTCGCAAGGCAACCGCAACGTCATTCTCTGTGAGCGCGGTATTCGTACCTTCGAGAAAATTACACGCAACACAATGGACATCAGTGCGATTCCTCTCATCAAGCAATTGTCGCACCTGCCAATCATCTCTGATCCCAGCCAGGGAACAGGTCGCCGCGACCTCGTTGGGCCAATGTCGCTTGCGTCCGTAGCAGTCGGAACTGATGCCCTCCTGATCGAGGTACACCCAAATCCCGACGAAGCCCTCAAAGATGGAGCGCAATCCCTGACCATCGAGCAGTTCAGAGAACTCATGCCCCAAATCGAGAAAATCTCGTCTGCCATTGGGCGCACGTTTGTGAAGGAATAGAATTGTGTCGAGGAATACAACGCGGCTAAAATTATTTTAGCCGCGTTGTATTCCTCGACATCGTTCGTTAGGCTTCACTACTTTTCTTCATGTAGAACTGGTGGCAACTCTTTGTCCTTGGGGATAAAACGGATAGACAAAGAATTCACACAGTGTCTTGTATTTTTGTCGGTTAAGCGCTCTCCGAGGAATACATGCCCCAGGTGAGCCCCACAGTTGGCACATTCGATTTCGGTTCTGTATCCATCAGGGTCGGGGAGGCGTTTGACGGCGTTGGGAAAATTTTCATCAAAGCTAGGCCAGCCACAACCAGAGTCGAACTTCGCTTTCGCGGTGAAAAGCGGGTTGTTACAGCGACGACAAACGTATGTTCCATCCTTAAAAAAGTGGTCATATTCGCCGCTAAATGGTCTTTCGGTGCCTTTATGTACAATAACGCGTTCTTCTTCAGCAGTTAACTTATTCATCTTTTACTCCTGGAGATAATATGTAAGCCTATACAATAGCTCTATATATGCTAGTACAGATGGCACCACTCGTCAAGAATAATACAATCACTCTTGACGAGCCACGAGCAGTTACAATGCCTACCACCTTTTTGAGTGATGGTTTTAGTTACACTGCTTGCTTATACGTGTGTTGCAACGGCTCAATCACTTCTTGTGCCAGCCTGTGTGCAATTCCTTCTGGGTAGGGCGGCCTCAAGTTCAGCACAATATGCGTTACGCCTATATCTACAAAGCTCTGGACCGTTGTAATGGTGCTTTGCAGATCGTTGGGATTGATCACAACTTGTATTGAGCGTTCGATAGTTGAGGGGTCGCGCCCAATTTTAGCACAGTGCCCATCGAGTACTTCACTTTTGTGCTTGAAGACTTCGACGGGACCACCAGGCATATTCCAGATATCGGCGTATTTCGCGACCATGCGGAGCGTAAGTTGTTCACCGCCACCACCAATCGTTATTGGTGGATACGGTTTTTGTACAGGTTTAGGTTCACAATAGGCACCCTTAAGCTGATAATAGTTACCATTGAAATCAGGTACGGTCTCAGTCCACAGTAAGCGGAAGACTTCACAGGCTTCGCCCATACGCTTGATACGCTCACCTGGCTCATAAAGGGGAATACCGTATGCAGTATGTTCTAGTTCGTTCCAGCCCGCGCCAATGCCAAAGTCGAGACGCCCATTTGAGATAACATCGACGGTTGCAGCCATGTTTGCTAATACTGCTGGATGGCGATAGGTGTTGCCCGTGACCATCAAGCCAATACGCAAACGCTTGGTCAGTGCAGCATAGGCCGATAGTAATGTCCATCCTTCCAAACAAGGTCCCGTTGGGTCGTTGCCAAGCGGCATGAAGTGGTCGAACAGCCATGCATGCTCGATGGCTGGCACTTCATCGGCCTCTAGCCAGACACGCAACATGTCCTGATAGGTAGTATTTTGAGGCGCGGTTTTTATGCCAAAGCGTAAACGTTTCTTTTCTGCCATTGCTAGCCCTCCTCTTTTTATGTAGGAACCGATGTATCACGTCCTTGTAGCGATTGCAATCGCTACAAGGACGTGATACATCGGTTCCTACACAAGATGCTAAATGCGTTCGAGCGGTATGAAGCCAAGTACACGCAGGGCGTTGTCCATTGTTTGTACAGTGGCACGTACCAATGAAGCACGGAACGCTTTGATGTGTTCATTGGTCTCTTTCAGAATTGGTGGTGTGTGCTCATAAAAGTCACTGAAATGTGCCGCCAGCTTATATATGTATGTCGAGAGCGTCGAGGGGACAAGCGATGCGCTAGCCTCCGCTAATCTGCGCGGGTAAGCGTCGATGTGACGGAGTAGCTCCCATTCACTCTGCTCAAGCTGTTCAGGCAGGTCCACCAGAAAATCAGGTATCTCATAGCCTGCCTCTTGCAAGCGGCGTTGAATGCTATTGGCACGTGCATAGGCATATTGAAGATAGACACCTGTATCACCATTTGGGCGCAGAGCTTCATCTATGTCCAGTGCGATGATCTGTTGTAGTCCAAAGCGAATCATAAAGTAACGGATAGCAGAAGCGGCGAGAATCGACGCCGTTCCTGCGGGAAGATCGGCCTTGACATCTTGCATACGCCGTACCGCTTCGTTAATCAGATCATCAGCCTTGATCTCGATACCCTTACGACCGGACATGGCATAGAAACTGCGTCCATCGGATGTATCAATGCCGAGGCTTGCCGCCGTTGCCTTTGAGAGTGTTACAACCTCATAGGAGATATGTGTTGAGTTAGCCGCTTGCTCTGGAAAGCCGAGCCTGCGCAAGCTCTCATAGACAACCTGCTGTGTATAGGACTGACGCACATCGATAACATTAATCGCCTTTTGAGCATGACCAAAACGCTTAGGATCGGCCTCTTCTTTTTGTGCAACGGCGTCTTTTGGAGTACGCATTGACCAGAGCACACGCCCATCATGCTGCACACCCCAGGGAATATAGCGGAAATCAACGCCCATCCTATCGACGAGACCGAACTTCCATAGTTGATTGGCAATATCCTTTGCCGTATACGTTGCCGTACCATCGCTTCTGACGAGAATTTTGTCTTGCATGCGCTCGTTTTCTTCGCCTGTTGCCTCTTCATCGCCAAAGGGCAGAATCCAGCAGCCAGCAGCAGGACCCGTTTCTGGCTTCTCAAGCAGGTTGCTTTCGCGCAACATATCAAACGTGCGCTTCCATAAGCCGGCACCTAGAATGGCAGACTCCCATGTCAGCAGGTCAAAGGAAACGTTGAGACGACCCATTGTCTTAAGGTGTGCCTGTACAATCTGATGTGCAAGGTCAGAGGCGAGCGTCGGATAGTCTGGCCCTGACACTGGCTCTTCACCCTGCTCAATAGCGTGTAGGACCGTTTTGCGCAGGTCTTTGAGTTCGGGCTGCGTATCGTAGGCTCTGACGACCGCCACATACACGCGCGAGCAGAAGTAGTCAAAAGGCTCATCGGGTAACTGCTCGTTGCCGCCAGGAAGTTGTAACTGGCCTTTTTGCAGCAACAGAAACCCAACTACAACGTCTGCAACCTGTACGCCTGAATCGTCGATGTAGTTCTCGGCTTCAACTGTATAGCCCTGTGAGCGCAACATACGCACAACAGTATCACCAATACATGAGTTGCGTAGGTGGCCGACGTGCGCCGCCTTATTGCTGTTAATGGCGGTATGTTCGACAATAACTTTCGTGCCAATACCCACGTCATTAAGCCCATAATCAGGGCCAGCTTCTACAACACGCTCGATAATTGCCTTACCTACCTCAGAACGATTGAGGCTGAAATTGATGTACCCTGGCTTCGTCACGGTGATTTCTGCAATGGAAGAGATGCGCATATCATGCAGAATTGTTTTTATTGTCTCAGCAACTTGTAGTGGCGGGCGACCCAGTTTATTCTTGCCTGCCCACTTCATGACTGGCAGAGAATAGTCGCCAAAGCTGGCTTGTGCAGAGAAACCCAGGTCTATATCAAACTGCTCTATGTCGGTTTGTATATGCTCTTGCTCAAGATATATGGCTAAGGCTCGCTTTATTAATGCGGTAAGATATTCTAAAAAGTCTTTTGGTCCTGTCATAGATGGCACCTCACTGGTTATAGTCACGCTAACTAGCATCACTCCGTTTCATAGAATGAAGCTACTATAGCCTAGCGTGGTCATATGGTCAAGCATTTCTTACATGACTAAGCAGTACAAGGCTTTTTACTTAGTTCTTGCAAAAATTGTTTCACCTGTCGAGGACTTCGCAAGATGATGATTTGTCGTCCCGTACTGTATTTTTGTATTTTCTGCACTGCTCTTACACGTCCATCTCTAGGATAGTTCCATATCCATTTTAGATGACCCCAATCAATTCGCTCTGGACAGCCTTCATTCATATCGGGTCGTGATTTTCCGGCATACTGAAAGCGTCTTTTTAGGGCGCGGTACAGACAGAGCAGCATAGGAAAATCCAGAAAGATGATTGTGTCGGCTGCGGCTAAACGTATGTCTAGTGTGCTGCTATAGTTACCATCCATAATCCATGTTTCTTGCTGTACAAACTGCTTTTGGATTGCATCCCATTCGTCGGACGGAGTAGGTATCCATCCTGGTTGCCAGAAAAGTGTGTCGAGATGAATGACAGGAAGAGCTAGTAACATGCTTAGTTGGCGTGCAAACGTTGATTTTCCCGCACCACTTGAACCTATGATAGCAATACGCTTCATGAATGTCCTTTCTATCATCAAAAGATTCTCTTACAAATTCTTTACGGGCTCTTCTTTTCTTCTTGAGATGCATGGGGTACGCTATAGAAAAACTGGAAATCAATACTATGTATACAAGCCTAAAAATGTTTTGCATGGCAAGAGAGAGGAATTGACGAAATTGTATAGACTGAGCAAATATGGAAAATTGATGCTTCTCTGTCTTCTCTTGCTGCTTACACTGGGATTTCTGAGCTTCACTGCATTCCAGACTCTTCAGCAAATACGAAGTTTTCAGCAATACAGCCGTGCTGTTA
>JAABUQ010004991.1_pt1 | contig 21845 bp, 15 predicted proteins | sample 5560001 | NCBI WGS metagenome assembly JAABUQ01 (sample SAMN10711888, study PRJNA513371) | rock metagenome | isolation source: Antarctica rocks | place: Antarctica: Victoria Land, Finger Mt nord | collected 2015-12-18
ATGTCCGATGTCTGGCCGGTGATGGGTCCAGCCGGCGGGGCGTACCCCATCTTTTTCGGTCCGCCGCCCAGCACCGGCTAATTGTTCCGCGTTCCGGGCGCCGCGACGCCGGCGGCCCGTAGAATCCGCCGCGGTGCTGCCGCAACACCGGCTTGGACGAGTCCTCATCGCCCTCACCTTCGGCGCGTCCGTCGCGCTCGCCGCTGGGCTTAGCCTGGCGCCCTCGAGCTCCTCGGAGAGCGACCTGACAGCGCTAGCGCCACTGCCTCAGGCCACGCCCGAGTCCGCGGCTTCGCTCGTGGCAGTGGCCGAGGCCACGCCAGTGCCGGCGCCCACGCGGGTGGTCTTAACGGACACGCAGTTCGAGCGCGTGCTGCACCCGCTGCTCCTTGAGGCGAAGCGGCATCGCCAGGCGAGTGCAGCGGGGGACCCAACGTACTGGAAGCGCATCGACCCGGGCCTCAACGCTACGCGCCTGAATTTCCTGCTGTTCGGCTACGGCGAGACGCATGAGCCGCCACTCACGGAACGCGCCTTCATCGGCTCGCTGACGATCTTTTCGTACGACTACCTTACCCGCCAGATTGATCTGGTCTCACTCACGCATGACATCCGCGCGCCGGAGATCGAGCGCTTCCTGCAGGTGCAGAGCCAGTCGCAGGTCGGGCCGATAAAGATCGACCGCGCCTACTCGACCGGCGGCTTCGATCTCATGCGACGCACCCTCGAGGATGCGACGGGGCTGGCCATCGACTTTCAGCTGGCGTTCAAGGAGTCGGCCATAGCCGGCGCAACTGACAGCGTGTTCGGCGGACTGGAGGTCGACGTGCCGCTGGCCTTCAAGGTCAATGCCTACTATCTCGACGGGCAGAAGTTTCCGGCCGGCGAGTTCCAGAAGGGGCCCCAACGGCTGAGCGGAACGCAGGTCATCCAGTTCATCAAGACGGTGCCCGTCGAGGAGCACTACGACCTGGCCCTGGAGCACAATGCTCGCAAACACCTGGTGTTTCGCTCGCTCATGCAGGCCATGAGCGAGCACTCAGCAGACGTTGCGTTTCTCGGCCGGGCGGCGGTGTTCTTCAGCGGCCAGGTGGCCCAGGACTCGATCGCCTACGACTTCGATCTGCGCAGCCTGATTGTCGACAACCTGCGCGGCTTGATGGCTGACGTAGCTCGCCCGGGCCCGGCCCCACGCGACAACGCTGTCCCGAGCGTGGCCCGCACTCTCTACGTGGTCGACCCCGCGAGCGGCGACGGCAGCGTGCAGTGGGTCCAGGCGAATGCCCACACCAACAGCATTACCCAGCGCGACATCGCCGAGCATCGGTACCACGAGCTGGCGATGGAGGTGCCGTACCACGGCGACCCGTACGCTGCCGACCTGGCGACGGGCTACTGGCTCGACGTGCGGAACCTGATCGCTACCCGCCTGACCGACTAGGAGTTCGGGCCGAAAAGCGCATGGCGACCGGCCCTCTGGCTAGCTCAGCCGCTGCCGTTGCTCAGGCGACGCCAGTTGTTTCGGGGTCCAGTGCGGGCTTCGGCTCGCGATCGCCGAAGCGGGATTCCAGAAACCGTCTGTTCGCGAGCAGGCGGTCGGTGTCCTGACGCTGGAGGTCGTCGGCGATGTCGTCCAGCTTCGTATCCAGCAGGTCGAGCTGCGCCTTGAGCTCGTGGTACGCGGTGTTGCCATCTGGGCTCAGGGGCTTGTCCGTGGCTGTCTGCCGCGGCAGGGCAAGATAGGCATTGATGGTCCGAGGTAGATAGTCGCTGGCTGTCTGCCGCACCAGATACAGATCCCGCGAAAAGGGTGGAAAACGGTCCGCATAACTCAGCAGCACGTCAACTTTGCGGCGGATCTGCTCGACCTTCACCGCGACGTCGACTGGTAGATCGGGTTGGCCCGTCGAACGCAAGTCCTGCGTCACGTCCGAGTGCTTCTGCTGCTCAGCCCACGCCGGCTGCCTCAGATGGCGACGCCCATGGCCCCAGCGCGCGCGACGAGGATGCCGCCCGTCATCGCGCACCAACATCCATATGCCGACGCCGATGAGCAGCATCGGCACCAGGACGGCGTGCTCCAGCAACAACTCGGCGAAGACGGCGCCCACCGAGAGCACCAGTACTCCGACGATCAGGATAGGGATGAATAGCAGCAGCCACATGGCTCAGGCTCCCTGACCGCTGGCCGGCAGAGTCAGCTCGGATACCAGCCCATTGGCGCGGGACTGGGCCAGCTCCGCCGAGCGAGCGCGCTCGACGTACTCTTGGGCCCTGGCCACTTCAGACGACAACGAGTCGATAGTCTTACGCATGTTCTCCAGCGCGGCGAGCTTGAATGTATCAATCGTATCGATTGTGGCGTAGATATTGTTGAATGCCGCCTGCAATTTCTCGATGCTGATTGTCGAATTGGCAGCCTGGCTGGCGATGGCCAGGGTTTGCTGGCGCAGCATCTGCGACGTGGACTCGATGATGTTGCCGGTGGTGGTGTTCAGCGCCGTCACCTGGTCCAGGACCAGTTTCTGATTGCCGAGCGCCAGCGCGGCGATGACCGCGGTTCGCAGGGCTGAGACGGTGGTGGTCGTCGCGCGCTCGACACCCTTCACCAGCTCCACGTTGTTCTTCCGGATCAAGTCCAGGGCCAGGTAGCCCTGCACGACCACGGACAGCTGGGTCAGGAGGTCCTGACGCTTCTGGCGCACGTAGAACAACGCGTCTTCTTTGAGGGCGCGCGCTTTCTCCGGGTCGGTCCTTTCGAATGTGGCGATTCTGCGAGTGAGGGCCTCGTCGAGCGCGGCAGCCATGTGCGCGTATTGTTCGAGGCGAGTCTTGATGGCCCACAGGTGCACGCGCTCCTGTTCCAGAGCCGCGTTGTCGCGCAGGAGCTCGTCCTGGCCCCGATACAGACCGCTGACGATGGCCTCGATGTGCTGCTGCGACGACTGGTAGCGGCGGAAGTAATCGTTGACCTGAGAGCCGAATGGCACCCGCTTGAAGATGCCCCGGCGCTGCTGAAGGTGCCGGGACGGGTCGAGGTCTTCGACCTGTTGGCGCAGGGCGAGTAGCGAGTTGGAGACCTGCGAGCCTTCGCTCATCGGGCCTCGCTTGAGGGCAGCGGTGGGTCGATCGAGGAAGCGGCTGGAGGCATCGGCCGAGCGTCGGATCTCCTCACGACCCATGCGGCTGATGGCGTCCACCTTTCGCTCGAACTCGGGCGACTGTGCTTCCAGGTTGCTCAGCGACTCGATGTACGCAGTTACGGCGGCGTTGATGCGACCGGCAGTGGCGTCGTCGACCTTGATGGTCGTAGCTGCTTGAGCCGGAGTGACCGACGGGACAGGCGTAGGCGGCTCCAGAACCAGCTCGTCAGCGTTCGCGTCCGCCTCGGTGGCGACAGTCATGCGTAGTAACCTCTTCTCTTTTTCTCGTCTTCCGCCATAGGACGGACGCATGTGCCCTTCGGTTGCACTGGCCCGCGGGCTCGAGCCAGAACGGTTCTCTGCTACTTGAGCGCAAAGTAGACGCGGTCGGCTTCGGTGGTCTGGGTATCGAACAGGGTGAGCGTGTCGAGGTCGGCGGTGCGGACGATGAAGCAGACGTTGCCGCGAACGGTGCCGCCGTTGGTGACCAGGTTCGGCGGGAGCATGTCTGGGACGGTGCCGCAGGAGTTGTGCGACTGGTCGTACGTGGTGTGCGTGCCGCTCACCAGGCCCAGCCGTGTGCCGCTGAAGACGCCGGCGCCCTGTCCCAGGAAGGTCGCCTGGATCCGCAGCAGGTAGTCGCGCTGGTCTGATGCAGGCGCGACGGTCGACGGCACGGCGCTGTGTATGCCCGCCCACGCGTCAGGGGTCACGCCGGTCACCACCACCTGCCAGCCATCAGCCAGGTCGCCAGGGGCGCCCGTGCGAATGGGCTGTGAAGCGGACCCGGGCCCGGTGCGCTGCCCGGGCGTGGCCAAAGGCGCCCTGGCGGGCGCCGAAGACGTGCCGCCCGAAAGCGTGACCGGCGGCAGGGGTGTAGGGGTTGGTTGCGGCCCGATCTGGGGTAAAACGTACGGAATCTGGGTGGACGCTGGCGTGGCACTCGCCGGGCTGGTTGCTACGGGCATCGCTTCGGGCACCGTCTGATCTGCCTGGGCCGCCGCGTCGGGCGGCGGCACCAACGCAATGCTGGTAGCAGCAAGAGCCTGGCCTGAGCCGGAGCCGACCGTTACCGTGTAGTCGCCGGCGGGCAGAGCCGGTCGATTGCGGAACGGATCGGTACATAGATTGACCTCCAGGGTCAGGCTGCCGCCAGGCGACACCCAGACGCTGCCCCACTGCATTCGCGACGCGCCGCTGCCGTCCAAGACGTTTCCGACGAGACGCTGGGTCGCCCATGCGTCGAAACCAGTGCCGCGGACTTCGACGAATCGGAACCCGCTTGCGCCCGGGTCGCAGATGATCGGCGCGTAGTCCGAGGCCTGGAGCATCGGTCCCGCCGGCGCCTCGGGCTGGTCCGCCGGCGCGCTTCCCTCATCCTGGGCGTACGACTGCCCGTACGCGCCGACGGCGCCAGCCAGGCACAGCCATGCCGCCACAAGAAATCGAGAAAATGAGCCCACGGTGATTTACCCTCCAGAACGCGCGACCGGGCCACATTGTGTGCGCACGCGCGTTCCTGGGGCCAGAAACGGGCCGCAAACGAGCTCAACTGAGACGGCAACCAGGCATCGCTGTACACAGGTCGTCGGGACCCGTTCGGACGAAGACCTGCTCGCGGCCGCCACCCAGGTACGGTTGCAGGACCGCGTCGTCCATCTGGCGATAGCTCTGGGTCAGGAGCTGCTGAAGCTCTGGGAAGTAGCGCACGTTGAGCTGCAAGCGCCCGTCAGGGTCATCCGCCGCGGTGCGACGGTCGACCACGACTACGGCGGGTGGCGCGTGTCTCAGGCTGGCCATCATCTCGTCCCGGCGGGCGTTGACCGATGCATCCGCGTTGGCCGCCAGACCAGCCGAGTTCAAGAACCGGGTCGTCGGCAGCCGGCCCGACAGCGGGTACAGCTCTGCTTCGTCGCCCCAGACGAACAGCGTCTCGGTCGCCGGCAAAAGCCGCGACCATCGACGCCAAACGTTCGACGCTGGTGGTGGTCCAGCCGTTGGCGACGTACTCGTTCCATGCGCGCAGGGTGAACCCGGCCTGGAACGACCCCGAAAGAAGACCGATACCACCCAGGCTGAGCAGCAGCCATGCCCGCGTCAGCCAGTCGTGTGCTCGCCCGGTCCAGAGCGCCTCGAGCCCCACGGCAGCCAGCAACGAAAAACTTGGCACGAGCTGTACGAAATACTCGCGGGTGAACTTTGTGCCGCCGAGAAACAGGGCCGCCACGTCGAGCGCGGCCCACACCAGCAGCAGGCGCCAGCGTTGTCGGGGCCACGCCGTCGCCACTCCGATCAGCGCCGGCAGCCACAGAAGCGCCAGCCCTCCCCGAAACAACTGCCAGGTTGACGCGAGCGCGGCGTAGAGGATCCGTTCGGACTGGAAGCCGGCGCGAGCGAAGTTGTACAGGAGTGTGGCTTCGACGAAGGGCCCGCCCGCGCCCATCGCCGCGAACACCACGCCGAGCATACCCAGCCCGCCCAGCAGCGGAACCCACATCCACACCAGGTCGCGGCCGCGGCGAAGCGACACCAGGATCAGGCTTGCCGCGCCGAAGCTGGCCAGGTCAGGAATCTTGAAGAGCGCTGCTCCCGCACCGAGGAAGCCGGCCAGGACGAGCCACCGACGTTGGCGCTTCTGCACAGCCGCCAGCACGGCGAGAACGACGCCCACGGCTGGCCCGAGCGCGTACTTTTCCGGCGTGCTGCCCTCCGCGTCCAGCAGGGCAACATTGGCGAAGACAGCCGTGAAACCAAACGCGACCACGCCGCCCCAGCGTCCAAGGTCGAGTCGCCGTCCGATCAGCAGAACGAGGCTGGCGATAGCCAGCGGGTACACGAAGTCGATCGTTCCGAAAAGCAGCGTTCCACAGGTGGGCCGGAGGTTGGACCGGCCGAGGCCGGGCAGCGGACCGACCTGACACGCCCGCCATGGATCGGAGATAAGCGCCAGCACCGCGGCATGCGCATAGAACACGCCGGGCGGCTTCGGATCCCAGGCGTCGCGGTACGGCACACCGCCGCGTAGGATTTCCTCGGCCACGGCGTGGTACAGACCCTGGTCCTGACCCATGGGCGTGACGAGCTGGGGAGCCTTGACCAGTAGCGCCAGAAGTACGCAGACAACCAGAGCCGCGCGGTGAGCTCGCCCTTCCGAAGGACCAGCCGGCAGCGGCTGAGACCGGCCCGTGGCCTTCGCAGCGGGTGCGGCAAGCTGGTGCACTATCGCGCACAAGCTTAGCCTGAGCTCAGCACGGATGGCTCAGCTCTGGGTAGGCGCCCGGCCGCCTTGCGAGCCGCCGGTGATCAGTCGCGCGCCGCGTTCGTAGCTCAGGTAAGACGCTGCCCACTGAATCAGCACCAGCAACCGCTTCTCGAAGCCGATCAGGAAAAAGATGTGCACGCCCAACCAGGCCAGCCAGGCCGGAATCCCAGACAGATGCAGCGTGCGTATCTGCGCCACCGCTGCCGCGCGCCCGATAGTGGCCATGGTGCCGCGGTCGATGTAGCGAAAGGCACGCCGCGGCTGACCCTGGATGCTGCGGCGGATGTTTGCCGCGGCCGCCTCGCCTTGCTGGATGGCCACCGGCGCAATTCCCGGCAGTATGTTGCCTTGCGGCGTTCGAAACACGGCAAGATCGCCGACGACGAAGATTTCGGGGTGCCCAGCCACGCTCAGGTCGGGCTGGACCGCGACCCGACCAGTGCGATCCACGTCCACGCCGAGCTGGCGCCCGAGCGGCGAGGCCGCGACCCCGGCTGCCCACAGCGTCGTGCTGGCAGGAATGACGTCGTTGCCGATCCGCACGTGGTCGGGGGTCACCTCGGACGCCGGCGCGCCCACGCGGACTTCTACACCAAGACCTTCGAGTGCTCGCTGAGCGCTTGCGGAGAGGTCGGGCGGAAATTGAGCCAGGACGCGCTTGCCGCTTTCGATCAGCACGACACGCGTCTGGCGCGGATCGAACCTTCGGAAGTCCTGACTCACGGTGTGTCGAGCGATCTCCGCGATCGCTCCGGCGAGCTCGACGCCGGTCGGACCGCCGCCGACGACGACGAAGGTGAGTAACGCCTGGCGTTTGGACGCGTCGCTCTCGCGCTCAGCCATCTCGAATGCCAGAAAGATGCGCCTGCGCATCTCGAGCGCATCCATGAGGGACTTCAACCCAGGCGCCAGCGGCTCCCATTCAGGGTGCGCGAAGTACGAATGTTGCGCGCCTGTCGCGAGCACGAGGTAGTCGTAGGGGAACTCCGCGCCGTCTGCGAGCGTGACGCAATGCGCGGCGGGGTCGATATTGGCTACGTCGCCCAGGAGGACCTCTGCGTTGGGGTACTTGCGCAGGATGGCACGCAGCGGCTCGGCAATGTCGCCAGGTGAGAGCGCAGCCGTAGCGACCTGGTAGAGCAAGGGCTGGAACAGGTGGTAGTTGACTCGGTCGATCAACACGACCTGAACACCCGACCGTGCCAGCGCGCGGGCGGCGTACAACCCGCCGAACCCGCCACCGATCACGAGGACACGCGGCGTCGCCATGGGTTGGTGGACCGCCAATCTTTAACTTTTGACTAAAGGTACAGCGCGGGCCATGAATCGTGGCATACCTTGTACTATGCCCCGGACCCGGCCCTACGCATCAGTCCTGCATGGAGGCTGGGTTCTGGCCAGCGGAGATGCCCCCGCGGGCTTCGCTGTCTGGGGTGAGCAGTCGCCGACCGTACGCGTCAGGACCCGCCCTCAGCGCAAACGTCCGGGGACAGACAGCCGGGGCGGGCTGGCGTCGCGGAATGGCACCCCATCGGTGATGGTCGTGCCGGCGCACCCATTCGCACTTTCAGACGACGGCGTCAGGCATGCGCTGTCCATGATGGGGCTCACTCGCTGGGCAACTCAGACCAACGTTCACCAGGTATACGCGTGTTTACCGTCTTCACCCGAGGTGGATTTTCAGAGCGAGCCGCACCGGTCGACCGAACCGGTCGATGCCGGGCCCGCTTCGCAAGTGCGGATGGCGCTATGGGCCGTCCCGGCCGTCGTGCTGGACGAAGTAGCCACCGTGAGCCTGCTGCCGCGCATCGCGGCTGCGTCCGCGGCCAACCCCGGCGTAATGGGCGAGGACCTGCGCGCCTGGATTGTCGCCGCCCGCTTCGCGCTGTCACTGCTGGCGCGTCAACGCTTCCTGCCGCGCGTGTCTACCCGCGAGGACGACCTGCTGAGTCGCTGGTCCCCAGTTGTGGATGATGCGGCTGATCGGTCCACCTTGCGCACCATCGAGCGCTCGATGCCAGCCGCCGCCCTGGCGCTTACCTGGGATGCCGCCGCCGCCCGCGCGACCGCCCGTGAGGCCCTGGCCGACTACCTGGCCGCCACGATCGACCGTGTTGCTCGGCGCGCGCGGCCTCAGCCTGGCGATCTGGGGCGGCTGCCGGCGACGGTGAGTGCCTGGCTGGCAACCCTGTCGCGCGAGGAGACGATCGTTCACCTGCAAGGCGAGGCGGCGCACTCACTCCGCCGCCAGGTCGGCGCCTGGACCGATCTAACCGCGGACGCCGAGGCAGACGACGCCTTCCGGCTGTGTTTTCGTCTCGTGCCACCTGATGAGGCAAGTGCTAAAGACGACCGTCCCTGGCGTCTCGAGTACCTGCTACAGGCGACCGATGATCCGAGCTTGCTCGTACCCGTCGAAGACGTGTGGCGGCACCGCGGCCAGACGGCTCGCTTTCTGACCCGACGTTTCGACCAGCCCCAGGAGCGCGTGTTGGCGGCGCTCGGGCGAGCCTCGCGCGTGTTCCCGCCCATCGAAAGCAGCTTGCGTTCGCCCCGGCCTGAGGCGTGTGCACTGTCGACGCGCGAGGCGGCCGACCTGGTGCGCGACAAGGCACTGCTGCTCAAGGCCAGCGGCTACAGCGTCCTCCTGCCTGGCCTGGATACGCGCTTGAATGTCCGACTGCGACTCCGTGGCGCGCGTGAGCCAGACCCGTCGCGCACCGATGGCCTGGGCCTGCTCAGCTTCAACAGCCTGGTCACCTACGACTGGCAGCTGTCGCTGGGCGACCAGCCGCTCACGCGGGAAGAGTTCGAGATGCTGGCTCAGCTCAAGGAGCCCCTGGTCCAGCTGCGCGGTCGTTGGGTCGACGTGCGGCCCGATCAGATCGAACGCGCCCTGGCCTTTATCCAGAAGCACCAGGCCGGCCAGATGCAGCTGGCCGAGGCACTGTCCACGGCGCTCGCACCGACCAGCATTGATGGCGTAGCGGTCGCCGCCGTCGAGGCGACGGGCTGGATCGAAGCCCTGCTGAGCGACGTGCACGCCGGCGCCACAGTCGACGTCGCCGAGGAGCCCGAGGGCTTCGAGGGCACGCTCCGCCCGTACCAGAAACGAGGCGTAGCCTGGCTAGCCACGCTCCAGCAATACGGCCTCGGCGCCCTCCTCGCCGACGACATGGGTCTCGGGAAGACGCCGCAGTTGATCGCGCTGTTGCTGCAACGGCCGTCGCGGCCGACGCTGGTGATCTGTCCTACGTCCGTGGTTGGCAACTGGCGGCACGAGCTGGCTCGGTTTGCGCCCCTGTTGCGTGTCCTGGTGCATCACGGGGCGGCGCGCGCGTCGGGTGAGGAGCTAACGCTGGCGGCGGCGGAGCACGACGTGGTGTTGAGCACGTATTCGCTCCTGCACCGCGACGAGCCCTTTCTAGCTCGCGTTGGCTGGGAAGGCGTGGTGCTCGACGAGGCACAGAACGTCAAGAACGCGTCGACCCGAGCCGCGAAGGCGGCTCAGGCGATTGGCGCTCGGTGGCGGGTGGCCATGACCGGCACGCCCGTCGAAAACCGACTGGCCGACTTGTGGAGCATTTTCCAGGTCATCAACCCTGGTTATCTCGGTTCAGCCGACGAGTTCAGGCGCGAGTTTGCCTTGCCGATCGAGCGCGCATCCGATGCCGACGCGACCGCGCGCTTGAAGGCGCTGACGGCACCATTCATTCTGCGCCGCCTCAAGACGGACCGGTCGGTCATCTCGGATCTGCCGGACAAGCACGAGATGAAGGTGTATTGCTCGCTGACCCGCGAACAGGCCACCCTGTACGAAGCCGTTGTCCAGGACACCATGCGCCAGATCAGCGACTCGGACGGCATCAAACGCCGGGGTCTGGTGCTGGCGCTGCTCACCCGCCTCAAGCAGGTGTGCAACCACCCGTCGCTGCTGCTGCACGACGGCAGCCCGTTGCAGGATCGCTCAGGCAAGCTCGCCCGACTCGGCGAGATGCTCGAGGAGGTCGTCGCGAGCGGTGAGCGGGCGCTGGTCTTCACTCAGTACGCCGAGATGGGCCGCATGCTCCAGGACTACCTGCGCGAAACGCTCGACCGCGAAGTCCAGTTCCTGCACGGCGGCACCCCGATGGCCGACCGCGACCGTCTGGTGTCCGAATTCCAGACCGACGCGCACGGACCGCCAGTCTTCGTGTTGTCTCTGAAAGCTGGCGGCACCGGCCTCAACCTGACCCGGGCTAACCACGTCTTTCACTTCGACCGCTGGTGGAACCCGGCCGTCGAGAACCAGGCCACCGACCGGGCGTTCCGCATCGGGCAGACGCGCAACGTGCAGGTCCACAAGTACGTGTGTGCCGGTACGTTCGAGGAGACGCTGGACGATCTCATCGAGCGCAAGGTGGCGCTGGCCGAGTCGATCGTCGGGACCAGCGAATCCTGGATCACCGAGATGAGCACCGACGATCTGCGCCAGCTCTTCCGCCTGCGGCGGGACGAAGCAGTGGCCGAGGATGAGGCTTGACGTCTGACTACGCCTGGTGGGAGCGCCACGGGCCGAGCTTGCCCTCGCACGGCATCAAGGCCCGCACCCGCCGCGGCGCGTTCGGCAAAACGTGGTGGGCTAGCCGCTGGATCGATGCCCTCGAGCACCTGGTCAACCCGGGCCGGCTCGCCCGCGGGCGCAGCTACGCCCGAAGCGGCCGTGTGCTGTCGCTCGAGGTCCACCGCGACGGCGTGCAGGCCGTGGTCAAGGGTACCCGTCCGCAGCCGTATCAGGTCTCGATCCAGTTCAGGCGACTCGGCGATGCCGAGTGGCAGCGGGTCATCGAAGCCATGGCTGCACAGGCGCTGTACGCCGCGCGGCTGCTGAGCGGCGAGATGCCGGAAGACATCGAGGAGCTCTTCTCGAGTGCGTCTGTCGGCTGCAGCCTGTTTCCCGCCGACGACGGTGATCTGGTCACCGACTGCACCTGCCCTGACCCAGCCAACCCGTGCAAGCACATCGCCGCCGCTCACTATCTGCTCGGCGAGCGGTTCGACGAGGATCCCTTCCTCATGTTCCTGCTGCGTGGTCGGAGCCAGGAAGAGATCGTTGCCGAGCTTCGGGCTCGCCGCGCTGGCCCCGACCACGAGGCCAGTCCTGAGGTCGACCAGGTCGCAGAACCAGACGTGTCGACCTTCTGGAGCGCACCGCCGCAGACCGAAGAGGTCGCGCTGCACTTCGCGCTACCCGAGTCGGACGCACTGGCCGTGAAGCGGCTCGGGCCGCCGGCCTTCGTGCGCGACCAGGCCGCGTTCACCTCAGTCATGGAGCGCCTGTATCGCCAGATCGGGGAATACGCCCTGCTGCTGGCCCTGGACGACGGCGACCCCGCGCTCGAGTAGCGTCCGCCATCGACTGATCACGCTGGCGCGGCCAGGCCTCCCCTAAAATGGCGCGGTGACGCAACCTGGCACACGCGCCGACGGGCGCTCAGCCGACCAGCTCCGGCCAGTGAGTATCGAGCCGCGCTTTCTCACCTCGACGCCGGCGTCGTGCTTGATCCGTATGGGCGATACGTGGGTGCTGTGCAGCGCCGCGGTCGAGGAGCAGGTGCCCTCGTTCCTGAAGGGCAAGGGCCAGGGCTGGGTCACCAGCGACTACGCCATGATCCCGCCGTCGAGCCCACAGCGCATCCCCTGGAATCGGGGTACGACTGGCGGTCGCCAGCAGGAGATCAGCCGCTTGATCGGGCGCGGCTTACGAGCAGCCATCGACATGAAGAAGCTCGGCGAGCGTCAGATCCAGCTGGATTGCGTCGTGATTCAAGCCGACGGCGGGACGCGCACGGCGGGCGTGACCGGCGCCTACGTAGCGCTAGCGCTGGCGATCCACGATCTCCTGGCGTCTGGCAAGCTGACCCAGAGTCCACTCATCACACCCGTGGCCGCGGTCAGCGTTGGTCTGGTCGGCGGGCAGCGGCTGCTCGACCTGGCGTACGTCGAGGATTCGGTAGCCGACGCTGACGTCAACGTGGTCATGACCAGTGGCGGTCAGCTGGTCGAGGTCCAGGGCACGGCCGAGGGGGCCGCGTTTCCGCGCCAGGAACTAGATCGTCTCCTCGATCTGGCTGCCCTGGGCAACTCGCAGTTGTCGGCCGCGCAACAGGCGGCGCTGGGTACAGTGATCACACCCCAGGCGTTGGCTGCGCTGGCACCCAGCCGGGACTGAACGGCACAAGGAGCGCACGGATGCAGATCGGCGTTGTTTTTCCCCAGACGGAGATCGGCCCAGATCCGGCCGGCGTGCGCGCCTACGCCCAGGCGGTGCAGCAGCTCGGCTTCGAGCACCTGTTGGTCTACGACCACGTGGTGGGTGCCGATCCTGCGAGCTACCCCGGCTGGTCGGGGCCGTACACCATCGACAGCCAGTTCCACGAGCCGTTCGTCCTGTTCGGGTATCTGGCCGCCGTTGCGCCCGAGCTCGAGCTGGTGACCGGTGTGATCATCCTGCCCCAACGACAGACGGTGCTCGTCGCCAAGCAAGCCGCCGAAGTGGACGTGTTGACGTCTGGGAAGCTGCGCCTGGGCGTTGGCATCGGCTGGAACACCGTCGAGTACGAGGCTCTGGGCATGGAGTTTCGCAGTCGCGGCAGGCGGTTCGAGGAGCAGGTGGAGCTCATGCGCCGGTTGTGGACCGCACCGGCAGTGTCGTACGCAGGCCGCGATCACCGTGTGACCGCGGCCGGGTTGAACCCGTTGCCCGTCCAGCGCCCGATTCCGGTCTGGATCGGCGCCAACGTCGAACCGGCGCTCAAACGCGCCGCCGAGATTGGCGACGGTTTCTTTCCACAGCGGCCGCCCGAGGGCGGATGGCCTGCAATGCTGGACAAGATGCGCGCCTGGAGGAAAGCCGCCGGCCACGAGTGGACGGGCTTCGGCATCGAGGCTCGGGTGAACGCCGGCTCAGGCACCCTAGACGATTGGCGCAAGACGGCCGAGGAATGGCAGGCGCTCGGCGCGACGCATCTGTCGATCAACACGATGGGGGCTGGTCTGCAAGGCGCTGACGCGCACGTCGAGCGCCTGCGCCAGGCCGTCCAGGCGGTTCAGCTCCAGGCTGTTCGGGGGTAGCGGAAACGTGCGCGCTGGCTACTGCTTGCTCGGGGCGCTGTTCCTGAGGAAGACCTGGCCAAGCAGGCCGGCCAGCACGTAGACGCCCACAATGGCGGCCAGGGTCGAGATTTCGAGTAGGCCGCCCAGGATCCGCAGCGTCGGTAAGAGCTCCTGAAACGGAGCCACGATGGGTTGAGTCACCGCCATTACCGGCACGGTTACGACTGCTAGCGGCGGACGGGCCGGAATCTGGCCAAAGAAGCGCAGCGCCAATCGCGCCGCGAGCAGCAGCGCGGCCAGGTCGGCGATTGACGACACTAGACGGGCTGGACCGGGCACGTTCCTGGCCGGCCTCAGGCTGAGCGGGCTTGCGCCTGAGCGCAGGGCATGCGCATGACGCGGCAGAAACGGAGCGCTTGCGGCGCCCAGGGCAAAACCTGCCACGTGGGCCCAGACCGCCACGCCGCCCGTGGCCTGGCTCGCGTGGGTGATGGCGGTGATGCCGCTGAAGAACTGGCTCACGAACCAGAAGGCGAGTACCAGCACCGCCGGCAGATCGAACGTCCAGAAGAAGAACAGGATGGGCATGAGCACGCGCACCCAGGCGCGCGGGTAGGCGATGAAATAGACGCCGAGCACCGCGGCGATGGCACCGCTCGCGCCGATCAGGGGTACGCTTCCGGTCGCCGAGATCAGGCACTGTGCGAGCCCGGCGGTCGCCCCCGCCAGTACGTAAAAGACGAAAAAGACGGCCGAGCCGACGCGGTCCTCGACAGCTCGACCGAAGACCCACAAGAACAGCACGTTGCCGCCCAGGTGCAAAAAGCCGGCATGAATGAACTGGCTCGTGAACAGCGTCAGCAGCTCCTGGCGCGGCACGCGCGGATCGCCCGCCAGCGCAGCCAGCACCACTCGCGGCACCGCGCCCCATTGCCCGACGAACGCGTCGAGCTCTGCGCCGCCCAGGGTGAGCTCGTAGAGGAACACCAGTCCGCACGCCCCAATGAGCGCCAGCGTCACCCCCGCCCCCCGCCGCCCGCCAACGCTGTCGCCGAGCGGGATCACACTCACAAGTATGCCCATACCCTGAAATCTGACTAACCTGCCTATACTCTCCCGTGCCGCATAGTGGCCACGACAGGACGGGCGTGGCTGATCTACATCTGCATACGCGTGCCTCTGATGGCCTGATGTCGGCGCGTGACCTGGTCGACTACGTCGAGCGATATACGGATCTCGCCGTGATCGCCGTGACCGACCACGACGAGACGTCGGCGTCGCTCGAGGCACGGGAGTGGGCTGCCAGGCAGGGCTATCGTGTGCAGGTCGTGCCTGGCGTCGAGGTGACGACCCGCGAGGGGCACCTGCTCGGGCTGTTTATCGAGGAGCGTCCACCAGCGTTGCGGGCGCTGCTGCCCACCGCGGAGTGGATCCGCAACCACGGGGGCGTGTGTGTGGCGCCGCACCCGTTCAGCCGCTGGACGCACAGCCTGAATCTGCGTGCGCTGTGCCAGGCCGCTGGTCGCCGGCTGCTGGCTGGGGTCGAAGTGCTGAACGCCAGCCTGGCCGGTCGCGCCTCGCGGTCGCCGGCCGTGCAATTCGTGCAGCAGTACGGTCTGGCTGGCGTCGGCTCGTCCGATGCCCACATGGTGTCTATGGTTGGTCTGGCGCGCACGCGGTTCGCCGGCCGAACGCTCGACGACCTGCAGCGCGCCATTGAAGCCGCCGAGACCACGGCGGAGGGTCGCTTTGCGACGCCGCGCGAGATGGCGTCTGAAGCCATTCCGCAACTGGCGCGCTCGATGGTTCAGCTGCCGCTGCGACGGATCGTGCGGTATGCCCGCGCCAGGCAGCTGGCGAGCTTGCGTCACGAAAGTCCGAGCAAACGCGCCACATTACGCGCCGAGTAGACGTCTCGCGAGAGCCAAGTAAAGGCAAGTCGTAAGATGAGGTAGGGCCTTGCGCTAAGATCGGTCAGACATGAGTGACGCTCCCGGCGGGAGTGCGGGGTTTGGCCACGGCTCGGATCCCGAAGAGCACGAGGCGCTCCTGCGCCGTATCCGTGAGTTTCTGAGGCACGGCGCTGCCGCCGAGGCAGGCGTCGAAGAGTGGGGTGAGTTCGCCGCGCAGCTCCGGTTTCTGCGCGAAGAGCTCCCGCCCGAGGAGCGCAGCGCCCTGCTGGAACGCTGGGATCGCGTACTCGTGCGCGCCTTGCCTGACCTGCAGCTGCCGACTGACCAGCGCGAGAACCTGCTGCTGGCGCTCGAGGCGGCGGCGGCGGAGGGCGCCGCATGGGCAGCGCTCGAGGACCGCGCGCCACCCGAGCAGCCGTCGGGGGTAGCGCCTGTGCTGCGGCCATCCGTGTGGACGCTCGACTGGGAGTCGCCCGGGGGCGCCGACGAAGAGCCCGAGCACCGCGAGGACGAGGCGCTGGTTCTGACCGCCGCCGACGCGCGCACCGAAGCGCGCTTCGTACTCGCCGATCGCCTCGTTCTGGCGCATCTCGCGGCTGACGTGCGCGGACTGCTGGCCGAGGGCCAGCCTGTGCCCACGTTTCCCGAGGCCGATCAGCCGACCGGCTTGCCGTCGCTGCGGGTGGACGCCGAGGCAGGCTTTGCATGCACGGGCTTCTCCATTCGCGGCCTGCCCGCGATTGGTATCCAGTCTTCGCGCAACGACCCGCCGCTGGCATTCCTGGTGTTCGACGCCGAACAGCTCGGGGAGCTGCTCGAGCGCGCTCGTGACCTGCTGGGTACGAGCGCGTAAGCAGTTTCTGTGATCCCGACGCGCGCAGCGGATCCCGTGGGCTCACGATGTCACGGACGTTGACAAAATTTGCGCTGCCTGGCGTGCCTGGCGTGTATACTCGCGGTTGACCATTCCACCGCGCCCGGTGCGTGCCCTGCAAACGGCATTCGCCAGGCGTGCGATACCCACCCCCGAGGGGTGTGGGTCGAATTGGGGGACCGTGCCACCCGACCGTCGCCGACGACGGTTCAGGCGACCCGACACCGGTCGCTGGCTTACCGAAACGCTCCCGTCGCTTCGGATCGAGCTAGCGTCTCCAGTTCGCGCGACGTTGACCGCCTGGATGCGGCTCTACGGCGAGGCGAACGACGTGCAGGGCCTCGCGACTGGACCGATCGAAACCCGTTTTGCCCGCCTGCGTGAGAACACCGCAGCCGATACGCTCATCGTCTGGACCACACCCGGCCGCTGGGCGACCGGCGAGGGTTTGTCCCTGCGGTTTCCGCAGCTGCATCTTGAATTCACGTGCTCCCTTGGCGAAGGCCACCTCCTGGCTACCAAGGTCGCCCAGGTCCTCGATGATGCCCGGCCGCCGGATCGCGAGGCCGGCGCCGTCGGGGTGGTCGTGCAGGCCGAACGTATTCCGCTGCCGCCCGAAGACGCCGATGCCTCGGAGCCCGACGTTGGCGTGGATACGCTTGAACAACACTTCGCCCAGCTGGCCGGCCGACGTTGGGGCGGCTTCGCTGCTCCACTGAGCGCCGCTCTCGAAGCTGAAGCCCGCGAAGACGAAGCTCGCACGCAGCGCTTGACGGTGCCCTTCAAGGAGGGCTCGCTTGCGCATGGGGGCGAGGAGGACGTCTGGCGCCTGAAGGGCGTGGCGGTAGAAGCGCTGCGGGCCCTCGACGATGGCGAGTGGCTCGAGATTCTCGACGACGAAGGACGCACGCGCACAAGCGCACGCGTCATCGACACGCATCCGAGTGCGGGGACGCTCGTGGTGGGCGTTCGCACGGCGTCCGACCCGCCTCGGGCCGGCTTTGTTCGGCCGCGGTCGCGCAAAAAGATCCTGGAACAGAAGCGGGCGCTGCTCGAGGAGCTAGCCAGCCCGACGGGCAGCCTGCCGAACCTCGTGCGCCTGGTAGCAGCGCCCGCGTCAATGCCCACACCCCAAACGGTTCGGCCGGCGCGGTTCGTCAATCTGGCAGTCGTCCGCAACCGCAGCCAGGCGCGGGCCGTGGGGCTTGCGCTCGGGCTCGAGGATGGTGAGGCCCTGCTCATCCAGGGTCCGCCTGGTACCGGCAAGTCGACCACGGCTGCCGAGATCGACGTCCAGCTCATCATGCGTGATCCAGGCGTGAGGATCCTCGTCTGTTCGCACTCGAACCACGGCACCGACAACATGCTCATGAAAGTGCTGCCGTTCCTCGAGGACGCTGCGGAGCGGATTGCACGTATCGGCTTCTACGAACGCATTTCGAGAGAGGCTCGGCCGTTTTACGCCGGCTCCGACGTCGACCTCAGCGAGAAGAACATCATCTTCACCACCATCGACGCGCTCGTGCTCCAGGACATCGCGGGTGCCCGCGTCTACGACTACGTCATCGTCGACGAAGCCAATCGTGCTGGCGTGCTGGATTCGCTCCTGGCGCTGGCACGCGGCAGGCGCATGGTCATGGTCGGGGACCCGATGCAGCTCCAGCCAGTGATGTCTGAGGCGGAGCAGCAAATGGTCGCCTCGGCCAACGGCAGCAGCGCTGGTCGCCATGGTCGCCGTGGTGGTGGACAGCCTGCAATGGTTGGGGTGCCTCAGCCAGGTGCGCAGCACGTGATCGGCAAGAGCCTGTTTGCCTGGATTCAGGAACGACGCTTCGCGCCGGCGGCCACCGTCCTGCTGGACCAGCAGAACCGCATGCACCCGGCCATTGGCGAGCTGGTCTCGCGCGTCTTCTACAGCAACCACGTGCGTACTGGCCCGGCCGCGCCTCGGCGGGGCACGGGATTGCCGGCGTTTCCTGCGCCGGTGACCTGGGTCGACACACGCGCGCTGAAGGGCAACGTCGAGTCGCGAGCCGGCGGCACGTCGCTGTTCAACGTGGCCGAGGCGCGCCTGGTCACCAGTATCACGACGCACCTGGCGAGCCACGCACCGCCCAACCTGACGATCGGCGTCATCACCGCCTATGCCGAGCAAAGGGATCTGCTGCGCCGCCTCATGGGCCCGCACACCTGGCCGGCCGACCGGCAGCTCGAGATTGACACCGTCGACGCCTTCGAAGGCCGGGAGAAAGACATCATCGTGCTGTCGCTGGTGCGCGCCAATCGTCGCCGCGACATCGGCTTCTTGCGCCTCGAACAGCGGCTGAACGTAGCCATCTCGCGTTCGCGGCGGTTGCTCATCGTCGTCGGCGATACGTCGACGTTGCGCGAGGGGTTCTTTGGTCACCTGATAGCGACTGCTCAGGCTGTTGGACAGATTATTCCGGCGCCGAAGCTGATCGGTCAGTTCCTGTCGCGTGTTGCTCGCCCGCGGCGGGAGCGCGACGAACGGAGGCGCGAAGGGCTGCCTGAGAGTGAACGGATGCTTCCCGCCGCGGGCGAGCTCGCACCGAGTGGCCCCGAGATCAGTCCGGACGCGGAGTCCGCTGGCGTGCCCGCGGCGGCGACACCCGGCCAGGAAGCTCCAGGCTCGGTCGGTTCGCGACGCCGTCGCCGGCGCGCGTGGGAGCGCCGTCGCGAACGCCTGCGGTCGCTCCACGAGCAGCACCAGCATGGCGTTCGGCCGCCTGGCGAGGGCGACGAAGCCTCAGATGGGGCACACGCCGGCGGCGAGGCGACTTCTGAAACGCCAGCACTTGACGGCGCCGAATTGTTCGATGCAGAAGGTGAGGCCGCCGGTGCAGGCGCCGAAGTGTTCGACGCAAAGGCTGAGGCATCTGGTGCAGGCGACGCGCTGAGTGCAAGCTCGGCTGAAGCCACGCCTGGACCGAGGCTCCGACCCCGCCGCCGCCGCTTTGGTATCCCGCGCGGTGAAGAGCCATCGTCTGCTTCGATCGAGCCAGGTGGGGTGACAGCCGAGTCGAACCGGGCTGGCAGCAATTCCAGCGATACGCTGGGCACGCCACCACCCGAGACGCTCCCGCAAACGCCCGGGACGCTGCCGGTGCGACCTGAGACGCGCCCGGGCGCACTTCCGACGCGCCCGGGGGCACTTGAGACGCGCCCGGCAGTACCTGAGACACCCCGGGTGGTACCTGAGCTGCTCCCGCAGACGCCCGAGACGCTCCGGCAGGCGCCCAAGTCGCTGCCGGTGCCCGCGCCGATAACGCCAGAGCCCACGCGAGTCGCGGCTGGTCCGGCACGCCGCCGCGCTGGTCGCACCCGCGCCGCTACGGAGCCTGTGGCTTCGGCTGCCAGTGAGATGAACGAAGGCGTGCCTGAGCAAGATGTGCCCGTGCGCACTCGCCGAGTCCGCCGCGGCGCCGAGGCCGCATCGCAGGCGGTTGCGTCAGAGCCCACAGCCGAGAGATCGCAGGCCGTTGCGTCAGAGCCCACAGCCGACAGAACGCAGGCCGTTGCGTCAGAGCCCACAGCCGACAGAACGCAGGCCGTTGCGTCAGAGCCCAGAGCCGACAGAACGCAGGCCGCGCCTGGGCTGGATGTGCCCCTGCGGACGCGACGCGCTCGGCGTACGGCCGAGCCGCGTCAGGACCTGACGGTTGCCGAGCCCGTGGCCGTCACCGATGATGCGCGCGCGGCAGACGCGCCCGCGGCAGACGTTCCCGCGCGAAACCGAAGGCCGCGCCGCCAAGCCTCAGCCCAGCCCGTGGTCGAAGAGACCCAGGGTCCATCCAGGGCAGTTGTCAACGCGCTGCCGGAACCATCGGCGGACGCGGACGCGCCCGGCAGACCTGGCGCGCCTCGCCGCGGTCGGTTACGCCGCACCTCCGCCGATTCGCCAAACGGAACGCCCGGCGCGCAGCCAGAACCCGTCGTCGGGCCCCCGCCTGCCGCGAAGATCGGGCCCCCGCCTGCCGCGAAGATCGAACCCTCGCCTGCCGCGAAGGTCGAACCCTCGCCTTCCGCCGAGACGGCGTCGCCTGCCGTGAAGATCGAAGCGTCGCGTGCTGCCGAGATGGCATTGGCTGCTGGCGAGATCGGAGCGTCGCCTGCTGCAAAGAACGAAGCGTCGCGTGCTGCCGAGATGGTATCGGCTGCTGCCGAGATCGGAGCGGCGTCTGCTGGTGAGACGGCGGTGCCGCGGCGGGTTCGCTTGCGGCGGGTGGCCGCTTCGCCGAATGGAACTGACACGCTTGAGCCGCCAACGCTTGAGCCGCCAACGCTTGAGCCGGCGAGGCCGCTCGATGCTGCTGCGGCCGAGGTCCCCGTGCAGGCTGCGACTTCGCCGTCGAGGTCTGGGCGAAAGCAGCGTGCACGAGCTTCAGACGGCTAGAGTAAGCCGCCGATGCACCCGGCTTCTACGCCTCCATCCGTCGTGCGCGCCGCCGCGCCAGGTCGCGTCAACCTGATTGGCGAGCACACCGACTACAACGGCGGATTCGTGCTGCCCACGGCTATCCCGCAGGAGACCCGCGTCGAGCTCACCCCGCGATCAGATCAAACCGTCGAAGCACACAGCACGAGCGACCCTGTCCGCGGCGGCTACGGACTGGGCCAAGAGCATCCGCGAGGTGACTGGCTGGATTACGTCCAGGGGGTGACGTGGTCGCTGCAGCAAGCCGGGTCCCGTATCCCGAACGGCTTCAACCTCAGCATCACCTCGAACGTGCCACTCGGCGCAGGGCTGTCCTCGAGTGCATCGCTCGAAGTGGCTTGCTTGCGAGCCATTCGTCAGGCGTTCGACCTCGAAGGCCTCGACGACGTCAGACTGGCGCAGCTAGGCCAGATCGCCGAGAACGACTTCGTCGGCGCGCACTGCGGGATCATGGATCAGATGGCGGCCAGTCTGGCAGATCGCAGTACTGCTCTATTCCTCGACAGCCGCAGTCTCGAATTCCGACGCATCCCCCTGCCACCCGATGCCGACCTCGTGGTGGTCCATTCGGGCGTGGTGCACGAGATCGCCGGCGGCGATTACAACACCCGCCGAGCAGAGTGCGAGGAGGCCGCGCGACGCCTCGGGGTGCCTCAATTGCGTGATCTTGGCCTCGCCGACATGGCCCGAGTCGAGCAGTTGCCAGATCCGCTCGCACGTCGGGCGCGGCACGTCGTGACGGAAGACGAGCGAGTGCTCCAGGCAGTGCACGCCCTCCACAACGCCGATCTGCGGCGCCTGGGTGAGTTGTTCTTTGCCTCTCACGAGTCGATGCGCGATGACTTCGAGGTCTCGGTGCCGGCGGTTGATCTGCTGGTCGAGATCGCCGGGGCGGACCCTGAGGTCTACGGCGCGCGTCTGACCGGCGGCGGCTTCGGCGGCTCGGTGGTCATGGTGGCACACCATGGCCAGGGACGCGCAGTCGGCGAGCGTATCGCGCGCACCTACGCCGAGCTGTCGGGTCGCACCCCTGCGCTGCTCGTTCCGCCCGAACCTACGTCGCCTGAGTAGTCGCCTGAGTAGAGGTGCGCGCTGGCTCCGA
>JAABUQ010004992.1_pt1 | contig 21841 bp, 18 predicted proteins | sample 5560001 | NCBI WGS metagenome assembly JAABUQ01 (sample SAMN10711888, study PRJNA513371) | rock metagenome | isolation source: Antarctica rocks | place: Antarctica: Victoria Land, Finger Mt nord | collected 2015-12-18
TGGACACTGCGGTGGCGGAACGGGGGTCGGAGCAGCGTGGCGGTGGGCCACATCCGACCGCAGTCGGCCCGTCGTGTGCCATGCGCCCGCAGTCGCAGGTCGGATTTCACTATTTCGAGGTGCACCCGTACGCGGAAAGATCCTTGCGCCAATTGATGAACCGCGATGTAATAATTGGATGGCGCGACCAAGGACGATCACCGACGAGCGGATCCTGACCGCGACGGGAACCGTGATTGCCCGTATCAATGCTCCGCCCATCCAACGAGGAAGGTAGGAGATCATGAATGAGCCCCTACACGGACAGGTTGTGCTAAGCAGGCACTCAAAAGTCTGGCATGGCCTGTTTAGGTGTGATTCAGGCGAAAAAACGTGCCGAACTTATGGTCACATGCTTAGTCACTGGCGGGACACGCGGCGCGGGCCGCGGCATGGCCATCGAGCTCGGCGCCGCGGGCGCCACCGTGTACGTCACCGGCCGCACCACGCGAGCGTCGCGCAGCCCGCTCAACCGCGCCGAAACGATCGAGGAGACCGCCGAGTTGGTGACCAGGGCCGGCGGCCAGGGCATTGCGGTGCGCTGCGACCACCTGGTTCCATCCGAGGTGGAGGCCCTGGCGCGGCGGGTCGAGGACGAGCAGGACGGCCGGCTGGACGTCCTGGTCGACGACACCTGGGGCGGCGACCAGTGGATCGAGTGGAAACCGCTCTGGGAGCACAACCTTTTAATTCTCGGTCTGGGGCGACGGTCTGAGGCCTGCCGACGCCGCTGCTGCTATAAGTTATGATGGAGATGCGAGGGGACGTAGGAGCGCGATGAGTTTTCTGGACAAGCTGACGGCGGCCATCGGGCGCAACCGGAGCACGCTCTGCGTGGGCCTCGACCCGACGCTCGACGCGCTGCCCGAGGGCGTCGAGCGTTCTCCCGCAGGCGTGCTGCGGTTCAACCAGGCTATCATCGAGGCCACGGCGGATCTGGCCTGCGCCTTCAAGCCCAACCTGGCCTTCTATGAGGCGCTCGGCGCGGAGGGCTGGCGCGTGCTGGCCGAGACGGTGCGCGCCGTGCCCCACGGCATCCCGGTGATCGCCGACGCCAAGAGGTCCGATATTGGCAGCACGGCCGCGGCGTACGCGGCGCTCTTCGACGGCCTGGGATGCGACGCCTGCACGGTCAGCCCCTACCTCGGCTACGACGGCGTCGCGCCGTTCATCGACCGACCGGGCCGCTTCGCCTTCGTGCTCTGCCGCACCTCCAATCCCAGCGCGGGCGACCTGCAGGATCTCGTGGTCGACGGCGCCCCGCTCTACCGGCGTGTCGCGCGCCAGGTCCGCGACTGGCATCGGCCGCAATCGCTAGGCCTCGTCGTCGGCGCGACCGATCCCGTCGCGGCGAGCGCCATCGCGGAGGACGCGCCGGACCTGTGGCTGCTGGCGCCCGGGTTGGGCGCGCAGGGCGGAGACCTCGCGGCAACGGCCGAGGCGCTCGGTCCCGCCGCGTCGCACACCCTCTGGAACGCCTCGCGCGCCATCGCCAACGCCGGTCACGGTCCCGACTATGCCCGGCAGGCGCGCGCCGCCGCGCAAACGCTGCGCGACCGCATCAACGACGCGCTCACCTCCATGAACTCGGACGCATAACGATGACCGACGTACTGCCCATGGCCTGGGCGTATGCACGACGCCCCTACGGCCCACTGCCTACTGCCCACTGCCTACTGCCCACTCGCCATGGCTGAGCCCATCGAGATCCGCATCGGCGACATCGTCCAGTTGCGCAAGCCGCATCCCTGCGGCGGCTATGAGTGGACGGTGTATCGCCTGGGGGCCGACATCGGCTTGCAGTGCCGCACCTGCGGCCACTACGTGATGCTGCCGCGCACCACCCTGGAACGCCGGCTGAAGCGATTCATCGCGCGCGGCCCCGAGCCCGACCCGGACGAGACGCCGGAGTCGGCAGCGCCGGGAGCGTAATCCGTGCCAAGCCCGCTCCTCAACTGGACCTATCGTCTGTTCCCGCCGCGCCAGGTCGACAGCATCCTGCTCAACCTGATGCTGCCCATCGGCGACACGCTCTTCGCGACGCCGACCATACGGGCGTTGCGCCAGCGCTTCCCGCGCGCGCACATCGCCGCGCTGGTGTTCGCCACCAACGCGGGCATCCTGCGCGGGAACACGGACATCGACGAGGTGATCTTGCATCCGACGGGGCAGACCTTTACCACCCTGGGCTACCCGCGTTTCCTGCTGGCGATGCGGCGGCGGCGCTTCAGCATCGCCGTCGAGTTCCGCCCATGGAGCTGGTGGCTCAGCGTGGCCTGCGGCGTGTGGCGGCGCCTGGCCCTGGACATCCCCGTCTACCAGTGGTTTATCCCCGTCGGCAAGCGGCCCTGGAAGCGGCGGCACGCCACCACCAGCTACGCCACGGTGGTCGGGTTGCTCGGCCTGCGCGTCGACACGACCCGTCTGACCGTGGGCGTCGTCGACGCGGACCGCTCGTCGGTCGCCGCGTTTCTGCAGGGAGAAGGGATCGGACCGCGGGACCGTGTGATCGCGCTCCATCCGGGCGGCGAGGGCTTCCGCGGCATGAAACGGTGGGACACCGCCCGTTTTGCGGCGCTGGCCGATCGCCTGGCGCGTAGCCACGGGGCGCGCGTGGTCATCATGGGCGGGCGCGACGAGTTGACGCTGGCCCGGGATGTGGCCAAAGCCATGCGCGAGCCCGCGGTGATCGCCAATGGGCGCGTCTCGCTGGGCGAATCGGCGGCCCTGCTGGAGCGGGCATTCCTCTTCGTGGGCGACGACAGCGCGCCGCTGCACATGGCGGGGTCGTTGGGCATACCGACGGTAGGCATCTTCGGGCCGACCAGCGTGGTCAACTACATCCCCATGGGACCGTACGTCGAGGTGGCGCGCTCCGGACTGATCTGCAGCCCCTGCTTCTACTTCGTGGGCAGCGGCCCCGTTTGGGCAACCTCACACTGCCGCGTCCCTACCTGCTTGCACACCCTCTCCGTCGGCGCAGTGCTTGCAGCGGCCGAGCGCGCCATCAGTCGCAAAGAGGCCGATACGCGTTCATAAACGTGGCGGTCACGGAGCCCTGCGGCTGACTGCGCCTGCGGCTGACTGCGGCTGAAGCCGCAGGGCAGGGAACGGACACTGGAGCGCCACCCTGGATGGCGCCAGGAGATGTCGGCCAACGTATACTGGTGGTGGACACACGCCGGGGATCGTGTACGTGTAAGGGAAACGATAGGCCGATGAGTAGGATCGCCTATCTCCAGCACGACGACTATCCCACGAGTTGCGGACAGTACGGCTGAGCAGCGATGAGGAGGGACACCAAAATGGCCGAAGCGCGGACGCTGGCGTCGGATACACTGGCGCCATGGGCCGAGATCGTGCCGGGCCGCGGCTACACAACCGTGGACGACATGCTGGCCCTGCCGGACGACGACGGCTGGCGATATGAAGTGGTCGAGGGAGTGTTGGTCCGTATGGCCGGGAGCGGGAAACGAGCGACAACTATCGCGTTCGGCCTCGGGGCCGAGTTGCGCGCCTTTGTCCGCCCGCGCCGCTTAGGCGTCGTCACAGGAGCCGATGGCGTCTACAAGTTCCATGGCGCCGAGACGGGCCTGACCCCAGATGTCGGCTACTATATTGCCGCGCGCAACGCGCTCATCACGGACGAGGATAGGCCGATCCCTTTCGCGCCCGACCTGGCGGTCGAGGTCGCGTCGCCATCGCAGTATGGCCCCGAGATGGCGGCCAAGGCGAAGACCTACCTCGAGGGCGACACACAACTGGTCTGGATCATCTGGCCGGCGACGCAGCGCATCGACGTGTGGCGCCCCAACAGCACCGAACGACCAGCGCTGACGCTCGGCATCGACGGTGCGCTCGACGGCGAGGACGTTGTGCCTGGCTTTACGTATCCCGTCGCCGATGTCTTCGCCGACCCGCTCGGTTAACAGGGGAGACGGCTGCCGGCAATAACCGCGCCGGTCAGTAACGTATGTCGACCCAGCGGCGCTCGTCGTGGGAGTGCAGGGCGGCATCGATGATCTGCTGGCAGCGCAGGCCGTCCTCGAAGCTCGGCGTCATCTCGCGTCGCTCCAGGGCGGCGTCGACCCAGGCGGAAACGTTCCCGCCCCACGACCAGACGCGCGGATCGGAGGCGAAGACGACGCGGAAGCCATCTCCCCGCCAGGCCGTGGGCTCGTCGGCGCGCAGCACGCGGTTGACGTCCTTGTCGATCTCCAGCACGAACGAGGCGCGCTCGCCATAGATCTCGACGCGCCGCCCGTCGCAGCGCCCGCGCGCCACGCGCGAGACCCGCGCCAACCCGTGCGCCCCCGAGGCGTAGCGCAGGTGCAGGTAGGCCAGATCGTCGGCGTCGACGACCGCGGTTGCGCCGTCGGGCCGCGTACGCTCCGGCGTGACCACGGCCAGGTGCGCGCTGACCGCGTCTACCTCGCCCGCGAAGAGGCGCCCCAGATCAAGCATGTGCGAGGCGATGTCGCCGAGGGCGCCGCTGCCGCTGGCGGCGCGGCTGTTGCGCCAGGTGTAGGGGGCGGCGGGATCGCTGAGCCAATCCTGCAGGTAGGTCAGGTGGACCTCGTAGATGCGGCCGAGCGCTCCCGCGGCGAGCTGCTCCTCGACGTAGCGCACGCTGGGGTTGGGCCGGTTAGAAAAGTTGACGCCGTGCGTCAACCCGGCCGAGCGCGCCATCTCCAGCAGGTCGCGCGCCTCGGCCACGTCGAGCGTCAGCGGCTTCTCACAGAACGCGTGCAGGCCGCGCCGCAGCGCGGCGCGCACCATCGGCGCGTGCAGGTCGTTGGGCGTGGCGATGCACACGCCGTTCAGATCCTCCGACGTGAGCATCAGGTCATAGTCCTGGTAGACGGACGGGACGCCGTGCGCCGCGGCCAGGTCCCGAGCGCGCTCTATCAGCGGGTCGCACAGCGCCACTAGCTCGGCGCGCGGGTGCGCCGCCAGGGACTGCACGTGCCCGCGGCCCACGCCGAGGCCGGCCACCGCCACGCGCAAGCGCCCTTTTCCGTCGCCGTTCGTCTCTCTCATCCCCATACTCACCACATCCTCTCTTCTACCGCCGCACGGCCTACGTCCCTGTTCAGCATGAACGACTTGCTGCTTTGAGGCAAGGGTATCGCGTAGGACTTAACAGATGGAGGAGAGGATCGTGGAGGCGTATTGGTTGTGGCCGACGCGTTCAGATTGAGCCTGCTCCATTCGGCCGCGATAACAAAGTCGGCCAGGACGCGTCGCGGCCATGTTGTCCCTGCTGCGATGCGCCGTTCGGCATAGGCACGGAAAGCGAATCCTGCCTCCTGCCACACCCGGCGCGACAGGGCGACGTCGACAATAATCCGCGTGGCGTCGAGGAAGGCATCAAGCGCGACCGTTGCCGCACCCGGTCCGGCAAGCAACTCCACGTAGACAGGAGCGCACATGACAAGCCCGTCGGTGGCGTTGTAGCCATCCAGGATCGGCGTCAAAATCGAGACAGCCGGCTCCTCCGCATCAAGGAGGGGCCACAGTATGTTCGTATCGAGCGCGACAGCCATACTCATCTTCCCTACAGAACGGGCGCCGCGGAGATGGGCGTAATGGTATTGTCCGTTCGACACATGGTGTGGTCATCAGGGGTCTTGACGGGCAAGGGACACTGCCGGGCATGGTTCCTGCCGCACCGTCTGCTGCTGGCACTCCGCGGACCGCCTTTGACCATACAGCGATGAGAGGAGATAGAGATATGATCCCAACGCTACCATTTGGCCGCACCGGACATCAGAGCACGCGCACCCTCTTCGGAGCCGCCGCGCTCGGCGAGGTGACGCAGGAGCAGGCCGACCGCACCCTGGACGTCCTGCTGCGCTACGGCGTCAACCACATCGACGTCGCGGCCAGCTACGGCGACGCCGAGTTGCGCGTCGCGCCCTGGCTCAAGCGCTATCCGGATCGCTTCTTCCTGGCCACCAAGACGGGTGAGCGCACCTACCAGGGCGCGCGGGACGAGTTCCACCGCTCGCTGGAGCGTTTGGGCGTCGCTCAGGTCGACCTCATCCAGTTGCACAACCTGGTGCATCCGGACGAGTGGGACGTCGCCATGGGGCCGGGCGGGGCGCTCGAGGCCCTGATCAAGGCGCGGGAGCAGGGGCTGGTGCGCTTCATCGGCGTCACCGGGCACGGCAGCACCATCGCCGCGATGCACAAGCGCAGCCTCGCGCGGTTCGACTTCGACTCCGTGCTGCTCCCCTACAACTACCCCATGATGCAGACTCCGCGCTACGCCCAGGACTTCGAGGACCTGGCGCGCCTCTGCCGTGAGCGCAACGTGGCCGTACAGACCATCAAGTCGATCACGCGCGGCCCCTGGGCTACCAAGGAGCAGACGCGCGCCTGCTGGTATGAGCCGCTGGAGGACCAGGCCGACATCGACCGCGCCGTGCACTGGGTCCTGGGCCGGCCGGAGGTGTTCCTCAACACCGTCGGGGACATCGACCTCCTGCCGCGCGTGCTGGACGCCGCCAGCCGCTTCGAGACCGGGACAAACGACGAGGAGATGGGGCGCGTGGCCGAGGAGCGCCAGATGACCGCGCTCTTCGCCAGTTAGAGTGACAAGGAACGGATAGGACGGATAGGAAGGCGAGACATGATCAGCGGCAACGCGCTCAAGGCGCGCGGCTGGAGCGAAGGACGCCTGCTCGGTCTGGCCAAGAAGGCGGGCGCCGCTCTTCTGAGCGGCGATGGCGCTGCTGACGATGCCGACAAGGAGCGCGCGCTCGAGACGCTCGACGCGGTGCGCGCGGCGCCGCGCGCCTATGAGGACCACCCCACGCTGGGCGCCCTCGCCGCGGCCCTCATCACCGTCGAAGAGGCGGCCCGCCAGCCGGCGCCGGCGCCGCTACGTCCCGCGCCGCTCCCCTACGAGACCTGGGGCGCCGAGGGCATCGACGCCGCGGCCCGCGCCCAGATGGACCTGGCCCTGCGCCTGCCCGTCAGCGTCGCGGGGGCGCTGATGCCGGACGCGCACAGCGGCTACGGCCTGCCCATCGGCGGCGTCCTGGCCACCGTGGGCTGCGTCATCCCCTACGCTGTCGGCAGCGACATCGCCTGCCGCATGCGCCTCTCCGTCTACCCGGTCGGTCCCGAGGCGCTCGACGACGGCGCGAAGGGGGACGCGCTGGCGCGCGCCATCGTCGAGAACACCGCCTTCGGCGCGGGCGCGGAGTGGCAGGGACGGCGACGCGCCGAGCATGCCGTGCTCGACGAGCCGGCCTGGCGCGAGACGCGGCTGCTAGCCTCACTGCGGGAACGGGCGGCCAGGCAACTGGCCACCAGCGGCAGCGGCAACCACTTCGTCGAGTGGGGCACACTGACCCTGACGGACGAGGACGCCGCGGTGGGGTTGCCGCCGGGGCGCTACCTGGCGCTGCTGAGCCATAGCGGCTCACGCGGCGTCGGCTACAAGATCGCCGACACGTACTCGCGGCTGGCCGAGGCGACCCATCCCACGCTCAATGAGGCCCGCAAGCTGGCCTGGCTCGACCTCGACGCGGAGGCCGGCCAGGAATACTGGCTGTCCATGGAGTTGGCCGGGCGCTTCGCGGCGGCCAACCACGCGCTGATCCACCGGCGCGTCGCCGCCGCCGCCGGTCTGCGCGAGATTGCAGCGGTGGAGAACCACCACAATTTCGCCTGGCGCGAGACGGTCACGCTGCCCGACGGATCGACCGGGGAGGTCATCGTGCATCGCAAAGGGGCCACGCCGGCCGGTCCGGGCGTGCTGGGCATCATTCCCGGCTCCATGGCCGACCCCGGCTACCTGGTACGCGGGCGCGGCAACACGGCGGCGCTGGCCTCGGCCTCGCACGGCGCCGGGCGGGCCATGGGCCGCCGCGTGGCCACCGAGAGCATCCCGCGCGCGGAGCGCGACCGCTACCTGCGCGAGCGCGGCGTGACCCTGTTGGGCGGAGGCATGGACGAAGCGCCGCAGGCCTACAAGCGCATCGAACAGGTGATGGCCGCGCAGCGCGACCTGGTCGACGTGCTGGGCACGTTCCAGCCCCGCGTGGTGCGCATGGCCGACGAGCCCGGCGATATCTAACACGCGGCACGCGCCGCCGTAGGGAGGGGACGTGTTTAGGTGAGCGTCACTCCCGGGACGAGGACCTGGACGTGGTCGAGCTTTTCCTGTTGGTGAATCCACTGCTGGATTAACCCGTTGCGATAGGCTTGCTGAGATTGCTGGTCCAACTGGGCAAAGGGGGTCTGGCGGCGCGCCTCGACCTGGATGATGTGGTAGCCGAACTGTGAGTGGACCGGAGGGCCGATCTCGCCGACCCGCTGCGAGAAAGCGGCCTGCTCGAACGGCGGCACCATCGCGCCCCGCCCGAAGTAGCCGAGTTCGCCCCCGTTGGCGCCGCTGCCCGTGTCGGTCGAATCCTTCTTGGCCAGGGCGGCAAACGAGCCAGGGTTCTTGCGCAGTTGCGCCTCGATGCTGTCGGCCTGCGCCAGAGTAGGGACGAGGATATGGCGCGCCCGAACCTGCTCGACGGTCTTGGGCGCGGGCACGATCTTGTTGAGCAAGATGTTGTCGGACAGCTGCGCCTTATAGGATTGCGGGGTGAAGCCATACTGCTGGAGTACAGCGGCAAATCCTGCCGCGCCTCCATTGGCCGCCGCCGTCGCGTTGTACTGGGCCTGCACCTCGGCGGCCGTTGCCGTGATGCCGTGCTGGCCGGCGTACAGGTCGAGCATGGCGTGGACAACCAGTTGATTGAGAGCAATCGAGCGCACCTGTTGCTCGGTCGGCGGTTGGGTCTGACCGCCGCTCTGCGCCGCGCGCTGCGTCTGGAAGGTCATCTGCTGTTGAAAGGCGGCATTGTAGGCCGAGCCGGGGATGGGCGTGCCGGCGACGATGGCGACCGGCTTGGTGGGCGAGACTGTTGGCAGCGGCGGCGGCGGGGGTGGCTGCGTTGGGATAGGAGGCTGCGTCGGGACGACCGGCGTTGGCGTCGTGGCGATCCCGAGCGCGACGCCTGGCGTGTCGCTCACGCAGGCCGAGAGGCCCAGCGTCGCAATCAGCAGCGTCGCGGCGACGACGGCGCGTGAGATAAAGGAGGCGCGAGGTCGGAGCGGATGTCGCATGCGAGAGTACATCTCCTAGCCGTTAGTTATTAGTAGTTAGTAGTTAGTCATTAGCCAAGCGGTGGATAGCGAGGAAACTATCGTTACCCGCGTCTGATGCGACGTGCCGATGGCTAACGGCGTTGTAGTAGACCGTTCGCAGTGTACGGGCTACCCGGATTCACCGCAACGCGCGGGCAGGCGGGCAGGCGGGCCTGCGACTGAAGTCGCATGGCAAACCACGGCGACTAAAGTCGCTTGAGTTTTCTGCTGCGACCAGGAGAGATAGACGCGATAGGGACCCAGCCGCGCATCGGAAGACACTTCAGTGTCCGTCGTTTTCCATGCGACTTTAGTCGCAGGCTCTGCCTCACCATTCTGAGGTACGCCCCGGCCAGCGAACCATATGCAAAAAAGGCCTACCCGGGGACGATTCCACGCGGAATCGCCCCTGGATAGGCCTTCTGAATCTCACAGCCGCGCGACACAGGCCAGGCAGCGCCGCGGCGCGTCCGTGCCGGGCTGGCGCTTAGGCGGACGCCTTGGCCGTCGTCAGCACGTCCTCGATGGCATGGCCCAGGCGAGCCTTGGGCTGCGCGCCGATCTCGCGGCGCACCTCCTGGCCTCCGTTGAAGAAGACCAGCGCGGGGATGCTCATGATCCCGTAGCGGCCCGCCACCTCGGGGCTCTCGTCGACGTCCACCTTGACCACGCGCAGGCGGCCGGCGTACTCGCCGGCCAACTCCTCCACGACCGGGCCAACCATGCGGCAGGGGCCGCACCAGGGGGCCCAGAAATCGACCAACACCGGCTCGGTCGACTGCAGGACGGCTCGGTCAAAACCCTGGTCGTCGGTTGAAATAACGTTTGCGCTCATCTGTCTCCTACTCCTCGTATGTTCTTGCTTGTTCTCGAGCCTCGTCCATCGTGGGACGAGCGCCCACTCGCTACGTTAATGGATGGAGCCGTCCCCCCCGGCCCTATCCTTGAGCGACGATGCGCTCACTGCCTGTTCCTCGCGCCCAGCGTGCAGAGGACGTGCCGCCGCATCACGCATCGTTCGCCGTGACCGAACGCCGCCTGCCCGCGCTGTCCGCCCCCATTGTCGCCGCCGGACGGGAGGACCGTCAGAGCGCCGCCGCGGCCCCTACCGTTTGTCGCTCCGTGAGCGTGGCGAGGAAGCCGGGCAGCAACTCCTCCAACGTCTCGCGTTGCAGCACAAGATAGCGATACTGGCCGGCGCGCCGGACCGTGATCAGGCCGGCCTTGTCGAGGATGTGCTGGTGGTAGGTCAGAGCCGAGGGCGAGCAGTCACAGAGGTCGGCGAACCATCCGCAGGTCACCTCGCCGCGCAGCGCCAACTCCGCCACCAGACGCAGGCGCGTCTCATCGCCTAGCGCCTTGAAGACCAACGCCAACCGTTCCTGATCCACCAGCACGGCCACCCCGCCTACGCCTCCCTGCCACGTTCTTCAACATTTCACTTACTCTTGAAGTATACGCCGACGAGGCAGGGCTGTCAAGGGCGCGCCTCACCCAATCGGGCTATTGGCCGCCACCCTGGTGGCTTCTAGACTAGCAGTAGAAACGGATCGAGGCGTGGTGAGCAAGCGGACCGCTAGTACAGCTGGCTGACGCCGGCCTGCGACTAAAGTCGCATGGCAAACCACGGACACTAAAGTGTCTTGACGGCTCATATAAACCGCCGAGATATGTCAGCCAACGTGTACTAGCCTGGCCCTGCAAGGACCATGGCAGGGGACCGACCCTGAAGGACCGGCACAACTATGCTGCGCGCGAACCTTTCAAGGTCTGGTCCTACCATGACCCTTCAGGGTCATGCCGTCGGCGAGAGTTAGCGTAAAGGGGAGTATGGACGGATTGCTCGGCGGATACAGCCTGGTTGCCCCCCTGGACCTGCTGCGCTTTGGTCTGGCCTATCTCGTGACCGTCGTCATGCCAGGCTATGCGGTGGCAACCCTGGTTCGTCCGTGCGGATCGCGCCTCGAACGCGCTGCCCTGGCTATCCCGTGTAGCTATAGCCTCGTGGCCGTGAGCGGTCTGATCACAGCCGTGCTTGGCCTGGGCTACGGCCTGCCCACATACGCCCTGCTGGCCGCGCCGCTGACCACTGCGGCAGCCTACCTGGCATGGAATCGCCATGCCCAACGTAGGCGAACGCAAGGCATGGGACGAGCTGCCGGCAAGGGCATAGTTGCTGCCGGTGAGCAGCCGAAGCCAAAGCCCTGGTCCTGGGAGCTCGTCGCGGTCGGCGTCGCTCTCGTCCAGGTGGCCGTGCTGCTCTCCGTGTTTGCCGGGTACCCGGCGCCCGCCAATGGCGACGATGTGCGGCACATACTGTGGACCGACCATGTTGCCCTTGCCCATACCTTCCCGCTCGCCTTGCTCTCTCCAAGTGGCAGCGCCACGGGTGGCTTCTACCCGCCCGTCTTCCACGTCCTCACGGCCATGATCCTGCAGATAGCGCCGATGAGCACCATCCACGCCGTATTCTACAGCGTTGTCGCCACGACCGTCGCCTTACCGCTGGGACTCTACGTCCTGGTCGAGCGCGTGACCGGCAATGCGCGGATCGGGGCGCTGGCCGCTATCGCCTCTCTGACCTTCGACCCCCTGCCGCTCTATCTAACGACGCAAGCGTACTACACTCTGGTCGCCTCGCAAACATTCGTACCCGTGCTAGCCCTGGCGCTCCTCGATGCTCTTGGGCACAGTAAGCGCCGCGCCGCCGTCCTGGCGTGCCTGCTCGGCATCGGGCTCTTCTACACGCATCCCACCGAATTTCTGACCGTCGCGCTCCTGGTCCTGGCTATCGTGCCCGGACAATTGCGTCGCGTGGCGGGATGGACGCTCGCGGCTGTCGCGGGCGTCGCCATCGCCGCCGTGTGGGGCCTGGCGGCGCTGCCGGCGCTCGCGGCCGTGCGCCACACCATGGTTTTCGGAGCACAGGTGGAGATCGCTAGCAAGCGTGACTTCGTGCCCAGTGCCGCCTTTCAAGTAGGCCCCGTCCTTGGCAACTACGTCCAGGCTGTCTTTGGCCGCAATGCGGGATATGCGCTGCTACTCCTGGTCGTCGTCGGTATCATCTCCTGCCTGATACGGCGGCGCCTGCTCGGCCTCGTCGCGGCGCAATTGCTCCTGTCCGCCCTGTTCCTGGACGTGACGAGCGCCAACCTGCTGCAACGCTTCTACGTGCTGGCCTTCCCCTGGGCGCTCTGGGAACGGCTGGCCGTAACGCACTACTGGTTCAGCCTACCGCTCGCGGCCATCGGACTGGAGGCCGTCCTGGTGAGGGTGTTGCCGGCCCTGCGTGCGCGGAGCATGCCCTTCGTCGCTCTCGCCGCCGCCCCCGCCATCCTCGTGGCGATCGTCCTACCCTTCGGCGTGACCACTGCACGCATCGCGGTGTTCGTCCACGCGCACGTCATGCTGGCCCCGGCCGACTTCGGTTCCATCGCCTGGCTGTCCCGCCATGCCGTGCCCGGCTCGGTTGTGGTTAATGACAGCAACCTGACCACACAGATGATCTACGACTCCCCGACGGACGCGGGCCTGTGGTTGCCCGTGCTCGGCGGCCCACAGCCGCTCTTCTGGACCTACGAAACCGGCCCCGGTCCGCTCGACCAGCGGATCGACCTGGCCCGGCACATCGCCGACGTCCCGCTCCCGCCGCGCGCCGCCGCGTTTGCCGCGCGTTACCACGTCCGCTACGTCCTCTATAGCGCCGGACTGCGCGTCACCGCGACACGGCACCTCGATCTGGGACGCCTGCTGCGCGATCCTGGTCTCCGTCTCGTCTACTCCAGCGCCCCGAGTTGTCCCGCCACTCAGCCCTATAACCAAGACCGCGCGGGACGCGTGACCGATAGAACCGCCAATTGCCCTTTAACAGCGTCTTACGTCTTCGCCCTGAACCAGCGCGCCATCGCCACCACGGGCGCCCGTGGCCCCAACATACGCGTCGCATCCGTCGTGAGATAGCATGACTGATCTATTCTCGGGGGCCAGTTTGATCTCTATCTCTGACGTCGCCCGATTTGTACTGACCTACCTGCTGTTGTTGGGCCTTCCCGGCTACGCCATGGCCGCTCTCGCCCGCCCCCAGGCGCCACGCGCTGAGCGCCTGGCCCTGGCCATCCCGTGCGCCTATGCCATGGTCACCCTCTGCGGACTGACTACGGCCTTGCTGCACCACCCCTTCGATGTACTCGCTTACGCCATCCTGGCCGCGCCGATTACCCTGCTGTGGATGTTCACTGCGTGGACCCGCCGCCGACGGATACGCCTAGATACTCGCCAGACGCGGGAAGGCGCACCGATGCCGGAGGCAGACCACTGGTGGCTCGTGCCATGCGGCGTCTCCCTGGCGCAACTTGGCGCATTGTGTCTGATGTACGCCGGCAACACCGTCCCCACGGGCTTCGATATCTTGACTCACGTGACCTGGATCGGCGAGATCAGCCGCGCGCACATTTTCCCCATCGCGCTCCTCACCGCGCACCTCGGCAGTTCCGGGGGATTCTACCCGCCGACCTTCCACGCCGTGACCGCGCTGCTGCTCGACCTCGCCCCGATGCCCACGTACCGTGCGGCCTTCTATGGGATCACCGCTATCGTGACCCTCTTGCCGTTCGCCCTGTTCACCTACGTCCGCCTGGCAACGGGCAGCGTCCGGATAGCGGGTCTTGCCGTGCTGGCATCGCTCGCCTTCGAGCCGCTGCCACTCTATGCGCAGGGCGTGGGATTGTATCCCTTCGTCGCCTCGCTCCTGCTCGTGCCGGCCGTCGCCATCGCGCTGCGTGACGGGCTGGGCCAGGGCGACTGGCGGGCCGTCGGCCTCGCCGCGCTACTTGGTGTCGGCCTGTTCTATACGCACCCCACCGAGTTCGTCACCGTGGCCCTGCTCGCCCTGGCCATCGTGCCGGGCTTACTACGGACATCGGGGGCATGGCTGAGAGCCGCCGCGCGGGGCCTCGTCGTCGCGGCCGTGTGGTTCAGCGCTGCCTTCCCCGCCCTGCAGGCCGTGCGCAGCACCATGGTCGGTGGCGCGCAACCCGAGATCGCCTCCCGCCACGACTTTACGGCTCCGCCGGACGTTAGCTGGATGAAGGGACTCGATTTCTATGTGCAGTGGGTCTTCGGGCGCAACGTCAGCTATCTCCTGCTGGCGGCGGCCGTCTTGGGGGTCATGTGGTGCATGGCGACGAGGCGCTTGCTTGGCCTTGCCGCGGTCATGCTCGTGGCCACGGCGCTCTTCGTCGACGCCACGACCTACAATATCCTGCATCCCTTCTACGTGGTCTCGTTTCCCTGGGCATTGTGGGAGCGGCTAGCGCCCACCAGCTACTGGTTCATCCTACCGGTAGTCGCGCTCGGGCTCGACGCGGCTCGTCCTGCTATCGTGTGGCTGCGGCGACGGCGGTCGCTGGCGTTCGTCGCCCTGTCCGCGACGCCATGCGTCGTCCTGGGCCTGTTGCTGCCGTTTGCCGTGACCACGGCCGTCACCGCTGCTTACAACCGTGCCCGTGTCGTGGTCGCGCCGGCCGACCTCAGCACAATCCGCTGGTTGGCCGGGCACGTTCCGCCAGGGGCGACCGTGGCCAACGATGGCGATATCTCGCAACTCGGCGTGCTCGACGTCCCCATCGACGCCGGCGAGTGGATGCTACTGCTGGACGGCCCACGTCCCCTCTTCGCACGGGCAGGGGATGGCCCGGGCTCTTACGCCGATCGCTTCTACCTGCTGCGGCACATCGCCGACGATCCCATGCCACCGCACGCCGCCCACTTGGTCGACCAGGACCACGTGCGCTACGTCTTCTATGGAGCGGGCGTACGGCAGGGCACAGCACGCCACCTGAACCTGCCTCACCTACTGGCCGATCCGGCGCTCCACCTCGTCTACACGAGCGCGCCAGCATGCGGCAAAAGCAGCGGTGGCGACCGCCTGACTAACTCTTGCCCGGCCACGGGCTCGTACGTCTTTGCGCTCGTTCCTGTCCCGAATAGAACCGCGAGCGGGATCGCGTCAAGGTCCACCAAAACGTCATGAGCGGCGTTCTTTTCGCTCCCCTCGACGTGGCACGGTACACCGTCGCATTCGTCACGCTGGTGCTTGTGCCCGGCTATAGTCTCGCCTCACTGGCACGCCCCTGTGTGGGGCGACTAGATCGCCTCGCCATGGCCGTCCCGTGCAGCGCCTCGGTCGTCGCCGTCTACGGCCTGTTCAGCAACCTGCTCCACCAACCATTCGCACTGCTGCCCTACGCCATCGCCGTCACGGGGCTGACTCTGCTTGCCCTGGGCGTGGCCGCACGCAAGAACCGCCTGGGCCGCGAGTTTGCCGCTCCAACGAGCCGCTGGTGGATCGTGCCGGCAGCCGTGGCCGCGGTCGAAGCGGCCATCATCGCCGTGACCTACGCGCGCGACGTCGTCCCCGCCGCCGTGGACGTCCTCTCGCACGTGCTCTGGACGGACGTTATCCGCCACCAGCAGGTCTTCACCAGCACGCTGCTCTCGGCGCACCCCGGCTCGGGCGATGGCGGTTTCTATCCGCCGCTTTTCCACGCCGTGACCGCGCTGGTGGCCGCGGCCGGCGGCGTGCCCGACTACCGCGCCGTCTTCTACAGCGCCGTCGCGGCCTCCGTGCTGCTGCCGCTGACCCTCTTCTGTTACACAAGGGCCACGCTCGGCGACGCGCGCCTGGCGGCGCTCGCGGCCGTCGCCTCGCTGGCCTTTGAGCCGCTGCCCTACTTCTCGCTGGCACAGGGGCTCTACCCCTTCGTGATGTCCTTCCTGTTCATCCCCGCGCTCGTGCTGGCACTGGCGGACGGGCTCGGCCGCGGACACAAGGGGTCGGCGGCCCTGGCCGCATTGCTCGGGATCGGCCTCTTCTACCTGCACCCGACCGAGTTCGTCACCGTCGCCTTGTTGAGTGTAGGCGTCGTCCTGCCGCTGCTACGCACCACCGCTGCATGGCAGCGGGCGGTGGGCTACGGCATCATCGTCGCCGCCGTCTGGATCGCCGTGGCACTGCCTGCGGTCGCCGCCGTGCGCCGCACCATGGTCTCGGGCGCGCAGGTCGAGATCCAGGCGCGGCACGATTTCGTCGCCGCGCCGCGCGTGAGCCTCGGCAGCATCCTGGACGGCTACACCTATCTCCTCGGCGGCCGCAACGTCAGCTATGCGCTGCTGATCGCCACGCTGGTTGGCGTGGTGTGGTGCCTGTTGCAACGCCGCCACCGCGCGTTGGCCCTTACCTATCTCGTGCTGCTGGCCATCGTCGCCGACGTACTGGGACCTAACCTGCTGCGGCCGTTCTACGCGCTCTCGTTCCCCTGGGCGCTGCCCGAGCGCCTCGCGCCCACGCACTACTGGGTGCTCCCGCCGTTGGCGGCCATTGGGATCGCCGCGCTGGGGCGTACCGTGCGCCGCCAACGCTGGTCGCGCGACCGTATCCTGCTGGCGCTGGCGCTAACGCCATGCATCGTGCTGGGACTGCTGCTCCCGCTCGACGTCGCCGTCCGGCACACCATGGCCTACTCGGCCGCGCGCCGCGTGGTAGCGCCAGCTGACCTGGGCGCCCTGAACTGGCTGCAACGGCATGCCGGGGCGGGGACGGTGGTGGTCGACGACGAGGATACGACGCGCCCGGACATCTTCGACGTGCCCATCGACGCCGGCCGCTGGATGGCCGCGTTCGCGGCCGGCACGCCCCTATTCGGTCAGGGCGGCGCCGGGCCGGGCTCGTGGGACGATCGGGTCTACCTGCTGCGCCACGTCGCCGACGCCGCGCTGCCGGCGCGGGCCGTGCGCTTCATCGCCACGCATCACGTGGCCTACGTGTTCTACGGCGCAGCGATACCGCCGAGCGCCTGGCGCCACCTGAACCTGGCGCACCTGCTGCGCGCACCTCGTCTACGTCTGGTTTACGCGAGCGCGACCGGCGCATCGTACGTCTTCGTCATCGAGGGCCTGCGACTGCGGTCGCATGGCAGCATATGGACACTGCGGTGTCAGGAGGGCCTGCGACTGCGGTCGCATGGCAGCATATGGACACTGCGGTGTCAGGTAGGAGAGCGTTGACGTTGTCTATTGGGTCCATGGTGCATCTCGTACATGATCAGAGAGATTTGTTTCCCTGCTCCAGACCGCGGTCGGCGTTGTGCTGCAATATGATCGCAGTCGCAGGCCCCGTCCTTACCTGACACCGCAGTGTCCGTCCGCTGCCATGCGACCGCAGTCGCAGGCTCTCGTCCTGACACCACAGTCGCAGGCCCATCCGCCTTACATGACGTGTTCGAGCGGAGCTGGAGGCGGAATGTCAGCGTTCTCACGGTTAGCGCGGATGTAGCGCACGGTGTTGAGGAATTGTTTGTTGCTCAGGATGCGCGTGGCCCAATACCCTTTGGTCCACAAGTGTCCACCCAGCAGATCGGCTCGCAGTTCCGGGAAGGCAATAAAGAAGGCCCGCGCCGTGTCGCCTTTGATGTATTTCAGGATGTCGCCACGCGATAGATCGGGGAAATCCTCGACGATCAGATGGATGTGAGTCGGCATGATCTCCCAAACCGGGCACAACACAGCGCGCGTCTCAAGTACGACGGGTAAACAGTGCCGCATCATCCGGTCGTACGCTTCGTCCTCGAAGACGGGCTTGCTATACAGCGTATGGAAATTGACGTGATGGAGCCCCACTCTCCCTCCTTCCTCAGCTCACGCGCCTGCCACCGTCGGTTGCCCTCACCAACCGTGTTCGCGCAATACTGTATCACAACACAACGGGGCCTGAGGCGACGGAGCCTGCGACTGCGGTCGAGTGGGACGATGGGCCTGACGAGGGGCCTGCGACTGCGGTCGCATGGCAGCGCAACGCCGACTGCGGTCGGGTGGGGTGCGCAGGAGAATGCACTCTATACCGCGATCACGGTGGCGGGAGGACGCGTACAACACCCCATATCCTTCCGGCGTCACGGTGTCTACGGTCCGCTGTTTGACACTGCAGTGTCCGTGCGCTGCCATGCGACCGCAGTCGCAGGCCCCCCGACACCGCAGTGTCCGTGCGCTGCCATGCGACCGCAGTCGCAGGCCCCCCGACACCGCAGTGTCCGTGCGCTGCCATGCGACCGCAGTCGCAGGCCCCCCGCAGTCGCAGGCCTGGCATGTATAGCATAAATATCCCATGTGCCCTGCCCCGGCGATGCTCTATTATCGCAGCAAGCAAGAAGGAACCCAATAGCGGCGCGGCGAGGCAGGGGAGGCAGGGGTGATCAAGCAGGTTGAGCGACTCGCGGACGATGGGACGATACCCGTCGTCATGGCCACGGCGCGCCCGCGCGTAGTGGCGCTGATCCCGGCCTACAACGAGGAGCGCTGCATCGGCAGCGTCATCCTGCGCGCGCGCGAGTACGTCGACGCCGTGCTGGTGGTCGACGACGGCTCGCGCGACGCCACCGCGCGCATCGCCGAGGCCGCGGGCGCGCGCGTCATCCGGCACCGGACAAACCAGGGCAAGGGACAGGCCCTCTCCACCGGCTTCCGCGCCGCCCGCGGCCTGCGCCCCGACGTCCTGGTCATCCTGGACAGCGATGGGCAGCACCACCCCGACGAGATCCCGCTGCTGGTCGAGGCGCTGCGCGACCGGGAGGCCGACATGGTGGTGGGCAGCCGCTTCCACGACCCCGAGCAGCTGGCCAAGATCTCGGGGGGACGGCGCATGGGCCTGCGCGCCGTCACCACCGTCACCAACGTGCTCTCCGGTGTGTCCGTGAGCGACTCGCAGAGCGGCTTCCGCGCCTTCTCGGCGCGGGCCTTGAACCTGCTGACCTTCCGCGGCGCCGGCTTCTCCGTGGAGTCGGAGATGCAGTTCCTGGCCCGCGAGCACGGGCTAAGCGTGGCCGAGGTGGCCATTAGCGCCGACTATGAGGACCCGGCCAAGCGCAACCCCGTCGTGCAGGGCTTCGACGTGCTCAACGGCGTGCTGCGGCTGGTGGGTCAGACGCGGCCATTGCTGTTCATGGGCGTGCCTGGCATGATCGTGCTGCTGGCCGGACTGCTGATGGGCCTGATCGTCGTCTCCATCTACGCCTCGACCACGAAGCTGGCCATCGGCTACGCCCTGATCAGCGTGCTGTGCGTCATCCTTGGCGCGGTCTCCCTGTTCTCCGGCATGATCCTGCACTCGGTGCGGGCGCTCCTGACCTCGCTGCTGCAACCGGCCTCGGCCGACGTACAGGAAGACGTATAGCATCGTACAGGAAGATCGCCAGTTGACCACGGAACAGCCCCGCGTTTCCATTGTCGTCGTCACCTACAACAACCGCGACGACATCGACGCCTGCCTGCGCTCGCTACGGGACGCCGACGACGCCGACGAGTGTGAGATTATCGTCGTCGATAACCTTTCCACTGACGCGACACTCGACCACGTGCGCGCACACCACTCGACGGTCCATGCCGTATCGGCAGGGCGGAACGGCGGATTCGGCGCAGGCGTGAACTATGGCGCCAAGCTGGCCACGGGGACGTACCTAGCCGTCGTCAACCCCGACGCCATCGTGCAGCACGGTTGGTTACGCCCGCTGCTCAACACACTGGAAACGTACCCGCGGGCAGGGTTGGTCACGCCAACGGTTCTCCTGATGGGTACGAACGACCGCGTCAACGCCTGCGGCAACGACGTGCACCTGACCGGCCTGACCTTTTGCGCCGGACTCAATCAACCCGCGCCCTCCATCAAAACTCCAGCGCGGCCGGTCGCCGCTATCTCTGGCGCGGCCTTCGCCCTGCGACGCTCATTATGGGAGGAGTGTGGAGGCTTCGACGAACGGTTTTTCATGTACCTCGAAGACACCGACCTCAGTCTGCGCGTCCGACGCATGGGCTACGAGGTGCTGCATGTGCCGGCCTCGCGTGTCTGGCACCGTTATGAGGTCCGTGTGAGCGCAACGAAGCTCTACCACCTGGAGCGCAACCGCTTGCTGATGTTGCGCAAGAACCTCTCGACGCGGACGCTACTACTGTTGTCCCCTGCTCTGCTCCTGACCGAAGCCCTAACCTGGGCGTTCTGCATACAACGTGGGACTGTCTACTTACGCGCTAAGTGGCGCTCGTATTGTCGAGTGTGGCGAGAGCGTGAAGTGACCGCCGCGAATGACGTCCTGTTTTCACGTGTTCTATATGGAGACAGCAGCATCCTTTGCGTAATGGTCTCATGCCTATCGATAGAACAATTGCAAGGGGATGGTCCTTGGATGACCATGGCAAATTCACTTCTTACCAGGTTCTATGCGTGCTGGCGTAGAATATCCGTCTCTACCACTGGAATGCACGGCATGGTGCCGGAACCCATTTGAATGGCAAAACCTGCGATTGTACCGTAACGCTAGTACGGGTATGGAAGAGGCCAGAACCAAATGCAAACTACCATGGGTACGGCAGTAAATAAGATTCGGCGACGACCGCTTTCGTTGAGGAAAGCCGAAGACGCTGTACAAACTCCTCAAACGTTCTGCTGCTTTGCTTTCCTGACCATTCTTAGCCTGTTCATCATGCATAAGTATGATTTGGGGGACGACGCCTATATCACTGCTCGATACGCACAAAATTTAGCGAACGGATACGGGTGGGTATGGAATCCGGGCAGTACACCAACTGATGGAACGACGGCCCCACTATGGACGATCATACTAGTGAGCGTGAAGTTACTCCATCTTCCATTCGTTGCTACGACCATTGTACTCAATGCACTAACCTATGCTGCGTTCGGAACGGCCGCCTGCAAGCTCTCCGGCGCCATTGCTGGCCGACTAGGATACGCGATCTGTCTTATATGTGTTTGCGCCTTGACAGTCCTGCTCGTCTGGTGCATAGGTATGGAAACGTCCTTGTACGGCGCCGTGGTCGCGCTAACCTTCCTTTCATGGCATCGAGGCCAACCTCGTTGGGCGTTTGCCCTGGCAAGTTTACTTCCGCTGGTTCGTGGTGAAGGCGTATTACTCCTCGGAGTGCTGTACATGACCATAGTTCTTCAGAGGCGCGTTCGAGAGTTATGGTTTGTGGCGATCATAGCTCTACTGCCATTACTATGCTGGGAAGTGTCTTCTCTCTGGATGTTTCATGCCCTCCTCCCCAACAGTTTCTTGGCCAAACATGTCACATCGGCGGGGGTCGGCGGCAAAGTAACTCTGCAGACCTTTATCGCGTTTTTCTGGCCACACGCCCCTTCGGTATGGTTGGGGATTGCGACCGTGCTCGGGCTCATCGTAGCGAGGCGAATAGAGACGATACGTGTAATAGGTCTATGGCTGACAGTCTACGTCTTGTTCTATGCAGAGGTTGCAAGTGTTCCAGAGCAGGGCTGGTACATCCTGCCAGCTTGGTGGGTCTCCGTCATCCTAATTGCAAGTGGACTTGGGCTCGGGCTACGCCGTGTCGCTGGACGCGTACCACGCCCTGAGCTTATACTTGGTGCTCTTTGCGGGGCATGTCTCGTTCTTGGATTGCTGCCAGCGCCTGGCCTGCTACGACGAGAATGGCTAAGCCCACCGCCACGACCTGACGTACGTCGAGAGGCGGCTGACTACCTCGCGACGCATGCCAAAGGGCTCGTGGCCGCAGCAGAGGTAGGAGTCGTCGGCTATTACAGCCATGATCCTGTTGTGGATATGTT
>JAABUQ010004993.1_pt1 | contig 21841 bp, 16 predicted proteins | sample 5560001 | NCBI WGS metagenome assembly JAABUQ01 (sample SAMN10711888, study PRJNA513371) | rock metagenome | isolation source: Antarctica rocks | place: Antarctica: Victoria Land, Finger Mt nord | collected 2015-12-18
AGGTCGTCGAAACCGTTGGCGTGCAGCGCGCGGACGGTGCCTTCGAGCTGCCAGGGCGTGGTGTTGGCCGCGGGGAAGGGGAAGTGCCAGCTGATATTGTCTTTGAGGATCGTCGTGGCGCCGGGTGCAAGATGGTGGCGCGCGCCAGCCAGATCCATGAGCCGCGAGTAGTCGTCCAGCACGCGGTCAGGCCGCGTCCGGAGCGCGGCTACGGTCGCTTTAGTCGGCATACTGCGCCGAACTATAGCCCCACGCGGATCAAATTTCCCTAACCAGCATGACGATACAGTTGAACCGGGTATGACTTCCCGCGGGCAGAGACGGGCTGCGGACGCGTTGCTCGTCTTTCCTGTTGGGCTTCTGGCGATTGGGCTGGTGCTGCTGGCTCTGGTCAGGCGGCAGGTTGTTGACTGGCAGACCCTCTCAGGCGCCGGGCTTTTTGCGGCCGGCTTGTTTGGGGCGATGGTCTGGGTACGCTGGAAATTGCCGTCTGCTGATCCCTTTCTGCTGCCGATCGCGGCCACGCTCGCCGGCCTGGGTCAGGTGATGACCTCGCGTCTCGAGGCAGCCCTCGGCCCACGTCAGGGAGTGTGGGTCGTGATCGGACTCGGCATGATGACGCTGGTAGGCCTGCTGCCCAGCATCGGATGGCTGAGCCGGTACCGCTATACCTGGGCCAGCCTGGCCATTGTGTTGCAGGTGCTCACGATCGGGCTGGGGAAAGATCCGAACGGTGGCGGTGCTGCACTCTGGTTCGTGGTTGGTCCGGTCAGTATCCAGCCAACGGAGGCGGTCAAGGTTCTGCTGGTCGTGTTTCTCGCAGCCTACCTGGCGGAGAACCGCGAGCTGCTCGCCATGGCCGGGCGACGTGTGGGCCGCATCCACCTGCCGCCGCTCCCCTACCTGGCTCCGATCCTGGTCATGGTCGGTGCTTCGTTGCTGCTGTTCTGGCTCCAGAAGGACCTGGGTCCGGGGCTGTTGTTCGCCACCGTCCTGCTGGCGATGCTGTACGTCGCTAGCGGTCGTGCCAGCTACGTCGTGATTGGCCTGATCTTGCTGGTTGGGGTTGAAGCAGTCGCCAGCCGCGTGTTCGAGCACGTTCACACGCGGGTGCTGATCTGGTTGGACCCGTGGGCGTACCGTGACACGCTTGGTTACCAACTGGTCCAGGCGCTGTACGCGCTCGCCTGGCGGTGTCTTCGGAGCTGGCCTGGACATGGGCTCGCCGCGCTACATCCCGGCGGTTCACACGGACTTCGTCATCGCCGCGATCGGCGAGGAGCTTGGCCTGGTGGGGACGCTGGCCGTCGTCAATCTCTTCGTGCTGCTGGTGCTGCGAGGGTTCCGCATCGCCCTGACGGCGGGAAAGGAGTTCAGCGCTCTGCTCGCGGCGGGCTTGACGTCCGTGCTGGCGCTGCAGGCGTTGATTATTCTTGCGGGCACCCTCGAATTGATTCCGTTGACCGGCATAACGCTGCCTTTCGTCAGCTACGGCGGCAGCAGCGTGGTGACGAATTTTCTGATCGTGGGACTCCTTCTGCGCATTTCGCACGAAGAGCAGCATGCTTGAGGATCTGCGCGCCAACGTCCGCCGCACGGCTGTGGTGCTGCTGGCGAGCTTCGGCGTCGTAGCGCTCGCCCTCGGCTACTGGCAGGTGTGGCGCGCCGCCGATCTGGCTGTGGATCCGTTCAATCCGCGCGTGGTCGATGCTCGCCTGACGCAGTCGCGCGGCAGGATCCTCGACCGGACTGGACAGGTGGTGGCCGAGTCCCGCCTGACGCCACAAGGCCTGCGACGGGTCTATTCCGATCCGTCGATGGTGCACACCATCGGCTTTCACAGTGACCGGTTCGGGGACACCAACCTCGAAGCAGCCTATGACGCGGATTTGCGGGGGGAGCGACCGCTGTCGACGCTCGATCGGCTGGCGCAGCTCCTGTTCCACCAGGTGCCACCGTCGAGTGACCTGGTGTTGACGATTGACAGGCGTATTCACGACACGGCGGTAGCCGCGCTGGGGAGCTCGGACGGCGCTATCATCGCGCTCGATCCACGCTCGGGCGCGGTGCTGGCGATGGTGTCGCACCCGTTCTTCGACCCGAACGGCGCTGACGATCAACTGGCCAGGCTGCAATCTGATCCGTCCCAGCCGCTCTTCAACCGGGCCTTGCAGGCGCTGTACGTACCAGGCTCCACCTTCAAGACGGTCACGGCGACGGCGGCCCTGGACACCAACCTCGTCGATCTCAACCAACCGTTCAGTTGCACGACAGCCGTGAAGATCGGCACGTACAGCGTGGATTGCCACAACAGCCAGCACATTCCGAAGCTGACCTTCAAGCAGGCGTATGCGTGGTCGTCCAACCGAGTGTTTGGCCTGACCGGGCTCCTGCTGGGTTTTCCAAAGCTGGCGCCGGTAAACCCCTGGCTGGACGACAAACCACCAGCCGACTATCCATGGACAGCCGGGGGCGCGTCTATTCAGCCTGGAGCGGATGTGCTGGTGGACTATGCCCGGCGTTTCGGATTCGACCGCCCGATCCCATTCGAGCTGCCTATCGCGGTGAGTCAGATGAAGAACCCCAGCACGGAGTGGATGCCCGAGCTGCTGGTCCAGACCGCTTTTGGGCAGGGTGAGATTCAAGCGACGCCGATGCAGATGGCATTGATCGCCTCCACCGTCGCCAACGGCGGGCGTGTCCCGACTCCGTACGTGGCCGCGGAGCTACGCGTTGGCAGCGCGGCGCGCCAGCTCCATGAGCCCGGCCAGTTCTTCTCGACCGCCGCCTCCAGTGCTACGGCCACGACGATGCTCAGCTTCATGGTCGAAGGTGTAGACAATGGCTATGCCGCGAAAGCCGCGATTCCGGGCGTCAAAGTCGGAGGCAAGACCGGCACCGCTGAAGTCGGCGACGGCACTTCCCATTCGTGGTTCATCGGGTTTGCTCCAGCCGAGAACCCCCGTGTTGCCATCGCCGTCATCATGGAGCACCAGGGGTCCGGTTCCGACTTCGCCACCCCAGCCGCGCAGCAGGTACTGCGGGCTGCCTTAGCGGTACTTCAGTAGAGGGGCGGCGCCGCCGCGCACGGTCGTCGGCTGGAGCAGGCGCGCGACGACGGGGTCCAGGCGCCACCGGTTCGCGCCAACAGGGCGTACCAGGTGCAGCAGCGACGCCCATTCCAGGGTCGTTGGCAGGGCCTCGCTCCCGATGTCGATGTCCTGGGATTCGCCCAGCGCCGCCAGCTGCTGTAAGGCCGAGCCCAGGGGTAGATCCAGGCCAAACGCGCCGGCCAGAGGCGCATCGATTCCCGCGGCGACGCGCATTTCAATCTCGCGCAGCCAGACCTCCGCCGATGCGACAGGCCGCGCACCGTCCGGACAGCAGGCTTCGAGCAGGAGTGGCCAGTTGCCTGTGACGTCGGACAGGGTAGGCTGGTCAACACCCAATCTGGACTCGGTCAACCACTGCAGGACAGCGGTGTCGCGCCAGGGGGCAAGGGCGATACATCTCACGCCCTGCGCGGTCAACAACGCCAGAGCGCTCGCCGCGCCACCGGCCGGGTGCTCCACCAGCCGCAAAGTGGTGGCGGGGTCGGCAATGAAGACAACGCGCGCAAACGGAACACGGCCCACTGCCACTCGCGCGAGGTGGTCATGCACCCGGGGGACCCAGTCTCCACTCCAGCTCCAGGTAGGCGCCACGAACATGACTACTGGTACGCGGGCATCTTGTTGAGCGAGCTCAACATCGATTGCCGCTAGCAGCGCACCAGGCGCAGATGCTCCGGGTGGTGGTTCCAACGTTACGATCACAGGCGAGCCAGTGCCCGCCAGACCGCCGATCCTCGGGAGTGAGAGCAATCCGCCTGCTTCGGTGCCGAACACGATCACACAGCCAGTCGCCGGAGCCAGCAGAACGGACAGTTGTTGATTGGTCAACGGGCTGCGTCCGGCCAGACCACCCGCCAGGTGGGGTCGGAACCAGGCCGGAGCGTAGCCGTGCTCTGCATCTGCGTCCTCAGATTCCGGCGAGGCAAGCGCTTGCAGCCTGCCGATGATCTCTTCCTCGGACCCAAGGAACTGGAGGAGGTTGGGGCGTGCCGGGACGAACTGATCGGGGCGGAGGGCTCGCAGTACGCCGAGTGCCACCATTTCATCCAGCACATCGCTGAAGGCATCCAGAGACGACGAGTCGCTGAAACCCTCGGGCCACCACGTGAGTGCCTGCTCCCGCAGCCACGCTGCGCTCACACCGTCCGCTCCGGCGCTGGAGGCAGAACCCATCCCGCGCACGTAGGCAAGGGCAAGGCTGTACAGGACCACCCCGAAGCGGGGATCGCAGGCCAGCGTCGCCTGCAACGTCTCGGTCAGCACGCGGGCCCCGTCGCGGCTGGACGTCAGCTGATCCAGCTTGAGGTCGGTGACCGTTGCCCCGCGGCACTGCTCGGCCAGCACGCCAGCCAGGCGCGAAATACTGGCGGGCTCATAGTTGGCCAACGACAGAATGCGCGCGAGGATCGCGTCTGACTCCGGCTCGACATCCTCCAGAACCTGCCGTAGCAGAACGCGGGCCTCGCGCCAGTCTCCGCCGTCGAGCAGGGGGCCAAGCTGAACCCACCCTCGCCCGGACAATGGATGCTGTGGCAGACGGGCGGCACGAAGCGCCGTCACCGAGCCGCCGAGCACGACTTTCAGATGTCCATTGCTTTCCTGCATGTACTTCGCGAGTCGGCTCGACGTTGGAAACAGCGTACGTACGTCGGGTGTGGAGCCTGCTTGCAACGCGAGCTGCGCCTCGTCTTCCAGGAGCGCGTCGGCCCCATCGACAAGCAGCAGGAGCTGGCGAGCTGGATCGTGCAAGGAGTCTCCCGCCAGGCGCCAGAAGCTATCCGTCTCATGCTCGTCGGGGCGGCGGGACGCGTCGGTGGCGAGATCTACCACGAGCGTGTGTGAGCCCTGACCGGCTCCGGAGTGCGCCTCGGCCATGAGCTGAAACAGCTCGGAGGTCCCCATGCCTGGAGCGCCAACCAGGAAGCGCGGGCCGTCCGGTGCGGCGAGCTCCAGCCGCTCGCGGACACGCCCGCCCCGCACTTGATCATCCTCGGGCTGGGCTTCGTTGACCGGTTCTGGCACCTGGTCGCGTACGCGCTGCAGGCGAGCAAATTCCGGTTCGAACTGGAGGACCGTAGCGAAACCAACCGCTGCCAGCTCTACCGACGCAAGCAGCTGGCCTCGCTCGAGGTCGCTCAGGCTGCCGTGTGCCGCGGCAGCGTCGACGCGCTCCCTGGTTAGCTCGATCTGCCGACGGAGCTCACCGCGACATCGCTGCAGGTCGTCCGCTCGCGCCGACTCCAGCCCGGCCGGGTGGGACAATCGGCGTGCGTCTTCATCGATTTCGATGCACTGGATGATCCAGGCCGTAGCCGCGTGGTCGTGCCGCCGCAGGTGGGCCTCGAAGGCTTCTTGCCAGGTAGGCTGGTCGTCTCTGAGGAGCATGCCTTCCAGGGCCGGCACGAGTCGAGCGGAGTCAATCCCTCGCGGATGCCCTTGCTCGTCGAGCTGAAGGCCAGGGATCCGCAACAGATCGCGATAGAGGAGCAGGCTGGGGGGTGGCTCTTCGCGCCGGTGGCCGGCGTTGCTGGAGCGGGCATCAGGGGTGCCAAGCAGGGCATCAATGCTGGATATCGTCGCCAGGCACTGCGCGACGGCTGCACGCAAGGGCAGCGCGGCACCTGGCTCATCCGCCGCCTTCAACTCGCGGACAACCTGGGGCCGCAGCTCGGACAATTCGTGTTGCAGTCGCTTCGCCTGTCTGAGTGGCTCGTCCTCCGGGCGTCCAGGACGATTTTCCTGAAGGGAGATCCAGCGCCGGGCGAACGCGACCGCTTCGCGTACCCGCTCGCTCAAATCGTGCGTGGCGGCGGGTTGCGTGGTGATATCCGGACCATTCGTACGCCCCAGGACATGTCGGTCCATATGCCCGATCTCCCACCGCACTTGCGCGGCATTCGAGAGCCGCTCCGCAAGTCCCCGCGCGGTTTCGAGCCCGCGCGGGTCCAACGTGAGCGGCGCGAGCAGCGCGTGAACGAGACCATCCGGGCGCAGCCAGGCGCGCCAGACGTCCCTGGCTGGCGGAAAGCTCGACCGCATGCCCAGGAAGCGCACGCGCCACGTTCCGATCTCGCGCAGCAAATCCTCCAGGTTGTCCCGCCAGATGTCCGCCGACAGGACGGGAGCGAAGGCGTACGGTGACAGTGGGGGATGGCGCTCCCCGTACTCAGAAATAACCTGCGAGTACCGATGAAACTGGGCGAAGCCGGGCTCGGCCGGCAAGGCGCCCAGAATGTTCCAGGCACCCGTGTCGGGCGCGAGCAGCGACGGACGCAGCGCAGCGGCTCGGAGCAGCAGGCGAACGGCGCGATTCCCGTCGCTGGTGTCGGCGCCCAACCTCAGGTCCGCGGCCTCGAACTGCGCAAAAGCGTCGGTCAGGTGCAGCGCCAGGTCACCATTTACGTGCAGAAGATAGGGGCTGAGGGCGAGTGCCCGCAGCAGCCACTCTGGGGGACATCCTGAAGCAGTGTCTCGTGGGCCAAGCTGGTAGGCGAGCTGAAATGCCACCGCAGGTCGGTCGTCCAGGAGCCCCCACCACACGAGGTCTTCGATGCTTGTCGGTTCCACAGCCAGGCGGGCGATGGGAGGCGGCGCCTCAACCGTGAGGGTGGGGTACTCGTCCTCGAGACGTTGCGAGAAGTCCTCGAGAGGTTGCGAGAACGAGAGATCTTCGTCCACGGTGCCGCCGATGACGAGCTTGCCGCGCGCCGCGGCCACGGCCAGGGGACGGCGGAACCGCGCCCCTATCGCATCATGCATCAGCTCCCAGCGCGCGTCGTCAAGATCGGGCTGAGGCCGCGCGAACTCGACCAGGTAGCCCAACGGGTGACGCTCTTCCGCCAGGCTAGCGACATCCTCGGACAGCGCGGCCCCAGCCATAGCCGAAATCGCCGTCCGCAGCTCGTCTGCGCTGGCCTGTGCTTCTCTGAGGGGCTGGTAGTCCGGATCTTCGCGGTGGCGCAGAAGCCTGACCTGTTCGAGCACGTCCAGTGCCGCCTGGCGTGCCTCCTCGGCCGCGCGACGATGGATCGTCTCGGAGGTAGATTGGACAAGGCTCTGGAGCACCGACAGCGAAGTAAGCTGGGCGGACGAGGGAACCGGCGTTCCGACCGCGCCTGCCAGGTCCTGTGTGAGACGGCGCACCTCGGCGAACTCTGCACGCACCACGTCCAGCTCGTCCGAAAGAGCGACGGTGGGCACATCTCCGCCAGCCGCCATCTCGCGTGCGGTCGCCGCCAGTTGTTCGCTCACCATGCTGAAACGCTCGGCCAGGAGTTGCGCTCGTGAGCTCAGCTGAGCCACGGTTTGAGTCAGATTCATCTCCGGTCGGGGTTGCGCGGGCCGGCTAACTGGGCTGGAGGTTCGGGTCGTCAAGAAGCCACCCGCTTGAGCCGCGCACGAGATTCCAATTGCCGGCGTACTCGCGGGTGGAGCCCGCGGGCCCGACAACTTCGGACAGACGCACAGCAACCGTAGCCCGCCCGCTCGCCGCGTCAACCTGGACGACGTCGGCCCGGCTGAGCGTCAAAGTCTGGGTTTGAGCGAATCGAGAGTCTATGTTCTGGGCGGGTGGATAGGCACCCCGCATCCGCGGACTCCAGAGTGCAGCCGCCTCTGCGAACTGGCGCGCGTTGACGTACTGATAGAAGGTTCGGACGGCCTGGGCTGGGCTCGCTGGCCCAACCACCGGCGGCGCCGTGGCCAGTGTCACGGCGCGACCATCTGGCGTCTGCGTGGAAGCTGCCTGCGGCGCAGAGGGGGGGATTACGATTTCAGTTCCCGGCGCCAGCACGTTGGGATTGGCCAGCTTGTTGGCCTCCACAAGAGCGGCCGTGTCCGTGCCGAAGCGAGTTGCAATTTGTGACAACGTATCGCCGGCCGCGACCGCGTAGGTCGCCGCCGGCTGGTTCGCGGATTGCACCCCGGCGGTCTCGGGAGATGCCACGGAAGGCACAGGCGTGCTTTCGAGCGTGGGTGCTGCCGCCGCGGCCCAGGACCTGAGGCTGGAGGTGAAAACCGACCCTGCCGCCGGGGCGGCTGGAAGGGATGCCGGCGCCTGCGGCGTGGGCACAACTGCCGCGGCAGGAGCGGACGCAGCGACTTCCACAGGCTGGCTTCGCGAGTTGGTCATGCCGACCACGCCGCGGCCCAAGCCAATGCCACCTCCGACGAGGGCGGCCAGGCCGGCGAGACGAAGCGCAAGTTGGACCCTAGCCGGAATGCGCGGCGGCATTCGTCTGCCCTGGTTCGTTTTCGAGCCACTGTCACGCCAGCCCACAGGGGTGCGATGCCAGGGTAGAGAGAGTCGATGTTCCATAGAGTGATAGCTAAGCGCCTGTCTAGCGTGTGTCCGCAGGGCGGAACGCACAGACTATGCCAGTTGCAGCAATGGGTTTACGAAATCCCTCAGCTCTAGTTCGCCCTCCGGCGCTCCGTCGCTCCGTAAAATGGGTGCTTGAGCCACTCCGGATCCGAGCCCGCGACGGAGTTTGGCACCGACGCTGCGCTGCGGGCATTCGCCACCCCAGCTGCGAGCCACAAACGGGTCTTCGACGATAGGCAGCTGACGTCGCATCGCCATCCCCGCGAAGGTCTCGGACTTGCTGTAGGGCTGGTCCTGCTGTTCATGACCATCGGCGCCGCGAGTCTGTTTTCCTGGGCGGCCGGCGTGGCCAGCGTGGGCGTGCTGCTCCTGACGGCAGTGCTTACCCGTCTGAGCGCGGCACAACAACTGGCGCATGCAGCCGAGGTCACTCCGACGCAGCTCGCGCACCTCTATCCACTTGTGGCCGAGCTGAGGGATCGTTTTTCGATGCCCCGCACCCGAGTCTTCGTGGTCCAGAGCCCGATGATCAATGCCGTTTCCTTTGGATTTCGCGAACCGTACGTGATCGTCCTCAACTCGGCGCTGGTGGATGCTCTGGACCAGGACGAGCTGCTGAGCGTCGTTGGCCACGAGATGGGTCACATCAAGTTCGGCCACACGCGCCTCGGACTCCTGTTCGGCGGCGTAGACGCGCGTGACGTGGGCCTGCCGTTTCCGATCAACCTCATAGCCCGCGTGCGCGATCTCATTTTCCTCTGGTGGGCGCGTACTACCGAGATGACTGCCGACCGCGCCGGCATCATCGCCTGCGGCCGCCCCAGCAAGGCGATCTCGGCGCAGGTAAAGGTGAGCATCGGCCCGAGCCTTCTTCGGCACGTGAACTTTGCCGACCTCGCCAGCCAGGCTTCCGATCTGGACACTGGCCTGGGACGAATTGAGGGCGCGCTGAGTCAGCTCGGAGCCTCTCATCCATACCTCATCAACCGCATTCGGGCGATGCTGGAATTTGTCAGCGTTTCCGAGGTTGTCGAGCTGCCGGTAAACGCCGAGCCCGTCGACGATCCACCCGCCGCCCCTCAGCCGGCCCGCCTCCTCCAACGCCGCGGGCAGGGCGTGCATTCAGCCCATGCGATCGAGGGGCAACGGTGGGTGGTCGGGCGGAGTCCGTCGGCGGACCTGCAGGTGCGCGATCGTGCGGTCTCGCGCCGCCACGCCGAGATCGTATGGGAAGACGGAGCGTACCTTCTTCGTGATCTCGGCTCACACAATGGCACGTTCGTCAACGGGCAGCGTGTTGCCTCGTCGGTGCTGCGTGAGGGTGACCGCATTCGGATCGGCTCCACCGAGCTCGACTTCAGCTTCCGATGAAAGAGCTGGTAGGAGAAACCCTGGGCAGAGGCGAGTATCGGCTTGTGGCTCGGTTGGGCGCCGGCGCTACGGGCGCTGTCTACGAGGCTGAGCAGGCGTCGTTGCGGCGCAGAGTGGCAATCAAGGTGCTGTGGCCGCATCTGACACAGGAGCCGGGGCTGGTCGGACGATTCAACCGCGAGGCGCGCATCGCGGCGCGGCTGGAGCACCCGCACATCCTGCCCGTCTACGGATTCGGTGAGGAGCGAGATTTACTGTACCTGGTCATGCGGCTGATTCGCGGTGGCTCGCTCAAGGACCGTTTGCAGGGTGAGGGGCCACAACGGCAGGGGTGGTCGCCCCGCGACGCGCTGGAGCTCGCCAGGCAGGCGTTGCCGCCGCTCGACTATGCCCACCGACAGGGTGTCATTCATCGTGACTTGAAGCCAGACAATATTCTGCTCGAGCCGAGTGACGACTTCCCGAGCGGGTACCGAGCGTTTCTGGGTGATTTCGGTATAGCCCGGCTCGCCCAGAGCGACGACGTTGAGATGGGGCTGACGCAAACGGGCACGGCCCCGGGCACGCCGGCGTACATGGCCCCGGAACAGGTCATGGATCAGGAGCTGGACGGCCGAGCCGATCTGTATGCATTCGGGATCGTGCTGTACGAGTTGCTCGTCGGCCGTGTCCCGTTCCGGGGCCAGACGCCGGTGATCGTTGCACTTCAGCATGTCCAGGAGCCGGTGCCGCCGCCACGCGACTTCAACCCGGAGCTGTCGGCTGCACTGGAGGCAGTTCTCCTTCGCAGCCTGGCCAAGAATCGGGATGACCGCTATCCCAGCGGGGCAGCGCTTGTCGGGGCCATGGCGGACGCGGTCAACGGCCCGGTTTCAGAGCAGAACACTCGAACGGCTCGCGCCCGGCCTGTTCGCCCACGGCCGCGACCGGCGCCCGCGCCCGTCAGGTCGGCCGCGGCACCGCCTGAACTTCCGCCCATCCTCGCGCCGACACCGCCGGACTCAGCAGAACGGCGACCTACTCGGGACGGTGTCGGTGGCGCACTTGCTGATTCGGCCAACGTCACCGCCGCAGCACCGCCTGCCGTGGCGAGGCCCACGCCTGCCCGACTCGGTGCTGGCCCTGCCGAGACAACCACAACCAGGTCAGGTCGTGGGCTGCTGGTGCTGCTCTTGTGCGCGGCGGTGGTCGCCGCCGGGCTCGTCGCGACGGCCCTGTTTGTTCGCGGGAGTGCCGTGGATAGCCCGGCTGCGACCGTCTCCTCGACCAGCGTCGTGCTGGCAACACCCAGCCCGGAGACGGCGCCTGCCCCGAGCACCATCGCTCCGTCCGACCCGCGCGGCTGGATCGTCCCGCCTACGGATCTCGGGCCAGAGTGGACAACGCGCAGGCAGTCAACGGCTGGCTCCACGGCGGCGCTCCGCGTCTACGAGGTGGACTACGCCGTTGCTGGCGACCCGGTTTCTCGAACGGCAGGCTTTTCTCTGTTCTCGGCTCAGAGCACGACAGCGGCTGACTCCGGTCTGCAGCAGCTCCGCCAGAGCGCGGAGGCACGCGGGGTCGTGTTCCAGGCGTTCCCTGCGCTGCTGGCCGATCAACCGTCGCTTCGAGGCCGAGCCGCGCTGGATTCAGCTACGCCGAGCGTCAGCATCGTCCACCTGTTCCGTGTCGAAAGCGTCACCGCTATTGTCGAGCTGGTGGGTCCAGTTGATCGCGAGGCTAGCATTGGCACCGAGGCCGAGCACGCCGCGCAGCTCCAGCGAGATCGCCTGCTCGCCGCACCGCGCCAGTAGCCGCCGCGACTTCAGAAGGTTGCCGAGAGCACCGGGCCGGCGCCAGTCGACGCAACGACCTCTATGCGCTCCGGGTGATCCAGGGACAGCGGCTCGGGCAGCGTGAAGGTGGCTACCCCACGCGCATCGTTCACTGTGCTTCCGAGCCCTACCCGTTGCGACCCTTGCACAAGCCAGACCGTGTACTCGGTTCCCTCGGGCGACGCCAGTTCCTCGAGCAGGAGCACGCCGCGGCGTGTGTCGGCGGCGTACAGCAGGAAGCCGCGGCCTGAACCCGAAGGCGAACGCAGCTCGAGCAGGCGGCCGGGGGATTGCGCCGGTCCCGGCAAGAAATTGGGCAGCCCCGCTGGCGGGCCAGACTGCGGCGAGCCAAACGCGGATCGAGGCAACGTAAGCCCGTTCAACGCCTGGGGTTGGACGATCAGTACCACGACCAGGAGCGCAGCTGCGGATGCGCCGATCAGGCCAGTGGTGAGGCCAGCCAGGAACGGACTGGCGCGCCGGCGGGCGCCGCGCTGACCAGGTCGAGCATGTACGCCCGTGTTGGCCACGGTGAGCCCTGGCCGCGGCCTGGCCGCCGTCCGCGTCTCCGTGGCAGCCGCTCTGGTTGGCCGAACCGGAGCAACAGCGCGTGGCGTGGCATCGATGCTCGCCAACACTCGGCTCCGCAGCTCCGGCGGGGGTGGGATCTTCGGCATGGCCAGGTCCACACGCGAGACGGCCTGCTCTGATTCGCGTAGCCACTGATCACAAGCTGAGCAGTGCAGTCGGTGACGTTCGACTCTCGCTCGCTCGTCTGGTTCGAGAGCCCCCCAGGCATACGCGGCGAGGTCGTCGGCCACGGCCTCGCACTGCAGGCTCGCGGTTGGCTCAACGCGTGGCGAGAACTCGGGTGAGCCCGCCATCAGGTGCGTATTCCTCGAGCCAGGTTGGCTCCGCGCGAGTCATCGGCCAGCGCTGCTCTCAGACTGACTAGCGCAGAGTGCAAGCGCGACTTGACCGTGCCGACGGCTACCTGCAGACGCGCGGCGACTTCAAGCAGAGTGAGCCCTTGAAAGTAAACCAACTCGACCGTTTCGCGCTGCAGCGACGACAACTCAGTCACGGCCCGCAACACCTCCTGTGACTCCCATCCCTGATGAAGGAGATGGTCCATCTGGCCGTCGCTGGACACAGCGGTCTCGGCAGCCAGGCGAGCTACTCGGTCCATGGCCCTGCGCTGACGGCGCAACTCGTCCAGCGCGAGGTTCCGAGTAACCGAGACGAGCCAGCTCAGCGGTGTTCCGCGTTGCGGATCGAACGTCTGAGCGCGCGTCCAGAGCCGGACAAACGCTTCCTGGGTCACGTCCTGCGCCAGGGCTTCGTCGCGAAGCACCGAAATTGCCATTCCATAGACTGCCGGCGCGTGGCGGTCGTACAGCTCGGCTACGGCGAGGCGGTCGCCGGCGACCACGGACCCCATGAGGGCCGTATCTGTCTTCTGGCTGTCGTCGCCGTGGTTCTGCACGTTGGATCACGCCTTGCAGGCGCCCCCACGATTTCATGATGCGTGCCACAAGTCGGGTAGCCGATTAGCGTACAGAGCCGTGGCAAACCACCCCCACGCCTGGTCGTAGACGCTCCTCGGATCACCCCAAGCGACCCGATCGGGGCCCGGCCCGGTCTCGAGCGTCCCCACGATCTGCGACGCGAACAGCCCCTGCCCAGCAGCCGGATCCGTTGTGGCCAGTGCCGCCAGGGCGCCTGCTGTGCCGACCACGCTGAACGAGTCGTCGAGAACGGATCCATCGTGGGCGTAGACACCGCTCGGGCGCCCCTTCCGCGCGATGTCGTCGCGCAGAAAGCCGGACTGGTTGAGGTACGCTTCGGCGCGGCCATCGCCGCTCCAGAGTCGATCCAGCGCCACGCGCCAGTACGTTCTTGGAGCGTCGAAGCCGTACGCGGTTGTGGTCGGCTTCCCCGCCAGGTTGAGCGGTGCCAGCGTTCCCGTGACGCGGTCGACGCTGACCCAGTCTGCCGGCAGGCCGGCGAACCGGTCCGCTCCCAGCGGTGCCCGCGACAGGCCAAACAGCGTCTCGTAGCCGGAATCGATCACGCCTGACCAGTCGTGGTCGGGGTCCGCCTCCGCAAAGATCCTGTAGGCGTACGGAGCAAAGTAGCTCGGGTTGAAGGCAACGCCTTGCTGCTGGTCGTCCGAGACCCAATCACCCGCCGTCATCAAGGGTTTCCCGGCGACACGAAGCACGTCGTGCTGCCAGATGGCGCGCACGCTCGCCCGACCAGCCTCGAGGAGGCTCGAATCGTTCCAGAGCCGACCGGCCATGAGCAGAGCAAGCGCCATGTCCGTGTCGGCATCAGCCGCGGTGTGGGCGTCGAGTACGGACCCGTCGCGCCAGACCCAGCCAGGTAAGCCGTTGGGTCCGATCATATTCGCCTGCGTCCAGGCCCAGGTCCGATTGAAGTCGGTCCGATCGTTGGACCAGACGTCTCGCAGGAGAGCGTAGGCCTGCGTCTCGGAGAGTACCGAGCCGTCGTCGCCAATGTACGCGCCGAGCCGCGAGTGTTCGAACCCGTCGACCATGCTCGCCGCTGCCTGGGTCAACAAACGGTCCTCAGTGGTGCCCGACTGATCCACCTTCCACAACGCCATCCAGGCTCCGTCCGACTGCCATTGCTTCACCAGGTGGGCGTTGTGGAGCGCATCCAGGGCGACCCGATCGTCGGAGGCTACAAACGCCTCTTCCAGAGCCGGGGTCATGACGAGGTAATCCACACGTTTCCAGTCGGCGTGGAAGACTCCGTCCCGAATCTCGGGATCGGCCGCGACTTTCCAGTGACTGTGGCTGTTGGGGAACGCTGGCCCACCCGAGCCGACCTCGTGCAGGTCAGTCCAGGCGTCATCCGGCACGATCATTCGACTGTCCGGAGCCAGGTGCTGCTTGATCCACGGAATTGCCTCGCGCCCGGCCTGACCCGGATGGAGGTTGTAGAGCGGCTGCAACGTGTTGGCATCCAGGTAGCCAGCCACAAGCGCGCTGCCAAGCAAGATCGCGATCGGCTGCGGGAACCCGAACCGCACTCGCGACGCGAGCAGCGTGGTCGCAAAGGCCAGGTTCAAGCACAGGAACGGAATCGCCGCCAGGATATAGAAGTCGAAGACCACACCGCCCCGCCCCATATACGCCAGCGGCAGTAATCCGAGCAGAGCAACCGCCAGGCCCTGCCGACGACCGACGCGACTCCCGACCAGTGCTCGCACCAGGTTCAGCCCCGCGGCTGCCGCCCCGCCGAGCACCAGGAGCGCGTCGCGCGGCATCCAGTCGCCACGCACGAGTTGCCAGAACTCGTTGTCTAAATTCAGGGCGCCGCCGCCGCCACGAGTCGCTTGCCACTTCAGAGCCTCGGTGAGCGACGTGGTGGCGTTCGTCGAGCCCTGAACTACGAACAGCAAGGACTCACCTGCTGGTAGAAGCTCGTTCTTCAACGCCGCGTACAGGGGGTACCAGCTCAGGACCAGGACCATGGGTGCGAGCCAGCTCGCCGAGCCGAAGTGGCCGTGATACGCCTGCCGCTGCTGATGCAGCAGCAGCAGCAGCGAGGGGGCGAGCACGATCGCCGTTTCCTTGGTCAAGCAGGCGAGTCCGAAGCACGCCCCGCTCAGTGCCAGCCGGCTCAGTCGTTTTTCAGAATCGAGCACCATGTCGAGGCTGAGCAACAACCAGAACACCATGATGTTGTCCAGCAACACCAGTCGGCCGTAGAACACCGCGAGCGGGGAGGCTGAAAACAGCAGACACCCCAGCGCGGCTGCGCCTGAGGCGCAGCCGAGTCTGCGAGCCGACCGGTATAGCAGCATCACCGACGCCACATGCAGGACGAGCATCAGAAACCGACCGCTGTCCAGTGCCTGACCGAACGCCAGTGGGCCGCCCGTCAACCCCATCCATGTCGCCAGCAGGAGCCAGCCGGCCGGGGCGTGGTCGTACCAGTACGTATAGGGTGCCAGCCGCACCTCGCGCAGCACGGCCCACGCTTGCGCGGTGTAGATGCCTTCGTCGTCCTTTGCAGCCGCGGCCAGGAAGTCGAACATGTTGACCGCGTGTGCGACGAGAGCCACTCCCGCCAGCCCCACCATCAGCCACTGCTCCGAGCTGAGCACGGGCCAGCAGCGCCTGAGCACCGCCGCGCGGGCGAGCAGTGGGCCCCAGGCCCTGGAGGTCGGTACCTCCAGTGGCCACGCGGCAGCCGCGCTACGCAGAGCCATGTGCCACTTCTCGGGTCAGTATGCGGTGCGCGCCGACGTGGCTGGTCTTCTCCCAGCCACGATGGCCCTGGGCTTGACGCCAGACTGCCCGCAGAGCGGCGAACCCCAGCAGCCCCTGATAAGGCACGTAGGCGATCACCAGACGAAGCACGTCCAGCGGCGCGGCGCGCAGGCCGTGAACGCGAGTAAACTCCCGCAGCCCGAGCACGGAGATCAGCAGCTGCACCAGGAGCATGTACAGCGGCAAGCTGCTCAGCATCGCCACCGGAATGGCCACTTTGGCCCAGAACATCATCCAGATGCTGACGGGCACGTAGGCCAGGGTGAATGCCTGGAGCAGCGGAAAGGCCAGCGTATACAGCGCCAGGAGTCGCTGTTGCAGAGTCGGTAGGTGCGCCCAATCGCCCTTGCCCAGCACTTGCATGAACCCCTGGTCCCAGCGAGTGCGCTGCTTGACGAACTGTGAAACGGACAGCGGCGTTTCCTCGCGGGTAACGTACTGGTCGTCGTAGATCACGCGGATCGGCACGCGCTCAGCGCTGAGCCGGATACCGATATCCGCATCCTCGGTGAGACATTCCTGGTCCCAGCCGCCCAGCTCGCTCAGCAGCTTGCGGCGAATGAACACCGTATTACCACCCAGCGGCACCATGCCCACCCTGGCGTGGTAGTGCATGCGGCTCTTGAACCAGAAGAAGTACTCCAGGACGTTCAGAGATGAGAACCAGCGGTCGGCGTAGTTCATGAGCTGCACGCCGCATTGAATGACCGGAGTGTTTTCTGCCCCGTCACGGGTGACCACCGTATTGACGACGTTCAGCAGGTCCGGATGGGGCTCGTCCTCGCTGTCGAAGATGGTGACGATGTCGCCCGTCGCGGCGCGCAGTCCAACGTTCAGTCCATGTGGCTTGTTGATGGGCGGATCACTGAAGACCAGCAGTCGGATGTGTCGAATCCCCTGACGGCCGAGCGCCGCCAGCTTCTCACGGACTTTGGCGATCGTGCCGCCATCGCTTGCTTCAATGATCACCAGCACCTGCAGAAGCCGCGCTGGATAGCGCAGCTCAGCCACACGTTGGATCGTGTCCTGGATGACCTCCTCCTCGTGGCGGGCCGGTAGCAAGAGGGTGAAGCGCTGGCGCGGAGTCTCGAACGAGGTCGGGGCGCGATTGCGCTCAGACTTCTGTCCATCCTCCCAGACGTACAGCATCAACACCGTCGAGTAGGCCGACTGCAGCGTCAGCAGGAGCGACAGCACTGCCAGCAGCAGATCGAAATGATTCACGGCAGAGTGCCGGCATCCACGCTCGGGACCAATTCCGGCGCTGGTCTAGGTCCTCCGCTTCCACGCGTCTGGAAGTCGGGGCGGCCCGTGAGCCGAAGTGCCAACAGGATCCAGATTGCCTCGGCCACGATGTGCCAGGACATCTTGGAGGCGCCCTGGGTTCGATCTCGGAAGGTGATTGGAACTTCGACCAACTGCAGGCCGGCGTAGGTGCAGGCGTAGTTGACCTCGACCTGGAAGGCGAACCCGTTCGATCGCAGACTGGCCAGATCGAGCATCTCGAGCGCCTCGCGGCGGAAACACTTGAAGCCGCTCGTGCAATCACGAACAGGCAAGCCGAGCACCAGTCGCGCCAGGAGACTGCCACCTTTGCTGACGGTATGCCGAAGAGCAGACCAGCCGACCACCTGGCCGCCCGGGATTAGACGTGACCCGATAGCCACGTGGGCGGCGTCTGCCCCGGCAGTCGCTTCTAGCAGGCGAGGCAAATCCGCGGGGCGATGGGAAAAATCCGCATCCATCTCCACTACGCGGGCATATCCACGCACGAGCGCGTCGGCGAACCCGGCCAAGTAGGCGGTGCCGAGCCCCAGCTTGCCTTCTCGGTGGAGTACGCGAATGCGAGCGTCGTCGAGCGCTATGCCGTCAGCAATGTCCCCCGTGCCGTCTGGCGAAGCGTCGTCCACGATCAGGACGTCCAGGCTGGGATCGACGGCGAGCACCTCTGGCAGCAAGCGTGGCAGGTTGTCGCGTTCGTTGTAGGTTGGGATAACGACGAGCGTCCGAGCAGCCGTCGGGAGCGGAGCCGGCGAAACGAGGGCGTTCATAACAGGGATACGCCCCTGTGCGGCATTGGGTTCGGTCCGCTGCAAACTTCGCGCAGCGGTTCGCGTCTACTCCAGTTGGAGAGGCGGTGGTGAGCGGCGACGCTCCTGCCTGCGGCGTTCCATCGCCAGACGCATGGTGATGCGCACACGCAAGGTCTCAGGCGCGCTCTGCTCCTGACACCGCAGTCGTACCAGCCGCCTCAGCGATTCCTCGAACCTGTACACGTGCAAGCAGCCGCCGCACTCGACCAGATGCTCGCGGACGGTGACGATGTCGTCATCTGAAAGCTCCCGATCGATGTACGAGTTGAGCACCTGAACGCAATCCCCACAGTTGATCATCGAGCTGCTCCCCCCACCCTGGCCACGACGCCGTTGCTCGTCGAGTCTGTCGCCGGTCCCGAGTCGGGATGCACCTTACTGCCTGAGGTGAAGCCGGCCGCCTCGGCCTGGTCCCAGAGGGCCCGCTGTAGCTGCCGCCGACCCCGAAACAGGCGGCTCATGACCGTGCCTTTGGCTACACCCGTGGCTTCGGCAATTTCGGCGTAGCTCAGTCCCTCGACGTCCGACAACTGCACCGTCGTCCGGAACTGCGGCGGCAACTGATCAATGGCACGCTGGATGGCGTCTGCACCGAGGCCGTCGAGCACTGTGTCTTCGACATCGGAAACGCGCTCTTCCTGGTCGGAGCTGAGCTGGTTGTACAGGAAGAACTCCTCAGTGTCCTCCAGCGAGCTTTCCTGCGGTCGGCCCTGTTTGCGGCGGTACGTGTTGATGTAGGTATTGGTCAGAATTTTGAACAGCCAGGCGCGGAAATTCGTTCCCGGTTGGAAGCGGTCGTAAAACCGGTAGGCGCGCACCAGAGCGTCCTGGACCAGGTCCTCCGCGTCGCTAGGATTGCGGGTCATCCGCATCGCGGTTCGGTACAGGGCGTCGAGGTGTTTGAGTGCCTCCTCTTCGAACCGTGCTCTGTTTGCGGCTGCCTCCCCATTGGCGGGATTGTTGGCCTTTGCCGCCCCACTGGCGTCCACGGCCTTCAGTCTACCCAACGTAACGGAGGCACCCGGTATTCCAGACGCCTTGCTCAGTCCACCAGAGTGAGATCGTGCGGCTTGCTTTCAGATCGTCCGGCGTCGGTCATCTGCACGAAACGCGCATGTGCGCGCAGCTCGACCAGCGTCCTCGCATTGAGATAACTCATCCCACTCCGCAGGCCGCCCACGTGTTGATACAACACGTCTGAAACCGACCCCCGAAACGGCACGACCGCCTCGACACCTTCCGGCACGACGGCAGCCGCGAGCTCGTCGAGCACGTCTTCGCTGGTTTCGCGTTGGCGGCGGGTGTCGGCTGCGCCCAGGCTGGCCATGCCTCGGTAGACCTTGAAGCGACCTCCGCTGCGGAGAACGGTGCGGCCCGGGCTTTCCTCGGTGCCGGCCAGCAGACTGCCAATCATGACCGTCTCCGCTCCGGCGGCCAGGGCCTTGGTCAGATCGCCGCTGTTGCGAACACCACCATCGGCGATGATCGGCAACCCGAGGTCGGCCGCGGCGGCGACGCAATCGAACAGCGCCGTCAATTGCGGCACACCCACACCGGCTACGATGCGTGTCGAGCAGGCCGCGCCCGGTCCCACACCGACTTTGATCGCGTCCGCACCAGCCTCTGCCAGGTCGCGCGTGCCCTCAGCCGTGGCCACGTTGCCAGCAATCAGCTGGACGTTTGGAAAGGCGTCTTTGACGCACCGGGTGGCCCGTAGCGCGTGCTCGGAGTGGCCATGCGCGATGTCGACCACCAGCACGTCGACCTCAGCCGCCACCAGGGCGCTGGCCCGCTCCATGTAATCGCCGACCGCGCCAATTGCCGCGCCGACCAGCAACCGTCCCTGGCCATCGCGCGCAGCGTTCGGATGTTCGGTCAGCCGCAACACGTCACGCGCGGTAATCAAGCCGCGGAGGTGGCCCGTGCCGTCGACGAGCGGCAGTTTCTCCAGGCGATGCTCATGCAGGATGCGGCGGGCTTGCTCCAGTCGCGTGCCGACGGGCGCGGTCACCAGTTGATCGCCGCCGGTCATGATGCGTTCGACTAACTGTGATGGGTCTTCGGCAAACAACACGTCGCGCGAAGTCAGGATGCCCAGCAAGCCGTCGCCTTCACCGACGACGAGGAGACTGTTCACGTTGTGGCGGCCCATGAGGGTCATCGCCTCGCCAACGGTGCGGGTCGGCGCAATCGTGTGCAGCTGACGGCCGCCGGCTGCCTCTTCGGGGCGCTTGACGCGCTGCACTTCGGCCGCCTCCTGCTCAATGGACATGAAGCGGTGGATGACGCCGATACCGCCTTCGCGCGCCATAGCCCGCGCCATGCGTGCCTCAGTGACGGTATCCATATTCGCCGCGACTACGGGGATCTTCAGCCGCAAGTCGCGCGTGAGCCGCGTGGCCGTATCCACGTCGCGGCGCGATACGACCGCTGAGCGGCACGGGACAAGCAGCACGTCCTCATAGGTCAACGCGAGCGGAATGCAGCTCACACCTCAAGTGTACTGACCACTTCGGCCAGACCCACGTCGTGCAGATCGGTCGATCGCTCAAGCAGGGCCACCCTGCAGACTCGGACGGGTGTGCAGTACATCGACGAATGCATTCGGCTGCTGTCGGTGTTGCTGTTGAAACAGACTGGGCTAGAGGGGCCGACATCCCTGGCAGAAGACGTTTCGGCCCGCCGCTCCAGGCTGGCGTTGACAGACGCGCGCCCAATGCCGCAGCCTGCGTGCCAGACTCGTGTCAGACCTCGTGCCGGACCTGTCTGTCTCGGTCGCCTCCTATCGGACGCCCAGGCTCCTCCGCCAGTGTTTGAACGCGCTCGACCGCGAGCGGACCCAGCTGAGTATCGAGGTCACGGTCGTCGACAACGCGTCTGGCGACGGCTCGGTCGAGATGGTCGAACAGGACTTTGCCTGGGTGCGCCTGATCCGCAACGATCGCAACGTGGGCTTCGGCGCAGCCCACAATCGTGCCATGCGGCTGGCCATGGGGCGTTACTGGCTGATCCTGAACTCGGATGCCACGCCGGCAGTCGGAGCGCTGCGAAGACTCGTCGAATTCCTGGACCGGCGCCCGGATGTCGCCGTGGCAGGCCCCAGGCTGCGGTACCCGGACGGCAGGGTGCAACAGTCGCGCCGCCGCTTTCCGACCCTCGCCACCCTCTTGTTCGAGAGCACGCAGCTCCAGCGGTTCTGGCCGGACAACCGTGTGCTCCGCCGCTACTACGTCGCCGACCGGTCCGACGACGAGCCTCAAGAAGTGGACTGGCTGGTCGGCGCGTGCCTGTGCGTTCGAGCCAGCGCGGCAGTCAACGTAGGTCTCTTTGACGAGCGCTTCTTCATGTACAGCGAAGAGCTCGACTGGTGTCGGCGGTTCCGGGCCGCCGGCTGGCGTATTGCCTATGTGCCTGAAGCCGAAGTCGACCATCTGGAGGGCGCCAGCACGCGCCTCGATCTTGGCGCGCGGGACCGCTTCTTCCAGACGAGCAAGCTGCGGTACGCGGCGAAGTGGCACGGCCCGCGGGTGGCGGCCGCTCTGCGAGCGTACCTGGTGTTCGAGTACCTGAGCCGGGCCGCGGAGGAGAGCCTGAAGCTGGCGCTCGGCTCGCGCGTCGGTGAGCGCCAGGCGCGTTTGCGGGTCATCGGCAGTGGCTTGCGACACGCCCTACACGGGTGACCCCACCGCTGCTATTCGTCAGTGGCGAGTATCCGCCCGACGTTGGAGGCGTCGGCGACTATACGCACCGACTGCGCCACGCGCTTGCCTCACAGGGCTGGCGCAGCACCGTCCTCAGCCGACGACAGGTCCGACACTGGGAC
>JAABUQ010004994.1_pt1 | contig 21837 bp, 22 predicted proteins | sample 5560001 | NCBI WGS metagenome assembly JAABUQ01 (sample SAMN10711888, study PRJNA513371) | rock metagenome | isolation source: Antarctica rocks | place: Antarctica: Victoria Land, Finger Mt nord | collected 2015-12-18
CCATAGCCATCTCGCGCGGGTACGTCGCTCCCGGTGGAATCGAGATAGTCTGCATCCCCTCCTTCATCGACATCTCGATCGACGGCGAGGAGCGAACAGGTATCCGGCTCTTGGTGGAGGTGCGTTAGCCCACGGCTCAGATCCCCGTGCCCGTTATTGGTGAGGCGCGAGAGCTGTCGCGTCCGCTGCCCGGGCCACCCAAAGCCGGCTCCCGCAGCTTCCACGTCTGGACCATCGGCTGCCAGATGAACCTGGCGGATTCCGAGAACCTCTCGCGCCGTCTGCTGGCGGCAGGCTACGTCGAGGCCCCCGACCTGGAGCGGGCCGACATAGCTGTGCTCAACACCTGCGTAGTGCGCCAGGCGAGCGAGGAGAAGGTGTACTCCAAGCTCCACGACCTCCGCAGCTGGAAGAGCCCCGAGCGCACCATCGCTCTCACGGGCTGCCTGGTGGGGAAGGAAGGAAACGCCCTCCTGTCGCGTTTCCCGCACCTGGATGCAGTGGTGCCGATCGGCGATTACGATCCTTTCCTGCGCGATCTGGAGGCGCGCTACGACTGGGCCCAGGGCGAGCCGCTGCCTGCGGCGGGACGCACCCTGGTCAGCCACTACGTCAACGTGATCCAGGGCTGCGATCACAACTGCACGTTCTGCATAGTGCCCAAGGTGCGCGGCCGTGAGGTTCACCAGCCTCTGGTCAAGGTGGTGAAAGAATGTCACCAGGCGGTGCAGGAGGGCGCTCGGGAGGTCATCCTGCTCGGCCAGAACGTCGACGACTATCACGATCCGGCAACCGGCGCCGGCCTGGCGGCTCTCGTCAGCGCGGTGAGCGAGATCGAGGGGCTGCTGCGCGTGCGTTTCATGACCTCGCATCCGCAGGACCTGGAGCCCGAGCTGCTGAGGGTGATGGCAGCCAACCCGAAAGTCGCCCACGAGCTTCAGCTGCCGGTGCAGTCGGGTGACGACCTGATCCTGCGCCGAATGGCTCGTGGCTATCAGATGCGGCACTATCTGGCGATCGTGAACGAGGCCCGCGGCCTGATGCCCGATCTGGGCCTCTATACAGACGTCATCGTCGGCTTCCCCGGTGAGAGTGAGGAGGCGTTTCTCAACACGCGCCGGCTCCTGCAGGAAGTCGAGTTCGACGTCGTCCACGTCGCTCAGTACTCGCCCCGGCCCGGCACCCACGCGGGGGAGAAGTGGCCCGACGACGTGCCTGCCGAGAAGAAGCGGCGCCGAATCAACGACCTGCTTCAGCTTCAGCGCGAGATCGCTGCCCGCCGCACCGCGCGTTGGCTAGGTCGCACAGCTGAGGTGCTGATTGAAGGCTGTGACCAGCTCGGCCGGCCCTACGGGCGCAACCGCCAGGGCAAGCGCGTGACGGTTCTGCGCTCACGGGTCCAGCTGGGAGAACTGGTCGCCGTCAGCGTCACACAGGCCACGCCGGGTCATCTAGCCGGCCCACTTGGCTCTTGATGTGAACCGGCCAGGCGGTGAAACGCCGGCCATGCGCCAGTACTGGTCGGCCAAAGCGGCCCACCCCGACACCATCCTGCTCTTCCGGATGGGCGACTTCTACGAGATCTTCTTTAATGACGCCAAGGAGGCGGCGCCGCTCCTGGGCATTACGCTGACTTCTCGGCCGGCCAAAGACGGTCGCATGCCCATGTGCGGCGTGCCGCATCACGCCTGGCAGAGCTACGTGGGCCGGCTTCTCAAAGCAGGTAGGAAGGTCGCGATCTGCGATCAGACTGAGCCACCGATGAGCGGCAAGCTGGTGGCGCGAGAGGTGACGCGCGTTCTTACGCCCGGCACGGTGCTGGACGAGGTCTACCTCGATCCCTCCAGGTCAAACTGGCTGGTCGCCGCCTGGAGCAGCGGCGATGAGTCAGCCCTGGCTGCCTGCGACGTCTCGACTGGAGAGATGCAGCTCTGCCAGCTGCCCACCACAGGACTCGCAGCTGAGCTGGACCGGCTGCAAGCGGCCGAGCTGCTGAGCCCGCCCGACGTCGAGCGCTATCGATTTGACCCGGAGCGGGGCCAGCACCGGCTGCGGACGCTGTTGGGCGTCCACTTCCTGGCCTCAATCGGGGCCGAGGGCGCCCCGCTGGCGGTCGGCGCGGCGGGCGTCCTGCTGGAGTATCTGGAACACAACCGGGTGCCTCTCGATCTGCGCAGCCTGCGCATCAGCACACGCTCGATCGACGCCAGCATGCAGCTGGATTCGGCCACTCTGCGCAACCTAGAGGTGGGTGCGCTGTTCGAGCTCTGCTGCCGCTGCGTCACCCCTGTCGGCGCCCGGTGCCTGCGCCGCTGGCTCTGGGCGCCGCTGCGCGACCCCGAGGCGATCGAGCTTCGGCTCAGCGCTGTGACCGAGCTGACCGATGCCGAACGCCTGGAGCTGGAAGCCGCCCTGCGACGGTTGGGCGACCTGGAGCGGCTGGCGAGTCGGGCGGCGAGCGGGCTGGCCACGCCCCGCGAGCTCGGGCACCTCTGCCGCGCCTTGGCCGCCCTGCCGGCCGCGAAGGTCCACGCCGGGGCCCGGAGCGCGCTTCTGCTCCGCCAGCTGGCCGCGGACCTGACCGAGCAGCCCGAGCTCGTGGCCTTGCTGGGCCGAGCGCTGGTCGACGACCCACCGGCTCAGGTGAACGCGGCGGGCGCCATCCGGCCCGGCTACGACGCGCAGTTGGACGCAATCGCCTCGGCCTCCGCCTCGGCGCGGGAGTGGCTCGCCGGTCTGGAAGCGGGCGAGCGCGAGCGCACTGGCATCAGGTCGCTCAAGGTCGGCTACAACCGTGTCTTCGGCTACTACCTGGAGGTCAGCCACAGCCAGGCCGCGGGCGTGCCCGAGCATTACATCCGCAAGCAGACCTTGACCGGCGCCGAGCGCTACATAACGCCCGAGCTGAAGGAGCGCGAAGCAGTGGTGCTGAACGCTGACCAGGATCGCGCGGCACGGGAGCAGGAGATTCTCGCAGAACTCGGCCTGAGCATTGCCGCCGTAAGCGGGGAGCTGCTGGGCACCGCTGCAGCGATCGGCCAACTCGATGCTCTGGCGAGCCTCGCGGTGACCGCCGCCGACTGCGACTGGGTGCGACCGCTGATCTCCAGCGGCCGGGAGCTGGTTATCAGCGGAGGGCGGCACCCTCTGGTCGAGCGCTCCGTGGGCGCCGGCAACTTTGTCGCCAACGACACCCACCTGGAGCCCGCGAGAGGCAACATGGTGGTACTGACAGGCCCCAATATGGCCGGCAAGTCCACCTACCTGCGCCAGGTCGCGCTGATCGTCCTGCTGGCCCAGTGCGGCAGCTTCGTCCCTGCCCGCTCGGCCCGCATCGGCCTGGTCGACCGCATCTTCACAAGGGTCGGCGCCCACGACGACCTGGCGGGCGGCATGTCGACCTTCATGGTCGAGATGACCGAGACGGCGAACATCCTGAACCACGCCACGCCCGCATCCCTGGTGGTGCTGGACGAGGTGGGGAGGGGAACCTCCACCTACGACGGTCTCTCCATCGCCCAGGCTGTGGTCGAGTACCTGCATGACAACCCCCGGCTCAGCTGCCGGACTCTCTTCGCCACCCACTATCACGAGCTCACAACGCTGGCTGAGCGGCTGCCGAGAGTGCGCAACGAGCGGGTGGAGGTTGCCGAAGAAGGGAACCAGGTCAGCTTCCTGCATAAGGTAGTCCCCGGCGGCGCTGACCGTTCGTACGGCATTCATGTCGCGGCGCTGGCGGGCCTGCCGCCACACCTGATCGCCAGGGCCCGGCAGATCCTGGCTGAGCTGGAGAGCGACCGACCCCTGGAGCCCGCCGCGCAGCAGCTGGGGCTTGACCTGCAGCCGGGGGAGGCCGAGCTGCGCCGCGAGCTGGCCGCGATCGAGCTGGATCAGCTCAGCCCCTTGGAGGCTCTGCGCAAACTGTACGAGCTTCGCGGCCTGACATGACCATCCGCCGCCTGCCGCAGCAGGTCGCCGACGCCATCGCCGCCGGTGAGGTGGTGGAGCGGCCGGCGTCAGCCCTGAAGGAGCTGATCGAGAACGCGCTCGATGCCGGGTCGCGCCGGCTCGGCATAGAGGTGCGAGGTGCCGGCCGGACGCTGATCCGGGTGGTGGATGACGGCGCGGGAATCCCCGCCGAAGAGTTGGAGCTTGCCTTCCAGCGCCACGCCACCAGCAAGGTGAGGAGCCTAGCTGACCTGGAGGCCATCTCCAGCCTGGGTTTCCGGGGCGAAGCGCTGGCCAGCCTGGCCGCCGTTGCCGATGTGGAGTGCCGCAGCCGGGGCCGCCGCATCCGCCTGCTGGCCGGCGAAGTGGTGGAGAGTGCGGCTGCGGTGCCAGTGCCGGGAACGGTGCTGGAAGTCCGCGACCTCTTCGCCAACACGCCGGCCCGGCTGCGATTCCTGAAGAGCGACGCCACCGAATTGGCAGCTTGTCTGAAGGTGGTGCAGGCGTACGCGCTCCTCTACCCGGAGGTGCGCTTTGAGTACGCCAACGAAGGTCGCCTGGGCTTGAGGACGCCTGGCCGCGGTGACGCGGCGGCCGCCGCCGCTGCCGTGCTGGGCAGCGCAGTGGCGGCGGAGCTGCTGCCCGTGGAAGGAGAGGGTATCCGCGGCTTGACCTCTCAGTCACGGCTGCACAGGGGCAGCCGTGACGGGCTCCTGCTGGCTGTGAACCGGCGCCCCATAGCCTCCCGGGCGCTTGGTTATGCGGTGGAGGAGTGCTACCTTGGCCAGCTGGAGCGCGGCCGCTACCCGATCGCCGTGTTGGAGCTGACAGTGCCGGCCGCCGAGCTCGACGTCAACGTCCATCCGGCCAAACGGGAGGTGCGCTTTCGAGACGAGCGCGTAGTCTTCGGCCGGCTGCAGCGAGCAATCAGAGCTGCTCTCAACGACAGCCAGCCTTATCGCGTGGCTGAGGCGCCCTCGACGGCAGGCTCTCCCTGGCGGACCCCGCAGGTGCACAGCGCACCCGCTTTTGCCGGTCTCGAATCAGTGGTGGGCGAGGCCTTCCCGGCCGCACCGCGAGCCGAAGGTCCGCTCAGGCCCCTGGGCCAGGTACAGGACGCCTACTTGGTGGCCGAGAGTGGGGAGGGGGTAGTGCTGGTCGACCAGCATGCCGCGCATGAGCGAGTGCTCTACAACCGATTCTTGGCCCAGCTTCGGGCAGGCTCCGGGGCCAGCCAGGCCCTGCTGCTGCCGGAGACTGTGGAGCTGGAGCCCGCCCAGACAGCGGCGGCCAGCGACCATCGCGATTGGCTGGCCGCGCTCGGGTTCGAACTGGAGGAGTTCGGGCCTCAGACGGTGAAGCTGCGGGCCGCGCCCCTGGCGACTCCCGCGGCGCGGGCCCGCGACGCGCTTTCAGACCTCCTACAAACGCTGGCTCATTCGCTGCCTCAGGCTGCCCTGGAGAATGCGGCGGCCTCGCTCGCCTGCCACTCCGCCGTTCGCTTTGGCGACCGCCTGGAGCCTGTCGAGCAGCGTCGGCTCCTGGAAGAGCTAGAGCAAGCCGAACAGTCGATCACCTGCCCGCACGGGCGCCCGACACGCCTCCTGCTCGACTGGCCGCAGCTGAAGCGGCACTTCCGGCGCAATTACTGAGGGTGGCTGACCAGCGCGTGGATTCGTGAGCTGTCGTCCAACGGCAGCGCTGTCTGACCCCGGTTCTCGAAACCCTGTGCTTGGCGCAGCTCCGGTTCCCTGCCCTTGAGCCGGCTCACGGTTCCGGTGCTGCTGGGCCCCACAGGCGTAGGCAAGAGCGAGGCAGCCTTCAGGATCGCGCGGGAGCTGGAGGCTGAGATCATCGTCTGCGACTCGCGCCAGGTCTACGACCAGCTGGACATCGCCACCAACAAGCCGAGCCAGGAGAATCTGCGCCGCGTGCCCCACCATCTCGTCGGGATGGCGGATCCGCGCGGCGTCTTCTCGGTCAAGGACTTCGTGCAGCTGGCCGGAGCCACTATAGCCGAGGTAGCCGGCCGCGGCCGACTGCCCATTGTGGAGGGCGGCAGCATGCTTTGGGCCGACGCGCTGACCGACGGATTTTCGCTCTCCGGCGTGCCACCCGATCCGGCGCTGCGCCGCCGGCTGGAGGGCATGCCGCTCGAGAAGCTGGACGCGTTGCTGCGCCGCCTCGACCCGGAGGCGAATGTCGACCGCCGCAATCCCGTCCGTCTCATCCGGGCGATCGAGGTCCTGGAAGCGGTGGGACCGCCACTGGCTCGCACCCGCACCCGCACGCCGCCAGTCTGGCGCGCGCTTCGGATCGGCCTGACAGCATCTTTGGCCACGATCGATGCCCGGCTGGCAGAGCGCTCGCGGCGGCAGCTGGAGCGCGGCTTGGTCCAGGAGACGCGGGCGGCGCTGGAGGCCGGCGTGGCGTCCCAAGCGCCAGTGCTGACCGGCATCGGTTACGCTCAGGCGGTCGCCCACTTGCAGGGCGAACTGCCTGAGGCTGAATTGGAGCCGGCAATGAACCTTGCCAACCGGCGCTACGCTCGCCGCCAGCTGCGCTGGCTGCGCAGGGATAGCCGGATCCGCTGGTTTATGGCGGAGTCCGACCCTGTGCCAGGTATTCTGGCCTACTTAAGAGAAACGCTGATTTGATCGAGACTCAAGCTCGCCCGGAACGGGCCTACCTGCTCGGGGTCGTCCTGCCCGGCGAGCGGCTGGAGCGAACCCAGGAGCAGATGCTGGAGCTGGCGGAGCTCACCCGCACAGCCGGCGGCGAGGTGATCGCGACTGACGTGCAGCGGCGGCAGCAGGTCGAACCGGCGCTCTTTGTCGGCAGCGGCAAGGTGGCCGAGATCAAGGAGCGCCGAGCCGAGTTAGGCTACGAGTTGGTCATCTGCAACGAGGACCTGAGCCCGCGCCAGCAGCGAAACCTGGAGCGGGAGCTGGAGACTCGCGTGGTGGACAGGACTGAGCTCATCCTCGACATCTTCGCTCAGCACGCCCGTACGCGCGAGGGGCGCCTGCAGGTAGAGTCGGCGCAGCTTCACCACCTGCTGCCGCGCCTGATCGGCGCCTGGGACTACCACCGCCAGGGAGGCGGCATCGGCACGCGCGGCGGTCCCGGTGAGCAGCAGATCGAAGTCGAGCGCCGGCGTATTCGCAAGCGGCTGAAGGACCTGGACCGCGAGCTAGAGCAGGTCCGCGGCCAACGGCAGCAGCAGCGCGCCGGCCGGCACCGTTCCGAGATCGACACGATAGCCATAGTGGGCTACACGAACTCCGGCAAGTCGACCCTGCTCAACGCCCTCACAGGAGCCAGGGTGCGGGCGGAAAACCAGCTTTTCGCTACGCTCGACCCGACTACCCGGCGACTGGCGCTGCCGGGCGGGCGGGAAGTGTTGGTCACTGATACCGTCGGCTTCATCCAGAAGCTGCCCACCGACCTGGTCGCCGCTTTCCGAGCCACGTTGGAGGAGGTGACCTACGCCGACGCAGTGCTGCACGTGGTGGATGGCTCGAGTCCGGCCGCCCAGGAGCAGGCAGAGGCTGTCGACGAGGTTCTGGTCGAGCTCGGCGCCGCGGCCAAGCCGCGGGTTGTGGCTCTAAACAAGGTCGATCTGCTTGGTCCAGCCGGCCTGCGCCGGGTCAGACAGTGGTTCAGCGATCGCTACGCGAACGTATTGCCGATCTCGGCGCTCCAGCAGAGTGGGCTGCAGCAGCTGGGCGCCGCCCTGCACACGCTGGCTGAGGGCGACATGGTCCCTCTGCAGCTGCTGGTGCCCTACGGCCGGGAGAGCGTGCTGCGCGAGCTCCGCGCCGTCGGCGGCGTGGAGCTCACCGAGTACACGCCGACTGGAACCCGTGCGCTGGGCCGCGCGCCGCGCGCTGCGCTTCATCGCTTCCAGAGCTACCTGCTGGTTTGACGCCGCCCAGGCAGCTCGCTGAACTTCTGCTCTCGCTGATCAGCATTCCCTCGGTCAGCCGTGAGGAGCAGGAGGTGACCGGGTGGATAGCGCAGCAGGTCGCCGCCCGGGACGGTCTCCAAGTGGTGCACAGACAGGCGGACGCGATAGTCTTCGGCCTCGGCGGCCGGCCGGACGTGGTGCTGGCCGGCCATTCGGACACAGTGCCCGAGCAGGGCAACCTGCCGGGGAGGATAGAGGCTGGCGAGGTTTTTGGGCTGGGCGCGGCTGATATGAAGGGCGCCCTCGCAGTGATGCTCGCGCTGGCGGCCGAGCTGGCCGCAGGCACGGAGCGCCGGCTCAACCCGCTCTTCGTGATCTTCGGCCGGGAAGAGGTGGCGCTGGCGGAGAGCGTGCTGTCAGGTCTCTTTCGCAGCTGCCCGGCAATTCTTGCAGTCCAGCTGGCTCTGGTCATGGAACCGACTGCCAATCAGCTCCAGGCTGGCTGCCTCGGCAACATAATGGCTGAGCTGTCCTTCGCCGGAGTGGCCGGGCACTCAGCCCGGCCCTGGCTCGGTCGCAATGCCATCCACGAGGCCGTGCGTGGGCTGCGGAGGCTGGCTGAGCTCGAGCCGCACGAAGTCGTGCTGGACGGGCTCACTTTCCGGGAGGTGGTCAGCGTCACGGAGATCCGCGGCGGCGTGGCCGGGAACGTGGTGCCCGACAGCTGCGTCGCGGGGCTGAATTTCCGCTTTGCGGGCAACCGGACTCCGGCCGAAGCTGAGGCGCGGCTGCGCGAGCTGGTCGGTCCGGCCGGAGACCTGACAGTCAGCAGCAACGCGCCCGGCGCACCTGTCAACTTGCGAAATCCTTTGCTCCAGCGCCTGCGCGACACACGCGGTCTCGCCCTGGAACCCAAGCAGGCCTGGACGCCGGTGGCGGAGTTCGCTGCCCAAGGCGTGGATGCCATCAACTTCGGCCCTGGCGACCCCGGCTTCGCCCACCGCCGCGATGAGAGGGTGAGCATCGAGGCCCTCAGCACGAGCCTCTCGATCCTCCGCGAGTACATATGCGGCTGAACCCAGTCCTCACAGGCATGCTGCCCTATCCCTTCCTGGCCTTGGACCAGGCTCGGCAGCGGGCACTGGACCGCGGCCTGGACTTGATTGACTTCAGCGTCGGCGACCCTCACGAGCCCACGGACGCGGCCATCCGCCAGGCCTTGATCGCCGCCGTCGAAGAACGTTCGACCTACCCCAAGGCGACAGGCCTGCCCGAGCTGAAGGAAGCGATAGCGGGTTGGCTGGCTCGCCGCTACGGCGTCCACTTGGAGCCCAGCCGCGAGATCATGCCCACCCTGGGCAGCAAGGAAGCTGTGTTCAGCCTGCCCTTCATCGCGCTGGACAAAAGCAGCGGCAAGGACACGGTGGTGATCTGTGAGCCCTCCTATCCGATCTACGAACGCGCGGCCCTACTGGCCGGAGCGCGAGTGCTGAAGCTGCCTCTGCGCGAGGAGAACCGCTTCTTGCCCGATCTCAGCGAGCTGCCTGACCCGGAGTGGGAGAGGGTTGGCATCGTCTGGGTGAACTATCCGAACAATCCAACAGCTGCCCTGGCCTCGCTCGACTTCTATGAAGGCCTCACCCGCCTCGCCGCCGAGCGCGACTTCCTGATCGCCTCGGACGAGGCCTACAGCGAGATCTACTTCGGCACCCCGCCCGTTTCCGCGCTCCAGACGCACGACCGCTCCCGCGTCTGCGTGTTCAACACTCAGAGCAAGCGCTCATCGATGACTGGATATCGCAGCGGCTGGCTGGCTGCCCCGGCGGAGCTGGTCCAGGGCTATAACCTCTGGCGGCCGCTGGCCGGCGTGGCGGTACCCGAGTTTATCCAGCGAGCCGCGATCCAGGCCCTCGCCCAAGAAGGACACGTCGCTCGCATGCGGGCCGCCTACGCGGCCAAACGGGAGCTGTTCTTGGAGCTCTTCAGCGACCTGGGGGTGGAGGTCGTCGGCAAGGACGCCACCTTTTACCTCTGGTGCCGGGTGCCCGGCGAGCAGACGGCCGAGGCGTTTGCGGCGCGTCTCTTGGAGCAGGGTGTCGTGGTGGCACCGGGTTCATTTTTCGGCGCCTTCGGCGAGGGCTACTTCCGCCTGGCGCTGGTGCCCACCTTGGTTGAGTGCCAGCACGCTGTCGAGATCCTGGCTGAGGTGCTCTGAGATGGCGCGGTCGGGCGAGCAGGAACTGCCTCCCGAGATCCTCCGGCAGCGCGTCCACGCCGCCTTCGAGTCAGGCGAGATGGACGCCGAAGCCGTCGAGCTGACGATTGCCTAGCTGAACAGCGGCCGAGTGCGCAGCGCGGAACCGAGAGCCGAAGGCTGGCAGGTCAACGAGTGGGTGAAGAAGGCGATTCTGCTTTACTTCCGGCTGCGCCAGATGGAGACCATCGACGTGGGCCCGTTTCACTACCGCGACAAGATCCCTCTGAAAGCGGGCTTGGCGGAGGCTGGTGTGCGCGTGGTGCCGCCGGCGGTGGCCCGCTACGGTAGCCATCTGGCAGAAGGCGTGATTCTGATGCCCAGCTATGTCAACATCGGCGCCCACGTCGGCAGCGGCACCATGGTCGACACCTGGGCCACCGTCGGCTCGTGCGCTCAGGTAGGAGCAGGCGTTCATCTCGCCGGCGGGGTGGGCATCGGTGGGGTGCTGGAGCCGCTCCAAGCCCGGCCGGTGATCGTCGAGGACAACTGCTTTATAGGCTCTCGCTCGATAGTCACCGAAGGCGTGCTGGTCCGAGAGGGCGCGGTGCTCGGCGCGCACGTGGTGCTGACGGCGACCACGCCCATCATCGACGTGACCAGCCGTGAACCTATCGAGCACAGGGGCGAGGTGCCGCCGCGCGCGGTAGTCATACCTGGAAGTCGGGCCAAGCAGTTTCCGGCGGGCGAGTACCAGGTGGCCACCGGGCTCATCATCGGCTGGCGCAACGCCCGGACTGACGAGAAGGTGTCTCTCAACGAGGCCCTCCGAGAGCACGGGCTCGCGACCTGACCTGCCCGAGAACCCTCGCCGCTGTGGCTCAGTAGGTTCGGACCAGCCCCTTTACCGCTCCGACCATCTCCACCTGGCCGGGTTCGATGGGCGCGTAAGCGTCGTTCTCGGCGATCAGCCGAACTCGCCCCCGCGACCGATCCAAGCGCTTGACTGTGGCTTCGTCCTCGACCAGAGCCACGATGATCGTTCCGTCAGGGGCGTCCTTCTGCGGCTTCACGATCACCAGATCCTCCGGCAGAATGCCTGCGTTGATCATGGAATCGCCCCGAACGCGGAGGGCGAACCAGCCCTCCTGGGCCAGGCCGGGTGATAGCAGAACATGGTCCTCGATGTTTTGTTCGGCCAGGATCGGCACTCCGGCCGCCACACTGCCCACTATCGGCAGCGCTATCGCGTTGCGCCGCTGCTCCTCCTGCGGGGCCTCAGCGACGAGCTGCACGGTTCTCGACTTGCTGGCATCGCGGCGGATGAGGCCGCGCCGCTCGAGCTGGTTCAGGTGGTTGTGCACTGTGGAACTGGAGGAGAGGCCAACCGCCTCGCCGATCTCCCGCACGCTGGGGGGATAGTTGCGAGTGCGGGTCACCTGCCTGATGTAGGTCAGGATCTTTTCCTGCCGTTCGCTGACTGGTGGTTGATTCACGCTGGCTACCTCGTTGAGTTGATCTAGCGCCGCCGGTCTCCCCGGCTGGAGCCATCCTAGCAGCTTTGGGCTCTGAAAGCAAACCTTTGTTCGGCACCCCGAGCCTTGACAGCGAACGGCTGTTCGCTATACTGAGACGAACATATGTACGCGCCAGCTTGCGACTACGCACTGTGGAAGAGACCACGACCGCGCCCAACGAGTAGGGTTCGCCGCCCGGCCATCGGCCTCGCGGTCTTCTGTCTGCTGGCGTTTGGTTTGGCCCGCTCAGCCTTCGGCGGCGCGCCGGTCGCCTATGAGACGGTCACTGTCCAGCCGGGGGACACCGTCTGGAGCATCGCGGCTGAGCACTATCCCCAGAGCGACACCCGGGTCAAGGTGGGTGAGATCGAGCGCGACAACTCTCTTTCTGGTCCTGAGCTGCACCCAGGTCAGCGGCTGAAGCTGCCCACCAGCTGAGCTGGGCCGGTCTCCACGACTGCGGATTCCGCCTCAATGGACGCCTCCCTCGGACCAACCACTGACGGGTGGCCCAGCTCCTGTGCCCTACGCTCTCCTCGATGCGAGCACAGCTGGTCGGCCGCAAGAACTGTCACCTATGCGGCGAGGCAGCTGCTGCGCTGCGGTCGCTCGGTACCCCAGTGGAAGAGCTGGACGTCGACGCCGACCCTGAGCTGTTTAGGCTGTATGACTTCCGGGTGCCGGTGCTGCTGATCGATGGTCGGGTGGTGGGGGAGGGGCGCCTGACAGAAGCCTCGCTGCGCTCACTCCTGGCGCGCGGCTGAGCCCGATCTATCCTGGACGGCATGGCTTTGTCGTGGTTGCTGCTGGGCCTGCTCGGCGGGCTGTTGATTGGAATTCCGGCCGGCTGGCTGGGCTCTCGGTGGGGCGGGGTCCGTCGGCCGTCCGCATCTCAAACTTTCCCACCCGACCCGCAGCCGACCGCCACAGCTGCCTCTCCAACCTCCACTGGGACCGCGCCCGCGCCGGCGCACAGCGCAGGACCGAGCACGATGGCCGGTCATCTTCCCGCGCTGGAGACCGGTCAACCGGCTACCCCCGAAACGGAAGGTGGCACGTCGACGGACCCTGCTGCCGCCGCTCAACCGACCGGCACCGCCACCAGTTCGGTACCGGGCCAGGCCTCACCGGCTGCAACTCCGCGGCAGCCCTTTCTCGGTGAGGGGGCTGGCCCTCACCTGGCTGAGCGTCAGGCTCCGATCGGCACGAACATCCCAACCAAGGCTGAGGCCGCCGAGCCGCCCGACTTGGAGTCGGCCAGCCGGCGGCTCATAGAGGAGATGGAGCGGCGCTACGGCAGCCGCAACGCACAACCGCGGCGGCCGGGCAGCTGAGTTGGCGAAAAAGCGCCGAGCCGGCTAAGGAGCGGCGGCGACGCCTCGGGGGGCTACTGCGCCGGCGATCACAGCTTCCAGCTGCTCCATGACGACCGGCCAGGAGTAGCGTTGGAGCGCGCGGCGGCGGGCGCGGGCGACCACTGTGTCCAATGCTTTGAGCACCGCCTGGGCGATTGACGCGGGGTTCCCGGAAACCGGGAAGGGATAGATGTCGCCGCCGCTGATCTCTTGGAAGACGGGAAGCGCTGCACAGACGACGGGCACCCGGGCCAGGGCGGCCTCCAGCAAAGGCAGGCCGAAGCCTTCTGCTCTGCCTGTCAGCAGGACTACATCGCTCAGGCGGTAGAGCATCGCGATATCGTCGGCGTTGATCGGGTGAGCTCGCCCGGAAACGGCCTGCTCGGCGAAAAAATGAACTGTTCCATTGAGCCCCAGCTCCTGCCGGCGACGGAGTAGCTGCGAGAGCAGCTCGCCCTGGTGGGAATGCGGGTCACTCGGCCCGGTGACCAGCACAGTCAGCTCCGGCAAGCGCTGACGCAGCTGCGCCGCGGCTGCCAGAGCCAGCTCGATGCGCTTGTTCTCGGTCACCCGCTGCGGGATGAGAACGAGTGGCCAAGCCCGGTCCACCCTAATCGGGGCGAGGAGCCCCATCAGCTTCCTCGAAAGTCCCGCAAACCGCTGGCTGTCGATCCCGTTGGGGACGACCTCCGCCTCGGCTTCGGGCTCCCGCCAGAGCCGGCGCAGATCCTCCCGGCGCGTCTCTGAGATCGCCACATAACTCACGCCCGGTTGCCGCTGGTTGATGAGGCTGAAAGGGTAGTTGACGCTCTCGACCGGAGAGCCGTCGTCGTCTCGGATCACCACGTCGTGGACCCACGCAACCAGCCGCCGGCGTGAGGCCAGGAGAGCGGCCGTGAACGGCAGGTTGAAGGGCATCGAGAGCACGTTGTGGACTATCACGCAGTCACGATCGGCCAGCAGCGGTTGGAGGCGGCCGGCGATGGTTGAGCTCAGCTCGCGGAACTCGGTCTCCGAGCCCCGACCGGCCAGGAGCCCCCGGAAGACGCCCCGGACTCTGGGATGAGCGGTGTCCAACTCCGGGAGTATCTCGCCCTCCCCCCGCCCAGCGATCATGCGGACGTCGTAGCCGGCCGCGGCAAGGCGGCCGGCCTGCTCCCAAAGCACTGATTCGACGCCACCGGTTACCGGCGGCGCGCTGTAGTGCAGCAGGGCCAGCCGTGGCTTGGGGGGCAATCCCGAAAGCGAATCAGGCGGTTGCTGGGAGGCGTCGTCCATGGTTAAGGTCAGGTAATATGCTCCCTAAGCTCTGGAGCAAATCATACAGTCTTGCTATCAAAGAAGGGTTTGAGATGCACAGCATTCCCTGGAGCGAAGTACTTGTCAAGTCGGTTGCGGCAGGTCTCTTCGTAGTGGTGATCAGCGTACTCAGCACCATGTTTCGGCCCAAGTTCTTCGCTGGCCTTTTTGCGGGAGCCCCGAGCGTCGCGACAGTCGGCCTGCTGCTGACCGGCCTGAACCAGCCGCCAAAAGCGGCAAGCGAAGCCAGGGGCATGATCCTGGGTGCGGTCGGCCTGGTCGCCTCAACAGTGACCGCCGCCGTTCTTCTGCCGAGGTGGGGGGCGTTCGGGGCCTGCGCGGGTTCCTGGGGGGTCTGGGGCCTAGTTGCCGGCCTGCTCTATCTGCTGGTGCCGGGATGAGCGTCAGGCAGGAGATTGCCGAGGAGCGCTTCGAAAAGGTCTCGGTCAACTGGTCGAAGCTGAAGCAACAGACCTGGCAGCAGCTGCTGCTTCGCTTCGCCTTCGGGGCCGGCATCGCAATTGTGGCCAGTCTCGCGGGTGACCTGATCGGTCAGCGTTTCGGCGGCCTCTTCCTGGCCTTTCCGGCCATCCTGCCCGCCGCGCTGACAATGGTCGAGCGCCAGGAGGGAGTGGGGAAGGCTGACGTCGACGCCATGGGCGCCAGCCTCGGTGGTCTGGCTATGATCGGCTTTGCAGTCATTGTCAGGACCTTGATGCCGCGGCTCGGCGCTCCCTTGGTGGAGGCGGCCGGCTGGATCGTCTGGCTTGCTCTGGCGTTGGGACTGTTCCTTCTCCTGCGCGGTTCACTTGACCGGCTTCGTAGGAGCCGAGAGCACGGGCGGCTCTGAAGGACCTTCGTCGGCGCCTGCGCCGCAGGCCGACCAGCCGCCGCCAAGCCACTCCTGAAGGATCCGTTTCAGGACCACTGCCTGATTGCTCCCTGTCGCGGGAGCCGAAGGGCCCCCCGCGAGCCATCTCCCCAACTAGGCCAAGATTTGGCTCACGCGGCCAGAAGCTCGAGGCCATGCAGCTCCGCTGTAGCTAGCCGGCACCGCCCCTGAGGCCTCACTTAGCCAGCGGCCGGCTCGGGAAGCTCCGCTTCCTCGGCGGACAGCTCTCTAACGTAGGTGGTCGCTCGCTCGGTCGAAATGCGCACTCTCATCGCCATGTAATAGATGGCGGCGCTGAACACAGCCATCACCAGCATGTCCACGCCGAAGGGCAGCCAGCCCAGTGGCACCGTCACGCCGAAGAAATGTTCCGGGGTCGCTTTACGATCGAAGGAGCTCACGAACGCGATGACAAGAAGGCCTAACAACCACGGCCAGAGCCAGCGAGCGCCGTCCCAGTCCAGCGATGGGCGCTGGTCGCGAGGAGTCCTAGCCATGGAGATGGCGAGCAGGACGAAGCCGAGCAGGACCGCCACTATGAGCTTCCACACCACGGCGAAGCTGGCGAAAAGGATCAACTCGTTGGCAACTATGAAGCCGAGCGGCGCCATCACAGAGGCAGCGGGGAGGCGAAACGGCCTGGCCCGGTCCGGTTCCTGCCGGCGCAGCGCCCCGACCGAAACGGGGACGAGCGCATAGGTTATGACCGCAGCTGAGGAGATGAAGCCGACCAGTCCCGCCCAGCCAGGGAAGGGCAGGAAAACGAAGAGGCCCAATACGAACGTCAGCAGGATTGCCATCAGCGGTACGCCTCGAGTGGTCAGCCTTGCCAAGCCCTCTGGGATGTAGCGGTTTCTGGCCAGGGCAAAAATGGTGCGGGCGCCGGCCGCTATGTTCAGGAGGCCCGTCCCACCCGGGGAGATGATGGCGTCGATGTAAAGCGCGACCGCGAGCCAGCCCAGTCCCAGCGTTCCCGCTAATGCGGCGAATGGGCCCAGGGTGCTGCCCTTGAACTGCAGCGCCGACCAGCCCTTGCTGAGAGCGGAGGGCTCCAAGGCGGCGATGAAGGCGATCTGCAGCCCGATGTAGATGATGAAGCCGATCACCATTGAGCCGATCACGGCCAGAGGGATGTCTCGGCCCGGGTTACGGCTCTCGGCGCCGAACGAAACAGCTCCCTCAAAGCCGGTGTACGCGAAAACGATGCCGCCTGTGGAAACGGCTATGAAGATGCCCTGGACACCCAAGGGCACAAAGCCGCCGCCAGCTGTGAAGTTGCCGGCGTGGAACGAGACAAAGACGAGCACTACAACCGTCAAGACCGGAATGGCGATCTTCCACCAGACTGCGTATTTGTTCACCTCCGACATCCAGCGCACACCGGCCAGGTTGATGACTGTGAACAAGAACAGGATGACGGTTGCGACACCCAAGCCCAGAAGGGTCAAGGTGGCGTCCTTCGTCAGCAGACCCGGGATGTAGTTCGAGGCATAGGTCAGCGCGGCCTCTGTCTCGATGGGTGCGACAGTGACAGTGGCCAGGAAGTAAAACCAGCCGCTGGCGAACCCGACCACGCTGCCGAAGGCAAAGTGTGGAAAGCGAACCAAACCGCCGGCGACCGCGTACATTCCGCCCAATTCCGCCAAGTTGAGACCGAGGATCAGGATCGCGACAGCGCCGACCAGCCAGGAGAGGAGGGCCGCTGGGCCTGCTATCTCCGCGCCACGCAGCGCACCGAACAGCCAGCCGGAACCGATGACGATGCCGACCGATGTGAAGAGGATGCCGACAGGGCCGATCTCTCGGCGCATGCGCCGCTGTACTTCCGGCTGAGCCGCGCTGGGCTGAGAGGTGGTGGTCATGTAGGTTCCCTCCAGAAGCCGTGCCAAGCTTTCAGCTCTTCAGCCATTGTTGTGGCTGATGAGAAGGACTGCTTTTTGCCCCCTTGCTGTGTGCGAACATGGTACATGAGGGAATGCAGCTTGTCGTCAATCTGGAGCTGACGGCCCTTCGGGCCCTTGCCAAAGCGCAATGGCGAGACCGGTCACAGTTCGCAGCAGACGCCCTGCCTGTCGGGACGACCTGCTCACGGAAAGGGGATGAAGCAACATGAAGATCTTGGTCGGTTATGACGGCTCAGTTGAAGCCATACGTGCGCTGGACTGGGCTGCCCGCATCGCCGCAGGAGACGCCGACGGCTCCGTCACTGTGGTCGGCGTCGCCACTTCGCTCGAGGTTGCGCCACCCATCCCCGACGCTGAAGATCCCGCTGCCGGCACGTCCGTGCGCCAGGCTCAGCTCGACGAAGCGTCTGCACAGCTGAAGAAGACGGGCGTCGCCGGTCGCACAGTGCTGCGAGCGGGGAGGCCAGCGGAAGAGATTCTGGACATGGCGGACGAGGGAGGATTCGATCTCATAGTGGTCGGGCATCGGGGAATCTCGCGGGCGCAGCGATTCCTGATGGGCTCCGTATCAGAACGAGTCGTACGCCACGCCTCACGACCGGTACTCGTCGCCCGCTGAAGCCTCTGACAGCCAGGCGGAAGCTGATGATTGCGACGACATGGATGGAGCGCCCGCGGCCCTCGACCGGCGAACTGCCCGCATCGGGCAAAGTGACTACGTGCGTCACCGGGAGTCTGGGCGCAATGTCATCCCTCCAGATGACCAGCTTGGTCGCGACGTTACTACCTATTTATCAGCTTGGGACGCATCTCAGCGGTCAGGAGAGGAGGCGAGCAGCGGCGAGGCGATGACACCGCTTCGCCGGGGAAGGACCTGTCGACGCCTTCGTCGCTCACGTCGTCAGCCTTTCGTGCCGGCACTGGACCGCGCCGAACCAGCGGAGAACTCCTGCGGCGGCTCCAATTGAAGTAGTCCCAGCCGAGCGGTAGCTAGACTCAACTCCGTGAGCGGTGCCGCCCAGAGCCAGATCATCGGCCTGGTGATGATGGTCTTCTTCATGGGCCTTGGGCTCCGCCGGCGGATGCGGCCCCAGCCGGTCAGGCCCGGTCGGATAGCTGTCTCGGGCGTCATCATCGTCCTGCTGCTGGGCAGCAGCCTAGCCTTCACCGGTTCGCGCATCCTCTCTGATTTCTGGGCGCTGCTCCTGGCGCCTGTCTTCTTGGTCATTGGCGGGGCCGTCGGTTGGTATCTGGTCAGGACCATGAAGTTTTGGACCGACCCCGGCACCGGCGCCCTCTGGATGCAGGGAGGCGTTCTCTTCGCCCTGATCCTGCTGGGCACTATCGCCCTTCGCTTCGGCGCCCGGGCTCTGCTGACCGGCAACGCCTTCAGCGGAGGCTACGGCAGCAACCCGTACAGCGGCAGCGGCTACTCCGGGCCGCACGGCTTTCTCTATGACCTCTCGGCCGACTTCCTATTCCTCAGCCTCGGCCTTTGGGCGGCGCGTGCCGGCTCCCTGCTGCTCCGGTACAGGGGGCACGCGGCTGCCAACGCCCCCGTAGGAATCGAAAGCACCTAGGTCAGGACTCGCCGCGTTCTTGCCGGAGCCTTGCGTACGGCGGCGCCGAGCGGCCGAACCTTCCGACCGCACATCGGCCGCCGGACGGCAAAAAAGGGGAGCTCGGCAGCGGTGGGGAACGGAACTATGCAAGCACTCAATCTGAAACGTGCGTTGCTAACGATAATGACCGTTTACCGTAGCACCCGAGTGAGGCCGAGTGTGTCCGCGACTGGACGGAAGCCGACCGAAGAGCGGCGGTCAGTGGCCGCGGTGGCTGGAGAGCCAGCGAAGCGCGGGGATCTTTCGGGCCCAGCCTGGCAGTTTGGGTGGATCGGGCGACGGCCGGTCGCCGGCTGGGCTGCGCTCCGCGTCAGAGCCGCGCGGTCCGGCGCGGCCGTCTGTCCGGCTCGACCTGTCAGCCAGCGCCGGAACCGGTTCCCGCACCGCCGAGCCGTCAGGCCGGTCGCCTGAGAGGCGTGTCGGCCACTTTCAACCAGGCCCGCAGGGTGTCGGGCTGGGTGCTCTCCAGGCCTCGGAGCAGCAGCAGCAGCGACGCGCACGACTCGCGAAAGTCGGTGTCGAGCAACAGCGGGTCGGCAGCCGGCTGTTCCAAGCTGACGCAGGGCCCAGCCAGCTCGCTGATCGACCGCGTCACGCGGCTGCGCAGCGGCCCGAGATCAGTGCCCGCGCGCGCCACTTCGGCCCGCCACGACTCCTGCACATCGGCGACTGCCTTCAGCAGTTTGCGAACCGCCGCAGAGGCCAGCCGCGGATCGATGCCCGGTGCGGCCAGGCGCTCTGCCAGCTCGCCGTGGAGCCGGAGCAGTCGCTGCAAACGAAGCTGGGTCATCAACGTGTGCATGCTCTCAGCCTAAACGAACATGCGTTCGCTGTCAAGACCCGGCTCCGGCTCCCCAGCCTTCCGACCGCCACTGCCGAAGACCAGGCCCAGCTGCTCCGCCAGGCCGGCCGGGTCGACGCATCCGCCCTCCCTGAGCGCGGCTCCCACCACCTCGTTGACAGCTCCGACCACCGCTCGGGACCAGACGGTGGCGTCCACAGCGAGGAAGTCGCCCGCGGCGCGGCCCCGGCGCACCTCCTCTTCGACCAAGGCGGCGAAGGCCGCATGCAGCGTTGCTCTCACGGTCTCGATCTCCGCCGCGAGACCTACCGACTCGACCAGGAGCAGTCGCGCGACCGGCGCCCGCCGAAAGCAGGCCGCCACGAAGCCGTGAATGCCTGCCGCGATCTTCGCCCGATGGTCCCCCCCACTCCGCAGCGCGGCTTCCTGGGCGGCCGCCAGGAGCTGGCCGCCCTCCTGCTCCAAGAGAACGCGAAAACACTGCTCTTTGGAGACGAAGCTGGCGTAGAACGCGCTCTTCGAGGTTCGGGCGGCGGCCACCACCTGGTCCACTGATGTCTCATGGAAGCCCTGGCCCGCAAAGAGCGCCAGGGCGGCTGCCAGCAGACGCTCGTGACGGTCCTGGCGCCGTTGGGAGAGGCGCGGAGCGGCCGAGGCACGGCCGCTGAGCACTATCTCAGTTCCCTGCCAGCGTCCGGCTGATGACTACCCGTTGAATCTCGGAGGTCCCCTCGAAGATGGTGTAGATCTTGGCGTCGCGGTGCCATTTCTCGACCGGAAAGTCGCGAATGTAGCCGTAGCCGCCGCAGATCTGGATCGCCTCGTCGGTCACCTTGACGGCGACCTCACTCGCTTTGAGCTTGGCCATCGAGCCTTCGGCATGCTCGAAGCGAGCCTCGTTCTTGCCCTCCCAGAGAGCGCGCCAGATGAGTCCCCGAGCGGCCTCGATCTCCAGCGCCATGTCAGCAAGTTTGAAGGCGATGGCCTGGTTGTCGATCAGGGGCCGGCCGAACTGCCTCCGCTCCTTCGCGTACCGCAGTGCAAATTCGAATGCTGCCCGAGCCACTCCGAGGGCCTGGGCGCCGACGATGGGCCTTGTGCTCTCGAAGGTCTTCATGGCTACGTTGGAGCGAGAGGAGACACCCTCCCGGGCGCGCTGCAGCCGGGCCTGCAAGCGATCTTCACCGCCCAGCAGGCAGTCGGTCGGGACGCGGACGTCCTCCAGCAGGACCTCCGCTGTATGCGAGGCGCGGATCCCCATCTTCTTTTCCTTCTTGCCCTGGCGCAGACCGGGCGTGGCCTTGGGGACGACGAACGAGGCGTGACCGCGGCTGCCAAGCGCCGGGTCCACGCTGGCGACCACGACGTGGACGTCAGCTATGCCACCGTTGGTGATGAACACCTTTTGCCCGTTCAGCACCCAGTCGCCGTTCTGCTTCACGGCTCGCGACTTGTAGGCGCCGACGTCTGAGCCGGCGTCGGCCTCGGTCGCGCAGAACGCACCCAGAGCAGGCTCGCGGGCGCTGCCGTAACAGGCGGGAATCCAGGTTGCGATCTGCTCAGGTGTGCCCTGAGCGAAGATCGCGGCTACCGGCAGCCCGGTGCCCTGGATCGCCAGGGCGATACCTGCGCAGCCCCAGCACAGCTCCTCCGCCACGATCGCCGGCAGGATGCCTGTCTCGTCCTGGAAGCCCTGGAAAATGAACTCCGGCGAGTAGATGCCGAGATCGGCGGCCTTTCGCACCACGTCCCAGGGGAATTCCTCAGTCTCGTCGTAGTGAGGCGCCACCGGCCGGATCTCCTTCTCCGCGAACTGGTGTACCCAGTCGCGCATCTCGCGCTGCTCTGCCGTCAGTTGAAAGGAGATCATGCAAATCCTCGTTCGGTCCCGCCAGGAAACAGTACTGGTACGTACCAGTACTGTTCAAGTGTAACTACTCCTGCTTGTTGCCGAGGGCTGGGAGGCTGGTAGGACGATTCAGGCCTGAGCGCCGCTCTCGTCGACAGGCGTTTGGGGCACTTTGTGGCGGCGCGGCCACAGCCGATAGGCGGAAAAGAGGAGGAAGGCGCCGAACAGGCGCGCCAGCACCTCACCGTGCAGCCAGAGAGCGAGGGTGGCCCCAAAGATCACCACCAGAGCACCCGCCACGCCCATGATGAGAGCGTGCTTCAGCGCGGCATTGCCGCTGCGGGAGTGCGTCAGTGCGCCCACTATCGAGGTCGGCAGGATCGCGGCCAGCGACGTCCCCTGGGCCAGGTGCTGCTCGAACTTGAAGCCGATCACCATGATCGGCACCAGCAGGACTCCACCACCTATGCCTATTAGCCCGCTGACCACGCCAACCACGAACCCGCTGGTCACCGCCAGCACATCGCTCAAGGAAAGAGCACCTG
>JAABUQ010004995.1_pt1 | contig 21835 bp, 17 predicted proteins | sample 5560001 | NCBI WGS metagenome assembly JAABUQ01 (sample SAMN10711888, study PRJNA513371) | rock metagenome | isolation source: Antarctica rocks | place: Antarctica: Victoria Land, Finger Mt nord | collected 2015-12-18
ACTGTTCCCAATCCGCTTGGGAAATTGACGTGATGGAAATTGCAGGCAGTTCTTCCATGTCGATTACAATAGCAAACTCTGCTCCAATTTCCTAATACACGTTCTCACACCCTCTGAACGGTTACGTAGAAGTCTAGAAAAACCTGCAGTAATTGTTCCAGGTTCTAAAGTCAGAGAACGTTTGGTAGAACACCCACAATGGGATGAAGGAATTGGCTGGAAAAACTTACTCAATAATCTCCGCTTAATTAGCTTACCCTTTCTCTGTTGTAATCTCATTCTCCCTTGGTTAAAAGTGTTTCCAATTCCACAATTATCCTTGGGACTTTCGCGTTTAGTTGCTTTAATGAATTTCTTTCCTAGTGCTGTTCCACAGACCACAATCGATGCGGATTTCCAGTTTTCCTCTGCTTAGAGTGACAGAAGAGCGATATAGCGGTTTTCGTTAGGGTGGTGTACACTTGAGATAGGCAAAATTTTTGACTAGTTACGGTAACGATGAAAGCATACTCCCTTGATCTGCGTCAAAGAATTATTAATGCGCATAACAACAGAGAAAATTCAGTACGCCAATTAGCCGCGCGATTTCAGGTCAGCGCTAACTTGGTGCAGAAGTTGATCGGGCGGTATCATAACGAAGGAACGCTAGAACCTAAACCTCATGGTGGGGGCTCAGTGCCAAAACTAGCAAATCATTTGAGCCTAGTGCAGCAACTAGTCGAAGAAGACAATGATGCGACCTTGGCAGAGTTATGCGAGCGCCTAGAGCAACGTACAGAGGTACGCGTGAGCCAAAGTACTTTATTCCGGGTGTTGCAGCAGCTCGAACTGACGCGAAAAAAAAACCTTCCATGCAACTCAAGCAGCAAGTGAGCGGGTGCAAAATCTGCGAAGGGAATACTGGGAACTCATCCAGGATGTGCGCCCTGAAGACTTAGTTTTTATTGACGAAACCGGAATGAATCTGGCGATGACTCGCTTATATGGTCGTGCCCTAGAAGGTCAGCGGGCTTATGGCGAGCGACCTTACCTTCGGGGCAAGAACGTCACACTGATTGGAGCATTAGGAAAAACTTGTTTTGTCGCCGCTTGGACGACGGATGGAGGCATTAATGGCGATGCTTTTATCGGCTTTGTCGAACAAATTTTAGTCCCCAACCTCTGGCCAGGCGCATGTGTTGTTATGGATAATCTGCCGGCGCATAAAGTCGAAGAAGTTCGCCCAGCTATCGAAGCTGTTGGGGCAAGATTAGTCTATTTATCTCCTTATTCTCCTGATTTTAGTCCGATTGAAAACTTTTGGTCTAAGCTGAAGCAATATTTACGTTCTGTGGCAACGCGCACCCGAGATGCTTTGGATCAAGCGATTAGTGATGCCATGAACCTTGTGACAATTGAAGATATCCGTAATTGGTTTGCTCATTGTTGCTATTGTACGTTACCCGTTTGAAAACCGCTATCGCTCTTCTGTCACTCTGATGAGAGTATAATTAGTGAGAAGTGCTGAAACCTAGGCCCTGTCTATGGATAAACCCCGTGCTGCTCGACCAACCATCAAATTTATCGATGAGTATTGTGCCTCTTATAAAAATCTGTTTCCAGAAGTTAGGAGTTTCGAGGCATTTAAGCATCTGCATGTCGGAATGATTTCTTCAATTAAGCGGAAGACACTACCAGAGATTGCGCTCATTCGTAGGATTAGAGCAAGAACAGTCACTCCATCACTTTCTCACAAAATCACCTTGGTCAGTTAAAGAATTAAGAAAGCAGAGGCTAAATTTAATTTTGCAGGCTTTAAGAGGGAGAAAAATTTTTCTAATTATTGATGAGACAGGGGATAAGAAGAAGGGAAAGAAGACAGATTATGTAAATCGCCAATACCTAGGAAAGTTAGGGAAAATAGACAACGGAATTGTCGCGGTAACAGCCTGGGGATTAATTGGTGGTATAACAATACCTTTAATATTTGAAGTCTTTAAGCCAAAAGAGCGGCTGAAAGCCGAGGATACTTATCGCTCTAAACCAGAGATAGCAGCGCAAATGGTGCAGACAATCAAGCACATGGGATTTGAGATAGACCTGGTATTAGCAGATAGCCTGTATGGAGAAAGTGAAAGTAAGTTTTTGGGGTGTTTAGAGTCACTAAAAATCAACTTTGCAGTAGCTATCAGAAGAAATCATGGAGTGTGGTTGCCTGAAGGACAAACGGTTCGGTGCAATCGATGGCGAAAATTTGACCGGATTTTCAGTGATAAAACTCAAGAAGTACGTTACGTAAGAGAAATTATTTTTGGCAAGAAGAGAAGTCGCAGGTTTTGGGAGATTACAACAGACCCGGAAACAATGCCCGAAAACTCAACTTGGTATGTAATGACAGAGATTCCTGGATTGAACTACAAAGATGTCGGGAATTTATATGGGTGTAGGAATTGGGTTGAATATGGCTTAAACCAAAGCAAAAATGAATTGGGATGGGCAGACTTTCGGCTGACTCGCTATCAAGATATTGAAAAGTGGTGCGGAGCCGGAGACGCTCCGCCTCCGGGGAGATAGTTTTCAGTGGTTACTTACTTGTTAGTTTGTTTGCTGATTTGGAGAGAAACTCAGAAAAACTCGCTCCAAGTATTTCGGGTCCTAAAGTTAGAGAACTTTTCCGAGGACATTCACAATGGGATGAAGGAACTGGCTGGAAAAACTGGCTCAACAATCTTCGCTTAATTAGTTTACCATTCTTCTGTTTTAATCTCATTCTCCCTTGGTTAAAGGTGTTCCCCATTCCACAATTATCCTTAGGATTTCCTCGCTTAATTGCTTTGATGAATTTCTTCCCTAGTGCTGTTCCGCAGACCACTGAAGATGCGGATTTCCAGTTTTCCTCTGCTTAGAGTGACAGAAGAGCGATAATCGAGGCTGAAGTTTCCTTCATTTGCCGACTCAAAGCTGGTGCCGCTTATATCAAGTCGGCTAGAATGACCATAGTATAATGGAGGGAGCTATCTCGCGCCTGTATGTTGCCACATGCCCAAACGGATCACTATAGCCCCCCACCTGGGTCTGGACGAACTGGAAAGCCGTTACCGTCAGGCGAAAGATCCAGTTGAACGTTCCCACTACCAAATCATTTGGTTACTGGCCTGTGGGCGACCCACGGAAGAAGTGGCAGCCATTACCAGTTACAGCCGTAATTGGATTTACGAATTAGTTTGGGGCTATAACCGCATCGGGCCAGAAACCTTGGGAGATGGACGCCACCAGAACCCTGGTCCCCAAGCGAAGCTGGATGACGGAAAGCTCGCTAATCTATTGCAGGCATTAAGGGGACCTGCTTCCGACGGTGGATTGTGGAATGGACGCAAAGTGGCGGACTACCTGAGTAAGTTAATCGGGGAACCGATCAGCCGTCAACAAGGGTGGGAATATCTCAAGCTTCTTCGACTACGACTGCGAGTCCCCCGGCCTGAGCATCAGGAGGCCAACCCCGAAGAGCAAGAGACTTGGAAAAAAAAACTGGCAACGGTGGTGGAGCAAGTTCAGAAGGAGCATCCAGACGCCGCCGTCGAGGTCTGGTGTGAGGATGAACACCGGATTGGATTACAACCAGTGATGCGTCGGAACTGGGTGGAAGAAGGGGAGCAACCAGTTGCTGTGGTTAACTGGCAGCGAGAGTGGCTATGGCTGTATGCCTTTGTCCAACCCCGGACTGGAGAAACTTATTGGTGGATTCTGCCCTATGTCAACACCAAGTTGTTTAGCCGAGTACTCAAAGATTTTGCTCAGCACTTTGGGGTGGGTAAGGACAAGCGTATTATCCTACCGTTAGACCAAACGGGGTGGCACATGAGTCAGAAGTTGTTGGTGCCAGAAGGCATCCACCTCGTGCCGCTACCTCCCTATTCCCCTGAATTACAACCCGCTGAACGCCTATGGCCGCTAGTTAATGAGCCGTTAGCCAATCAGGCGTTTGAGACGATAGTCGAGGTAGAAGAGTTAGTCAATCAGCGTTGCTGCCGTTTACTTCAGCAGCAGCAATTGATTCAAGGTTTGACCTTCTATCATTGGTGGCCTGAGGTAGAGGCAGCAGCTTAATTATGGGCGTTTAACCCGACATGATATTACACCATTGAGCAGGTCTTGAGCGACCAACCCCATCTCAAAGATCAATGGATCAAGCTGGGGGTTAAGCGGAAGAATGCCCCGCAATTGCAACTACGTTTGGTGCAAGTGCGCTTCGGGTCTACCTGGTACAGTTACCTGACCTCAGTGCTGGACCCCCAACGGGTGTGACCGTAATTTGATGTAAGAATAGAACTTGGCGTGACATGTTAAGCGGCAACAGGAAATCCAAATTGGTCGATCTTGCTCCAGAACTGTTCCCAGCGACCAATGCTGTGAGAAAGGGTACGTAGACTGAGCACAACTGCTGCTCCCGCTTCCTTCCATTTCATGCCGGAGCAACATAAGCGCTGCTTGACAATAGTCTTACATGCCGCCTCGGTAACTCCCGAACCCAAAGGCAAGTTGTGTGACAAGTGTTCAGCATATTTCATTAACGGCTGCTGGTTTTGGAAATAAGTTAAGGCCGCCTTAATTTTGTCTCGTGGACCGGGTTGCTTATTTTCTCCCAGGAAGGTTCGCATCTGCTCAATCAAGACTTGAGGTCCTGCGAGATCGTGTTTCAGATCGCTGCAGGCATCATCCAACCATCGTTTTCTGGCCCTGGGGTCGCGAGCAAATTGGGCCTCAGCAACCTGAGTCAAATATTCCGCCGCATGATAAAAGTCAAGGATTTGGCGCTTGGTGTGCTTGGCAAGAAAAGGCCAATTTGTTTTGGCTCCATCAGCTACACCCACTTTAAGTGCTGTGGGAAAAGCCGCACTCACTTTAGCAATCTCGGCTGACATGCGCTTAAAGAAGGTTTTCTTGCCATACTCTGGTGTCGCCCCAATATAGGTTGTATGCAAACGCTCTCCTGCTTGGTCATACAGACTAATAGTTCCGACCATAGCTTCTCGCCAACTATCCTGACACATCAGTAGGCATGTCCCATCAATGCCGATGCCAATCGTCGTCACATCAGCTTCAAGTTCTGGCACTTGATAACTCCACTGTTCCTCTTTCACCATCGCTACTGCTGCCACGGCATCTGCGACAGTTTGGACGTAGGCCTTCGCAATCACTCGGTTATGGTTAAGCCTCAAATCTTCTCTGACTCGAATTGCACTATGCTCACCATATTTGTGCGCTAATTGCATAGCAAACCGTGGAGTGGCACTGGTGACAATCCGTGCTTCACGTTCTAAGGGACAAAAAGTCTTCCCGCCCTTGGCACTCTGGTAAACATGCCTTGATACCGTTGTCGCACCATAAGGAGTCTGGTACTCCTTATCTACGGTTCCTTTGCTGGTCAGAGTCGTATCACCAATTATTATCGGTGCGCCATCCGTGTCGAATCGCTTGAGAAAATTGTTGCTGGCCAAGGTTCCCACCTGATTGAGTGCATCGCAGATTGAGTCTTCCGCCTCTAGCATTGAACGATTGAATGAAATCACGACTTGGATGGTCAAACTATCTGCACAATCGTTGACAATCGTGGCGGTCATGTTTTAAATTCCTGAGGAGGTGGTGTTTTTTTGACTTGGTTACTCCTCTTAGATTCTACATCAAATCAAAGCCACACCCGGCTTCCTTACCAGATATTTATCGGCAATCTGCCTTCGCCTATACAGATTTTTGGCAAGCTTACAAAACAGTTATTCCCCATGAACGTCATCGAGCAGTTGGTAAGGAAACGGGTCTAACTAATCATGTTGAACGGTTGAATAATACCTTCAGACAACGGGTTTCCCGACTGGTAAGAGAAAGTCTATCATTTTCCAAAAAGCTGAACAATCACATTGGAGCAATTTGGTACTTCATTCATGGCTACACTGCAGAACTGGAAAGGATTTGAGCCTCACCACTACTTCCATATCACTACCCCAGTTTACAGGTAGTAGTTATGGTTTGCGCTTGCTAGACTTTCTCTTCGAGCGACCCATAGTTAATATCCGGCTAGTGGAAAATTACCTCCAGTGCGCTTACGTTACTGCCAGTAAGATAGTAGAGCAGTTTATGGAGTTAGGTTTACTATATGAAATTACTGGCTGGCAACGAAATCGACTTTACCGCTACGAACCTTACCTAGCTCTTTTTGAGCCACCTAACCTATTGGTAACTCGTTAACTTTGATAAAAGTCTTCTGCAACTTCGCCACTTCCCCAAATTTTATAAAACACCACTGACAAGCTATCTCCACCCACAAAACCGGAATTGGAAACTGTAGCCCATATTTTGGATATTCCAATAACAGGCGCAATTGGCGGCGATCGCACCCTACTGTCTCCTTAAACTGCAACTCACTTCCGCTACCAATATCAAAACTACTGGCACAGGGCGCTCCACAGAACCGTATCGGACTATGATTTATCGCCAAAACTAGGGGCACTTGGTCAGTAAAGTAAAGTTATAGACCATCTCGTGGAATGAATGGTCTAATTCTAGCTGGGAAGTCTCGAAACCGTACTCGACTCAAAGCCGGGGAAAATCCGACTATGTTGAGGTAGCCTTCACCTTTTTCAGCTACAAGGTTTTGGAGCTGGGAGGGTAGGACTGCATAGGTTTCGCGGATGGTTTCGCTGGTGCTGTGAGAGGTGGAGCGCGCTTGTGTCCTAGATTGCGTCTCGTCCACCCGCTCCTGCTTGCCAATCCATTCAGCCAGATAGCGAGCAGTGTCCGGTTCCGGGCAACTGAGGTTCAGTTGGGTTCTGATTCCCGTAAGGATAGTACGTAGTCCAGTGCGTCCGTAGAGTTCTTCGACTTGGGCGGTAGACTGAAAGCCCAAAATCGGCAAGCCACCAGGCTGCCGCGACTCTGTGCAAATTCTCCCCAGATTCTCCAACTTCCCCAAAGAATAGAGTTCGTCGATCACGATTACAGTTTTCATTTTGTGATGGCGGTTGGCCAACAAGCCTTGAAACATCAAGTCAAAGAGCAGTGTGTTGAGAGGTTTGAATAAAGCTTCTTCTTGGCTTCTTACAGGCATCCAGATCCAACGCGGATCGTCGTTGTAGCCCCAGTCAAAAAAGCTGAGCGACTTAGGGTCATCAAGGGGCAGTTGCGGAAGATTAGCCAGATAACGATAAAAGCGGAAATTATTCTGGAGTGTCTGTAACACGCCAGCACCCTGTTCCTCAGCAGCAATGGCGTTGGCACTGGCTCGTCCTTGAAGTCGAGCTTGTAGTTGGTTTAGGGGTAAGGTGATGAGGCTCCAAAGCTCCTGATTATCCTGGGTCAGCTCAAATAGATCTGCAAGTAAACTCCTAGCAGCACCTGGGAAAAATGGCTGGTCGCCAGGGCGGATGGAAACTAAGCTGTCTGCTAAAGATTCAGGGCCCAGCCGATTGACTCCCATCTCATGAGTGTGGCACCAATGGGCGCTGCGCCGATCGGCCGGATTGAAAATTTGGTCCCCTTTGCGAAAGTGGCAACTTGTAAACACCCCGCCCCGGTCGAGGATAAAGACGCGAATATCCGAGCGACGGCGCAAAATCTCTAATAGCTGGTGGATAGATTGACTTTTTCCCGAACCGGGAGCGCCAACCAAGGCTATGCCCTTGTTTTCGAGGAAATTTGGCAGTTCGACCTCGGCTAACACTAGCAAAGGTTTCTTGGTAGTGGTTCCCATTTTGCGATTCAGCCGGGCTTGTGCTTGCTTGAGGTGACTTTGCAGTTGTTGCCGTGTTACTGTCTTAGTCCCACGTCTCACCCCTCGCTCCCAATTGCTGTTGGTCCACCAATAAAGGTTCAGCCCACTCCAGGTGCCAGCCAAACCAGCGTATACAACCAACTGAAGCTCGGTGGGGGAAAAGCGAGTGCCAGATACCTTTGCATTCATTAGCCAGCCCAGAGATGGAATCAGGCTAGAAATCGCTGTCCACCACAGTACTCTTTGCAAAGGAATGTCGTTTTCTCGATAAACAATTAGCACAACGATGACCACACTCCAAAAGCAGATAAAGATATATAGTACGAGCCAACTGGGACAGCGGCTAAACAAGGTTGTTGTGAGTTTGTTGACCTCCTCTAAGTAGGCATACACGCAAATGAAGGGGAGATTATAGATACATACCCAAAAAAAGATTTGGTTGTCTGTGCGTGGTGTAGGCTGCGTCATAACGTTCTACCTCCCAATAGAATTACCTTGACTTTGAGAATTGGAAATCTTCTGGGTACGCGCCTGGGTACTCTTCCCCTGGTTGATGGCCTGTAACTGCTGCTTACAAACTTGCATCTGCTCTACACTCATGCTGTTTGCCTGCGGTTTCTGATGCTGCGCCTGGAAGATGACTTGTCCGTCTTTTTTAACGGATACCGAATATTGGGGGAATCGAGCTTCCAGGATTTCGCCGTTGGGGAGTTTGAGTTGTCGCTGACCCTGTCCAATTTCTTTACCAAAGCTCTGCGTTGTGGAATAAACCAATCGCCCAAATTCCTGCTGCTGCTCCAGTGTGGACTGGGTTTGGGTTGGGACGCTCTTTGGCTCTTGCTGATGACGGGGGATGGGCTTTTGAACTGGTTTTGTCTGTTGGTTTTGGGCCGAGGTCTGGGGTTGTGACTGGTGAGGCTGCTCCACCAGGGTCTGCGGTTGCTGCTGTTCCTGGGGGGACTGGCTGACTGTTTGCTGATTGTCGGTTGTTATTTTCTGGATTGGCTGTTGTTCTGCCAGGAAGGGTCTTTTTGGCAATCCGGCCTCGGAGCGAAAGTCAGCAAAAATTTCCTGATAACTGCGACGGGGTCTGGGCTCTTCCATCTGGGGCTGCTCCTGATATTGTGGGTTTGGCTGTAGTTGCTGGATAGGTTGCTCAGGCATCTGAGCAGCGGTCTGCTGTTGGCGCGATCGCTGCGGCATTAAATCAATCGCATTTTCCTTGGCGTTGCTAAGTCCGGCGGCTTCGCGTAGGTTGTCAATGTTCTCGGTCAGAACCACAAACTCATGCTTGGCTCTGGTTCCCGCTACATAGGTCAGTTCCTGGTCGAGCATTGATCCGGTGAGCCAAATAGTGCGCTCGGCATCGGCTCCTTGGGCATTGTGAACTGTGCTGGCGTATCGATAATCCGAGTGCGCCAAGTCCTTCGGGGTTAGGGTCTGGGTTCCTTTTGGGGTTTGGATGGAGATCGTCCCGTCAGTATTAACTTTCTCGACGGTGAAGCGTAAGCCATTGAACTGGTCAGCCTGTCGATTATTCTGCGTGAATCGCATTTGTTCGCCTGGGCGAATTTCAAGCTGCCGTGACTGGTAGCAGTCCCGCTCTTTACAGGTAGCCAGATTTAGCTCGTACAAATTTCCCTGTCTGTCTTTGAGCGTGAGTGATTGCTGGGCTGGGGATGAGTGGGTCCCAACCACCTGATAATTTTCCCCCTTGAGAAATTGTGCATACTCTCGCCTGAATCGGAGCAGATCGCCAACTTCATAACTAGCGGCTTGTCTGGAGCGAAAGTTATCCCAGTTCTTGTCTTTGCGGACTAGGGTGGAAATGGACGTACTTTCCTGTTTGAGGTCGCCACGTTCGAGCAATCCTTGGCGGATTCTTTCGGTCAGTTCTTGGCGCTCGGCATTGGTCAAACAAATTAAAAGTGTAGATTTATCTACTGGGCTACTTAAATACATGTCAGCGGCTTGACGGAGTCGCTCCTGACTATCCTCAATTTCCTGGATGGCTCCCATGTGGTCGAGCTGATCAATTGCCTCAGCCATCTGACCGGATGCCATCAAGTTAGCTACGTGCTTCAAGCCTTCATGCTGCTGACGTTTGTTCTCCCAAATTTGCTCAGTCGCAATCCCCCTTTGCTGCATCATTAGGAAGGGGTTACCCGCTTCAATACTGCCCAGTTGCTTGACGTCGCCCGTGAGAATTACCCGATTGTCCAGCTGCAATGCTTTCTCTAACAGGCATTGCATTTTATGACTGCCAATCATCCCGGCCTCATCTACTACCAGGATTTCTCCTCTGGGAAGCTGGTTGCAGGATTCCAGCAGGTAGCGGTCTAGAGTGCTGTGCTGCTGGAATCCTGCCTTATTTGCCAATTCCAATTCAGCAGCAGCACTGGGTGCTAATCCCCTGAGTTGATCCCCTTGGGCTTCAGCGATTTCCCTGAAGGCTCCAAGAGTCCGAGATTTCCCTACGCCTGCATCTCCCTGAACACAAACCACACCGTCACGAGTCGTGACTAACATTTTTAAAGCATCGGACTGTCCCTGGTTGAGCGCGTGGTTCTCGATCGCTGCCTGACAACGTTCAACAGTGGCGATGGCAGTAAACTGTTGCTGCTGTCTCCTGGCCAGGCTGAGAATATCCAAGTCCCGGTGTACTGCTTGGGGTCGCATCAGTCGCCCGTCATTTGTCTGGATCAGGGCCTGTCTTTTAGCTTGCTCAATGGCTGCCAAGATTGACTGCGGGTGATACTGCCCTTGATTCTGTAACAGTGCCTGTTTGAGTAATTGCAGCTCTGAAAAGGCTACCCGGTGCTGGCTCAAGCTCAGGGCTGAACGGTCGAGCAATTCGGCTGTGCTGCCTGGGTGATGCGGGGCTTGATAAGCTCTTTCTAGCGCCACCCGATCTGGAACAATACGTTCGGCAACTGGACAGAGCCGGTCCAGGTCGGCTTGCCAACCCGACACCCGCTCCAGTTTTTTCTCTGGGATTATGTCTCTAGTTTTTTCTTTCCTGAGTTGGTGGGCAATTCGGTCCTTTTTCTCCTTGTGGGCCGTGTCCCGATTCAAACCTTGGGCTGCTAACTCAGCTTCAATCTCGTTGCTGCGCTGACTGAAAAATCTCAGGGTAGGTCCGTTATACCTGACCAGCTCAAAGTTGCCTTTGGTATCCCACACAGTCGCGTGTCCTAACTGGTGTGCTTTGTAAGCTAGGCAATTGTTATGCCACAGCCCAATCAACTGCTTATTCTCTCGATTCAGCAACTGGCGACCGTCAAGCGCCCGGTACTTCCCGTCTGGGCATTGGGTGAAATTGACTAAGCCGTTGTGGTAATGAAGCTGGGGGTCTTTTGACCGCGAGTCGTCATGCTCCACGGTGAAAAATAGCGCGTTCCCAGTCTGGACCTTCTCTTTACCCCCTTTCCGCTGACGGCTGTGGACCAAGTGGTTTTCAATAAAAGTCAGCGTTTCTGTATTAGCTTCTCTAGCAGCTGAGTGGAGTTGCTCGTTCTTTTCGACGAGGACAGCTAAAGACCAAGATTTAGGGTGAGAGTTAGTGATATCCAGTCCCTTGAGGGATTTGCCTGCCTGATGCTGTCGTAATGGCTCCCCCTGGAGATTCTTGCCATCTAGCAGCAAGTTCATCTCTTCGAGAGCTACGGGTTTATCTGCCAGTCCTAGAGGTTCGGCTAGCTTCCCTTGCCAGTGTGAGTTTTTTAGTCCCTGATCGCGGGAATAGTAATTATCCTGATTGTAGTCTCTTGGATCGGCATAGACCTGTCCAATACTTGTTCCCATTTGAGTTAGCAAGTCAAATGATATGAGCTTAGATTAGCACATTTTCATCCCTGGCAAGGGTGCATTAGCGTGAAGTTTTTGGAGGAGATTAACGGGAGATACGGAGGAGATTAACGGGAGATTTGAAGGGGACTTTGGGGAGATTTATAGCCTCAGTTTACGAGTGCCGTTCAGTAATGAATAATGCCTACTAGGATATTCGAAGCGGAATATCAATTTCAGGCATTGATTGGTTTTGATACTAGCTATTTTCGTTCTTTCTAAACATAAGCAATGTTATATTAAGTTAGGTCTGAGGAAAAATCCTAATGAGCAGCTCTGAGACGATCTCAATCCAGCCTATCACTCCCCAGGAAAAGGAGGCAGCTAAACTCTTTGAAACCTTGCAAGCCAAAGCTAGCATGCCTGGTTACAAAAAGGAAATGGTCCGACGGTTTTCATCCAAAATTGAATCTGCCATGGCTAAAGGCTACAGTTATGAGGAAATTGCCGAGCTATTCAAGCAGGTAGATATTGAGATTGCTCCCTCTACCTTGAAAAAGTATCACCTGGAAGTCCGTAAGCAGTTGGACGTTCCCTATCAGTCAGAATATCCTTCAGAAGTTTCCAGCCAGGGCGAACATAACGGGTCGTCTGACTCCCAAAACAAACCTTCCCAAACAACCATAAGTCAAGTCCCAAATCCAGTTGATAGTGCAGCTTCCAGTAGGACTTCAACGAGTGAAGATAATGCTTTTGATGCTGCAGTAAATATCCTGTCTGCTAAAAAGCGATAGGAGATAAACTGTGACCACCGTAACCCTACAGAAAACTCGTCCAGCTCTGCACTTTCAAAATGCCAAAAAGGGTGGAGTAGGAAAGACCCTGCTTTCCAAGCTCAAAGCTGCCTACCTTTTAGAGAATGAACTTAGTTTTGCTGCTTTTGATGCCGACCCTCAGCACAGCTTCTTAAAAGCTCATCCCGATTTTGTCGTCGAAAGTTTATTTTCCGAGTTGGATCGGTATCTAAGAATTTCAGACCGGACTCTGGACTATGCACTACGACAACTGACCCTGGTAGATCTGCCGGGGAACTGTGAGCCAGAATTTCACTTTTGGTTGGAGGAACGAGATGTGATTGCTCTGGCCCATGATGTGGAAATCCAACTGCAAAACTGGTACGTCCTGGATGGCTCGACGGAAACCTATGAGGGTTTCCTGAAAACTTTGGATTTCATGGGGGTTGAAAAGGTGAAGCATATTCTCGTTCTGAATCTTGGCAGAAATGAGGATTGGGAGGACCTGGAAAACTATGTGCCAAATTCTCTAGTCAATCAGGCCAACATTACCTTGTTTTACCTACCTAGGCTCACGGGGGATATTGCAGATATGCTTTACAAGGGGTCTATGAGTTTTACCGCTGCCAGGCGGTATCAGGGTTTTTCGATCGCTCAACTAGCCGGGTTGCGTCGTTACCTAAATAAAAGCTATGAAGCTCTGGAGGCAATTGGTTTCTCTTCAGAGGCTTTGAGGGCATGAATATTTCTGCAGTCAATGGTCGTGGCAGATTGACTAAAGCACAAAAACAAGAGCAGCTCAAAGCTCGGCTGTCTGAATGTTTAGCCAGTCGGTCAGAGGAGTACAAAGTTGCCATTCTCCAGCATCTATCAGAGATTGATGTCGATTTGACCAATGACCTGCTGGACTTCCACTTGGCTGCAGCCAAGCTAGAGTTAGCCTTGGAAGAGACTAAAACATTGGATACACGAATAATTGCCGGGGCGATGGCAGCGGAGAGCCTAATCGAAAATCTTCTAAGGGATTTCCAGCAGCTTCAGAGCCAGCTTGACAGCACGAAAGCTAATACTGAAAACCTTATACAGGAATTGGCAGCCTTTCTAGAACCGAGTCAGACTCTGCTCGCCTTACTGAAAGAGAATATCCGATTATGTGAATCTCACGCGGAAAGGATGGCTCAGAATTTAGCCAAAGGGCTGACTCCCTACAAGGAGTCTGTAGAGGGGTTGCACAAACTACTTAAGGAAATTCAGGCAAGCGGAGGAATAGCTGTCACCCATCGCACTCCTTATCCCTGGTGTGAAAACCTAGGGTTAGTGGCTGGAGTGCTAGCAGTACTTTTAGGTATGTCATACTTTCTAGCTCCAATTGTGACTCGGCGAGTAATAACTGAAATTTCTGAGTGTGCCAGAAACTACTCAGATGGGAAGGGTAATGGAACTATAAGATGTCCTCAAGGCTTTGAAATCCCTGTTACCTGGAAAAAATTAACACCCACAAAGCCCCATTAGGAGACAGGTCAGAAGTTCAAGGAGTAGATAAGCGGTAGATGTTTGGTAGATGTCTCATCAACCGCTGAGACACTGCCGTAAAGCAGAATTGAGAGATTTGGTAGATGAGTAGATGTTTCTAGTTGTTAGAGTATCGCTTGGTAATCATTAACCTGGTTCATAATCCGAATTTCATCTACTCATCTACTTTTCTCTGCAATCCTTAACAAATAGGACTTTCAGCGGTAGATGCCGCATCTACCAGTCATCTACCATCTAGTAACTCCATTCAAGTTTGTTACCATCTCCTCTGGTATTTCCCTTCCCCATCGCGGTTAATTCCCGAAAATGACTGCGGATCTCATCCATCGAACACTTTCTAAAAGCCCAAATATAATTCTTGGCAGTTTTTGCGCTTAACCAACCAACTCGCTGGGATAAGGCAATCAATTTAGTGTGGATATCAGACAACTCGCCGTTAGCAGCATCGCCCTCCGAATAGATCAGCTTAACCTGACCAAGATAAAACTTGCTCAACTGGATGGCAGCTTTGATAGTTCCAGCAGAAACGAGATCCGCTGGATGCTGCCCTTGAGCTGCTGCATTAATACAGTGCAGCAGGAGAGTAAGCACTCCCACATCTCCCTTCATTTTTTGATAGACAGCCCTTATGCCTTGTCTTGGTTCAACAAGTCTGAGATGATCGAGCTGGTTGTACCAATCCTTGTAAAGATAGAGTGCATCCTCACTCAGACGGTAAGTCTTAGGAATAAAGGCTTGCAGTTGCTTGTAGATACCGTAGAGCATTTCTGATACATCATAGGAGATAGCATCGTTTGGAAATGGAGACGATCTAGTAGGCATAACGCACCAGAGGAACCTTGCCCACTGCCCGGATGGGTCGCTAAAATCTCCCATGAGCGATCGCAAAGTATCTGGCTGCGTGCTGCCGGTGATGGAGTAAGCCGATTGCTCAACGAAAAGACGTTTTCCCCCAGAGCGATTAACTTTCTGAGCACTCCCGTCCCGACCACTGAGTAATGCTTCCTTATCGGTGCCCCTACCATTCCGGTACTGATTCTGACCGTGAATCAACCCTGACAATTCATCGAACCACCCTAAGAATCCATAATTAGGTTGACTTGCTTGGATTTGGACAACAGCTTCACGGGTAGCATCCGTGGTGAAATATTCCCGAGGGGTCGGCTTGGGCGGGGGTATAACTCCAGACTCTTTTGCAGCCTTACACTTTGCCTCCCATTCCTCTAAAGCATCTTGGTAATCTTGCTCTGCCTCAGACTGTAAACGAAATAAAGGTTTCAAAATGGTTTTCTGTCCCGGAGATTTGCCGCTACCCGACTCAGCAACAATACCTGTGTAGAGGATAGGTAGTGCATAAAAACCCGTAGCCTCAATTAGCTCTAATTGGGTTCCTACTTTCAGCAAACTCGCTGCCACAGCTAATAGGGTTGTGAGCATTGCTACTTCAGTTGTACCCATCCATTCAGCAACCCTTCCCAGAGGAGATAGTGAGGGGATATAGTCAATTAGCCTCAGCTGGTAGTTCTGGAATTTAAGCAGCCTTTCAACTTCTTTTACACGCTCACTCCTGCTGTGCTCCAGCTCAAGTTCCTTTCTAATGGCATTGACAAGAGGTCTAATAGCGTTGGGATGCCGCCCGAATTCCTCCGACCACTCAAGGATTTGACAGGCGAAAGCAGTTTCCGATGGTGCAGTGTCTAGAAATTCTCGGATCTGTTGCTCTAGACCTGCGATACTAGATTTTTGCTGTTGATGTTGCCGGAAACGGTTAACTAAATCAATGTCGCAAGCACCTGACTGTTGACCATTCTTATAATTTTGTTTGCTCTGCTTCCACCACATTGCCGGTGAAGATATCCGTGCTCTAACGCCGAACTCCTCTGCAACCCGCTCTAACTGTTGTAGGGATGGATTGTTGCCATCTCCCCCCAGCACACGGTCGATGAATTGGACAGCACTGCCCCCAGTACTACATCCAAAGCAGTACCAGGTGTTATCTTTCGTATTGACACTGAAAGCAGTTCCTGACTCATTTGGGTGAGTCCGATCGGGAAGCGGACAGCAGCCTTTAACCTCTTCTCCTGTTCTATGAAAATTGCAGACTGAATCATCATAGATTTGCTCCCAATTCAACCTTGGTAGGCAGTCGTTGAGAATAAAGGCATAGAGGAAAGCTCTACGCTTGTCATCTTGTGCCAACTCTGGCTGGTTCAATCGTGGACTAGTAGATTGTTTTGCTACTGTCTTGTTGTGGACAGGAAACAAGCCGACATCTTCAGGTTGTTCAGCAATAGGTGGGTATTCCGCAAAAAACTCCCAGTGATAGGAGTTACCGTTGGTTCCCACCGTAGGCGGCAGTAAAGTATGTCCACCATTCTTAGTTAGCAACTCCCCCATCCGAGGACCATCAGGAGAAAAAGCAAAGCCAGAGTTAGCTTTGAAGTTTTCTGGTTCCCTGTTAAAAGCAATAAGAAGTCGGAAACCACCACTCGGGGTTCTAAATCGGGGGCATCCCTTCAAAACTGGATAGCGCTCTAAATGATTAGCAAATTCGCGCTCACAAGCTGCCGTTAGATCGGCTTCCGAGTCCAAGCACTTCGATTTAGAGTCAATGTCAATCCAGCCTAGCCAGTGCTTGCCGTTCCAACCTCCAAGGGTACTAACCCCTTCAATACGCCGATCGGAATGCCACTTTTCGATCAACCGCTCTTTTGTTTCCTCTTCGATTTCTTCCCAGTGCTGGTATTGCTTCCACTTCAAAGGTTTGTAAAAACGCCCATCGTAGAAAGCAGGTTCCTTTGCCTCAACTCCGTTGACTATAGATTCTCGGGGGGATACAGGGAAAGGAGGACGATTAAGAATTTTAACTAACCAAAAGATCATTTGCTGCTTGGTCTTTGCAGCTTGAATGTTGTGCTCTATAGACATTAGCTAGACCTCCGCCCGCGAACTTTTGGCTGATTTGAGGGGAGGGAAGCTAAGTAAGCCTCAATAGCGCGTTGATGTAATTCTGGGTTTGAACGGGTAGCTAGCCAATCTAATAGTAATTCTCTGTGGTACCTCACCGTACGGGAATTTAGATGCTGATAATGGATTCCAGATTGCCAGTGGAGAGAGCGGTAGGGCTTGAGGGTATGGACTGAAATTCCAAGTAGTGTGGCTGCAGCATGCTTGTCGAGCCATGGACTCCTAACATATCCAGATTCATGCGTTGGTGAGGCAATTATTCTTTTCTTCATGAGGCTCCTGTTGGATCGCCAAAGCAATTCCACACCCAACGCCTCTGTGACAACCTTTCCTTTGCCTGCTAAGATTGATGCAGGATGCCTGCCCAATAAACTTGGGCACAGCCGCAGTATAGGCTGCCAGCAAAGAGTCGGGAGCTTTAGGGACGCTTCACTTGGCGGTGTTGACCCTGGTTGCTCGGCTCTTTTGTTGAAACTAAATTAAACCCTTGGGTTTATAATTAGATTATGCCCCTAGCTTAGGGCATATTGTCAAGCCATTAAACAAATTTAACTAATGAGCTCTTTGTTGCCAGAATTGATCAAGAAAGCTAGGGAGGCCAATGGTCTGACTCAGGCAGCTTTTGGTAAACTTTTTGACCCTCCAGTGACACAGCCTACAGTAGGGCGGTGGGAAAGAGGAGAAAAAATACCTGACCGGAAACATTTTCCCAAAATTGCTTCATTATTGAACTTCACTTTGGAAGAGCTTTTTGAGTTTGTCGAAGGTCCACTAGCTGAGACTGGTAGTTTACCAGTCACACCAGACGAAAAAACCTATATTCCAAACAGGAAGCACTTGGCTGTTCTTAATCGAGGAGTAGCAGCCTGGAACATATGGAGGGAAAAAAATCCTGAAATAGTTCCGCAGCTTGCTGGAGCAAAATTGGTGGGAAACGATCTGAGAAAGATAGACCTCTGTAGAGCCGATCTAAGAGGCGTAGATTTTTATGCAGTTTTTTTGTCTAATGCAGAGCTTCTTGGGGCAGACCTTAGAGAAGCACAATTAATGGGTGAAACAAACCTAAGCAATTCTGACCTAAGAGGAGCGAATTTATCTAAAGCAAACCTTACAAATACACATTTTGCTGCTGCTAACCTCTATGGGGCTAACTTTAGTGAGGCATGTTTGAAAGGTACAAATCTCAATCTAGCAAATCTCAAGGATACAGATTTTAGTCATGCTGACCTTACTTATGTTGATTTGAGGCTTACCATTCTAGATGGAGCAAACTTTGAGAATGCAATTCTTAGATATTGTTTGGTTTATGGTGTATCTGCTTGGAATGTGAGGCTCAAAGGGGCAGTCCAAAAACACTTGAAAATTTGTCCAGATAACATGCGAGATATTTATGTTGATGATTTAGAATATGCCTACATTCACTCTCTGGCTCTTAAAAAGTCAGAGAATCTTGAAATTCAGGACATTGCTCATCAGTTCGAGAAGGCTCTTGCTCGTGATAAAAAAGTTTTTAGAGACGAAGCTAGTCTCTTTGAGAGGGAGTTAGAGAGAAAAATGGGATTAAAATTTGATGAGTCATCAGGTGGATTTGAAATTGAGAAACGTTCAAGTTGTATAGTTTTAAGGCATATATACTATTGGTACTACACTAATTGCTGCTTAATTAGAATTTATTACTTTCAAGCTAAAACCATTGTTATTGCCAGCCAATTAAATGGTCCAATTCTTTGGGATGAATATCTTATATCGCGTAGCGTTCGAAAATTCGGATTAGATCGAAAAAACTTAGTTTGGATAAATCATATAGGTTTATTTAGTAATTTTAGACCAACGAGGGAGAGATTTATTAAAACAACAATCAAATGGAGCCGTCAGACTATATTTTCTTTGACTGCTGACTACTGTGAGCTCTGTGATGAGGAACAAATTAATTTACAGGTAGTGGAAGAATTGATTGAGTCTAAATTGGAAGCTGTAGAGACATGGCTTGGACTAGACTCTAAATTACAACAGGAAAGGGAGATAAAAAAACAAGCGGAAATTCAAAAACTACTAAAACTTTACTTGCACAGTCAGCTAGAATTTTTCGCAAATCAGTCTTGGTTAAGGCAAATACTTGCTCAAGCGCAGCTCGGAGCAGTATTCTACAACCCAGAAGCAAAAGTTGAATTTAATCAAAAAATCATTGATTTTTTAAGGTATAACTATTTGGAGAGCAGCTCAAATATTTCTGAGAGAGTAGCTTTACCTTTTGTAGAAAAATACGATCCTGTAACGGAAATGGTTGTTTGTGTATGTGCAAAAAATGGTTATACTTTTTGTGAAATATTATCAAAGTCATTTCTGAGAAAATATCAAGAAGTTTAGTCTATCATAGAGTAGCAAATGAAGGAGCAGGAAAGTAAACTTACAGGTTAGACCTGGTTAAGGCATAAAATGTTTTTGGCAATGTCCTATTCATAGTTATATTAAATGAGAAAATTGTTTCTAAATTGAAAATCATGAGCCACACATGTTGTAGAAGATTTTGGAATGCTCCAGTTATAGTTAATTTATTTTACAGGGAAAGTATATAGATACAACAAAGTTGTTTGGTAATTGTGGAAAAAAAGGAATGAAACCCAATCTTAATGAATTAGTAGGTGGATTTAATATTGAGAGGTATTCAGATTGTACAGTTTTAAGCCATGTATACTACTGGAATTTTACAAACCGCTGCTTAATTAGAGCCTACTGTTTTCAAAGTAGATCTATCGTTATTGTGAGTCAATTGAATGGTGAGATTTCAGGAGACGAAATTTTAATAGCCGGAATCTTTCAAAAACTTAAATTGAACCGTAAGAACTTAATCTGGATTAATCATCAAGGAGCTTTTAGTGATTGTAGACTCGCAACCGAGAAATTTTTTCAGATTACATTTTCATGGAGTATAGATTCCTGTGAGATACTTGGAGAAATAGAAATTAGTTTACAGACACTAGAAGATCTGATCGAATTTAAGTTGGAACCAGTAGAAAGCTGGTTTGGGCTAGCTCCCGATTTACAGCAACAAAGAGAGCTACAAAAACAGAAAGAGACGAAAAATTTAATGCGGCTTTACCTGCAACCATATCTAGAACTTTTTGCTAGAGAACTCGAATACAAGCAAAAAAGTTCTCAAGCAGAGCGTGGTGCGCTTTTCTATTACCCAGAGGCAGGACTAGAAAATAACCAAATAGCACTTATATTTATGTCCCAGGAAAAGTTGGAGATGGGATATGACCATTTTGATGTCCTGGCTTTGCCATATGTAAAAAAATATAACCCCACAACCGAAATGGTTGTTTGTGTTCGGACGAATGACGATTATAATATTTGTGATATTTTTCCAAAACCTGTTCCTAGCGCTGGGGCAGCCTAATTCATTTTGGCTCTTTATGGATTCCAGGGATCTGGAGTTCCAGTGGCAGTCAGGAGGGTATAATACCCAGTCTGACTACCTTTGAAAACTGAACAACCCGAGACCATCCCTGTGCTGATTAATTTCCAGACCTTGATTGACAAACAAAAATGCTATGAAACCGTGCGCCAGCTGCGATGGCCTGAGGGAGTAGCTTGTTGCAAGTGTGGCTCAAAGCAGGTGGTCAAAAGAGGTTTTGATGAAACTCAGCCTCATCGTCAACGCTATCAGTGTCAGGCATGTCAGTCCCGGTTTGATGACTTGAGCGGCACCATTTTTGCCGGGCACCATCAGCCCCTACAGGTATGGATTCTCTGCCTATACTTGATGGGGTTAAATCTCTCCACCCACCAAATTGCTGCTGAACTCAACCTGAACAAGGATGATGCGCAGCAGATGACAAGCCAACTGCGTTCGGGGATCGTGGAGAAAAAACCTGAGGTTGTTTTGTCAGGCGAAGTTGAATGTGACGAACTGTACTTAATTGCTGGTTTCAAAGGTCAACCAGATGAGGTGAGAAAAAGGGGCGAAAAGGTCGGTCGCGACGGCTGAAGGCCAAGCCCGGACGCGGAACATTGGCGAGAGAGAAGCCGCCAATTTTCGGCATGATTCAACGCGGAGGTGAAGTTGTCCTGCACATGCTGTCCAACTTACATCTTGCACCAAGCGACATTGATGTCGAGGCCATAGCATTTGGCTAAGGGTTGTAGGCGTTGGATCTCTGCCAACAATGGAAATAACGCCATTAGTGGGAGCAAGAGTTCAAGAGCTGTTTGTGCTGCCTCAGCCCAATCTGGTAAATCTCCTCCTCCTGAATGGAGATGAGCCCAGTGGGCCAGCAAGTAAGCGGTTAAGGATAGGACCAACCATCTGTACACACCCAACAGGGTCTGTTGACCAAAACGATCTAGGCCAAAACGATATTTGGCAACTTTGAAAAAACCCTCAATCTGCCAGCGGCGACGACCCCAGCGAGTAATAGTGCTACCCTTAAGAGCTTTGGTGCAAAGGACATAACGTTTTTTCCACTTGCCGTCCTCTCGCTTGAAGTAATACTAAGACAAATGCACGCTCGATTCCAAACCAGATAGTTGTACCTGCTGCCCCCGTTTGTGCAGTCGTGCAAGGCTGCGTCCATTCTCCAACTTGCGGTTACAACTCACCCCCACAAGAGCATGGTGCTTGAGCTGAAGTACTTCAGTGACAAACTCATTACTGCCAAAAGCCGTATCGGCTAGAACCAACACCTCGAAGTGTTGAGTCAGGATTTTAGGGAGTCGTCGCAGCAGACGTAAGCCCAATTGAGCTGGAGAGGGAGTATTCTTGCCACGATAGACTTGAAACGCCCAAGGCACTCGCCATTGTCCTACAACAATGTAGAGCAGTACTACATGTAGACCTCGCTTACCGTTGTAGACACGGATCAGCTCCTTAAACTCTTTAAACTTAGGAACGAGGATTGAACAAAATCCATAACTTTAGGCTTTAGTGGTATGCTTGCCCCATCAACTATCTGACTTGCCACTTGATGCAGCCGTATCCAAACGAGATTGAACAACAAATGCAATGGTA
>JAABUQ010004996.1_pt1 | contig 21834 bp, 1 predicted proteins | sample 5560001 | NCBI WGS metagenome assembly JAABUQ01 (sample SAMN10711888, study PRJNA513371) | rock metagenome | isolation source: Antarctica rocks | place: Antarctica: Victoria Land, Finger Mt nord | collected 2015-12-18
CTAAATCGGCCAGCGCAAGCTCTATGCGAGCTTCGTGGGTGGCGCTGGCCATGATTTAGTAAAATGAATATACAGGCAAAAATTCGGCATTGACCCGGAGTCGGCATTATCCCGGGAGATCTCCTATGTCAGTCTCAGATTGCCTGCCAGTCTCAGATTGCCTCCCTTCAAACTGTGCCGGCGAAGTTTCCCCCCTTGAGCGGCTCGTCGCCACTCTCGACGCTTATCAACCTCCATCAACTATGGCCGAAATCCCATTTTTCCTATCTATTACCGGCAAGCCCAAGTGGCAAGCCACCCGGACTACTCCGATCAGCTCTGTCTGGCTTCCTCTACAGTTCACCGTAAACTTTTGGCGTTGTTCGGGCGCGAAGTGGAATGACGCTTTTAAGATTGCCGTATAGGAGGTGACCTTTTGCGGCATACCAACAGTCAGTCGTCAAATGTCTTCTTGCAGCAATTAGAACTAATCTACTCCAGTCTCAGCTTCAAACCTCGGCCAAACCTAAGGGTCCGCCTGTTCCCGTCGGTAACAACACATTGTTTCTATCCAACGCAAACAGGTCGTCTGATAAAACTGCACGACCACAACTTCAAGAGGGCGGTCATGGTAAAGATAGGATTGCTAGGGACTGGTTCCGTAAAGATTACCATAGAGAAAGTGACATACCTTGCCTGCAACTCAGGAGCACTCCAAACCGCTCTCAACGGCCTCGAGGTGAAGAAGCGTCGCAGATTCCCTTAGGCAGACGCCTTCTTATTATGGCTCGCCTGCGCCGAAGAGGATTGTAGGCATAATGGCTTGGTATTGTAAAATCTGCGATGGATCGGAGGAGGAGGTGGTTCGCTACATACAACTTAGGGCAATTTTTCATAGCTAATATAAATGGTATTTGTTGGTGCAATCATTCGATCTATACATCCTGGACCCTGAAAGGTTATCGCTTGAAGAGCTGCACTACAACTTTTCTCTCTCTTCGTTCTCGGATACATCATCCACCCCTTGAAAGAGCCGATCTTCCACACCAAATGCCGATTGGCCTATGACCCGATACGGGGAAGCCGACCACTTAGTCCTCGGCTTGCAAGCCAAGCGTTAATAATAAGTAATAGTCCTTCGACAGTAGATACGTGATCTCCACCCTTCCAATTAGTCTAGAGCGCCGGCTTTCCAGGGGCTGGCCGTTTCGGCCTCTGCTACTGAAGCTTCTCCTCCGTAAAGCTTGGGAAGCATAGTTGGTCGCGAGGTATAATAAGGCCTGTATATGACCCAGAATCTGTATTCTTCGCTTCAAAACTGCTTGTATATCTTGCATTTCCCATTGTCCTGCTCTAGGACCGTATATGCCTGGTCCAATCATATTGAGCAAGGAACGCTATCTAGATATACAAGATCAACAACCGATATACTCTAAATAGGGAGATATATAGCGCGGGTGGCAGCTATAGCATACCTATGATCCCTGAATCTGGGAAGGGCCATTTGTGAACCATTTAGCGTAAGCGCCTACCTATATAAACTCCTGCCCCCTAACCTGTATAATCTTATACAAATTGGGTTCCTGAAGCCTGTAATAAATATTCAATCTTCCTTACTTTTACAGAGCAAATGATTAGAAAGCTGAGATAACCTACGTATCGAGTCTGATTATTCTATTTGCTCTGCAATACTTTGCTGTTATTTACTACCCGAGCTCGAAAACAGGGACCTTTAGTACGTGTCTGATTCTGCTGCGAGATTTGCCGATTCGTAGCTTTTTATATAGAGAAATGATACCTTCAATTATCAACAATAAGCCACCCTAGATCAATCCCTCAAGGCTCAAGGGGTATATCGTTTTCAGGACGAGGTCTAGAGGCTATATAGACCTTTAAGAGTACTATAATTACTGAATCTACCGTATTATAACGACTACGCAAGCTTTGCTAACCTTCAAGCACAGATACTACCTCCTATCAAGAAAATCTTTCCTACCTTAGCGCCTGACTATGTTTTCCAGCAAGTATAGCCAGGACCAAACGCTACTCTGTTACCCTATCTTTTCTCAGACCTACCAGATTAGCAAGAATTATACCCTGTTAAAATTCTTCACCTCCTTAATCCCATAGATGATAAAGATCCTACAAAGAGGAGCAAGGTACCGAAGTCTTTCTTGGCTACGACCGTAGGCGTTCCAGGGCTTACAAAACCTGACGTTCCTATTTTGACTTCGGCGAAATCGTCTCTACTTCACTGTATGCTTCTCGAGGCTCCTTACCACCAGGAGCCAAATTGTGAACGCTACGGTAATAACGCGACGCCTCCGCATCTAGCTTCTCCGGGTGATAGTATCAGCATATATTATTCTTCCTGTAAGCAGACCAACCGTACTGAATCCGCAAATATACCATTTATAGAGTCTACCGGTCAGCCCCGGTTATCTCTATCCAACCCGTTTCTATTGTCTAGTTATATATCAGTATTCTTACAGACCACCTTTGATTCGAAAGTCTTTAAAGGACGTTCCTCAAGCTCAACAGCGTAGGGCTAATATTAAATAATAATATTTGATACGGCGCAGGGTGCTATCTAAGTACCCGTTGACGTACAAGCTGTATCAAAAGTCGCCGATAATAAGCGCAAGCAGAACGCCAATACCTCCTATAAATTTCGCCAACGGCGAAAAGAGAAAGAGCAGGAGACCAGAGAGAATTTTGATATATTAGAGGTACTGATACGCGAGATAACAGAGGAGAGAGACTATTACCGTAAAGAAAAAGACTATTTCCAGGATATGGCTTTCTACAATCGTATACCAATCGAGTCATAGCCCCTATCGCCCAGGCGTAGATGCTATACCTGGTATAATAGAATACTACTATTGGTATCAAGCGGCTAATAGCGGTAGGTATATCGTCTGCGGACAAGAATTTAGGCTAATAGCAATATTTATTTCTTTGTTATTTGCGGTCCAAGATATATTATATTCGGTATTTAATTACCGTTCGAATAGGCAGCGTCTTCCAGGTTGATAGATAAGATAGTCTATTTATAATACCCGGGACTTCGGAACCCTTATTGAAGTATTTGTTCTACTTTGAAGCGGCCTTTAATAATTCGTAAGGATCTCGGGAGGAAGTAAATAATCTAAATTATTCTGTCTTATTAACTTCAAATATAGATATATATAGCCTGCGTATAATTTGAGCTTGTCCAGACAACCCGCTGTTCTTAGGATAGTATAAAATACGTATAATCAGCTGGTACAACTACCCTGGTATTCTCTGAGCTAGCGGTAACGCAGTATATATAAGCGGGTTAGTTTTAGTTTGTCAATTATATAATATAACCGTACTACCTAACCGTATTAAATCGTATTATACTAGCTATTATAGCCAAGACCTCGCCTACTTCGAGTATATTATAGCCTGTTAATATCGCTTAATAGCTTGAAAGTAGGTAGGAGCCCCAGGTACTAATATTATTTATAATAGACTAATTTAGGTTAGGCCGTCCAGTTATAACAGTCCCAGTATTATTTAACCTGGCCCCTTACTAACTTTCCCTCCTCTATTGCTTCGCATAATCGATATTTGCTCGCTTAATTCTCGAATCGTTGATATTAATATAATACTGCAATATTTAGTATCTAGCTTGAACAGGGATATTACGATCAATATACCTTAGGCAGACCGGGAGAATAGCCGAGTCTGTATCAAATATACTATATATATTATAAGGGTATAGCGTCAGACCCCTACGTATCTGCGAAATACAGTATAAATCGAGTAAATAAAAACATATAGTACTGCAGATAATTAATTAGCGGTACTTATAATTATTTATCCGGCTCCCAGAATTTAATCTTTATATTTCTCTTCTTGCGAAGTCCTCTTTTAACTTTATATTTTCGAAAAATTCTATATTTATATTCAAGACCCGCTAAAGCTATTATTAGTTATAACTAATACTTCCTCCTTAAGTCCTACAAATCGATATATATTCGAATCCTATAGCGATAAATATATCCGCTATAAATTGCTAAAGTTCCGAGGGCCCCGATATTGCTTCGATAATAATAATATTAACTTTAACCTGGCCTCTGACCTAACCTTTATACTAAATTATATTATTAAAATATAGTCAGTTATCGAAAATATAAATATATTTAAGTATATTTTCGAAAAGTATACTCTTGGCCAGAATCCCTTTAGCGAAGCTTGGCAGAATACTATAATAGCCTATACTGAAGACTTGGAACGGCGTATTTATTTATTAATCTTCAGTAACAATATAATTAGAGTCTTTCGAGAATTTATTCTGATTATAGCTAAGCGTATAGCTTAATTAGGTCTAAGCAAATTCGCTATCTTAGATCTATTATATAGGCTAGAAGAGCAACTTGTCTTTAGTTACGGCTAGGTTTTCTTCCTCTTAGAAACCTATCTTGGGGCGGCCCTAAGGCGATCCTATAAGTTTTTGCTAAATAACGATAGAGATTTCGATCTCAAAGTCGTCCTAGAAAAGCTCGAAGAAAATCGATTATCTTTCGCTCTTAAAAGGTCTTTAACAATAAAATTTATCAAAAAGATCTATTTATCGTAGCAGTTCGTTCCGGGGATTCAGTTCTTCGATATAGCAGGAGAAGAGCTTAAAAATACCGGACGAGGTTTGTTATATAAAGAGGTTAAGAGTACCAAAGAAACTTCGAGGGTTCCCGGTAATTACGGGAGTAGGGATAAGCTATATATATATCAATCTCGAGCTATTGACAGTACCTCTTCGTATAGTATAATTATCGCCTTAAACTAAAAGATATAGGAAACGGCCTTAATAGGATTAAGAGCAGGATATATATTTTGAATAATTAAGGACGCAGTATCTGGCTATTATCTGTTGGGTTTTCCGACCCTCGGAAAAGCCTTAACGTTAAATAATTAGCTACTTTTATATATATAAATTTGCCTTCTTAATAGATAATATTCGTTTTAAAACTAGTCAGAAATATTATCCTAATAAAATTATAAATATAAATACTTCTTCTGCAGATATAGAAACAAATTACCTATTATTACTATTATTTATATATAACGGTTACCCTGTTTGTATCTCCGCTATATATAATTTTTTATATTATATTTTTATATTAACCGCTGTATATTTTCGAGTTCGCTTCCTAATACCTATCTACTCCTCTAATATACCTTATATTTATCGCCCCCCCTCTTGTATTTCTCCTTATTAATTCTTATAATTACCTATTCGTTTTCTACGTCTAATATTAAACCTCCTTAATCCTAAGGCTGCTTAGGATAGCGGAGTAAATATAAATAAATAATATTAGTCCTTTTTTAAAAGCTTAATTGGCCCCCTAGAATATTATAAAACCTTTAATCTTTATTTGTATATAAATATTATAAATTCTTAATTATAGCAAGTCCTTAATTATTTTATAGCCCTAATTATTTATTTTGATCTATTTATTATTTATCCTTAGGGGTTCTAGGTCTTTATTTAAGATATTTATATAATTATTAGAGACCTTTGTTTAGAAAGTCGAAAATAGGGTTAGAATTCTATCTTTAATAACCAAGATTTTGTATAATTCTATCTTTAAATAAAATATTAAGCCTTTTAATATTTCTGGCCCCTAGAGCTTAATATTTAATTTTAATATTTATTTTTAACTCCTTTAATTGGTCTTTTCTTTGGATACTGTATATATATACTCGTCTTTTTTGTATTTTTAAATAAAACCTTTAAGACCTTTCCGCGCGCTTAAATATTAAGAATATATAGGAAAAAGGTATATATAAGTATTTTAAGTTTTTAAGAATTATAGCTAAGTATTTATTACCGAACCCTTTTTTAAGATTTAAAATCCTGATAGTAAGTTTATAGCTATAATTCTTCCCTTCCTCCAATAACTGTTCGCTATAGGTTACGAATTTAAGAAGTTGTTTATAGAAGCTATTATAGCTAGGCTTTCTTGAACTTTTATTTCACTAAATTATTAGAACGCTATTATATTAATATAGAAGGTAATAGTAATCGATATTATATTAATCTATTAACTCGGATACTAGAGCCAAGGAGCAAGAATAGCTCCTAAGCTATTTATATATACAAGGTATTGCAGTATTATACGCTAAACCTTATTAAGCTTAATATATCGTATATAACCCGGAAATAACTAAACTTAAATAATACTGCGGATACTAGTATATACTTATAGTATATATTTATATATATAATTATAACAAACGCTAGACGGCGACGACAGCTTACTAATAAAGTTTTGCTATAGTAGGCTATATAAACGTTCCTACGAGTTCGCAAAGCAAGTCTTTTTTTATCGGGAAGTTTGTTTACCCCAAAATAAATTAATATCTTAGTTCCTCGTTAATCGCGATATATTTTTCGTATTTTTTGTATTAGAATTATACCTTAATACCGGCCAAAGTAATTTAACCTTAGTATAAGACCCTCCTTCTTAATATACGCCCCTTAAGATCCGACCCCTTAAGGCTCGCCTTTTAATATACGCCCTTTTAAAATCCGCCCCTTAATACCTGCCCCCCTTCTGACTACGATCTAGTTTCCTATATATTAATTAGTTAAAGCGGAAAGCCCTATTTCTATTATTATAAAACGACCGGAAAATAGATTTTATCTGGGTAAACTATTTATAAACAGGGCTAATTTCTTAGCAAATATATATATTACCTATATAAGCTCTTACGAAAATATACTATTTGTATAATTGAGCGTTATAGCCCCTGATCCTATAACTAGCGCAATAATATAATAAATTTTAGCAATATATTTATAAAAATATTTGTTTTAAACAGTTTAAACAGGATAGCCAACTTTTATATACCGAACTTCGAAATCTTTTACTCAAGATTCGCAATATTCCTTATATAATAAGTATTTATAGAAAGATTTATATATTTTACAAATATTGCCTTCTGGTCTGCGGTAAACCTAGGTCCTTATAATATTTACTTTTCGTAAAATATTACTAGCCTTGCTATTTAAAGGTTCTTTAATTTTATTATATAACGAGCTCTCCAGATATTACGTATATTGAATATAATATTAGGCGTTATATTATACGACTTTGGATAATCTTTTAAGATACTTAAATTCTTTATATTATCGATATATCTTAGTACGCTGATAATATCCAATATAATACAGAATAGCAATAAAATAACTTTGTTCGGAGGAGCTGAACTAATAGATCGCTAGTTTATTGCTTACAGAGGAAGGCAAACTTTAAGATACCGACGCAAAAAGTAGGGATATTATATATTTCTTTATTTATAATACCGGGTCGTCGAGAATATTATCTCGATAAAGAGCCGTTATACCCTTATAGCCGGATCGAATATAAGTCGTATATATAGTATTATTAGGTATAGGCTCTCTCCCTATAATATATTAGTAATAAAGGTCATATCGCCGAGCTTTGATTGTTAATATATTATCAGATTTGTCGGCTGGTTCGGAAGCGATATTGCCGGTATCGTTATAGTCCGGCTGGGGTCTATTATAGCTCCTTTATTTAGTTACCGAAATATAATTAAGATTAAGGTCGATTAGAGTAGCTAATAGAGTTAATAGGAATTCGAAAAAGGCTAAGGTATCTCTTACCTCTGGGTATACTTGCTATCTCGATAGGCTAAATATTATACAAGGCGATAATAAAGGTTTCCCTTATTTTCGTTTTGTTATCTATATAATATATTAATAACAAGGCTTGTAAATAAGATCAGGATAAGAGGTTAAAAGGAGGGAGGAACGATAAAAGTAAAATATAAAAAGAAAAGAATAATAAAGGAGAAGTATTCTTTATATAAACGAAAATATAATATACTATTAACTTAGCCAGCTATAATACGAAACGAGAGGGGAGTATTCTGGTCCTATTATCAAAACTATATTATTTATATATATAATCAAGCTCCTTAGATCCGGGTAGTCTTCTTATCCTCCGATAGCAATTGAATAGGGGCTCTATTATATCTAAATACTGCCTAAGAAGCCGAACCTCGTTGCTAATATAAAATATATAGGAAAAGAAATATTTTAGTCCTATTATTGGCTTAGGCTGAATATACTATTTCAGATTTTGAAGCTAGCGCAACTCGTCGTATTATAATATATATCTAATATTTATATAATATATTATAGGAAGAGTTTTCGGTATTCTTATTAATATAGGCCGGTCTTGTATATCTATAACGGTTATTTTTATAGCGGTTATCCAATATACCTTGTAGGAAGCGTTATATAGGATAAGGCCTTCTAAGTTAATACTAATATAACGTTGTTTTAATTTATTATTTCCAAACCTATTTGCAGAAAGTATTTATATAAATAAGAAAGTTATTTTATCCTCTTATTAATATAGCCCTCTCTTGTAAAACTTTGCTGTCTATATTAAATATAATTATACGATCCTCGAATATACCCTATATAAGGTATATATAAAAGAAGGCTTCTAAATTAATATTAATATAATATTACTTTAAATTATCGTTTCTATATTTGTTTGCAGGTAATATATATATAAATAAAAGGCTTATATAGAATTCTCGCTAATACGTTCGGTAGCAGTACTAATTATAACGAGGCGTTCGAGGTAAATACTAAGAAGTATAAGGTAATCTACTCCAATTATTATATATGTTTATTAATAATATAGTATAGCTAGACAAATATCGTTTAGCTTTATATTATTATAATATAGGCTGAGATTATATAGGCCTCTTATTTGAGATAAAGTATCAAATATCCTTATTACGCTGATAGCCCGGCCAGGAAGGTATAAAGGACAGGACCAGCATTAGGGTATAAGAGACGGAGCCTTTCCTAAATATAATATTTATTCAAACGAACTTCTTTTTTTTATTACTATAAATAATAGCTAATTATTATATTCGAAAACCGAGGAAATATATTCAACCCTTGTTATCTATCCAAGTCAAATATACGGATCCTTCAATTATTTCTTTAATTTAGCAAATACAGAATAGTAAACGAATTGCAGTTATAACGGGTATTAGTATTTCTGTAAGCGCTAGTAATAAGCGATTACTATTAGGAATAGAATAGACAGAGCTTATATTATTTTAATAGTTCCTAGCCTTCGATTTATATAATATTTAAGCTCAAATCTTTTTAATACTTCTGTTTATAACTCCCCCGAGATTAAAGTAGTCTTCTACGATATAATCCGTAAGCTTTCCTAGCGGTTTTCTATCGCAAAGCCAACTCTATTTTATATATTCTTAGATCAGCTTATACGCTCCGGCTATCTTCTTCGATATTATATTTAGAATATTAATTTTATTAAAAAACGTATATTCGATCTCCGATAGAAGACAGTATAGCTTTATAGCCGTATTAATAAAGCAATCTATCAATATTACAATTAAAACGGTTTATTATTACCTAATCAATTTATTAGCCCAGATACCCTTATATATTAAGATTGCGAAAGAGTTGCCTTTGAATATATACAAAACGGCAAACAGTACTTTGAAATAGGATATATTCGTTTTAATATCTTAATTTATAACGAAGATAATTATAATAATATTAAAATTAATAGGATTATATTAAAAAATTTATAAAAAGCTCTGAATATATTAATTATAACAGGAATAAGCCTTAAGGTACCTAGGGCGAAGAGATTAGTAAAGGATTTTTGTTGTATAATTAAAGCCTATAGTAGAATATAGAAGCAGCCTCGTTTGGATTTAATATTATTTTCGATTTTGTCGTTCGAGCGACCTGCAAATATATTATTATAAATATATAGGCTATTAGCCGCCGCTTTCCGCTATTTAAGAAATATTAGGATATACTTATACGTCAATTAGCTTATTTGATTTATTACCTTTACCTATTTTTATTTAATGTTACTATATCCACCTTAGATATTAACTTTGGCTCCTTTATCAAGTAGTATTTATACTATTTCTTAATAACCTCCAAGTAATACTGCTTGCAGTATATTGTTATAATATCTATTTTGCGTATTGACGTCTGCTCCTTTATTAAGCAGTATTTATACTACTTCTTGATAGCCTCTAAGTAATATTGCTTATAGTACGTTGTTATAATATTTATTTTGCGTATTAACGTCCGCTCCTTTATCGAGCAGTATCTGTACTACTTCTTGATAGCCTCTAAGTAATATTGCTTATAGTACGTTGCTATAATATCTACTTTGCGTATTAACGTCCGCTCCTTTATCGAGTAATATTTATATTACTTCTTGATAGCCTCCAGACGCTGCTGCTTATAATACGTTGCTATACTCTCCACTTTGTATATTAACATCCGCTCCTTTATCAAGTAGTATCTGTATTACTTCTTGATAGCCTCCAAATACTACTGCTTATAGCGTATTGCTATAACGTCTACTTTGCGTATTAACGTCCGCTCCTTTATCGAATAGTATCTATACCACTTTTTGATAGCCTCTAGATACTGCTGCTTATAGTACGTTGTTATAATATCTACCTTGCGTATTAACGTCCGCTCCTTTATCGAGTAGTATCTGTATTATTTCTTGATAGCCTCCAAATAATGCTGCTTATAGTACGTTGCCATAATATCTACCTTATATATTAACGTCGGCTCCTTTGTCGAGCAGTATCTATACGATCTTCTTGTATCCTCCTGCTAATACTGCGTATAATATAATATTATATTTATATCCCTATCGACTAACGATCGAGCAGCAGCCGCTAGGTTCTAAGAGACATTCGACAATTTTCCTACCCTTGTCAATATTAGTATTATAATAATAATCTGCCCAGTAGATTATATTATATAATAAGAAAATATAATTCTCGCAATATATATTCGGTTCTATCTCTCGATCGCTCTCGGGTAATAAAGTATTACCTAAGTTTGCTTGATCCAACTGGATTTCCGAAAAGATTATAGATTATAAGCAGATCTCTATTATATAATAATGAGATTCCTTTAGGTTTAGGGAGTTCTATTATATTTTTCTATTAGGAGGTTCAATACCAATTTTGCCTAATAAAAAGTCCTTTACTGTCTAATATATAAAGTAGACTTTCGATTCAATAATAAAGAATATAAAACTATAACGGCTTAGTAATATTTCTCGAAATTAAGAAGCTCTTTCTAATTCTAAATCAGAATAAGATAAAGTCTTTTCGTTGACCTTTAAAGCAATATTTATTTTATTTAATATTAATAATCGCCGGGCTACCAAAATAATTTATAATATTTTTCTTGCAAAATAAAAGTCAGGATATTTTTGGAGCAATATTTTATAGGAATCTTATATATTAGCCGGTAAATAATCGATTAGTTTATTTATCCTAATAATAGTACCCGACAACTGCTTCCTAACGATTTCCTATAAAAGCCAAAGCTATAAATACGTTCTATATTCTGTCTTTAGCAGTCTCTTTTCCAAGTAATCTCTGACCTTCTTAGGGAGACGGTTTTCTTGCGCAAGCTCCATAATACGATATTTGATAACAAGATCAATCTCCTTTTTTATAATCGCTAATTTATCGTTATTTACGAGCTTGATAGTAATTAAAGTCTCAAGGAGCTCGTCAAATCCACATCTGATATCGAAATACAGTCGACTGGTTACAAGAAACTTGAAATATAATATAGAGGATAAAGTTAGTCGATAGAGACAGGAGTCTTCGAGAGCTTTAATCAATATCGGTTATTTTTGTTTGCTGTATTTATCAAGGGTATCGAATAGACAAGTAACTTCTCTAGTTAACGGGTCTACAACAGCTACTATAAAGATTGGCCAGAGTTTCGGAAATATATAAAAGAGGGCTATATTAATTTCTCGATAGTTAAGTAAAGTATACCGGATCAATTAAGGCTCAGACGCGAATAACTGATATAAGATTATAAATATCGCTCGGGTTATATTTCGTTATTCAGGACTAATATCCTTAAAGAAATAATAAAGTATATACTTTAATAAATTGTTCCGGAAGGCTTTGGTAAGGTCCTTATTAATAATATATTTGGCAAGAACAGATTTTCCGCAGCCAAGATCGGTAGAAATCCAGAGAAGCTTCTTGCTATTATTGTTATACTACTCGATATACTTCCGGTTGTAAAGGGTCTATAGACAGGTATTAAATATACGTTTTAGGTTTTGATTCTTCTGAGATTTATAATCAATCCTAAGAGGCCAGAGAGATCGCAAGCAATCGTCTTCTTCCGCTATAGCTAATATACTATTTTAGCTAGGTCTGTTTGTAAAAGACTCCCAGCTATACTTACTATTATAATATTTCAATATTGTATCCTTTTTACGAATAAGAGGAACAGGAGCTATATTGAGAATAGTAAGTTAATAGTACTTTAAAGGGTCTATCCTTTTGTAAGGAAGGCTCTGATATAAAACGTCTTATATATTATTTGGGTCGAATATCTATAATAAATATATTTATACCCTGCTCTAGCAACTTTTCAGATAATCTTGGGTTGTTATTTTCGTCCTATCTATTTCCTTCTACGCTTCTAAACCGACCTACTCGAAGCTATATTATATATTAAAGCGGAAGTATATTTTTTGTTCAATACCGTATTTATATTTTATCTTTTCCTCGAATTCCCGGGCAACTTTCTCGGTATCGGTAGCTATCTCTTTAAGTTTATTGAAGAGTAGCTTAATAGTTCTCCCAACGTCCCTGGAAATTAGAAATCCGGTGCCGATACTAACAATACAGCCGATCTTTCTATCTAGCCAAATATATAAAGTCTCTTCAATTAACGCTTTTATCGGGTTGTTATAACCTATACCTCTATTAACGTATACCGTCGTAGGATTATCGATTTCTATAGGAGGAAAGAAAGTAGGTATAGCGGATATCGTACGGTATATCTGCTGGATCGGACAGTTATCAAGAATATCCTATAAACTATTATAGTTTCGAAAGCAGAAAAGTCTCCCTAGTTTTTCGAATATTATATATATAAATCTATAATCGATTAGTCGATCCGATCCAATTATTTGGAAAACACTAGAACAAAACTTATATATAACAAAAATAGTCCTCTTTAGGCTTGGAAGCCTCGAATCGGAAGAGGGTCTCCTTGCCGTTCGTACTTCTTTGTTCCAGGTGTTTCTCTACTAATCTCTTGATAGCTAATTCCAAAGGCTCGGCTTTGAAACGTTGTCGGCTACGCGCTATTATAAAGAGTTGTCCGATCTTGCTCCCACTTATAAGGCCTGCAATAGGGAAGATAATAGGCGCTATTTTCAAATACTTATTAATATATATCTGGATATCTATCCGAAGCGTTCCAAGCATAACGGCGATTAGACTGGAATATTTAACACAATATATAATATAGCACGCTTTATATTAACCCGCCTATAGATATACCAGCGATGAGATCGAAATAATTACAAGGACGAAGAGGTAAATCAAAGTCAAGCCTGGCTTTCTAGCCTAAAGCGGCTATAATGCCTTTTAAAATATAAAGGGTCGATAGGCCCCGAATTCCTCCCCTATCTGGATATAGTATTAACGCTTTGGACTAGAATATGATAGATAAGTTTATATACTTAGGGAAAGCAGCTATAGCGGTTTCTGAAGGCCGTTTATCTTCGCAATAATCAATGGAAGCTGAAAAGGATAAAGATTTGGGCGTTATAAGAGCTGCGGTCAATATTTAGCCTTGTATATTATACAGGCTTAATTTATATAATAACGGCCTAAAAAAGTTGACCCCTTACTCGGTTATAATTATTTATCTACCGGTTTACTAAATAAAATCTGCTAGGGCTAATTAGGGTTATCTTAGCGGAGTTTAACTCAACTAGGGCTAGTATTAATCTAATTGGGATTAACCGAATAGTTATTTATTTCAACTAGGCGGGCCGATCTTTTATTAAGCGTTAACGCAAGGAGTACCGAGATATAATAACGAGTACGAACAATTATAATAAGGCTAAGGGAATATATTAACAAGTATCGCTACTAGAGAGGAAGGTACTAGGCAAAGGGTATTTATTTATACTAACTAGTATAGGCAATTTTATAATTATTATAGAAAAGCTAGATCGGTAAAATAAAATATTATATTATTCTATACCCTAAAGCCGAGAAAAACAACGGCTATTTGCTTTGCTCCAATAAAAGCTCCGCTTTTGGAAGGCTCAATTTCGCAAAGATATTAATAGTAAAGGCTGTTTACCAGCTACTGCTAACTTAATATAGATTACAATTGCCTAGGTTATAATTGCTATAGCCAGCAGAAGTAAATAATAGCTAATAGGCAAAAGAGCGGTCTGGAAAGGTCTTTAATATTTTAGTATTTACCCTAGCTTATATTGCCCAGCCTATATTGATTGTAATTAAAGTATATATTTCCTTTGCGAGCAAAGTAGCTAACGATTACTGACCCTTCTCCGGACAAGCCCGCTTACCCCGTTTGCGTCCTTACTATATATAGCCTTTTGCCTCAAACTCCTATAGCAGTTATTATACGTTTTCTAATTTGCTCCGGTATAATTATATACTTTTCTAATATATTTTATATTTATTATACCTTCCTGTCCGTCTTTTGCCAAGGATTTTTATAATTTCTTAGTCCTCTTTATCCAATACTGAACCTCCTTAATCCTAAGGTTGCTTAAAGGAAGATAAAGTAAAGGCGGTAACGCTTAAGGGATAGACAATTGCTGTTATTTTGCAATTATTTTTATTAATAGCCTACTCAACTAGATTATAGGATAGTACGATACTAGGAGAGATCAGATAATCAACGGGGGAAGTAGTAGGTTCGGTAATAGGTTCGATAATAGGTTCGGTAATAATAAGACTCAAGCAACCTTGTATCTTTGGTTGTTCCTTTAGGTAAAAGCTCTAGAAGTATATATTATTAATCGCCGATTCTACGCTAATAGCCCTTGTAGAAGTACTATTTTTACTAGTCTTTCCTTTATTATCCTCTATCAAAAAAGGGTTATTTAAAGTATATTAGAGGAAAGGCCTAGACGCTAGTCAAAGATATATTAGGGGGCTTACCTTAACTATCGCTAGCCCTATTAAATCGACTTAAGCTTAATATTTTTTTGTTTTTCCGGAATTTTCGCTAAGAAGGCGGTATTCTGAAAACAGGCTTAGGTTACGATAAAAGCTGTATAAATTCAAGATTATTTAAGGCCTCGTCGGTATCGTCTGTTTTATCGATAGAGTCTATCAAGGATTATTAGCTGCGGTATATAGCAATAGGAGCTGCAGGCAGACCTATATATTAGACCTTCTCCGATTTGGGTATATCTTTGCCTCCTTTATTCAGATTTGTATTGCCCGCTATACGCTTAAAGGAAACCCGAAAGCCTATAACGCTTATAGCCAGCCGGTGCCTAGCTCGTAAATACCTATTGGTATTGTGCCTATTACCTGTACCTATTTTTTTTTTCCTTTATCGAGGGAACTAAATCCGATATTGTTGAGGGCCCCGCCCCTCGATCCTTTCTATATATCGGATATAGATAAGAAGACGATATTAACGGCTGCTAGTAATAATAAAAAAGGAGGAAATAAAAGACCGGAGATAAAATAGTTTATCTTTTTATAAAAGGTAGGATTCTTAGGTTACGGGCCTCTGTTAGCAGTAAAATTAGCAAACGAAAATTATAAAAATCGTACCTAGCTTCTAAGCTTGATACCGAAGTTACTAGAATATTAAAAGAACCCTAATCCTGACCTTATTTTAAGGGTAAGGAGCTATTATTACTTAAATAAATGCTACTACGGCCGTCGGTCTCCCTAGATATATCTCCGCTTTATATCGCTTTGGGAATAGGAGCGTAAACCTTATTATAATTGATTAAGGTAATAGGTCCAACGGCGCTACTAGCCCTTTGATTTTTATAATCAGTATTTGATACTATATATTATAAGTCCTATACTACTCCGATATTACGTAATACTTTATTGAAAGAGGGGAAGGGGCCGTTGTTATTATTTTAACCGCCTATTAGATCAAATCCTATTAAGGGGAAATCTGGAAGTTGTTATTTAACGCCTATTAATATTAAGGAAGGTAGATATTACCTTTGATATATAACTTTATACCTGCAAAGTCCAGTATTAGCTTACCGAACGGATCGAGAAACTTTATTAATAAGGAGGTAGTTAAGTTAATATACTTATTAAAAGTATAATTTGCAAGTTTCGCGCTTAGGCTAATATTCGGTATAGGGGCTATAAAGTTGCTATATATATTGCTAATTATAAAAGTACTATAATTCTAGGCTGCAGGATACCTTTAAATAGGCCGAAATATAGAAGCAAGAGGCTAATAATAATAAATAAAGTCCAAATTAATATCGATTATTATAAGCTATAATAATATATAAAAGAAGGTAATAAAATAGGCTGAATATTTTATCGGAGGATATAAAAGAAGTCTAGAGGCTTATTAAGGTAGCGAAAAGCAGGTTATATATATTTAAAGGTTGATTAGCTATCCGCTATAATATTTATTATATATAAATCTTTTTTTTTCCCCTTTATACTCTAGAGGCTACCGATCGCCGATATCTAAGTATATTATAGGGGTCAGCTTCGGCGTATTATTTAACTATTAGAGCCTTGTATCTGGTTATATAACAGGATTATTATTATACCCCTTATAAACTTTTATATTATTTAAAAAATATAAATTATAGGAGCCGAGGCCTGCAAGCTGAAACTGCTATAATATATTAATTATACTAGATCGTCCTCGATCCTTAATAAAGAATAAGATTTATATATTTCAAGGCGTTATCGTACAGATTTATTATAGCTTAAGCGATTATATAACTGGAACTATTATTATTATAAAGTTTAAACCGATAGCTGCAACCGGTACAAATAAGAAGTATTAGGTAAGACGGTATAGGAAAACAGAATAGCTCCAAGAACCCTAATCGCCGATCTAGATATAACCGGGCAATATATATATATATATTTATAATCGAACTGCCTATTATATTAGCAATAGCTGATACTTAAGACCTAGTTTAGGAGCTTAATCGTCGATTCAAACATCCTTAGGCGGAGTAAATACTCGTCCTTATAATTAAGCCGTAGCTACGTTTTAATACCTGTTGTTACCTGAAATCCAATTAAGTTAAATATAATAATTATATTTAATTACCGCCTACCAGACCGACGTAGGAGACGTTATTAAACCGTTAGGAATATTGGATTACTATCCTTTATTATAGACGGCGGCGGCGCAGCAAGTATATTACGGAAATACCGTATTAATATAATCAAGGTAGATACCCTAAAGGCCTAAGCAGTCGCGATAAGATATTTTCTTTATTAATCTTTATAAATATTAATAGCAATTATATACTACATAAGTCGTTTTGCTTCGGTATTATTTATACTATAAGCTAAAGCTCTTAATTAATACCGTAGTAAATTAGAAGACCAGCTAAGTAATAGTAAAACAGTAATATACGGAGGAAAGTATAGGCAAAAGGGCCGAGAATATATAGAGGCTTTAGCTGGCTATTAAAATCGAACTATCGCTATCGGAGCTAAGCTATAGCGCGGACAAGGAAATACAAGGTAGCAAATAAGAGGGTATAACTATATAGCTGGCTTATACCGCAGACTAAAATAGGTAGGTCGGGAAAAGACGAATATAAAAAATATAAAGAAGGAATCCCTATAAGAGGCTAGAACGAAATATTTTATATAAAAGCAGGGTATAGGGATCGGCGATAGGCGGTAAAGGCTAGGAGGAAGGGGCGTAGACCGGCGCAAGAAAAACGGAGGGGACAGCCGGTAATATAGAAAAGAAATAAAGGAAGGAGGGAAAAATAGGAAAGGCAGTAAATCTTTATAATTTTGAGAAAAGCAGTATATAAGGCGATATAAGAATATTTTACCGGATAGGGCCGTACCAAACCCAACAGGGCTACGCTATACCTGGAAGCAGGAAAGGGCGCCCGTTTCACCAGGACGCACATTATTAAATATTTATTTTTTAGCAAATTTTTTACCTTTTTTGCTATTATTATACCCCTTTCAATTATAACTTTAATTAAAAAGTATATTAAATACGAACTTTAATTAAATTAACTAAATAAATATATTATAATAAAATATTATATCGGTTATTATATTATAGAATATATAAAGGTTTATTAAAAGTCTATTAATAAAATATATATTAAAAAAGATAAAAGGAAATAAAATTTTAAACTTAATAAGTTATATTATAATATATTATTTATATATTTCGAAAATTATCTTTAAGCTTATTTAAATAAAATAATTTAATTTTTATATAATAATTATAATTTAGAAATTAATAAGAATATTATATAAAAAACTTTATAAAAGATAAACTAGTTTAAAAAGAAATATGAATGTTATATAGCTTAAGCCTTTAAGGAGTTATAAAATTATTAAATAATTATTAAATTTTATTAAATAATTATTAAATAAATAATATTCCTTAATAAAAGTACAAGTTATAAATATATTAATATATTATTTAATATACGATTTATTTAAAGAAGCTAATATTTAATATTATCGATATTAATTAATAAGAAATAAGTTTAAATATTAATTAAAATTATATTATTATTTTAAATAATATTAAAATTATATTATTATTTTAAATAATATTAAAATTTATTATTATATAAAATTAAAAGAAATATATAATAATAATAAAATATATTTAAAATATATATTATTATATTTATTTAATTTTAATTTAATTAAGACTTTATTCTTATTATTAAAAGTATAAGTTAAATAATATTAAAAAAGAGCTTTTAAATATATTAAAAATAATCCTTAAAGAAGGTTTAAAAGCTTCTTAAAATTTATAATAAAATATTAAAAAGGTTTAAAAGATTTTAAAGTTTTATTTTGGAATATTTATATTAAATATTAAAATAATAATAATAAAATATATTTATAAGGTTTTATTATTAAAAAAAGTTTATTTTAATATTTTAATATATTTAATTAAGTTTATTTTTCTTATATATTTAAATTAATTATATTTAAATTAATTATATTTAACTTTTAATTATTTAAAATTTTAAATATATTAAAATTGTTTAAATTTTATTTAAATTATTTAAATACGTATTTTTATTTTTATTCTTAATATTATTATTATTACTTCTTTTTTTAAAAAGGATATTGCGGTAATAAATAAAGGAAAATTAATATATAAAATTAATATATAAAATTAATATATAAAATTTTTATTCTTTTTTATTTGTTAATATTTTTAATTATTTAATATTATATATTTTATTTAATTTAATATTATATATTTTATTTAATTTAATAATCTTTTTCTTATTATATAATATTTTCTTTATTCTTATATTTTTTATTTAATTTATTAAATCTTGCTTTATATTTATCTTTTTACTATTCTAATCTTTTAATAATAAATTATTAAATATATTTTAAGAAATTTTATTTAAAAGGGATAAGGCTATTAACGAAAGTATTATTATTTAATTTAAATAAAAAAGGGGAAATAAGGTATATAATATCTTTTTTCTTTTTTTTTTATATTATATAAAAATAGCTTCAAATATTAAAATAATTATTTATTCTATTAAAATATTAAATATAATATTTTATATAAAGATATTTTGTATAAAAGTTTGAATTATTATTATAACTTTAAATATATTATTTATTAAAGAAGTTTTATTTATTATTTTACTTTTTTATAATATTTCCTAATATCTTTTAAAATATCTGAAGGAAACTTATTTTTAATAAGACCGGAATTTAATTAAAATATTATTATTATTTATAATTTAATATTGCTTATTTATATAAACAAATAATAATTTTTATTATTATTATAATTAATTTTCTTATATATTAAATATAAGTTAAGTACTTTTAAATATTATATTTAAAAGTTATTTTATATAGCTTTATTATATTTATTATAAAAGATTTATTCCTTTTAATTACTTTATTTTATATTTTATTAACTTTAATTATTTGCCTTTAGTTTAATTATTTAAATTTATATATTATATTTATTATAAAAGATTTATTCCTTTTAATTACTTTATTTTATATTTTATTAACTTTAATTATTTGCCTTTAGCTTAATTATTTAAATTTATATATTATATTTATTTTTGAGTTTTTCTTTTTAACTTCTTTTTATAATTTAAACTTATTTTTAATAATTTATTAACTTATTCATATAGAAATATTATATATTATTCTGTCTTTAACAGTTTATTTATTATAAAATAAAATAATATTTTTAAACTTATTATATATTTTAATTTTTATATATATTATAAAAGATAATTAAAATTATAATAAAGTTATTGTTTTTAATAAAAAGTTTTTTTAATTCTTTATTTTAATAAATAAAGTCTTTATTATCCTTTTAAATAATTTAAATATAAATTGAAAAGTTAATTAAAAAGTTGGTTAAAAAGTTAATAATATTTAAAAAAAAAAAAAAAATCTTTTTAAAAAAGGCTATATAATTTAATCGTTATAAATTAAGAAATTAAATTTCTAAAAAGTTTATTTAATTCTTATATAATATTTTGTTTATATAATAATTATTATTCGTTTCCTTTATATATATTAAAGTTCTTTTAATAAAATATTTTAATGTAAAGGTTTAAAAAACCTTTCTTACTTATTAAATTTATAATAATATTTTTAATAATATTATTAAAAAGGAATATAGGAAATATAACTTATATATTTATATTTACGTTTTTTATATTATTCTTATTAAAGGGGCTAAAATCCTTCTTAAGAATAATAAAATATAAACGTATTTATTTTAAAAAATTGCTTAAAAAATAAAGTTTTAAATATTAATTTAAAATATTAAATAATAAAATAATAAATAATAAAATAGCAAATAATATAGAAAATATTTTGTTTTATTTTAATTATATAATAATAAATAAGTTATTTCTTAATAATTAAAAGGTTTAAGATTTAAAAAATAAAGTTATTTATTAAATTATTATATTAAAATAATAATATATCCTTTTCTTTTTAAATTTTTTATATTATATTAAATCGCTTCTTTTTAAAGACTTAAAAGCCTTTTTCTAATTATATTTTTAAAAGAGTTGCTTTAAAAGTTATTTAATATATTTAATTATTTGTTTAAAAAATATAATTAAATAATTAATAATATTAAAAAGGGTTAATAAATATAAAGTAATAATAAATATATTAAATTAATTATTATCGAAAAGTATATATATAAAATTTATATAAGGCTAGCAAGGTCCAAAAATCGAAAAATTAGTTTATATATATTAATATACTATTTGCGGTACTAGCTTCGGATTTTAATATAGAATTAATAGTAAAGGAAGGCCTATTTCGCGAACCGCCAACCGTAACACAAGTAACGATATTATTAGCAAATCGGCAGACCTGCCTAGGAAATCAAAAGTTGCTAAACTTGTTGATTCCTGCTTAAGGCGCTCCATATTGAAAGGGAATGATTTTGCTACTAAGCCCAATCGGGATTAGCGGCTTGGTATTCCTTAATAGTTTATCTTTCTATATAATAATCAAATAAGTATTACTACTTTATTAATTTTTAAAAGCTATGAATTCAAATTACTAAGATTACTTTTAAATATATATTATTAAAATATATAATATTAAATATTTCAGAATAATAATTTTTTAAATATTAAAACTTTTTAAATTAATATAATAAATATTTTTTGTATTTTATTAAAACTTTAAATTAATTAATTATATTTTTTAATTATTTTTAACTTTTAAAAAATAAAATATTAATATTTA
>JAABUQ010004997.1_pt1 | contig 21833 bp, 21 predicted proteins | sample 5560001 | NCBI WGS metagenome assembly JAABUQ01 (sample SAMN10711888, study PRJNA513371) | rock metagenome | isolation source: Antarctica rocks | place: Antarctica: Victoria Land, Finger Mt nord | collected 2015-12-18
CGCGGGCGCACGACAAGATCTTGCGCGTGGCCCGGACGATGGCCGACCTCGACGGCTCGGACACCATCAACCCGCAGCACGTCGCCGAGGCCGTCGGCTTCCGCTCGCTGGACCGCTCCGTCTGGGCGTGAGGCTCGATCGATCCAACCCGATGCCCTGCCAGGAGCCCTCCCCCAATGGACCGACAAACCGTCCTCGACCGCCTGGCCGCCGAGGCCAGCGGGCTCCGTCGCCGGTTCGGGGTGACGGACCTGGCCCTCTTCGGCTCGGTGGCGAGGGGCGAGGCCGACGAGGACAGCGATCTGGACCTCCTCGTGACGTTCGACGGGACGCCCGATTTCGACCGCTACATGGGCGTGAAGTTCTACCTCGAGGACCTCTTCGGCAGGACGATCGACCTCGTGACTCCCAACGCCCTGCGGCCGGAGTTGCGGCCCGGGATCGAGCGGGAGGCCATCCATGTCCCGTGAGTGGAGACTCTACCTCTCGGACATGCTCGGGAGTTGCGAGAAGGTCCGTCGCTACACCGTCGGCATGGATCAACACGCGTTCCTCGACGACGACCGGACCTTCGACGCGGTCGTCCGCAACATCGAGATCATTGGCGAGGCGGCGAAGCATATCCCAGACGACATCCGCCAGCGAATGCCGGGAGTCGAATGGCGGAAGATCGCCGGGATGCGGGACTGGATCGTCCACTCCTACTTCGGGATCGACCCCGACATCCTCTGGGATGTGATCGAGAAGAAGGTGCCCGAACTGAGGCTGATGCTCCAGGAGTTCGAGGGGGGAGCATCCCGTTGAGAAATCGAGGAGGACTTCTCCGAGTGGTTGCTGAAGGCGGCGATGGAGGAATTGGGGCTTTCGGCGCGGGCGCACGACAAGATCTTGCGCGTGGCCCGGACGATGGCCGACCTCGACGGCTCGGACACCATCAACCCGCAGCACGTCGCCGAGGCCGTCGGCTTCCGCTCGCTGGACCGCTCCGTCTGGGCCTGAGGACGGCAACTCGCGATGTCCGGGCCAGCTCGCGACCGCGATAGTGGTGGCGGGGCCTCGGCCCGTGATATCCTCCGGAGGCGTGCCGGGCCGGAGGGCGATTCCAACGGTCCACGACCTCGGGCGTAGAGAGTGGGGGTCCAGAGCGATGCCGAGCCGAAGAATGCCGGTCCTGCTGGCGGCGGTCGTGACGGTGGGGTGCCTCGGGTGCGGGTCGAAACCGAGCCTGTACACCTCCGCGGCGGGCAAGTACAGCGTCATGCTGCCCGGCAGGCCGACGGAGAAGGATGAGAACGTGGCGACGCCCATCGGCCCGATCACGGCCCACACCGCCATCGCCGAGGACGGCCGCCGGGTCGGCTACGGCGTCGTCTTCGCCGACTATCCGCCGAACCTCGTCCAGTCCGGGAACGTGGATGCCATTCTCGAAGGGGCGTGCAACGGGAAGGTGGCCGCCATCAGCGGCCAGATCACCGACAAGCGGACGATCGCCGTGGACGGCCATCCCGGCCGGCGGATCCGCTTCAATGCGCGCGTGCCCGAAGAGGCGAACGGCATCTCGAAGATCTTCCTGGTGAACAATCGCCTCTACGATGTCTTCGTGGTCGGCACCCCCGCGACGCTGGACGCGACAGCCGCCGATGCCTTCCTCGACTCCTTCAAGCTCAACGACGGCATCCCCGCGGCGGCACCCACCCCCGCGGCGACCCAGCCGGCCCAGGCCCAGGCCCCCGCGGCGGCGACGGCCGAGTGGGGGACGCCCGAGGACCCCGACCACGACAGCCAGATCAAGGTGGAGGGGGCGGCGGCGACGATCGTGGTCCCGGGGGGGATCCACAACCTCGTCACGCCGCCGGGCCAGGCCAACGCCCCTCGCATCATGCGGCCCGTCGAGGGGGACTGCTTCGCCGAGGTGAAGGTCGCCGATGGGCTCCGTCCCGCCGACCCCGCGGCGCCGGGGGCGAACGTCCCCTTCCAGGGCGCGGGCCTGGTCCTCTGGGGAGACGCCGGGGACTTCATCCGCCTGGAGAGCGCGGCGGTCTCCAGGGGCGGGCAGGTGCATGCTTACATCCTGTTCGAGCATCACCGAACGGGTGCGCCGGCGATGGACCAGGGGGCGCAGTTCGCCGGAGGCCCGGTCTGGCTCCGCCTGGAGCGACGGGGCAATCAGGTCACCGCCTGGTACAACACCGATGGCACGAACTGGATCGCCCTGCGGCCCATGGACTTCGCCGCCCCACGCGCCTCGGCGGGTGTCGCGGCGGTCAACACGGCGGCCGCGCCCTTCCCCGCGCGGTTCGAGGGGCTCAGGGTCGGCAAGCCGTAGAACCCTTGCCTCTGGGAGGATGACGCGCCCTCCTCCGCCTCCGCCTCCGCCGACCTATGGGGCCTCGGCCAGCGGCAGGCCGATCTGAAATTCGGTGCCGGAGCCGGGGCGGCTGCTGACGCGTAGCTCGCCACCCTGCGCGGCGACGGACTCGCGGACGATGGCCAGGCCACGGCCCCGGCCGGCCCCCTTGGTCGAGAAGCCGAAGTCGAAGACGCGGGGCAGCTCGGCCGCGGGGATGCCGGGGCCGTCGTCGGCGACCTTGATCCAGGCCGTCGCCCCCTCACCCGCCGCCGAGAGCGCGATCCGGGGCGTCTGGCCCGCGGCGGCGGCGGCCTCCACGGCGTTCTTCAGGAGGTTCACCAGGACGTGGACCAGCAGCCGCCGGTCGGCGCGGACTCGCAGGCCATCGGCGACCGGGGGCCGATCGACCCGCGCGCCGGCGGCCTCCAGGCGGGGGGCCAGCAGGGCCACCGCGTCGTCCAGGCAGGCGGCCACGGCCAGGGGCTCGGGCGTCACCGGCAGCGCCGAGTCCTTCAAGTAGCCGTCCAGCTCGCGGACCGTCAGGGCGATGTATTCCGAGCAAACGGCCACCTGCCGGCAAACGTCTCGCGCGATCGCAGCGCTGGCGACCAGCTCGAAGTCGGGGTCGATCCCCCGCTCGGCATACTCCCGGCGTAGGGCCTGGTCGAGCCTCGCGGCCTGTGAGGCGTCGAGCCCAGCCCGGCGGACGGCGGCGGCGCGGGCCTCTGGGCCCTCGGCCAGGAAGCGGTCGAGCAGGTCGAGATGGCCGTCGAGATTTCCCCGCTCGTTGGCCAGCACGAAGACGACGTTCCCGAGTTCATGGCAGGTCCGATCGGCCAGGTCCAGCGTCGCCTCCTGCGCCGACTCCCTCGCGACGCGGTCGCGCAGGGCGCGGGCGTGGCCGACCATGTAGGCCAGGCACAGCAGCGAGTAGCCCGAGAGCCCCAGCAACGCCAGCAAGAGCCGGTGATACGACGCCTCCAGGTCCTCCGCCGCGCGCTCGGCGACCGTCGCCACGCGGTAGCGGACATCCAGGGCGATCGCCGGCAGGCGCGTGGGATCGGGGCCGTCGGGCAGGATCGGAATGCGGTCGCGGAAGGCGCGGGAGTCGGCCCCGGAGGCGGAAGGGCGGGAGGGGGGCCAGCGGGCCAGGGGGGAGCCGGTGCGGGGGGCGAGGTCCATCGACACGATCGCGATCAGGGGGTCGGAGCCCCCCGGCTGGTTCAGGGCGTGGCCGAGTTGGGCCAGGCGGACGGCCAACTCCGGTCGCAGGGCCTCGCGCCCGGCGGGGTCGGCCTGCTGCCAGCGGAAGGCGTGGTCCTTGAGGGTCCGCCGCAGGTGGTCGACCGGGGTGGTCCGCACCCACTCGCCGATGATCCGTCGCAGGGCGTCGCGGCTGGTGTCGCGGAACTGGTGGTAGCCCCGGGCCAGCGCCACCAGCCCGAAGGCGAAGGACAGCAGCGACAGCACGCCGATCATGAGTCCGGGCGTGCCGAGGGTCGCTTGCAGTCTCGCCAGGGGGTGGTCCGGCGGCCTTGCCGGGCTCATGGTCATGTCAAGGGCTCGCCGCGACCGTGCCCGGCGCAGGCATCTGGGACTCGGTCCATTCCCCCTTCGGCCCGCGGGTGAAGACGGACAGCGCCGCCCGCCCTGGCTGGACCTCCAGCACCCGCCCGAGGTCCTCCGATCGCCGCTGCCCGGAAGGGGCGAACGCCAGCGGACGGCCCAGCGCCGCGGGGTCGTCGGCCTTCAGGTCGAGTGCCGCCAGGGCAACCCGCAGGCCCTCGGGCGTCGAGGCCCCCGCACCCGCACCCGCACCCGCACCCGGCACATCGAGGCAGTGCAGCAGGGCCGAGGCGATCTCCCCCGGAACCTGCCGGGACGACGAGCCGACCACCGAGCCCGGTTTCGGCGCCCCAGGGCCCGACGGCGCGGGGCCCGACGACGAGGAGACGCCCCAGACGGGGAAGGGCAAATTGTGCGTCGCGGCGAGGTCCTGCATGGTGTCGCGGCCGAGGCCGTCGCCGCAGATCACGTGCAGGGGGCTGGCCTCCTCGCCCTTGCCCACGTCCCACCAGACCTCGCCCCGCAGGGCCTTGAGCATGCGGAGGGTCGGTTCCTCCTGCAAGGGCAGGACGATCCACGCCATCTCGTGCCCCGGCACCTCCAGGGTCGCCCGCCAGAGCCGGCGGGCAAGCTGCTGCTCCGAGGGGCCGAACCCGTCGTCGGGTCGGCGGGGCCCCACCGCTTCCTCCGACTGGAGGTCATACGTGTCGACCCCGGCCTTGGGCGCGGCGGCCGAGATCGCCCTGGCGAAGCAGTCGGCCAGGTCCTTCGAGAAGCTGTCAGCGCGGTCGACGACCAGGATGGCCCGTCTCGGCAGCTTCCGCGGCTCCCTCGCCGCAAGGCACTCGACGGCCAGGTCGGCCAGCCTCTGGTTGTCGGCGCAGAACCGAAACGTCCTGCCGGGGTAGATTCCCAGCAGGGGAACCGTCCCGGGCCCCAGGCCGGGGGCGTCGACCGAGACCGAGGTCGCCCACGGCACCAGCAGGACCGGACCAGCCTTGCCCGAGCCCGCGGCCTCCGCCGAGTCTCGAAGCGCCTCGGCCAGCGCGGCGGTCAACACGGTGTTGCTGGAGCCGATGATCGCCAAAGGCGCCTCGGGGGCGTCGGCCAGGCGGCGGACTTCCTCGCGCGTCTCGATCAGGCCGCCGACGCCGTGCCAGGTGAACCGGACGAGCTTCCCGGACCGACTCCCCTGGAGTGTGATCGCGTCGGCGTCGTCGCGGACGACCTTCGCAGCGCCCCTGCCGGCCGCGGCACGGGCCCCCTCGCGGAAATCCTCCCAGTCGCGGCGGTCGGGGAAGAAGACCGCCACCCCCGCCGCGCCGTCGGCCCTGGGGAGGACCGATCGCCCCTCCCACACCAGAATATACACCATTAAAAGCGCCAGCATTCCCCCGCCGACCAGCAACAGGAGGCCCGGCATCGCCGGGGGGCGTCTGGCAACGGGGGGCCTCGGGGTCGTCGACGCGTTCACGGGGCGTCCGATTAGGGTGGGAGCCGGGGATGATTCGTTGCGACAGCAACCATCCACATTCGCGGAATCGGTCCCCGTCGTCAAGGCGGCCCCCCGCGCGACCCGGGGCCGTTTCCTTCTCGGCGACGGTGGGAATCCCTCCCGGTGACGCTGACCGTTGACCAACCAGTTCCGTCACGCCATCCTGTGCTTTTGTCCATTGAAAAACCGACGCGGGAAACGGCCAGGAATGGGACCTCCAGCCGCCTTGGCGCACGGCCGCTCACTGCGTTCGGAACGACCGCCGATCCGGTCATGTGGGGCCATCACGATCGCCCAGGAACCGGGGCGCTTTGCAATTTCGCCCGGCCGTCGCGATAATCCCTAACGGGGCCAGGCGACTGGGTCGTGCGCCGTCCCGTCGTCGATGGTCCTTTTCGAGGCAACGATGCCGCATTCCGCAGTGATCGTGATCGGTTCGGGCTCCGCGGGGCTGACCGCGGCGATCTACGCCGCGAGGGCGAACCTGACGCCGCTGGTCCTGGAAGGCAAGGAGCCCGGCGGGCAGTTGACCTGGACCACCGAGGTCGACAACTTCCCGGGGTTCCCCGAAGGGGTGAACGGTCCCGATCTCATGGACCTCATGCGGAGGCAGGCCCAGCGGTTCGGCGCCGACTGCCGGTACGAGACCGTGACCGAGGCCGATCTGTCGCAACGCCCCTTCCGCGTCAAGACCACCGACGACCCGGCGGGCAGCCCGACCAGCGGCACGATCCGCGACTACACCACCGAAGCTTTGATCGTCGCCACCGGGGCCTCGGCGAAGTGGCTCGACGACGTGCCCAGCGAGTTCCCCTTCCGCGGCAAAGGGGTCAGTACCTGCGCCACCTGCGACGGGCACTTTCAGCGCGGCAAGGAGATCGCCGTGGTCGGCGGCGGCGACTCGGCGATCGAGGAGGCGACGTTCCTGACCCGGTTCGCCAGCAAGGTTACGCTGATCCACCGCCGCGACAAGCTCCGCGCCTCCAAGATCATGCAAGACCGGCTCCTGGGCAACCCCAAGATCGAGGTCGCCTGGAACAGCGCCGTCGCCGAGGTGCGCGGCACCCACGAGCCCCACACCACCGTCAACGCGGTCGTTCTGCGCTCGACGGCCGACGACACGACGCGCGACCTACCGATCCAGCAGCTCTTTCTGGCCATCGGGCACGTCCCCAACACGGCGGTCTTCCGGGGCCAGCTCGCCACGACCCCCGCCGGCTACCTTTTGAACCGCTCGGCACTGGCCTGGGGGGGCGTCGAGACCCCGGCGGGCCTCCGCATGGAGGACCTGCCCAACTACGGGACGGCCGCCAGCGTGGAGGGGGTCTTTGCCTGCGGCGACGTGGTCGACACCCACTACCGCCAGGCCATCACCGCCGCGGGCTCCGGCTGCGCCGCGGCCCTGGACTGCGAGAAGTGGCTGGAGGCCGCGGGCATCTCACACTGACCGAGCCAAAACGCAACGACGCAGGGACCGGCCGGCATGGGCCGCCTTTCCCCCCTGACCTTCCGCGCCTGTTTGGGCTACAATGCACGTCGCGGTGGCATTTGGGGACGCGATGGAACCGCCGTCACGACACGCCGCACTTTGAAGAAATACGCAGACCCATCGCCAATAGGGCCCGCTGGCCAGCGTCCCGTTTTCCCTGGGAATGAGCGACCAAATGGAGAGTCGACCGCCGCAAGAGCCCCCCCGCCGACGCCCCGAGGGGCGCAAGCCCAACGGCAACGGGGGACTCCCGCCCCAGCCCATGTTGTATTTCTTCCTGTTCGTCATCTTCTGCTGCTTCATGATCTACCACTTCTTCCCCAACACCAACGTCGAGGTCACTTATATCCCCTGGTTCACCGACCAGGTCGACAGCGACACCATCAAGTCCCTCCAGATTCAGGGGAATGAGGTCACCGGCGTCCTGCGCAAGGCGGCCCAGTTCAAGGACGGCTCCGGCAAGGACCTCATGGTTGAAAAGTTCGTGACGTACATTTACTCCGATGTGGAGATGAAGCGGATCCTCGACCAGCTCCGCTCCGAGAAGAAGACCAAGGAAGGGACGGTCCGCGACCGCCCTTTGATCCAGATGAGGCCCCCCCAGGGCGCCAGCAGTCTCGTCTGGATCACCCTGGCACTGCCGACCTTCCTGATCGTCGGCATGATCTACATCATGATGCGTCGGGCCCGCGACCAGTTCGACGGCGGCATTCTGGGCAGCTTCGTCAAGGCCCCGGCCAAGCGGCACGACAAGTCGAAGCAGCGCACGACCTTCGACCAGGTCGCCGGCCTGGAGAACGCCAAGGCCGAGCTGGAGGAGATCGTCGGGTTCCTCAAAAGCCCCGAGAAGTTCCAGCGCCTCGGCGGGCGCATCCCCAAGGGCGTGCTGCTGAACGGCCCTCCGGGCACCGGCAAGACCCTGCTGGCCCGCGCGGTGGCTGGCGAGGCGGGCGTGCCCTTCTTCTCGATCTCGGGCTCGGAATTCATCCAGATGTTCGTCGGCGTCGGGGCCAGCCGCGTCCGCGACATGTTCAAGACCGCCAAGGAGAACAGCCCCTGCATCCTGTTCGTCGACGAGATCGACGCCGTGGGCCGCGTCCGAGGCGCCGGCCTGGGAGGCGGGCACGATGAGCGCGAGCAGACCTTGAATCAGATCCTGACCGAGATGGACGGCTTCTCTCCCAGCGAGAGCGTCATCGTCCTGGCCGCGACCAACCGCCCCGACGTCCTGGACCCGGCCCTGCTGCGTCCCGGGCGGTTTGACCGGCACGTCACCGTCGACCTGCCGACCAAGAAGGGCCGGCTGGAGATCCTGAAGGTCCACACCCGCACCATCCCCCTGAACGACGAAGTGGACCTGGACGGGGTCGCCCGCGGGACCGTCGGCATGAGCGGCGCTGACCTGGCCAACCTGGTCAACGAGGCCGCCTTGCTGGCCACGCGCGAGGACAAGGACAAGGTCGGCATGGACGACTTCGACGCCGCCCGTGACAAGATCATCATGGGTGCCAAGCGCGAGGAGTTCATCACCGAGAAGGACAAGCGCGCCACGGCCTACCACGAGGTTGGCCACGCCCTGGTCGGCTGGCTCACCGCCCACACCGATCCCGTCCACAAGGTGACGATCATCCCCCGCGGCCGCGCGCTGGGCGTCACGCAGTTCCTGCCCGAGGAAGACCGCCTCGGCTTCAGCGAGACCCAGGTCCTCGCCCGCCTGGGCGTCCTGCTGGGCGGCCGGGCCGCGGAGCGCCTGGTCTACCACGACCAGACCACCGGCGCCGCGATGGACCTGGAGCAGGCCACCCGCCTGGCGCGCCGGATGGTCACCCAATGGGGCATGAGCGAGCGGATCGGCCCGGTCTCTTTTCGCTCCTCGGACGAGCACCCCTTCGTCGGCCGCGAGATGGGCGAGGTCCGCGACCACTCCGAGCACACCGCGCAGGTCATCGACGAGGAGATCGCCCGCATCCTCCGCGAGGCCGACGAGCGCGCGTTCAACCTGCTGGAAGGGCACCGCGAGGACCTCGAGCGATTGACCGAGGCCCTCATCGAGCGCGAGGTCTTGACCGTCTCGGAGATCGAGGAGATGATCGGCCGTCGCGCCGGCGCGCCCCCCCTGGAAGCAATCAAGGCGGCCGGGGACCAGGTCGTCGCCTCGCTGGACAACCCCGACGGGATCGGCCTCGGCTCCGACGACGGGATGAACCACCGATGAGTCAGGCCGGGCTCGCTTCCTCGTCTTCCCCTTTTTCTTCCCCTTCCCTCGCCGCGATCCCGGTCATCTGCGCCGGCGTGGTCGTCGCCGACCACCTCTGCACCCCGATCGCCAAGTTGCCCGACGCGGGCGAGCTGGTCGCCGCCGACGAGCTGATCCTGAACATCGGCGGTTGCGCCTCCAACGCCGCGATGGACCTCGCCAAGCTCGGCGTCCGCTCGGCGGTTTGCGGCCGGGTCGGCGACGATGCCTTCGGCCGCTTTGTGGCCGACACGCTTGTGGCCCACGGCGTCGACGTCTCGGCCTTGACGGTCGACCCCCGGCACGCGACCAGTCAGACCCTCATCGTCAACGTCCGGGGCCAGGACCGCCGCTTCATCCACTCCTTTGGCGCAAACAAGGGCCTCTCCGCCGAGGACCTCGCCACCCCGCTCGCCCTCGACCCGCCGCCTCGCATCCTCTACGTCGGCGGCTACCTGATCCTGCCGGGCATCGACGCCGACGCACTCGCCGCCCGATTCGCCCAGGCGAGGCGCCGGGGGATCACCACGATCCTCGACGTTGTGACACCCTCGGGCCCCGGCGACTACCTGCGCCACCTCAAGCCGGTGCTGCCCGAGACTGACGTCTTCCTGCCCAACACCGACGAGGCGGCGCTGATTTTGGGCGAGCCCGACCCGGTCCGCCAGTCCCTCGCCTTCCGCGACCTGGGGGCGCGCCGGGTCGTCATCACTTGCGGCGAACGCGGGTCGATCGCCGTCTCCGACGCCCTGCGCGTTCGCCTGGGCACCTACCCAATCCCCTTCGTCGACGGCTCCGGCGGTGGTGATGCCTTCGACGCCGGTTACATCGCCGGCCTGCTTGACGGCCTCGACGAGCTGGGCTGCCTGAAGCTCGCCAGCGCCGTCGGCGCCAGTTGCGTCCGCGCCGTCGGCACCACCGCGGGCGTCTTCACCCGCCCGGAGGCCGACGCCTTCCTCGCCCAGCATGTGCTGGCCGTCGAGGCGTTCTGAACCAGAATCGAGCCGTCATTCCTCTCCACCAGCCTCCATCACGTGGGATCACCGCCGTGTCGGGACTGTGCACGGGCGAACCCCCTTTTGGGGAAACGGCCGAAAACTCGGACGCGGGGGGCGTGGATCAGGCCGAGACCTCCCGCAAGATTCCCAGGAGCTTGCCGACCTGATGCAGGTAATACTCGGGCCGGTCGATCGTGGCCGTGATGCCGACAAGCTTCAGGAATCGCCAGGTGCTCCCGGTCGTCACCGCGCCGTACACCGGACCGACTCCGCTGCCCTCGGAACGGGCATTGAATGTTTGGGCTGCGACCAGGGCCGCGAAGCACTGGCCGAGGCCGCCGGTGATGTCCTCGCGCTTCGCCTCGACGACGGCCACCACCGGATGGCTCAGGTAGAACCGCTCGGGCGACTTCGCCAGCAGGAAATCGCAGGCCCCGTTGAGGCCACGCTCCCGGTCGACGTCGAAGCTGATCCCGGAGAAGAGGTTGACCCGGCGGTCGGAGAGGCGCACGGCCTCCATCAGGATCGGGGCGATAATCATCTCCGAGCGGGCCTTCTCGGTGTTCATGGCCAGCGCGGCCGGCGCCCACTCCGCCAAGGTCATCCGCAGCCACTCCCCCGGCTCGATTTCGACGGTGACGGCGAACAGGTCCGCGTCCTCGACGAGCGTCAGGTCGAACCGCTCACGGACGGTGCGGAGGTCGAAATCGCTGTATGCCATGATGGGTCGATCCTTTGCCGCCGCGATCCTGCCTCAGATATCCAGGATCACTTCCGCCACCCAACCATCCCCCTCGCGCCCTAGTGTCATGGCGTGATGGGTCACGGCCTTGACCTCATGGTCGAGGACATGGCGGGCGCGGTCGATCGGCTCGCCGGCCACGTCGGCAACCAGCGAGAGGCCGTCGGGGGCAACCCGCACGTCGAATCGGGTATAGAGGCGGTGCTTCGTTTCGCCGCGGTAGATCAACTCGCCGAGCCAGGCGAGGAGGAGGTCGGCGGCCGACTCGGCGCGCAACGAGACGGACTCGCTTTCCGAGGCGTGGACCTCGTCGCGGTTGGCGACGATGTAATCGAAGACCCCTTCGGCCGCGGTGCGGAAGAGGTCGTCGAGGTCGCCGCCGCGAATCCGCAGGCCGACATCGGCGGTGTGGTCGAAGGTCTCGATGGTGCCCAAGGGACGGTCGCCTCCTCGTTTCCTAATGGAGACGACCGGGGCGCGCCGGATTCAGGACCGGCAAGGCTCACCCGACGAGGCGGGAGGCGTCGTCGGGCGTGGCCTCGGGGCCGAGGTCGAGCTCGTCGCGGCGGCCGGCGAGGTGGCGCTCCAGCTTGCGGAGGGCCTTGTACTTCTCGTCGCTGACGCGGGCCAGGGGCAGGTCCATCGCCTGGCTGATCTCCGGGACGGTCCAGCCTCGGGTCCAGAGCTCGACGATCCGGTCCTGGCGGGGCGAGAGCACGGCGCCGCGCGCGGCCTCCAGGATCTCGCCCAACTCGCGACGGTCGCGGTCGCGGCGGTCGAGGTCGGGGCCAGGGGTCGTCTGGTCGTCGATGGCCTGGTAGCGCCGCGCGCGCTGGACGCGCTTGCGAACCATGTCGATGGCCCGGACCAGCTCGCGGCGCTCTGGGGTGTCGTCGGCCATGACGAGGTTCAGGTCAAGCTGGCCGGCGCGGGCCTTGCCCAGCAGGCGGCAGCAGACCTCCTGGGTGCAGTCCTCCCAGAGGCCCGGGTCGAGGTGCGCGTTGCGCCAGCAGACGGTGCAATAGCGCTGGATGTCGTGGACGAGATCCGACTCGGTCGCCTGGGCCGTCAGGGCGGCCAGCCCGATGACCAAAGCCATCGCGGTCGGGCCGGCGCGGAGGGCCCGGTGCCCCTTGAGCGGAAGAGGTTGAGACTCAGGTATCATGGTCGGTTACACTCCCGCGGAACCCGGCCCTTGGCGAGATCGTCCGATCGTCCCGCGGCGGGCCCTCTCCTGATCTATCGGATGTCCCGACGGTTGCGGATCGCCCACAGCCGGCAGGAAATCGCAATTTCCTGGACGGGCCTACGACCTCGCCCCGTGGCGGGCCTCGTTGCGAGGGCGTCGCGGGCGGACGATCGTCCAGCCCCTTCGCAGGGCCAGGCGCCTCAGTTTGCCGCGGGGGTGGACCACGACGGCCCGACCGACCCGGTCCAAAAGGGCGCGATCACTCCAATTATCCGCATAAGCCGCCGCGAAGTCCATCGGAATTCCGCGGGACTCGGCCCAGCGCTCCGCCCAGTACCGCTTCCCCTCGCCGTAGCACGCGGGCCCCTCGGCGATCCCGATCAGCCGGTTTCGCTCGATCCGCACCGGCGTCGTCACCGTGTCGGTGCAGCCCAGGTAGAGGCTCAGCGGCTCGATCACGATCCCTGGCGACGACGAGACCAGCACGATCGCCGTGCCCCGATCCCTCAGGTCGGCCAGGTGCTCGACAACCCCCACATACAGCCTCGGGCGGACGAACTCGGCGAAGTTGTCGTAGGCGATCCGCTCCAGCTCCACCAGCGGCACCCTGGAGATGCTCTGGACGCCGAAGGCCACGAGCCGCCCGTAGTCGAGCCGGCCGAAGCGGTGCTGGAGCCCGTGGTACATCGCCCGCAGGATGAACGACCGCTTGATGAGTCCCCGACGCTTCAGGATGCGGGCGAACAGGAACGTGGTCGTCTCCGCCAGGAGCGTCCCGTCCACGTCGATGAAGGCCACGCCCGGCGGCGTCTCGAATTTCGGCCAGCACACGCCTCAGCCCTCCCGGTGGAACCAGCGGCCCAGGGAGTCGGCCAGCTCCCGCGCGCCCCGGGAGTCGGGCGCCTCGGCGATCACCCGCACGATCGGCTCGGTGTTGCTCGACCGGACGTGCGCCCAGCGGTCTGGCCAGTCCAGCCGCAGGCCGTCGCGGCGGTCGGCCTTCGCGTCGGGGTGCGCCTCGGCGATCATTTCAAACGATGTAGCCGCGGGAATTCCGCCCAGCGGAAACTTGGTCTTGATCATCGCGAAGGCCGGCAGGGCGTCGACCATCGCCGACAGCGGCTCGCCGGTTTCGGCCATCAGGTCGAGCACCAGGGCCATGCCGACGAAGCTGTCGCGGACGAAACCCACGCGGGGGTCGATCACGCCGCCGTTGCCCTCGCCCCCGATCACCGCCGCCTCGGCCCGCATCCGCTCGACAACGTGGATCTCGCCCACCGGCGTCCGGTGGACCTTGCACCCGAACCCCTCGGCCACCGCCTCCGCGGCGCGCGAGGTCGAGAGGTTCATCACGACCGGCCCCTTCCGTTGCGACAGCCGATGCCGGACGGCCAGGGCGAGCGTCAATTCCTCACCGATGTAGCGGCCGTCCTCGTCGATGATCGCCAGGCGATCGGCGTCCGGGTCTTGCGCGAACCCGAGGGTGGCGCCCACGGCCGGGACGATCGCCGCCAACGTCGTGAGGTTGGCCTCGGTCGGCTCGGGGGGATGGTCATACTGGCCGTCAGGACTCCCCCCGAGAACGATCGACCCGCAACCGAGCGCCGCCAGGAGCGCCGCGCCCAACCGCCCCCCGGAGCCGTGGCAGGCGTCCAGGACGACGGCGAATTTCTTTCCACGGATGCGGGCCACGTCGACGATCTCCAGCACCCGTCGCAGGTGGCCGGCGTCGGGGTCGTCCAGCTCGCGGACATGGCCCAGGGCGTTCCAGGGCGCCCACGAGAACTCCCGGCGCGCGAGGCGGTCCAGGACGGCGAGGCCCTCGGAGGGACTGAGTACCATCCCTCCCGGCTGGAAAAATTTGAGGCCGTTGTACTCGGGCGGGTTGTGCGAGGCCGAGATCTGGATCCCCCCGGCGGCCTCCAGGTCCCGCACCAGCACGCCTAGGGTCGGCGTGCTCGCCGCCCCGGCAAGCCAGGCGTCGCGCCCGGCGGCCGTCACTCCGGCCAGGACCGCGTGCAGGAAGACCGGAGCCGTCGGCCTGCCGTCGTGCCCGACGACGATCCGCCCCGGGGCGCAGCCGGCCGCATACGCCGCGGCAAATTCAACGACCGACGCCGGGTCAAGCCCGTCGCCGACGACCCCGCGCAGCCCCGAGATGCTCGCGATCCGCGTCCCACCCACGTCCACCCCCCCACCGTCCCCTCGTAGCCCGCCCCCGGTGGGCCCAACTGTAGAGAATCCGGCATTGCCGCGAAAGCCCCCGGGGCGGCCCCTTCTCCGGCCCCAACGCCTCTGAACAAGGGTCCTGAGGTGTCAGGGGAGGTCCTTCCCGACCCGCTCCTGGCGTCACCAAGGTCCGGCGCGTCGGCCGCAACGACCTCTGCCCCTGCGGCAGCGGGAAGAAGTTCAAGATGTGCCGCGGGCGGCAGGGGTCCTGAAATCCGGGGGCGGGTCCGGCGGCACGCCGATCGTAAAGTCCCCAAGGTCGGTGTCCGGCGACCCGCGACCCCCGAAGCTTTGAGGTTCGTCGATCTTGAGGGAGATGGCCCACATCCTCCTCAGCCTCAGCGCGCCTTGAGGTGGTCCCCCACCTTCGGCGCCTTCGGATGGACGTCGGGCCCGAAGTAGCGGAGGGAGACGAACGGCTCGCTGCCGGTGTTCTGGAAGGCGATGCCGGCCCTGGCGGCCTGCTCGGTGAGGAAGACCTCGTCCTGGGTGACTTCTCCGAAGCGGATGAAGTTGGGGCTGTCAACGGGAAGCTTGCCGATGAGGCCGCGGCCCTGGGTGACGATCAAACCGGAGGCGCCTTCGTCCTTGATCGTGACGGTCTGGCCGGGCAGGACAGTCAGCTCGCGGGCGCTGAAAAGGTCCTTGCCGTCGACCTTGCCGTAGACGATCCACTTGTCGAGGTGGCCCTCGGCCACGGAACCGGAGTGGACGATCGGTTCAAGGTAGTTGTTGGCCTTGAAGTGGGGGTCGACGTTCTTCTTCCAGTCGAGCTGCTCGACGAGGTAGTCGAGGTCGCGGTGCTTCTCGGGGGGGACGTCCTTGACGAGGAGTTCCCAGCCGACGCGGCGGCCCTCGACCATCGACTGGTACATGCCGAAGACGTCGGAGCCCCACTGGGGCTCATAGGTCAAGAGCGAGCCGGGGGCATGCAGCACGCAGGGGGGGATCAGCCAGCCGGTGCCCGGTTTCAGGCGATACGCCTTGGACAGGTCAAGAATTCCGTTGTCCCCCTCGTCCCAGCGCTCCAGGCAGCGGCGGATGTCTTCCTTGGTGGTGCCCGGCTCCAGGCCCATGAAGGTGTAGGGGAAGTTGTTGCCCGTCCAGTTCAACTGCGGGGGGAAGTAATAGCTCTCGGGCTTCCCCTCGCGACCCAGCAACGCGGCCTGCTCGGCCGACTGGTGCATGTGGTGGGGGATGGGCCCCTGGTTGTCGAAAAATTTACTGTACACGGGCCACTTCTTGTACTTGTCCCAGATCGCCTTGCCGATCATCTCGGCGCCGTGCAGGCTGATGGCGTCCTTCAGCGTGAAACGACCCCCGTCGTGGACGACGTAGCTGAGCCCCTCGTCGGCGGGCGCGCCTTCGTTGGCCGCGGCGGTCGTCGAGGAGAACCAGCGCTCGTCGATGCCCCCCCGGTGGGTACCCAGGGCGTACAGGTCCTGGCGGGCGAGTTTTAAGCGTCCCCCGGGCATCAGGAACGAGCGCGGGACCCACGTCGGGGCCAGCCGCAAGATCCCCCCGCCGGCATCCAGGGCCGACCGGACGCGCGCATCGAGGTGCTGATCGGTCATCCCTCGTCTCCAACCCTCTGGAAATCGCGGTGGTTTGGGCGTCGTCGCGACGCCGGCCTCGGGGCCTCGCGCCCGCCCACGCCGGGCATTGGTTGTAAGGCGTGCGGCGGCGCGATGCAAGGGAGAACGCCGCGGGTCAAAACTCGGGCGGTCGGGGTTCTTCCGGTTCCTCGTAGGATTCGACCCGCCCATCCGGCTGGAGCAGGCCAATCGGGCCGTCGAACCGCCAGGTGTCGGCCTCCTCGACGAAGCGATACACCGGGCCGACCCGGTTGGTCGGGCAGATCAGAACGTGGTCGCCCCGGCGCCAGGCGCGGAAGTTTTTGTGCGGGCCGTAGTGGGGGAGCCCGACCAGCCCCCCTTCCGGGGCGAGTTGCAGAGGGTGCCGGGCGAGGTAGTGCGTCGAGCAGAGAGTGCGAATGGCGGCCAGGTCGCCCTGATCGGCGGCGAAGATCAGCCGGTTGTAAGCGTCGAGGGACCGCCGCACCGGCCGGGTTCTGAAGACCTCCCAGCCGAGGGCGCCGGCCATCGCGACGACGAGCAGGGTGGTCATCACGACGCGCCGGAGCGGAACGGGGGAACGGGGCGGCGGGGTCTCGGTCGGCAGGCTCAAGGGCGTCCTCCCAGGCGGGCCTTGAGACGGTCGACGAGGCCCTTGGTCAGCGATCGGCGGTCGGTCGACTCGGCGATCCGGTCGAGCGCGGCGACGACGCCGCCGTCGCCCCAATCATGGCCGTTCTCGTGGTACTCGACCAGGGCGCGGCCCAGGACGTGGCCGAACGTGCCGGCCGCCGCCGCCTGCGTCACGCTCCCGAAGGCGTGCCCGATCCCCGGCACGAACTTCAAGGCGCCCCCAAAACCGACGGCCGCCAGCGATCCCCAGAGCGCGACCCGGCCGCCCCGGAACAGCTCGACGGCCAGCCGCTTGATCGCGTCGGTCGAGGGGGTTTCGTCGTAGGCCGCCGCCACGCGCCGGACCAGAATGGCCACGCCGCCGGAGCCTGCCAGGAAGTCCAGCACCGGGATCGGGTTGAGGGCCATCGCGAAGGCCAGGGCCACGCTCGTCTCGTCCGCGACGTGCTCCGCGCGTTTCCGCCGCGCGAGGCGATCGACCTCGCGGGCGGTGACGTGAAGGCCGACGCGGTCGGCGGCCTCGGCCAGCCGCTTCAGGTCCGGGGCCGACTCGGCGATCGCCGCCAGCAGGCGTGCTTCCAGGGCACCGATCTCCGGCTCGCCCCTCGTCGCTTCCACACGCGAGGTCCCTTCCACCCGTCGGCGGACCAGCGGCGCGGCGGAGACGCCCAGGACGTCCTCCCGGGGCACGATGCCGTCCAGCCGCGCCCGGATCGCCGAAAGCACCTCGGCCTGTTCGTCGGGTTCCAGCAGGTCCATCTTGTTGACCGCCACCAGCATCGGCTTGCCCGCCTCGCGAAGCGCCACCAGGGCCGTCCGGGCGGTGGCCGTCAGGTCCTCGGCCGCGACGAACAAGACGACATCCCCCCGACGCGCCTCCTCCACGGCGATCGGCCCGCGGGTCTGGTCGCCGACTTCCTCGATCCCGGGGGTGTCGATCAGGCGGACGTGATAGGGCCCGACTTCGGCGACGACCTCGACCTCGCGCCAGTCCTCGGCGAGCAACGCGGTGGTCGTGCCACCGATCGGGCTCGCCAGTCGGGTCGGGCGGCGGGCGAGAGCGTTGAGGAGGCTCGACTTCCCCGCGTTCACGAGGCCAAAGGCGACCAGGTCGATTGTCCGCGCGGTCCCTGGCTCGGGTTCCGTCACGGCGAAACCTTCTTGCGGAGGTCGTCGCGGAGGCGGTCCATCACGGAGTCGGTCTTGGCCTGGTCTAAAATCTGCTGGATGACGGTCTTGATGCCGCGGTTGCCCCACTGACAACCCTGCTGGAGGTAGATCTTGGCCCCGTGGCCGAGGATGTACGAGGTGTAGGCGGCCGTCACGCCCTGGGCCAGTCCCACGGCGCCGTAGCCGAAGAGGGCCAGGCCGCCGGTGGCGATGGCCAGGCCGCCAAGGCTCGCCTTCACCCCGGCCACGAGCAGGCGGCTACCGATCTCCACGGCGCCAAGCGTCCCCAGCGCCTTGACCATGTCCTTGACCAGGATGACGGCCGTGCGGCGGGTCAGTGTGATTCCGTAGGCGCGGCTCAGGGCGACGATCATGCCGACGTCGACGGCCAGTCCGCCGGCCATGTCGGCCACCGGGATGGGGTTGAGCCCGACAGCGGCCCCCTTGGCCATCGCGAAGTTCCAGATCAAGGTGTTGGCGGTGTCGTCGCGGATGCGGACCTTGTGCGCGACGATCTCCTGGTGCAAATCCCCGGCGAAAAGGAGCGTGTTCAGGGCGACGAGGGCCTTGCCCTCGCGCTGGAGGACTTCCAGGATGCGGGCTTTCAAGGGCTCGATAATGGGCTCGGGCCGCTCCCACGAGACGGTGGTGGTGCCGTCGGGGTGGCGGATCTTGACGCGGTAGGGGTCGGGCCTCGCGGCGGTCATCACCACGTCCTCGGGCCGGACGAGGTGGCGCACGCGCTCGTCGCGGATGGTCTCATAGACCTGGTCGCGGTCGGCGTCGGGGTAGCGGTCGATCTGGTTGAAGACCAGGATGATCGGCTTGCGGGCGTCGCGGAGCTGCGAGAGGGCCTCGTACTCGCGGCGCTGCATGTCGCTGGAAACGACGAACAGAAGCAAGTCGGCGTGCCGGGCGACGTCGCGGGCGAGGGCCTCGCGCGCCTCGCCGCCGACCTCGTCGATGCCGGGGGTGTCGACCAGCACGAGCTTGGCGCTATCGGGGTCGTCTCCGGAGAGGGTGACGCTCTGCCAGGATTGGGCCGTTTTCACGACGGTCGTGCCGTGCGTCGAGCCGGTCTGGAAGGCCTCGCGACCCAGCAAGGCGTTCAGGACCGACGACTTGCCGCGGCTGACCAGGCCGAAGGCGGCGATCTCGATCGTGTTCTCGTCGAGCTTCACGGCGAGGTCGCGGAGCTGACGAAGCTCCGCGGACAGGGCGCGTTCCTCCTCGGCGGTGAGTTTCAGGGCCTGGAGGGTCTCCTCCAGACTCTCGCGAGCGCGAGCCGTCAGGTCGCCCGGCCGGTCGAGCCCGCCCAGGAACTCGTCGAGGGCCTGCTCATCCTCTGGGCTCAGGCCGGTGAGGTCGGCTTCCGGCGTCGTCTCGGGCATGGGGCCACCTTCGGGGTCCGGCAATGGCTCTGGCAACGGGACTCAGCCGACAAGGGTCCGCCCGGGCGATTCAAGCACGGCCGCGGCCACGCTTCGGGCGGCGAGGGGGGGCCTTCACCTCCGCATTCGCACTCGCGTTCGTATTCGCATCCTTCGGGCCGGTCGCCTTGCGGACGACGCGGGCGAGGGCCTGTTTGGCGAACTCCTGGAGGAACTCCGCGCGGCTATTCAGGTCGAACTGGCGGGCCAGGGCCGCTTGCATCCCGCCGTCGCCCCAATCCTGCCCGCGCCGGAAGTATTCGGCGAAGGTCAGGCCCGAGATGCGGGTCAGGTACGCCATGGACACGGCCTGGACCGCGCCGCCGGCCGCGTAGCCGACCAGAGTCGACTTGAACAGGCCCGCGATCAAGGACGTCGACGCCTCGACCAGCCCGCACTTCAGCAGCATCTGGATCATCTGTCCGCCGATCAGACGGGCGTGGGCCGTCGACAACTCGACGCCATAGGCGCCGGCGATCTCCGAGATCATCTGGAACTGCACCGCGCCCGCGGCCATCAGGTCCAGCGCCGGGATCGGGTTGGCGAAAACGGTCCCCGCGGCGATCCACTGGAAGCGGTCGACGACGGCCTGCGCCTTCTGGTCGCGCTCCCTGCCCAACTGCTCCTGCGCCTCCTGGCCGAGCAGGTGGGCGCGCAGCAGTAAATTCCCGGCGCGGAGGGCATCGCCCTCGCGGTCCAGGACGGCGCTGATCCGCTTGCGCAAGGGGCCGAGGTCCGGTGGGTCGGCCTCCATGATCGTCTCGACCGTGCCGTCCACCCCTTTGACCCGCACCGGCAAGGGCTTCGGGTCGGCGGCGACCGGGACGACGTCGGCCGCGGGGATGACCCCGTGCAGGCGCTCCCGGAGCTTGGCCAGGATCGCCTGCGCGTCCTCCTCCGGGTAGCGGTCGGTCTTGTTCAGGACCAGGATCGACCGCTTCCCCTGCCGTGCCAGGGCCATCAGGGGCTCGTGCTCGGCGCGGACGAGGTCGCCGTCGACGACGAACAGGAGCAGGTCCGCCCGCGCGGCCAGGTCGCGCGCCTCGGCCTCACGCAGGGCCCCCCCCTCGCCGATCTCGGAGAGGCCCGGTGTGTCGGTCAGAACGAGCGTCCCCTCCACCCCTTCCAGGACGTGCGAATGCTTCTCGCCGGCGCGGGTGGTGCCGATCCTCGCCTCGGTCCTGCCGACGGCGCGGCCCAGCAGTGCGTTGATGAGCGACGTCTTGCCGGCCGATCCGGTGCCGAAGACGACGACGTGGAACCGCGAATGGTCGCGGTCGGCGCGCAGGGTCGCGAGCTCGCCGTTGAGCTTGCCGCGGGCCGAAGGGTCCTTGATGAGCGCGATGACGGCCTCGGCGCGTTCGGCCTGGACCTCGGCCGCCTTGACCACGTCCTCGGGCGCCTGGGCCGGGAGCCGCTCGGGCCTCGCTAGCTTCCAGAACAGCCGCGCCGCCGCGAGGGCCGAGGCCGAGGCCGCCAGGCCCGCCGCCGAGAGAATCGCGATCGCCAGCGGCGGCGAGTATCTCGCGACCCGGTCGTGCAATTCGCCGACCTGCACGACGAGCCAACCGGCCATCCCCAGCGCCAGGACCGTCAGGGTCAAGGCCAGCAGCAGGCGATTCGTGCGCATCCGTCCTGGGCCCCGTTCTTCGCTCGTGATGACTCAGCGCATCGGGTCATTCGGCCGCCGGGGCCGAGTGTTGGGCCGCCGAATTTGCCGGCGGGACCGGCGTCACCAGATCTCGATCTCCCACTCGCCACCGTGAGCGGGGTTGGGCAAGAGCTTCTGCTCCTTGGGGAAAGGGACAAGGTCCATATCCTCCAGAGGAATCTGGCCAATCAACACCGGCGATCCATCAGGAATCTCCGTGACTCGCACCACGGTATCGCGATCTTGAATCTTCAGTTGAACTTCCGAAAACACGGTCAGGACTCTCATCCCGCCGGCCGTCCTGGCGTTGCGCTGGCGGAGCGGCTCAAGTCCCAGTTCCCGGACCATCGACGCCGGCAGGCAGAGCGAACTCGCCCCGGTGTCGACGAGCGCGTCGGAAACTTCCACCCGCCGGATCGACTCCTCGGGGATCGCGCCGGTCCGCGCGAGGCGGATGTCGAAGTTGTTCCCGATGATGGCCGGCGTCGTGATGCGTCCCAAGTCTTCGTCCTTCGGGCTGATCTCTCTGGTGTTGAGGAGCATGGGTGATCTCCAGAACTTCGCGAACTTCGAGCCGGCGGTGACCTGCAACGCGATTGTAAGCAATCGATCGGCCGGGAGCGTAACTGGTCAAACGTCTACTGGAAGGAAAAACGACCGCCTCCTCGCCTGGACAGTTTGCCAGCCGGCGAGTGAGCGGTCGTCTCTCGGTCACCGGGGGTCATCGGCGTCGGGAACGGCCGAAGAGATTGCCGAGGATGCCGCGCCTCGCAGGGGCCTGGACACTCTGAGGGCGCGGGGGGGAGGCCGGGATAGCCTCGACAATCGTCGGGGCGGGGAGGCTGGAGGCGGGTGCGAGCGCGATGCCGCCCAAGGTGGGAGCGGCATGAGCCGCGGGGGCCGAATCCTCCACGTCCCCGGGCAACGCGAGCGGCGGGACGACCGCGGCGTCGGCATCCGTGACGCGCGGCAAGGGGCGGGCGGAAGCGACCTCCGTCGTGGCCTCGGTCCGGGGCGCGGGGACGACTTCCGTGCGCGGCGGCAAGTCCGCGGGGGCGCGGCGAGGCGCCGCACGTCGGGG